>Ga0255058_10002076_pt1 | contig 11138 bp, 9 predicted proteins | sample Cases_109_9_MG_FD_188637 | JGI IMG/M metagenome (GOLD analysis project Ga0255058, IMG submission 188637) | Seawater microbial communities from Amundsen Gulf, Northwest Territories, Canada - Cases_109_9 | ecosystem: Environmental > Aquatic > Marine > Gulf | place: Canada: Northwest Territories... | reverse complement strand
CTGGGAATTTCGACTGTATGGAAATCCGGGGAGTTAAAAGACGGGCAGGCGCTCATGGAGTGTTTTGCCGATTAATAGGGACAGCGCCTATTTTACTGTTGACATATGGTGGCTTATGTTGTAAATTTTTTACATGCCACGATTAGCAAGAGTTGTTGCAAAGGGATATCCACATCACGTTACACAAAGAGGCAATTACAGACAGACTGTATTTGAGAAAGATGACGATTATGTTCAGTATCTTGAGTGGCTTCAGGATTATGGCAAAAAATACTCTTTGAACATATGGGCTTACTGCCTTATGACTAATCACGTTCACTTTATATGTGTGCCCCAAAAAGAAGACTCCTTAGCTCTCACTTTTAATATGCTTCATATGAGATATGCTCAATATATTAATCGAAAGAAACAGGCAAGCGGTCATTTATGGCAGGGGAGATTTTACTCCTGTATCCTTGATGAAAGGCACGCATATGCAGCAATTAGATATGTAGAAAATAATCCAGTTCGAGCTGGTATAGTAAGAAAACCGCAAAGGTATAGGTGGTCGAGTGCAAGCAGTCATGTAGATAAGAAGGTAGATCCTGTTTTGTCTCAAGATTGTTATTTGGAAAATGAGATAGAAGACTGGTCTGAGTATTTAAGAGAAAAAGAAGATGGGCAAATTATAAGTAACATAAGAAAGTGTTCGATGACGGGAAGGCCTTGCGGTAATGCTAGTTTTGTAAAAAAGTTTGAGAGATTGTTTGGTAGAAGATTAAGGGCTTTACCATGGGGAAGGCCACGAAAGGACATAAAATAGGCGCTGTCCCTATTATCTTAAATTATTATGGTATTCGGGAGTGTAATTTAATTGAAAAGAGATACTATACATAAACACATCAGTGAAGACCTAATTTTTGGAAGGCCATCCAATGGAAAGTATTGATTTGACAATACATTCCCGTGTCCAGAAACGTATTTATTTTATAGTGTTAGGTGTAGTGATAGTGCTTTTTGGCTCTACTTATCCTTTACTGATAGTATCGAAATATAAGGGGAGCGCTGATATTCATGCAACGATTGAGGTGGTAGGTGCCTTATTCGGTCTTATTGCGGGTTTTGTCTTTATTGTACACTTTTGGGCACTTTTTAATCGATTCCACCTATTCCTTGGCCTTGCTTTTTTCATCAATGGCGCTGAGGATCTTGTCCACGGTGTGTTGTCTTTCTCCATTGAGCGAGATTGGACAGGGTTGCCAGCCTCTTCGCTTGATCGGGTCGTCCCAGGCACCTATGTGGCCGGTCGGTTCATGCATGCGTTGATTCACGCCGTCATTATATTCATTCCTGCCTTTCTGATGGATACTCGAAACTCTAAGAGGGAGACGTTGTTGATTTGCCCTATTATGTTTGTGATTACGATCATAATCACAACAGTAGCTTTCCACATCCCTTTGCCTTCATTCATCTATTCGGAGAAATTCATATCCAGGCCCATAGATTTTATATCTGCCATAATTTTTGCTATCGCCCTTGGCGGTTTTCTCTGGAAGTACAATCGGGACCGAACTACACTTACATGGTGGATATCTCTTTCGATTGGCATAAACATGGTAGGCCAGGTGTTGATGTCGTTCTCTAAACTGCTCTACGATCCATTCTTCGACATCGCTCACTTATACAAAGTTTTAGGTTACATCATCCCCTTGTTGGGTTTTTCCCTCTACCAAATTACTGTCATCACCGAGCGCAAGCGGGCAGAGATAGAGTTGCGTGAAAGTGAAAGTAAATTCAGAGGGCTTTCACGAGAATTTCACATCATTCTGGATGCCATAGACGAACCATTAATTCAGCTATCTCCTGAACTGAAAATATTATGGACAAATCATAGCACTATAGACATGTTTGGAAAGGAAATTTCTGACATCAAAGGCCAATACTGTTATAAAGTGTTGTTTAACCGTTCTATTCCCTGTTACGACTGTCCGACATTAAAATGTTTTCAAACAGGAAAAACGGAAAATATTCAATTCTCAACCTCAGATGACCGATTTTGGGATTTAAATGCTTTTCCTGTAGAAGATGAAAATGGTAAAGCGAACAATGTAATAGAGATATGCAAAGACATAACAGAAGAAACGGCCTTACAGACTGAATCCATGCGAACGTGCCAAATGGTACAAATGGGATTACTATCGGCAAGTGTGGCTCATGAAATCAACAACCCTATATATGGAATTATCAATTGTGCCCAATTATTACTTGAGGAGTCTAGAGGTATTAAAGAAGCGGACCATCGTATTATCAATATGATTTTAAAGGAATCTAACCGCGTTGCTGATGTAACAAGAAGTCTTCTTTCTTTTTCCAGGGATAAAGAAGATGTTAAGAGTAGTTGCAATATACATGAAATAATATCTGACACGCTTACGTTAACCAGGGCTATGATGCGGAAGGAAGGTATTAATGTAAAGGCATATATACCCACAAACCTACCAGAAATTATTGTATACCCACAACAGATACAGCAGGTCTTTTTGAATATCATAAATAATGCACAGTATACATTAAACGAAAAATATTCTGGCGCACATAAGAATAATATAATTGAGATAATAGTCGGAGAGGTAATGATTAATGATTGCCCACATATTCAGGTCATATTTTATGATAGAGGTAAGGGAATACCTAATGATTACATAGATAGGGTAATGAATCCATTTTTTACTACTAAACCTAGAAGCAAGGGAACAGGGCTGGGCTTGAGTATCTGTAATAATATAATTAAGGATAATGATGGTAAGATAGAGGTAGATAGTGCTGAAGGAGAGTTTACGAAGATGATTATCAGTCTTCCGGTGGCAGGAAGTTAATTCTTTAGACGGGATTAACAGGATTTACAAGATTTTTTATTCTTTTTGATGGATTATTTTTGTATCACAACAAGGAAAACAGCTCAAAAAAGAAAATCAATTTGAAATCAACAATAATTATTTATAAATCCCAATGAATAAATCGAAGATCCTCATAATCGATGATGAACCAACGATTACATTTACGTTGGGAAGATTTTTTTCAAATGAGGGATATGAGGTTTCTACTACTAATGACATCAAAGAGGCTAAGCATAAAATAGCCCATGAGGATTTTGATCTGATAGTTACAGATATTATCCTGGGTGGTGATACAGGAATTGATGTCTTGCGAGAAATAAAAGAAAAGAAACTAGCCTGTCCCGTGATTTTTATCACAGGCTACCCTACTATTGAGACTGCATCTGAGGCTGTTCGCCTGGATGCGTACGATTACCTATCCAAACCATTAAAAAAGGAAACCCTAATACGTACTGTCAAAAAGGCATTACAACACAAGGCACTTGTTGAAGAAAATGTCAAATACAAATCAAATCTCGAGGCTATCTTCAAGAGCGTTAAAGATGGAATTATAACGGTAGATAAGGAGCTTAGAATACTCGAACTCAATAAGGCTGCTGAAGATATTTGTGGACTTCCAAATAGTAAAGAGGCCAAAGGGAATAATTTTGAATCTTTTATAAAAGGATGCAGTGGGAAATGCCTTGAAGCCCTTAACGAGACCAACAATACAAAACTTCCCGCAGAAAGAAGCCGTTTTGAATGTAATAATCAAAGTCGAGAGAGACGTGTTGTTAATGTAACCACCTACCCACTTCTTGATTCTCAGGAAAAATTCAACGGTTGTGTCATGATTGTTAAGGATGAAACTCGGTTGGTTAATCTTGAGAGTAATCTACCTGAACGCCAGCAGTTTCACAATATAGTAGGCAAGAGTGATAAGATGCAAAAGATTTATTCTTTCATTGAGATTCTGGCTAACATCAAGACTACGGTCTTGATTACGGGTGAAAGCGGTACGGGAAAGGGGCTGGTGGCTGAAGCATTGCATTACTATAAAAAGGATATTAAAAATTCTTTTGTTGTGGTAAATTGTGCCACTTTGTCTGACAATCTTTTAGAAAGTGAACTATTTGGACATGTTAAAGGCGCATATACTGGAGCTGTTGGAGATAGGATAGGTAGATTTCAAAAGGCTGATGGTGGTACCATTTTTTTAGACGAAATAGGAGCCATATCGAACACGATGCAATTACGTTTATTAAGGGTGCTTCAAGATATGGAGTTTGAATGTGTTGGTGATTCAACTCCAATTAAAGTAGATGTCAGGGTGATAGCAGCCACGAATCAGGACCTTCGCAAAAGGGTCAGGAATGGGAAATTCCGGGAGGATCTGTATCACCGGTTGAAGGTAGTAGAATTAACTATGCCACCGCTTAGGGATAGGCGTGAAGACATCCCGATTTTGGTGGATCATATTGTAAAAAGGTTCAACAGGAAATTAAATAAGAATATTAAATGCGTATCTACGGATGTACAAAAGATATTTATGGATTACAAGTGGCCGGGTAATGTCAGGGAACTCCAGCATACGCTGGAGTATGCCTTTCTCCTCTGCAATGGGCCCATCATCACTATAGATAATCTTCCATCAGATTTTGAAGGCGTTAGTCCTGCTAATGTTCAACCCAAAGAAGAAAAGAAACACAATGAACGAGAGGTAATTATTCAGGCATTAGAAAAGACTGATTGGAACAAGGCAAAAGCCGCAAGGCTGCTCGGTATGGGCCGTAAAACAATCTACTTGAAGATTGAAAAGTACAATATAACTAAGAATGAAGATGTATAGTAAAATGTAGCTGAAACCAAAGGAACATTTTGCATTAGCAGAGAGAAAAAGGTAGAAAGATGCATAAACTTTTCGCTTTACTCTCTACTTTCTATTAACTACTTTCACTAAAATTGCTTAAAAAACTTGTCCTCATGTAGACAAGAAAAAGAATTTTTTACAGAGTATCCCTAACTGTGCCCCTACACACATCTGTGTCCTTACACACTTCTGTGTTCTTACACACTTTTTGTATTTAAACCGCATATTTCAACTGAACACAGGTGTGAATAATAATTTTTTTTCATGTCTAATTGATGCTTTTGTAAAACAAGATTCCAGCATTAACCATACCATCAATACATCCTATCTTTATCCTGCCCAACCTCACATTTATGAATGTTCCAAAAACCTATAATATATTAAAGTAAAAGAACTTGAACTGCCATACACTCTACTCCTTAGCTGTGATCTTTTATGTCATTTCTCAAAATACTCTGCTTCAGTCTGTCTAAAACCTGCCTGACCAGGCCTTTCAGGTAAGAAGTAATTCGGACAATCAAGTTATAAAATCCCAAAACACAAAAACATGGCATGCATTTTGATGTAACACTAGACCAAGAGTATGACGATATGTTTAAGGATTTTTAATGATGAATGTAATAAGACATTACATTCTATAAAATATTTCACTTCCGATAATACCTTGCCACTATGTAATACGTTCTGAAGGAAACCTTTGTTAGGAAATCTGTTATCTAAGAGGGCAAGCTATCATTAAGTCGATGGCCTGATAACCAAATAACGGCTAACGAAATCAGCAAAATGACGGAGAAACTACCTTGTGTTATAGGTTTTTTGTAAAAATGAAGGGAGGTATAAAAATTGGAGTAGTAGCAACAGGAAGTGATATATTACGCAAAGTTTACCTTTGCAGCAAATTTTGAGTAATTATTTAAAGGAGGAATTGGTAAATGAAAGCGACAATTGATACGTTTACTGGTGTGGCCGTTTCGAAAGAAGATATGATAAGAAACAGATTCGGACAGTATTGGGTACTCTCAATGCTGGCAGGTATGTACATCGGGTTTGGAATTCTTCTCATATTTACTGTTGGAGCGCAGTTCGCTTCCGTTGGTTCCCCGGCCGTTAAGATCATCATGGGTATATCTTTCGGAATCGCCTTGACGCTCGTCGTCTTTGCAGGTTCCGAATTATTTACGGGCAACAATATGGTAATGCTGATTGGCTGTCTTAATGGAAAAACATCCTGGGGTTGGATGATCTGGTTATGGACTGTATGTTGGTTTGCCAACCTTGCCGGTGCGTTACTGTTAGCCTGGGTATTTGCGTGTACGGGGTTTGCAGAAGGAAATATTATTGGCAAATTTATTGATAAGGTGGCCGGTGCCAAAATGAATGCTCCATGGATGGAGCTGTTTTGCAGGGGTATTCTCTGTAATGCGCTCGTCTGTCTGGCAGTCTGGATGTCAGCGAAGTGTAAGAATGAGGCAGCGAGAATATTCCTGATATTCTGGTGTCTTTTTGCCTTTATCTCTTGTGGTTATGAGCATTGTATCGCTAACATGACTATTTTTGGCGTCAGTCTTTTCACATCTCATCCTGATAACGTTAGCTGCATCGGCTTTGCCTATAACATGCTTCCGGTTACTCTTGGTAATATCATTGGCGGCTGCTTCTTCGGCCTTGTGTACTGGTATGCTACATATGCACCTAACCTAGGGCTGAAGCCTGAAGGTGATGGAGGGGTACCGGTCAGGCTTACCGATTCATCTCAGCAGGTGGTTCCTGGTGGCTTGGTTGTAATTGGTGAAGATGAAAATGAAAACGAGATTTATGGAAAGCTTCCAAGTCAATCATAACAGATGGTTTCACAAAGATGAGTCCTTTTCCTGCCAGTTCTAGTTAGGCTTAGGGAAGACTTCCTATTGTCCCTTTGGAAAGCCAAAATTTTAGGTTTGTCTCCGGTTTCAATCTAACGTGTAAATAAATGAAGGAGGTATTGTAATTTATTTTAGAAAAACAAAGAAAGCTGATCTTACTTAGGAGGTGAAGAGTAATGGATAAAAAAGAACTAGTTGCTAAGCTGCTTGCAGCCAAAGAAGCATCTGGAAAGACTTATGATGAAATAGCAGATGCACTTGGTTATTGTAATGTTTATGTAGGCCAACTTTTCCATGCCCAGGCTCAATTAAAAGAAAACGCTGTTTCAAAAATTGCTAAACTTGTACCAGGGCTCAACGATGAACTTCTAGGTGAGATGCAGAAATGCCCTATGCGTTCATATGATCCTTCAATTATTCAAGAACCTAATATCTACCGCATGACAGAAGTTTGCCTGCATTACGGTGATTCTATCAAAGATGTCATGAATGAAATCTTTGGTGACGGAATTATGTCTGCCATAGACTTTAAATTAACTGTCCACAAAGTTGTGGGGGATAAGGGAGAAGATCGCATGGTGGTAACTATGAACGGAAAATTCCTTCCACATATTGAGCAATCAAAGTGATTATTATTAGTTTTAAGTTCTTTTAAAGGTTCAAGCAACCTCCTTCATTTATTTTCAAGTTAGCCGGAGACATGATTGATACTGTTCGGCACAGAAATGTGTAACCTTAAGATGCCATTAGTTAATTACATTACTTTGTTAAAAATTGTAATAGGTAAGGGGTAACCCATTAGTAGGTTCCCGTCAGGCAAAAAAGTCATTTCTTGCGAGAAAAAAATAAAACTTTTTTCGCGTTATCAATTTTGATGATAACAGGAATTTTAGATTGAGGGTTTTTGTAACTGATGGGAGGCTAAGCATTTTGCGTAGCCCTCTCTCTTTGAAACATCCGTTAGTTTTCAAAGCGATAAACTCAATCTACTATAATCTAAATCAATGTTATATCTATAACTATTCAAAGTCTTCAAAACTTAAATACATTAACCACTCCCTATCTGCTTATGGCTTAACTGTTAAAGTTTGTTAACAATAAGGCTGTGCTTGAGATTGAATGGTAGGGTCAGGATAAGCAATGGAAGCATTTAGTTTTCAATTATCTTGTACCAGCGTTTAAAATCAGTTATTCCAACAATCTTCTTTCCATCCTGTCGTATTAAAATATCATCCATCTCTTTCATCAGCATTTCTTGTCCTTTGAGGTTTACGAAAACTCAGATATAAACCATCCGTTTAACATCCACAAAGCACTTCTGCCGTATCATTGTATTAATAGTTTTAACTTCACAAAATATATTAAAGAAAAGCTAATAGAGCGTTTCATTAATATATTTGCATTTCAATATGGTAGCCGCAGGCCAAACCTGCGAAATCAAGGAAAGAACGCAACCTGCCAGTTCTCCGTAGTAGTACGAAGATGAAAAGGTTGCGGCGACCAGTAAACATTTTAATAAAACGTTATACCAGACGGGATAATAATCATAATTAGCAATCAAATAGATATATGATATACTAACAAAGTTACAAATTTTGCTTTTTGTAATTTGTATCCTTTTAAAAAAAGGAGAATATATACTTTATGCTGGGAATTTCAACTGTGTGGAAATCTGGGGAGTTAAAGGACGGGCAGAAACTCATGGAGTGTTTTGCTGGACTCGGGTTTAGGGATATAGAATTGGAATACAGGATTACTGAAGATACATTCAAACAAATCAAACAGTTCCTGAATAGGGCGAAAGATATAAAGATAGTCAGTATACACAACTTTTTCCCTATTCCGGACATCCATGAAACAGGAGGTGCTGATATATTTCATTTCTCGTCAGAAGACAGGGAAGAGAGGTCTCTGGCTGTTAAGTACGCCATTAAAACTATTCAAATTGCCTCAGATCTTGGCGCCAGGGCTGTTGTCTTGCATCTTGGGATGATACAGATGGATACTTTGAGTGATGAACTCTTCGGTTTGTATGATGCTGGGAAGGTAGGTTCAGATGAGCACAAAAGGAAGCTTGAGGAGTTTAGGATGCTAAGGGACAGAAAAAAAGGGAAGACACTTAATATGATGTTACTGAGTATGGATGAGATACAAAAAGCTGCAGAGAAGTATGATGTTGATGTGGGCATTGAGAATCGATACCGCTTTGAAGAGTGCCCAAATTTTGAAGAGATGGCTGTGATATTCGGGGAATTTGGAGGCGGGCGAATTGGATACTGGCATGACGTGGGCCATGCAAAGGTCCAAGAGAATTTAGGTATAGTAGGGACAAAGGAACTGCTTGACGCTTATGGTAAATTACTGGTTGGCGTCCATCTTCATGACGTAAATGGATATTCAGACCACCACGTACCTGGGATAGGTGGGGTTGATTTTGATTTGCTAAAGAAATATCTGAAAAAAGATACCATAAAGATACTTGAGATTCATCCGAGAGAGACAGAAAAGGATTTGATGGAAGGGGTTGATTTTCTGAAGAGTATAGGGTTAGAGTAATAAAAAAGAAGGAAAAGGTATTCTTACCACTGTTGATTATATGGCCTGCCACATTGTCAGGTTTTAAGTTGATTAATCAGGGACATGCAACCCTTGACACAGGGGATTTTTAAGCTTGAAAGTTTCAGGCATCTATGCTATATAGTAGTTCTAATATAAAGATGCAAAGTATCATATTAGACAGATATTCAAACCATCATCCACACTGTTAAATATTCATCAAGTCAATAGGATTTCCTTTACGCCTATCACCAGCCTGGTTGTTCACCCTTACGGCAATCTTTAGGAAGTTTTTGTAAAAACACAGTATAAATTGAGGAATTCCTAAATCCTTTGATTTCTAAGTTGTTTTTAATCTGGTTGCCTGCCCGACTTTGACATTCAAGCGGGCGGCTATGCCGCACTATGTATTTCATGTTTATGTGGGCTTTACCTTTAAATATGAAAATACCAAATCTTATTATAGGAGGGATAAAATGAGAAAAATATTTGTGATATTGACGCTTATTTCATGTATTAGTTTTTTTGTTCAGGGTAGTTTTCTAAGGGATGTAGATGCCAAGACATACGCAGAGCATTCGGCTAAGGGAAAGACAGGTTTGGTAGCTGCCAGTGTAATTACATCAGCGGCTTATTTCCCATTTAAGGCGGCTTATGCTATTCTGGGCGGAGTTACGAGCGGATTAACCTATGGTATTACTATGGCAAAAGAATCTGAGACTGCACACCGGATTGCTACAAAGGCTTTTACAGGAGACTGGTATATTCATCCAAACATACTTACAAGCCATGAGGAATTAAACTTCAGCGGGCCGGATGATATATCACCATAAGCTTTAGTACGTCAGCACGAATGCAGTTGTCAGGTTTTTTGCTCTATTAGTAAGACCTGAAGCTGAATCTCTGTTGCCATTTTTCCGTCAATATCAATAACGATCAGGTAATTACCGGTCTTCGTAAATTTCAATTGTTGAATGTTGAGGATGTGATTGGTAGTAACGAATGATGATATTGGAGGTATTATCACCTCAACAGAGGAGTTAACGGGTTTTAGCGTTGGATTACCATCATCATCCATAAACCTGGTCTTTATTGTATGCGAACCTTTTTCAATCTTGGTCCATAATATTTGTAATGCTACTGAACATTGAGGTTTGGTGGCGGGAAGTTGATGAGTTCTTATTGTGTCAAAGATGCCGAGGATGCAGAGTCTGTTCTGATACTCTGTTGCCGAATCGCATAATATAGCTACCTGGATATTCATTTTTTCTCTATGGAAATATTATCCTGCTTGCCTGCAATGTTATTAAATTAACGTCCTGTGTAGGCTCTTTAGGTTTGCATTGCTATGTATAATGGAAGCCTGAAGGCTTCCGCTACATCTCCTGTTTATGCTTATTATCTTCCCGTCAGTTTTATAAAGTCTGGATCATTTCTGTAACCTTCAAAGTCAGGAACCTGCTGCAGTGCCATTTTATACTGAGGATTTAAGCCTATTGCCTTTTTCAATGAACTCAGCATTTTATCCTTTTCTTTCATCAGGGCGTACGTACATGCCTTATTGAACCATGCAGCATCAAACTCAGGATTTGTCTGTATAGCTTTGTTATAAGCTTCAATTGCCTCCTCATGTTTTTCAAGTTTGTCCAGGACGAGGCCCTTGTTGTTAAGAGCTGCAACGAAATTTGGATTGATAGTTACGGCTTTGTCAAATGCGAGTATGGCCTCCTGCAATCTTCCAAGATCTTCTAACGCAAAACCTTTGTAATTCCACACCTCATACGAATACGGTTTCAGTGTTGTTACCCTGTCAAATGCCTTTAGAGATTCTTCAAGTTTGCCGATCCTTGCGAATGCGAGTCCTTTGTTCATCCAGGTTGCATGGGAGTTAGGGTCTATATCCAGGGCTTTATCGAACTCTGCAGCCGCTTCTTTAAATTGTTCAATTCGGACGAAGGCAAGGCCCTTCTTATTCAAAGCCTGATATTTGATCTT
>Ga0255058_10002075_pt1 | contig 11143 bp, 10 predicted proteins | sample Cases_109_9_MG_FD_188637 | JGI IMG/M metagenome (GOLD analysis project Ga0255058, IMG submission 188637) | Seawater microbial communities from Amundsen Gulf, Northwest Territories, Canada - Cases_109_9 | ecosystem: Environmental > Aquatic > Marine > Gulf | place: Canada: Northwest Territories... | reverse complement strand
CCGAACATGCGTACACGCCTGCAGGCGCCATCCTGGAGGCCGGAGGCTGTCTTGCGATCGCCACCGACCTGAATCCAGGAACTGCATGGTGCGAGAGTATGCAATTTTCAATTGCCCTGGCTTGCCGCTACCTCAGAATTACGCCTGCCCAAGCCATTGTTGCCGCGACGATTAATGCCGCGGCCGCGATCGCGCGCGAGGATCGAATTGGTAGTTTTGAAGAGGGAAAACAGGCCGATGCATTATTATTGGATACCAATGATTATAGACATCTGGGTTATCGCTTCGGAACCAATCTTGTAACTACGGTAATAAAAAAGGGGGAAGTCGTGATCAGCAATGATGATCATCTGCGATGATGATCATTTGTGAAGATGATCTTCTGCGAAGATGATCTTCTGCGAAGATTAAGGAGGACCGATGGACCTAGAGGGAATCTATAACGTTTTCTTGATAATTGTCGTAGTTGCTATTGGTTGGACAATCATCAGGACCGTTTTCAAACTTACGATGCGTCTATTTACAATGGGCTGTTTCGGGATCGTGATTCTTGTCGGCATTGGCTGGATCCTTGGCTGGGTTGGATAAGATACTAATAATCTTATCGCTTAGGAACTACGATCCAAAATAGTAGATAGGCTCCCACTCCAGGAATTCCGCCCGGAATGAGCGCTAAGAGGAATGCCAATCGAAACCAATTCGCGCTCAAACCAAAAAATTCACTTAACCCGCCACAGACTCCGGCGATCCTGCGCTGCTCGCGCGACCTTCTCAGCTCCTTACGAGGATTTCCCATCTTTAACCTCCATGTCTAGCAAGAGTATTTAATATTCTGGCACAAAAATCCAATTACCATTGACAAGTAACTGACATTCGACAGAAAGAAAACCAGCCCGTAATCTATCATGGGCTGGTTTTTTATTCCGATATAAAGCTTTTTTCGGTTTAGTAATCCGGCATTGGGGGAGCGGCTGGCATCGGCGTATCTTCCGGTGTATCCGTAATCAATGCCTCAGTCGTCAGGATCATCGCGGCGATGGATGCTGCATTCTCCAGGGCACCCTTTGTAACCTTTGCCGGATCGATAATCCCCACCTTCACCATATCCACATACTCGCCTTTGATCACGTCATAGCCGATTTTTTCGTTTTTCTGATCGACTTGCTGTCGGCGTATTTCTTGCTCGACAACCGCGCCATCTTGACCAGCGTTTTCGGCAATACCACGCATGGGGGAATCGAGTGACTTACGCACGATGTTAATGCCGATATTTACATCTTCCTCATCCGAGGAAAGATCGCTGATCGCGGCAAGTGCATTTACGAGGGCGACCCCACCACCCGGCACTATTCCCTCTTCTACGGCTGCACGCGTAGCGGAAAGTGCGTCCTCAACCCGGTGTTTCTTTTCCTTGAGCTCGGTCTCGGTTGCTGCACCTACGCGGATAACAGCCACGCCGCCGGAGAGTTTGGCAAGCCTTTCCTGGAGCTTTTCGCTGTCATAGTCGCTTGTGGAGCGATCAATTTCGACCTTGATCTCTTCGATACGGCCTTTGATCTTATCCGGCTCTCCTTCACCCCCGACTACGGTAGTATCATCTTTGCTGGCGACAATCTTTGCAGCTTTCCCGAGATCATTGATAGTCACTGATTCTAGCTTGCGACCTAATTCCTCCGTGATCACCGTGCCGCCCGTCAACGTGGCAATATCTTGAAGCGTTGCTTTACGGCGGTCTCCGAAACCCGGCGCTTTTACTGCCAGGACATTGAGCATGCCGCGCAGTTTGTTCAGCACCAAAGTGGCCAGTGCTTCACCATCGATATCCTCGGCAATCACAACCAGCTCGCGCGTTCCAATTTGAACAAGCTTCTCGAGCAAGGGAACGATATCCGAGGCAGCAGAAATCTTCTTGTCGTGGATGAGAATATACGGCTGTTCGATTACCGATTCCATATTTTCGGGCTCGGTAACAAAATACGGCGAAATGTAACCCCGATCAAACTGCATACCCTCGACGTATTCCGTCTCAAATTCCAATCCTTTTGAATCTTCAACGGTGATTACGCCATCCTTCCCCACTTTATCCATTACTTCTGCGATTAGATCACCAATTTCCTGATCCTGCGCGGAGATGGCGGCTACAGAGGCGATTTCCTCTTTTGTTGTAACATCGATCGACATCGCAGAGATCTTACTTGCGACTTCCTTGGTCGCCAATTCAATTCCTCTCTTGAGCATCATTGGGTTTGAGCCTGCGGACAAATTCTTAAGCCCTGCGGATACCATGGCATGGGCAAGCACCGTTGATGTCGTGGTACCATCACCTGCAATATCATTTGTTTTCGTAGCGGCTTCCTTGAGTAGTTGGACACCCATATTCTCGAACGGATCCTCAACTTCAATTTCCTTAGCCACAGTCACGCCATCATGTGTGATCGTGGGAGATCCGAACTTGCGGTCCAAAGCCACATTTCTACCCTTGGGGCCAAGTGTTGTTGCCACTGCCTTCGCCAGGATGTCAACCCCATCTTTTAATCTTCGCCGAGCGTCCTCAGAGAACGCAAGTTGCTTCGCTGCCATATCTTTCTATCTCCTCTTTGTCTAATTATGAGTTAGGAATTGATTCGCCAATCTTATTCTTCGACCAGCGCCAATATATCGCTTTCTCGAAGGATTAAGAGCTTGTCACCTTCGACCTTAACCTCGGTGCCGCCATATTTCGCGTAAAGCACCACGTTACCTACAGAAACATCCATTTCCACACGTTTTCCATCATCATCGCGGGAGCCAGGACCGACAGCAAGAACTTCGCCCTTCTGCGGTTTTTCTTTTGCCGTTTCGGGAAGGACTATTCCACCAGGGGTTATTTCCTCTTCCTCCTGGGGCTTTACGATCAAACGATCGCCCAACGGCTTGAGCTTTAATGACATACGTTCCTCCTATTAATTTTTTCATGCTCTCTAGAGACAAGTTTCGCAAATTAGCACTCGACAGGTAAGAGTGCTAACTTGCAGCGCTAAGTTTAATCAAATTCCAGGAGGGTGTCAAGGTTAGGGCATAGTTGTGACGGTGGGTTCTGCAGGTGAGGGGATACTATCATCTTCGTCAAGATTGGCGCAGATCGCTCGATTCTCATCCACGATACCGCTGACGATCGGATCAAGTGCAAAAAGACCTAACAACTGCTGATGGAAATGATCTGCTTCAGTACAGCCATTGGGCGCAACATCCGTACCGGAGTAAAAAGCAAGGGCAGAGGCATAGGTATAGTAATATTCAACGCTGCTACTCGCCAGCTCGAGTCCCACCACGTTCCTGCCCCCTATTGAGCCAGGCGATGCCTCCTGATCACAATCGCCATAACCTAAATCGCATAAAATGGTCGTACTTTCAGCTGCGCTGCATCCCTCTACTGCGCAGCGCAACACTGGGATCGCGCTCTCATAATTTCGTGCTTTGTAATACACAATTCCCAACCTTCCATACAAATCAGGATCGGAAGGATTGATCGCCACGGCACGCGCCATATTCAGGGCCGCAGCGAAAAACTCTCCCTGCTGCAAATAAGTTTTTCCGATGGCTATATAAGGGACAGGATCTTGTTCTTGCAACTCCGAATTAATTTGTTCATTGATTCGGGCAGCCAAGTTGAAATACTCTAAGGCTTTTTCGTATTCAAACAATTCCCGATAATTGACCCCGATTCTTAGGTAGAGGAACGTGAGATTAGGCGTTATCGAAACTGCTTTCTCATACTCCTCTATTGCCCGTCGGTATAGACCCAGGCTTTCAAGCACCGTTCCGTAGACGCGGTAAACATCCATCCCTAAATCACCATAGACCTCACGCTGAAGATCGATTTGCAATACTGCCTGCTCCACTAAATCAAGGGCCTGAGCCCATTCTTGTTTATCGGTTAGAATTTCAGCTCTGTAGGCCAAAGCCAAGGGATCATCGGGCGCAAATTCACTCGCCTGGAACGCCGATATTTCAGCTTCATTTAGATACTGGTTCTTTTCACTCGCGGTTTCCCGTGCAAGTGCGGACCAATCATACACAAGGGCGCGAATGGCATAACCAAAGCTGTCTTCCGGAGCGAGGATGATAGCACGATCGATAGATGCAATCGCATCGTCCAATTTCTGACGCCTGCGTTCGTAATTGGTCTCCAGTTCACTCGAATAGGTTTGAATTCGTGCTAGTTCGGACCAGAGGCGGCCATTCGTTGGATCCACAGCAACCGCATTCTCATAGGCTTCAATCGCCGCCTGCATATCGCCTGCTGAGAAAAATGCCTTCCCTTGCTCTGCAAAGGATATTGCCGATCGCGTTGGAAGCGGGGTTGGGCTCAAGGGTCTTTTCACCCGTCCCGTTTCGACCAAGCGCGTGACACTTATGCCTAGCACAATCAAAATAACGTACAGGAGCATTCTCCAGGGATTTGATCTCCTACCCGTTGGGCGCAGAGGCATTTTTTCCCCTGTTAATCGCATCGCAATATCAATTCATTCACAAGGAGGGGGTTGCATTGGGATCAGGAGTAAGGGTCGGTTCAATCTCGCCGCAGATGACGAGTCCTTCTTCAGCGGTGGCCACCACAACCTCATCTTCAGGAAGAACGCGCAGCAAAAGCGCGAAAATCTGACCCGATAGATCGCATTGTCTATCGATGGCTAGGGCAAGGCCGTAAGTGTAATAAAATTCATTTACCCTTGCATCGCCAAGTGGTAGTCCATTTACCACGACACCATCTTCCGTGACTCCACCCTGCACGGCCAGGCGGAGTTCTTCGATTGCTTTTAGATTTTCGTTGTTCTTAAAATACATTCGGCCCAAATTGCCATGCAGACGTGGGTTGCTGGGATCCTTTTCCACAGCATCGGCAGCATATTGGCTTGCGATGCCATAATTTCCTGTTCTTGCATATGCGATAGCGATCCTATTTAATGGATCTGGATCGGTTGGGTTCAAGGCAACCGCTCGAAGATAGCTATCCACGGCGAGATCCACATCTTCCAATGCCTGGTACATATTTCCAATTGAAATATACAGCATCGGCAAATTGCTTTGAATGCGCAGGGCTGATTGATAGGCGGATAATGCGCGATCATAGGTCCCTGTGGACTCCCACACATACCCAAGCGCTCGATGCGTTTCCATCAAGTTGGGATCCAATTGCACTGCACGCTGCGCCGCCTCAAGCGCATCATTGTAGCGCTCAATTTCATAATCAATGAGAACTTCAGCATAATATGCTTGAATTAGTGCAGAATTAGGGTCTAGTTCTAATGCGCTTTCCAATTTTTCAATCGCTTGAAGAAGCAGCTCAATCTTAAGCTTGGGATCCTTTTCTTCAAAAGCGCGAAAATCCAAAACCCACCCATAAACTGCGTTGGCGAGTGCCGAATTTGGCTCAATGAGCACGGCGTTGCTGGCGCTTTCCTCAGCTTCCTCATATTTTCCTGCAAATACTTGAATCCTGGCGAGATTGATAAAATAATCCGACTCTAATGGATCAACTTCGATCGCTTTCTGATATGATGCTTCTGCTTGGGACAATTTCCCGGCTTCATAAAACGATTCCGCTTCCATGATAAAAGACGCCGGGCTTCGTGTTGGAGTGGTTGTGGGGATAAATGGAGTTGGAATAGTCGGGACGACAATCCTTTCGAAATAAAGAGCGGCAGCAATCAATAGAATCAGGAATAGCACTCGCCACGGGCTGCTCCTGCGCCTTTTCTTGCGCATGTTCCATTTACTTCCGCTCAGGTACATAAATTCTTTCGATAATTCTCAATTATGCTCAAAAGCATTGCATAGTACCACCCCGCCGACAAGACCGTCAAGTAGGGGGTTTTCCCCCATCTACTCATCCGCCTCCTGCCGTTGGGGGATGGGGTATAATGCGCCTCATGCAGTCAAGCATGACCCCCAACAGCGATAAGAATGCAACAAATTCGGTTGGGGACTTCAAAGAAGACGCAGGCCCTCAAAACACAAATACGGCAAAGCCTGCCCCCAAAAGTTCAAAACAACGTATTCTCATTGCGGTTGGGGTGGTCCTACTTGGCGTGATTGCTACTTCTGCCGCAGGTTATGCGGTTGGGAGAGCCCAAGGAGAGACACGCCGCCAAGAAATTATCATCCAAATAACCGAGGAACAATTTTTGCTCGCGGTCGAAGATCTTGATGCTGGTCGTTTTGAAATAGCGCGCCAGCGCTTAGAGTACATTAGTCGACTCGACCCCTCTTATCCTGACATCGCAGAGCGCTTATCCGAGGCTCTTCTAGCGCTAAATGCCCCAACCGCTACTGCGGTGCAACTTATCACCCCCACTCCAAACCTTGCTCCGGTAGAGGATCTTTTTGATCAGTCCCTAGCTGCATTCGAGGCAGAAGATTGGAATACGTGCATTGATCTATTGCTCTCCTTGCGTGCAAAAAATCCAGAATTCAAATCGCTTGAAGTTGATCGTCTAATGTTCGGCGCACTTCGAAACCGAGGAGTGAACCGTATTTCAGTTGAAGGACGTCTGGAGGAGGGCATATACGACCTCAGCCGCGCGCAGCGCTTCGGTCCATTAGATCGCGAAGCTGATAACTGGCAAAGCTGGGCACAGCTGTATTTGCTGGCGAACAGTTATATGGGCCTGGATTGGTCACAAGCAGCGTTTTATTACGGTCAACTCTACCTTATCGCACCATACCTAAAAAATGACACCTACCTGAAATATGCCACTTCGGCGCATGCTTATGGCGATCAACTTTATGCCGGGAAAGATCCCTGTGCGGCAGAAGAACAATACTTGCAGTCTTTGCTAGCATGGGAGAACCCAGAGTTGATTCCTACGGCGACAAAAGCTGCTAATGCTTGTCTTACTGCGACAGCCCCGGCCCCTCCCCCTCCGCCGACCGAGGGAACACCAGAGGGAACACCCTCAACCGATGGAACGGAAACTCCTACACCACCCCCTCCGGAACCGACCGAGCCTCTAAGTTAAATTTGAAGGAGGATAACTGATGGTTCTTACGCTTGCTTTTTGGATACACATGGCGGCGACAGTTGTCTGGGTCGGAGGTCTTTTTTTTCAGGCAGTAATTTTGCCTGCTGCCTCAGCCCAAATTTTATCTACTTCCCAGCAAGCGGCCTTATTGGAATCTATTCGCCGACGATTTAATCCATTGGCAGGACTTAGTCTTGCTTTATTGATCGCAACTGGCCTGGTACAGATGACAGCAAACGATAACTACAATGATTTGTTCGCAACAAACAACCCCTGGGGTCTATCAATATTTGCCAAGCATGTGGCCATTGGCATGATGGTGCTATTGGGCATTTTGCAAACCTGGTGGCTGCAGCCTGGTCTTGCTCGATCCGTACTCCTTCAAGCAGCATCACCTGCCGATGAGCACAGCATACATTCCCTGCTAAAACGCAATCAACTGCTTACACGGATCAATTTTCTCGTTGCACTTTTAGTGCTCTTCCTTACGGCGGTCGCAAGAACTGCATAGACGTGAGGCTAATCTGATATGTGCAACGCATATTAAAACTTAAATGGACTTCTCCAATGGACGTTTTCAATAACCTAAGTTCCTTAATCTTCTGATGTGCCGAAGCTCTAGCTTCAGCCTAAACGAAACTAAGGGATGCGAACTCCAAATAAAAATGCAATTAATGTGCAACGGTACCCAAAAAGTGAATTACACCTACCTTAATTTGTCGAACCGAGTGACGGCAAAAGCCCGAAAGAGAGATCCATAAACCGAAACAATTCCCATAGCGATGCATCGCGTGGATTCCTCGTCGTAATCTGCTACGCTATGCGTAGCAGCCTTGCTCACTCGGAATGACATCGAGTCAAAATTATTTCGAAAGAGGAGCAAGCAATATCAATTTCAGTTTAGAGACCCGATTAGGTGTACAATTGGGTCTCCGTAAGCCTCGCAGGGAATTCATTGCTCGAACTCATTTTTCTCGGAACTTCCGCTTCAGCCCCCTCCGTCCGCCGCGGTCTTTCTGCGCAGATCGTCTCCCATCGAGATTATCGTTTCTTGGTTGATTGCGGCGAAGGCACTCAACGCCAAATATTGCGCTCGGGTCTCGGCTTTCGACGCTTAAATAAGATTCTGATCACCCATGGCCACCTGGACCATATTTTGGGGCTCGCGGGGTTGTTGTCGACCTTTTCACGCTGGGAAACAATTGAACATCTGGAAATCTGGGCAGGAGCGTGGGCTTTGGATCGCATCAGCGATCTGCTCTTCGGTGTTGTCCTGCGTGGAGCAAAATCCGCGATTGAAATCGATTTACGACCAATTAAAGCTGGCCTAATTTTTGAAGAGAATGGTTTTCAGGTTTCAGCATTTCCAGTAACCCATCGCGGACCAGGATGTTTTGGGTTCATTTTTGAGGAACCTACTCACCGACCGTTCATCCTCGAAAAGGCAGAAAAGCTTGGGGTCCCGGCGGGTCCTTTGCGCAGTCAATTGGTTCGAGGAGAACCCGTGACCCTGTCCAGTGGGGCCCAGATTCATCCCGATCAAGTTCTTGGCTCAGTCCGTTCAGGAACACGTCACGTTCATATTGGCGACAGCGCGAAAATTGATAATTTGATAGATATCAGCAATCAAGCGGATAGTCTTGTCATCGAGGCAACGTATTTGGAGGATGAAATCGATCTCGCGCGCAAATTTGGCCACCTCACAGCTGCTCAAGCCGCGGGATTAGCTGTCAAAGCGCAGGTTGGTCATCTATTTCTTACCCATATTTCACGGCGCTATCGCGAAACGCAAGTACTCGAGGAAGCAAAAGCGATCTTCCCTCAATCCACAGTTGTGCGTGATTTTGATCATTTCCAGATTCGGCGCGGTGAAGTAAACCAGAAAGTAAGAGATCGGCGCTGATTATTTAATCCTGGCCTTTAGAAGCAGTTCTATTCCCCATTCAACGTCCCCAATAACGAATTTCAAAGGAATTAAATTCGTTTTCGAGATTTTCCCATTTGCGTTCTACTTTTTCAACCCACGCACCTCGGGGACCTTGCTCACACCAAGATGCTATTTTCTCGATCGCCGATTTATCACCCTGAAAGACAGCTTCTACTCTTCCGTCTCTCAAATTGCGCACCCATCCGACGAGGCCCAATCGCGTGGCCTCTTGACGCGTGTAGTAGCGAAAACTTACTCCCTGGACTCTGCCTTTAATAAATACGTGCGCTTGAACAAGTTCATCTTCGGTCAAGTTGTTTCTCTCCCTGCTTGGAATGGAATATACACCGCTTTAGTGAATAATTTTCGACAATATCCTTTTATTCGATCTTTTGTATTCTACGTAAGGTGCGGTAATTTGAGAAAAGTTGGGTAGGGGCGAAGCATATGGCTATCAAGCGGATGCTTGATAGCTAGGGAGATTGGCGCAACTTTCAGTTGCCCCAATCTCCTTAACGTAGGAGCACTGTTCTACTGTACGTTTGCTTCGTCCTTACATTTCCCAGGAATATGTTTTATTGAGAGATGATCCTTTCGAACAACCCCTCCGCAAGTTATCGTAAAAGGTGCAACGCACTTGGGAAGTGCAATGCACCTTAACTACATTAGGTGGTGGGCGCTTCAGTGATGGGTACGTACAGGTCGGAATCGAGGGAATTGGAATTGTTTTCCTATGTTCCCGGGGCACATATGGTCCGTCGTACTCATCTGCAGAGAAGATACTGGCGTGCGCAAGCTATGGCCTGTCTTACGGACAGGATGCGCTACCTGTGCGAAGCACAGGCAGCAGCCAGAGCTTCGGCACTCCATAGGCCGAATTATCTTGAGCCAAAACACATGTGTACCTTAAATTTGTGAAAAAACCTTTTAGATCAACCCCAGGGGGAAAAGAATATTCATGGTTGTTTACGGGACCAATCCGAATAGGCCCGTCCTGCTTGCAAGATTCAACAAAGGTCCCGGAAAGATGCCAAGCAGGAACGTCCCGACTGCCGTCAGCCAAAGCGTGGCATTCAGCCATCTCTCTGAGCGTACCTGTGGGTCTCCAGAGCGCATATACATTACGACCACGACGCGCAGGTAATAGTAAGCTGAAATCAAAGACGTAATCACACCTACAAGCGCCAATCCAATCATGTTGGCATCTAGTACCACGCGAAAGAGAAAGAATTTTCCAATAAATCCAGCAGTTGGAGGGACGCCGATCAATGAAAACATAAATAAAGCCATGGCCAAAGCCAAGCCGGGCTTCCTTGAACCTAAGCCGGCATAATCGTCAATGCTCAATCCACCCCCATCGGCTTTTTCCAGTGTCAGGACAACTCCCCACGCCCCCAAATTGCTAACCGCATAGACAAGAAGATAGAAGAGTGCGGCGCTAATCGCTTCTGATGTAATTTCAGAATTCACTGCTACCGGAAGCACCATAAAGATATATCCAGCATGCGAAATACTCGAGTAGGCCAGCATGCGCTTGATATTTTGTTGGGCGATTGCGGCAATATTTCCCCAAACCAAGGTCAGCGCGGCAACTCCAACAAGGATCGGCGCCAAGTTATCGGCGATTCCGGGAAATCCAGCCAAGAATAGTCGCAATAGGGCAGCGAACCCTCCTGCTTTTGCTCCAACAGACATAAACGCCGTTACGGAAGATGGTGCTCCGTGGTAAACATCCGGGGTCCACATATGGAACGGCACTACCGCCACTTTAAAACCTAATCCCACAAGAATTAAAACTGCGCCCATTGTGAGCAGCCCCGGATTGGCGATACCGAGATCCAGAACATTATGGATCGCCGCAATTTCTGTCATGCCTGTCGCCCCATACACCAGCGCAATACCGTAAACAATAAAGCCGGAGGCAAAGGCTCCGAGCAGGAAATATTTCATGGCCGCTTCTTCTGATTCTGGGCTGGACCTTGCAAATCCTGAAAGAATATAAAGCGGGATTGAAAGCAACTCAATTGCAAGAAACACAACGATTAGGTCTCCTGCTTGAGCCATTAAGAGCATTCCGCTTACCGAAAAGAGGAGAAGTGTATAGTACTCTCCCTTGACAATCTCCCGACGCTGCAAGTAGTCATATGCCAGGGCAACGGAGACTACCCCCACGCCCAATAGGAGAAGCTGCAAAAATGAGGAAAAACCATCT
>Ga0255058_10002074_pt1 | contig 11149 bp, 7 predicted proteins | sample Cases_109_9_MG_FD_188637 | JGI IMG/M metagenome (GOLD analysis project Ga0255058, IMG submission 188637) | Seawater microbial communities from Amundsen Gulf, Northwest Territories, Canada - Cases_109_9 | ecosystem: Environmental > Aquatic > Marine > Gulf | place: Canada: Northwest Territories... | reverse complement strand
GTGCTCGCTATTGCCGAGGGGACGCGCCTGATGCTGCTTGCACCTGTCGTCGCGAATCGGAAAGGCGAACACGTGCACCTTATGCAGGACCTGAAGGCGCAGGGGTTCATTCGCGCGCGCATCAACGGCGAGGTCTATGAACTCGACGATCCGCCAAAACTGGAACTCCGGCGCAAGCACAACATCGACGTTGTTGTCGACAGATTCAAAGTCAAAGCCGACGTAGGGCTGCGACTCGCAGAATCGTTCGAGACCGCATTGCGCCTGGCAGACGGTGTCGCGCGGATCGCCTGGATCGAACAGGAAAATGATGAGGAGCTGGTTTTTTCCGACCGGTTCGCCTGCAACATATGCGGCTACAGCCTGACCGAACTGGAACCACGTCTTTTCTCGTTTAACAATCCGAGCGGCGCGTGCCCCGGATGTGATGGTCTCGGCGTAAAGCAGTTCTTCGACCCGGACCGGGTTGTCGTGAATTCAGATTTGTCGCTTGCCGGCGGCGCCATTCGCGGATGGGACCGCAAGACGACTTACTACTTTCAGATGATCCAGAGTCTCGCCGCTCATTACGATTTCGATATCGAGACGCCTTATTGCGAATTGCCTGATCACATTCGTCAGGTTGTGCTTTTCGGCAGCGGCAAGGAGAAGGTCGAGTTTCATTATGCCAACTCACGCGGCATGCAGATCCGGCAACACCACCGCTTCGAAGGTGTTATCCCTAACCTGGACCGCCGCTACAGGGAGACCGAGTCGGGCGCCGTGCGCGAGGAGCTCGCACGCTTCCTGAACAGCCAGCTCTGTCCCGAGTGCGACGGAACGCGGCTGAATCGCTCGGCCCGCAATGTCTTCATCACGGACCTGGCACTCTCCGAAATCACTGCAATGTCGGTCGGCCGTGCCAAGGCGTTTTTCGAAGAGATGAAGCTCGAAGGCTGGCGCGCGACGATTGCGGACAGGATCGTCAAGGAGATCAGCGAACGGCTTGGATTTTTGAGCGACGTCGGCCTCGATTATCTTTCGATCAATCGCAGTGCTGAAACGCTTTCCGGGGGCGAAGCACAACGCATCAGGCTGGCAAGTCAGATCGGCTCGGGTCTCGTCGGCGTCATGTACATCCTTGACGAACCATCCATCGGCCTGCACCAGCGCGATAACAAGCGACTCCTGAGCACGCTGCTGCATCTACGGGACATCGGCAACACCGTTATCGTCGTCGAGCATGACGAGGAAGCCATCATGGCCGCCGATCACGTCGTCGACCTTGGTCCGGGAGCCGGCGTGCACGGTGGACAGGTCGTCGCCGAGGGTCCTCCGGCGACGATCCTGGAGAACGCGCAGTCGCTGACTGGCCAGTACCTCTCGGGGCGTCGCTGTATCGCCGTACCGGAAAACCGTGTTGCATCAGACGGGAAGCGGCAATTATCGATACGCGGCGCGCGCGGCAATAACCTCAAGTCTATTGATGCCCGGATACCGATCGGCCTGATGACCTGCGTTACCGGCGTATCAGGCTCCGGCAAGTCGACGCTCGTTAACGACACCTTATACAAAGCCGCCGCAGAGCACATTAACCGCACTAGCCGCAATCCGGCACCTCATGACGAGATTGTCGGGCTTGAATTCATCGATCGCGTCATCGACATCAGTCAAAGCCCGATCGGACGAACGCCGCGCTCGAACCCGGCAACTTATAGCGGCTTGTTTACACCGATACGCGAACTCTTCGCCGGTACTCAGGAAGCCCGGTCGCGCGGCTACATGCCGGGGCGATTCAGTTTCAACGTCAAAGGCGGTAGATGCGAAGCCTGTCAGGGCGACGGCGTGATCAAAGTCGAAATGCACTTCCTGCCCGATATATACGTACCCTGTGATGTTTGCCGCAGCAAGCGATACAACCGGGAGACACTGGAGATCCGCTACAAGGGCCGCAATATCCATGAAGTGCTCGACATGACTGTTGAAGATGCTTCCGAGTTTTTCCGTAACGTGCCCGTCGTTGCGAAAAAATTGCAGACACTACTGGATGTCGGTCTGTCGTATGTGAAGCTCGGTCAGAACGCGACCACCTTGTCCGGCGGTGAAGCCCAGCGCGTCAAACTTGCGAAGGAACTGTCAAAGCGGGACACCGGCAGCACGCTGTATATTCTCGACGAACCGACCACCGGGTTGCACTTTCACGACATCGAACACCTGCTTGCAGTTCTGCACCGTCTTCGCGACAAAGGAAACACCGTCGTTGTCATCGAGCACAATCTCGACGTCATCAAGACGGCGGACTGGGTAATCGATCTGGGGCCGGAAGGCGGCGATGGCGGCGGGGAAATCATTGCAGCAGGAACACCGGAGGACGTGGCGGCGAATGATGGATCATTCACGGGTCAGTACCTCAAGCGGATGCTCGCCACCGCGGACAACAGACAACGCGATCGGGCCTGAAGGGCTCCTGCGGCTGCCAGGAAAGGCTTCGTGGAAGCGCATTCCTGGCAGGATATTGAAAAGTCATCCATGACTTATTCAACCGTGCCGTTGAAACTGTACAGCATTGCTACCCGATTTCGCGGCTCGAGCCCCGCTTCGGCCTCTTCGCGAATCAGCTCACGCAGGCCACTGCTTGCATCTTCACAATCGAGTTGAACGAAGCCGTGTCTTTCGTAGAAAGGCGCATTCCACTGCAAGTGTCGAAACGTAATCAGCGTGATACCCGGGAACCCGGCAGCCCTTGCCCAGTTAATGACGGCGCCCAGCAGCTGACTGCCGATTCCCCGCCGCCCGTGATCCGGATGAACGTCCATTTCCTCGAGATGTGCGTAAACACCGACGTCGCGGGCCAGAGCAAACCCGACCGCATTTTTCTGTTCGTCCAGCGCGACCCATATGCGCTCGTCACGCTGTGCCTCGATCAGGGTGTCTCTGTCGGTGACGAGGAAACGCAATTCGGATGGCAGGTCGACTTCGGCAAACATTGCGGCGGCGGCCTGTTCAACGGCCGGTATTGCCTTCAGATGGTGCTCTGCAGCCAGTTCAATCGTGTAATTTTGACGCATCCTGTTTTTCGAGTGGTGTAATCAGGACGACGCGTCCATATAGCCGGCAGCTTCGAGTTGCCGATCCTGGGCGCGGCCGAGAAACGCCAGTGCGATGATTGCGCCAGCCAGTGCATATGCCATATCGGACTGCGTGTCCCAGACATAGCCCTGCGTTCCCAGGAACGACTCGGCTGCCTCTTCCGAAGCCAGGGCAACGATCCATTCAACGATCTCGTAAAGTGCACTTACACCCAGGCAAAAGCTGACGATGAAAAAATCGCGCCATCCAGCATAGTTGAATACGCGATGACGCACGACGATTTCCCGCGCAATCATGGCCGGCACGAATCCCTGTACAAAGTGCCCAAGTTTGTCGTAATTATTTCTCTCGAGATCAAATACTTCCTTCAGCCAGTCGAACAGCGGAACCTCCGCGTAAGTATAGTGGCCACCGACGATCAGGATAATGCAATGAATGAGAATCAGAATATAGGTCATCCGGGTTAGCGGAAACAGGTCGCGCGTATACCAAAGAACTGCAGCACCCACCAGCGCCGGGAAGACTTCGAGAAACCAGGTCGGATAATCCTTCGGGCCGATGGCCGACCAGATCAGAACGGCCAGGAATATACTTACCCAGGCATATCGCCTGGCTGACGACACAGCATTCATTTACGACTCCTTGCTCGCGGATCCGGGCAATTCCAGACCTCTTCTTGATTGCCACAGACCCTGGCTTGTCAAACACCCCCACACCCAGGGCAGCCATCTCAACAGCGCGAAACTAAGCCAAAGGGCCCAGGCCAGTATAAGAACCTTGTAGGTCCACATTGGCAGTGAAAAAACGGACGCGCCAGGCAATACGGTGTCGCTCCTGTCTGCAAACCAGCGAAGTGTATTGCCGGCCGATCCATTTCCGGCAATGTGCATGTCCGGTGTTCCGAGCAGGCCGCTCGGCAAGCTGACTACGATCGATGCAAGCGCAACCACTGAGATCATTGCAAAAATTACTTGCAGTAAATTGAACTGCCACCATGGAACATCAGGTTTCCAGTTGCGGCGTGCACCAGTTGACAGTAGCCAGACCACCACCACGGCCAGTACGGACCACGAAAAAGTACTGAAGCCCAGCCCGAGGAGAACCCAATGGCGCGTGTTCAATGGGGTCACTCGTATGCGACCCAGAATCAAAGCAAAGAGAACCAGCGCTGCCAGTTCAGACCAGTACATGACGGCGGGACCAAGCCTCGGGCCGCTGGTCGCGAGCACCCACCGATTGTGTGGCAGCTCGATGGAAAGGTTGATGTTGCTGGCTGCCGCAGCAAGATCGACATCGCGGACTGTCTCACGATAAGAAACTTCCCTTTGATTCCGCCAGACTATGTTCACGCTATGCTCGCCTGGCAGAATCGGAATGCCCAGTTCGCCTGATTCGGCGCGCAGCGGTTCGGTTTTTCCGTCAATTGACACGGCGCTTATCTCCGCACCGTCAGGCAATCGAATGACGTGCTGCGAGCCCCTCGTGCTGCGGTAGGCAAGTCTCAGATTCACCGTGCGGGACCGTCCACCAACGCTTGTTTTCATATGGACGGCATCGAACGCCAGCGTTGTACCGAGACTCGCTTCGGGACGGCCTGCGTCGAGCGTCAGCGTCTCGCCTGCCCGGGGATAGAATTCCGCCACACGGATATCTCCGTCATCGTATTCTGATGCGCTCTCCGGAACGCCGCTGAAGTCTGTATGCCAGACGCTGCCAACCGCGAATCGCCACACTTCCTTCCACGGGCCGCCTGCTCGCGCCTGCAGCGTCAGTGGTGAATGCCTCGGCAGCATCGACCGCCAACTTACCGCGTGCTGGCCAGGGTTCATCGTCACAAGCACTTCATCGTCAGTGACCGTGAAATCCTCACTGGTGATGGACTCGCCCTCGAGCAAGGGTACCTGCAAGGTCAATGCGCCCTGTCGCGGGGCGACCCGCACAACAGTCGTCGTGACCCACCAGTCGAGATCCATGCCTATCTCTCGTTCAATGCGCACGAATACCGGAAAACGACTGCTTTCCCAGCGCGTGGTCGAATCGCCTTCACCCTGCTGTTGCAGTCGCGTCAGTTGCAATGATCCGGACAACAGTCGTCGATCCTGAATGCCCGCAATGAACCACGTGTCGGACTCGGCACGAATGACCCGCGGCAGCGCCGGAAATGGCAGCTCGAGACTGTCCACCGGGGGAATCGGACCTTTGAGTGTCAATTGATGGCGGCCTTCGGTGACTCGTATCCAGAGAACGTCATCGCTGTGCCGAAGGACGTGCGCAGCCGGTGCGCGATTGAGCAGTATCTGCTCCGGCCGCCAGCCCTGTAATGAGCCTGGCAACGGTACAGCAACCTCTTCCAGGGCGTGCAGTTCGAGTTTGACTGTCAGTACGCCGGCGCCAACAACAACGGACGCACTGACGATCTCTGCACAATTCGGCGTACAAGGCGGTGCTGCAAGCAGGCGCTTTTCGAGTTCTTCGAGAATGGCTGGTGACGGCGTGTCTGCTTTCGCCACAGGACTTGCGGTCAATACCGCAACTAACAGCAAGAACCCAGGCAATACGGAGGCAGTTGTGCCGGACGTCTTCACAATGCCGCCCGGCCACTGCCAGCGGCGATTCAATATCTCGAACGCGAACACCGCGGCGAATGCGCCCAGTAACAGCACTTCGACGAATCGAACGCCGCTGACGAGCCAGCGTGGCATGACGAAGAGGCGCAGCGTTCTATCGGCATCGACGGGGCCACTCCAGGACAAGCGGTAATTGTTCCATCTCCATGCAGGCCTTCCCGGACCTGCCTGCACGATGGCGTTCGGTGCATAACGTGCATAGCTTCTTGCTTGCGAGCTTTTCCGGGCCGCGAGAACGAATTCCTGTGCCACATCCATTTCAAGTGACGCAGTCTCAGGACGCGTGCGGCCGGCAACTCCAGCAACCTGGTCCCCGGGTGCAACAGTCAATACTTCCCTGTCGGCCCGGCTTCTTGCCGCGAATACGTCACGGGCGACCTGAGATTCGAGCTGCGGATATATGGCAATGCGCAGCTGGCCGGTCAAAAATGGCACGAGAAAAACCACCAGCAAGGCAAAACTGAACCCTCTGTACAGCTTGAGGTAACGCATCAACTGGCCTGCCGGCGCCACTCGCACCAGCGCGATGGCAGCCAGCATATTGAGCCAGGTCCATTCAGGCGCGCCAATCTCGTGCAAGCTGAAAGTCAACGCGAAAAACGCAACGGCGCCGGTTGCGCGGCCGAATAAGCGCCCGGCAGCAATTGTGATGATCAACACGAGAAAGAAGTCCAACAGCTTCCAACGATCGACCCAGCTGCCAGGCGAACGGTCAGCGCCGACGGCGGCTATCAGCTTGTGCCCGGGAGGCAGGCTGAGATCGGTACTGACCTGATTGAAAGTTGCCTGCCAACCGCTCACCGGCATTTTGCCGCGTGTTTCAGATCGTCCAAGTGCATTCAGATCAACGTTGACCTGCCGCAACTCGACACCAGCCAGGCCTTCTCCGTCGCCCCGGGTCACCAGGAGGTTCTCGCCCGCTTCCGCGGCATTTAGCAGTTCGTAGGGCACCGCCATATCGAGGCGCCACCCGCTGCGCATCGTGCCGCCAATCCGATCGCTGAAGACGAAACCGTCGCCATTGAAGTCCAGCCACAGCTGCCTACTGAGTTGCAGGTCGTTGTCTGTCGCCACTTTGCCGCGGCTGCGTTCAGCAATCGTCAACGATTCGCCCGGTTCAATACGAAAGGCCGGTAGTTCGTCCCAGCCATCGGGCACTGACACCTGTGCCGGGTCGACAGGCTTCAGCGCTTCGGGCGCCGTCACTCTTAGCCGATCGTTCGAGCGATAGCTCCAGATCTCGGAGTTCGGTAAATTGCGTTGGGCCGACGGCAAGGTGATGCTATTCAGTACACCGGCTCCCCGCGCAAGCAACGATATCTTCCATCTCCCCGGCCGCAGCTGCAGACGCAGATTGCCGTCTGGCTCGAATCGCGCCGGCAACTCGCTTTCGATCGCCAGTGGCACAAACCCGTCGGGCAGTGCAGGACCGATGAGTTCCTCGCGCACACTGCCTGCAACCTCCAAAAAAAACGTCGTCGCCAATCGTGTCGGCACATCGTCAGCAACCAGGCGGTAGACCTCGACACTTAGCGCATCCTGTACCTGTTTCTGCTGCTCGCGCTCGCCGAGCCAGACACCGGTTCGATTCCGGTCCGGGCGGGAGACCCGGTCTCCGTCTATTGTCAGGTCAACAAGTCCCGTCCTGGAGGGAACCGCGAGTGTCCCTGGTCGCTCGTCCCATTCAAACCGCCCCGCAATGTTGTAGCGGCCCGGTGCAAGTCGGATTTCGGGTGTTGAGCCGCGCATGACAACCGCGATAGCCTGTCCGTTCGCCGTAACGCGCTGCGGCCAGTTTGCGGCGTTGCCAGGCAACGGCACCCACGCGTCGGTCTCATAAACGGTCCATGACTGACTGAAACGCCCGCCGTGCGCATTAATATTCAGACTAAGTTGGTCCGGCCAGGCGCAAATGAACCCATTGCGTACGAGTTGCCTCTGATTAAAGAAGAACGGGCATTCACGGTATTCCTGATCCTGCAGGACCCAACCCGCCCATGACTGCAGTTCATCCGGTATGTGAATATCTGGCCTCGCGGCGTCAGCGACAGCCGCCGTCAGTACAAGCAAAAACAGAAGTATCGATCTCAGACAAGTGGACATTTTCAACTCCCGAAGCCGGGTCGAGGGCTTTGTCTCCCTCGCACTATAACCGTGAACGCGGACACGCAGTGATTCAGGCTAGTGCCCGCTCATTCGAACCAGAATTCTATTTCCGAAGTAGCAACCTCGAAGCGCGCGGAATGCTCCTCATTCGCATCAATGAGGTACCAGTCGCCGACTCCGTATCTCGTCTCCCTTCCCCCACTGGTCAGAAGCAATTCCCCCTGCGTAATCACGCCGCAATTTCTTGTTGGGTGAACGTGTGGCTCGATCTCGGTGCCGGCCGGATATGTGGCAAACAATACGTCGCAGCCACCTGCCTCGAGCCGAAAAGCATCGAATGGGCCTTCGAAGCCCGGTAGTTGACGAATGATTTCAGGAAAATGGTCTTGCCTCATATCTTTGCTCTCCAGATAGAATTCACGCGCTTCCTTAATAGTGCGGCGGGCGTTCACCTGTTGGTTGATCGGCAGGCGAGCTGTCCAACAGCGATTTCACCCTTTCGATCAGGGACTGGCACAATTGTTCGAGCCCGCTTATTTGGGCCTGCTGGTCCGTCAGGGCCTCGTTGAGCTCCGACAGAAGCTGTTCCTGGTGAGCCAGCTTCGTCTCAATCTCGATCACGCGGTTTTCGTCCAAGATCATCACCTCCATCGGCAGCCACAGACATTACGACTGTCGCGCGAAATGTTCAATCCGGTTCGCTGCGTATTTCGACCAGCGTGTATGCTTGTCACATCAGCAGTATTTTGATTTAGATATCCGTATGTCTCTCGTTCATTTCAAAGAAGTGTCGCTCGAGTTCGGCGACCAGAAAATTCTGACGCAAGCCGATTTCGCAGTCGAACCGGGCGAACGTGTTTGCCTTATCGGACGTAATGGCGCCGGCAAATCGACGACACTGAACCTGATAACCGGCGAAATCGAGCCTGACTCCGGCGATATCGTTCGCAGGTCAGGTCTTGTTATCAGTCAACTTGCCCAATCGCTGCCCGAGGCAATAGATATGCAGGTCAGCGAAGTCGTGAAATCGGGGCTCGCTGGCATTCAGCTACTACTCGACCAATATCGCAGGCGTTCACAAGAAAAGCTCGACAAGCAGGGCCTGCGTGAACTCGAGGACCTTCACCAACTGATAGACGCGCACGGAGGCTGGCATATCGAACAACGTGTCGAGACGACGATGACCGAACTTGGTCTGCCCGCCGACAAGAGAATGAATGAATTGTCGGGCGGCTGGCGCCGCCGTGTGGCACTGGCCAAAGCCCTCGTACAAAAACCGGACTTGTTACTGCTGGATGAGCCGACAAATCACCTGGATATCGTCACCATAAAGTGGCTCGAGAACACGGTAAATGCCTATCCCGGCGCCGTCATCTTCATCACACATGACCGTGCGTTTCTGCAGCGCCTGGCGACGCGGATTCTGGATATCGACAGGGGTAAATTGACGAGTTGGCCTGGTGATTACCATAAATATTTGATTCATAAAGAAAAACGTCTTGAAGACGAAGCCCGGGAAGACGCGAAATTCGACAAAAAACTCGAACAGGAGGAGATCTGGATTCGGCAGGGTATCAAGGCGCGCCGAACGCGGAACGAGGGACGCGCCAGGGTGCTCGTGAAAATGCGCGAACAAAGATCCAGGCGCGTTGCCAGAGAGAAGGGCGCACGAATGACCATCGAAGAAGCGGAACGATCGGGACGCAAAGTCATTCGGGCCCGGAAAGTCAATTATCGGTATCACGATGAGCCGCTTATCGAAGACTTTTCGATCAAGATAATGCGCGGTGATCGGATTGGCCTGCTCGGCAACAACGGAGTCGGCAAGACAACATTACTGCGCTTGCTGCTCGGCGAACTCGAGCCACAGTCGGGTGTCATCAAACACGGCACCAACCTGGAGATCGGATATTTCGATCAGCTGCGCCAGGCGCTGGATCTCGACAAATCCGTGGCGGAAAACGTCGGCGGTGGGCGGACATACATCAAACTCAACGGCAAGGACCGTCATGTTATTGGTTACCTGAAAGGTTTTCTTTTCAGCCCCAAGCGATCTTTGATGCCGGTGAAGTCGCTGTCAGGAGGAGAGAGGAATCGCATCATCCTCGCGAAATTATTTACGCAGCCTGCCAATCTCCTGGTCCTGGACGAGCCGACCAACGACCTCGATATGGAAACCCTGGAAGTGCTCGAGGAGAAACTGGCCGAATTCGATGGCACACTGATTGTCGTCAGTCACGACAGGCAATTTCTCGACAACGTCATTACCAGTACATTGGTGTTCGAAGCCGATGGCAGTATCCAGGAGTACGTAGGCGGCTACAGCGACTGGGCCCGCCGGGGAAAAGAACTGGCCGAGGCCGAAAATCCGAATGTGAAAAAACGCAGCCAGCGCGCGCGCCGAAAATCACCGGACACGCAGCGGCCGAAGAAACTCGGTTACAAGGAACAGCGTGAACTCGAGCAACTTCCGTCGGGTATTCAGCGACTTGAAACGACCGTTACCGATCTGGAGGAGCAGATATCGGCTCCCGACTTCTACAGCCAGGACCACGTTGAAACCGAGAAAGTCCTGACGCAGCTCAAAGAAAACCAGGCAGCGCTCGACAGGGCGGTCGAACGCTGGGCCGAGCTGGAACAACGCCAGCAGGCCTATCGTAGGAGCTCGTCCTGACGGGCGACAACTCAGGTTAAATGAGCTGCAATATGATCGCCACCTGACAGGCGAAGCCTGCGACAAAGGACAGCGTCCGCACCCAGGGAATCGCGAATGTGTATGCGAGAAGATGCACAACACGCGCCCATAAGTAGACAGTGCAGGCGAGAACCGTGGTTTCGTTACTGACGCCGGCCGCATTTGCGATCAGCACGAGCGCGGCAAAAACAACAAGGTTTTCGACGGCGTTCGCGTGTGCCGCTTTCATTTTTTGCGCCCATCCAGCGATCGGTTTCGGATCTGCGGGATAGCCAACGGCATCCATCAGGCCGCGTACGGCAATCGTATTCAGGGTATAGGGTACCCACAAGATCGCTGTCAATGCGGTTACCCAGATGAGACTCATCAGTTCACTGGTCATGATCTTCTCCCCATTTTTTTATTCCCATTTATTGGCTTTTTTTTCGAAATCAGCGCTAATAACCGGCACGATGCAAAACCGCTGGCCGGTTGGCGCCTCCATCACACACCATCTCTTTATGTTGGCAATCTTTTTCGCGCCCAATGCTTCAAGCCTGCCCGCCTCGGCTTCGATGTCATCAGATTCAATATCAATGTGGACCCGGCTCGGGTGCTGGACGGCCTGCACCTCAACGTCGATTTCGCCTGCCGGCATCACGAGTTCTACGTA
>Ga0255058_10002073_pt1 | contig 11152 bp, 11 predicted proteins | sample Cases_109_9_MG_FD_188637 | JGI IMG/M metagenome (GOLD analysis project Ga0255058, IMG submission 188637) | Seawater microbial communities from Amundsen Gulf, Northwest Territories, Canada - Cases_109_9 | ecosystem: Environmental > Aquatic > Marine > Gulf | place: Canada: Northwest Territories... | reverse complement strand
AAATTTCAGGCAGTTGGTTGGAGAATGGACGGTAGCATTCCGGTTTGCCCCAGATGCTACAAACGCAAGGTCAAGTCAGGTCTATATCTTGACGATTAGCGAGATTGCCAATGACCGCTTCTGGCCGAAACCAGCCGTTCGCCTGGTTGTATACTCAACGGCTGGTAATGACCCAAAGCGGCCATTCAATATTCTTCGCTGAGATGGCTGCTGGTTATGGATAGTACGGTTCTGCAAAAGCTTTCGTTGCGGTCAATCGGCGTCATTGGCACGGCGATATTCCTAATTTTCTTTGCTTTCACGTATTCGGTTCCGGGTTGGGTCGAGACGTTTGCAGCTGATTACATTGAGTCCGAAGCACAGGATCGTATCGACGCTTCTATCGACGCTGTTCGGCCGCCTGAGTCCGAAAGTGCGCTAGGAACGCTCGCGCAGTCGATGTACGAAAAAAACGAGGCTCAAATCGAGCAGTTGAAATCGAATCTGAGGGACAAAGTTCACGAACAATGGGCGGCCGCGTTGGCGTTGGTCAGAGATTTGGACTGCGAGTGCCGAGAGAAGTGGGAAGACTGGTTCGAGAGTGGATTCAACACGAATATCGCACTGCTGCAGGCCGCAAACGAGCAGATTTCGAACTTCATCCACTCGACTTATATGGATGTAGCTACGGAACTGAAACGTGATATTCGCATCTTCACCGCTAGCAATGCCGCGGTATTCATCCTTCTATTGCTTGTATCGTTTCTAAAGCCACAAGCGATAACACATCTGTTCTTGCCCGGCGTACTTCTCGCAGTTTCGACACTGATTTGTTCTTACTTCTACATCTTCGAGCAGAATTGGCTATTGACCATTATTCACAGCAGCTATCTCGGATTCGCGTATCTCGCATGGTTGGGGATCGTATTCCTGTTTCTGTGCGATATTGTCTTCAATCGAGGGCGAGTCACAACCGAGATTCTCAATGCAATATTCAATGCAGTCGGATCGGCGTTTTCGGTTGTTCCCTGCTAGTCTCGAGCGGCAGCTTATGGCCGTTAGCTGCCCTTAGTTTTGCCGGTATTCGGGGCGTAAGAACGTCCGCTTCGCCCTCCAAAGCGGACATTCAGCTAATATCGGACTGAACGGCTGCTTATGACCCAAAGCGGACACTAACTCAGCCTCCAAGTTAGCCCAGACAGATCATGCTGGCGAAGGACCGGCGGGCTACTATACTTAAAAAAAACCGGAGATCTAATCGTGAAAACTGACAAATTCGCTCAAATGTGCTCGATAATTGGACTGTTGGCGTTTGCCATGGCGGTACTTGTTGTCGGTGCAGTTCCGGCCGAGGCCGAAGACCACGGAGGTTTGACGCCGGTTCGTTTTGCAACATTCAACGCTTCGTTGAACCGATTCAACGCCGGCGATCTGGCCAACGAACTCGCCACACCTGGTAGCGCGCAGCCGGACACGGTGGCCGAAATCATTCAGCGCGTCCGTCCCGACGTGTTGCTGATCAACGAATTCGACTTCGACGCCGGTGGCGTAGCGGCACAACTGTTTCAGGAAAACTACCTGTCCATTGCTCACGGTGATGCTGAACCGATCGTCTATCCGTATCGCTTCGCGGCCCCCTCCAACACCGGCATCCCCTCCGGGTTCGATCTCGATAATACTGGATCTGTGGGCGGGCCTAACGACGCCTTCGGTTTCGGCTTCTTCCCGGGACAGTTCGGGATGGCGGTGTACTCGATGTTCCCGATTGACCTCGACGAGCTGCGCACCTTCCAGTTGTTTCTCTGGAAGGACATGCCCGGTGCCCTACTCCCGATAGACCCGTCCACGGGGCAGATGTGGTACTCGAACGAGGAGCTGAATGTGTTCCGTCTGTCCTCGAAGAGCCACTGGGATGTCCCGATTGTCATCTCGGATAGCGGCGGCCCAAAGACGGTGCATTTTCTGGTCAGCCATCCCACCCCGCCGGTTTTCGACGGGCCGGAAGACCGAAACGGTACGCGAAATCACGATGAGATTCGCTTCTGGGCCGACTACATCATCCCGTCACGCAGTGGCTACATGGCCGACGATGACGGACGACGGGGCGGGCTACCGCCCGGGGCGCTCTTCGTGATCGCCGGCGATCAGAACTCCGATCCGTTCGATGGCGATAGCATTCCGGGATCCACGCAGCAGCTCCTGGATCATCCGCTGGTCAACACCAACGTGACGCCGAGCAGCGCAGGGGGCCCCGAACAGGCGGCCTTGCAGGGTAACGCCAACACACTGCACGTTGGCGATTCGGCCTTCGACACGGCAGACTTTTTCGATGGGTTCCCGCCCCCGCCCTTCGGGAATGCCCCGGGTAATCTGAGAGCCGACTATGTTCTCCCAGCAAAGAACCTGCGTATCCTCGACGCAGCCGTCTTCTGGCCGCTGAGCACGGACCCGCTCTTCCCCCTAGTCGGAACCTTCCCGTTTCCGAGCTCGGACCACCGCCTGGTGTGGATAGATGTCAGGATTCCCGGCGGCGGCGGCGATTGAATCCGGATGCAGACTAGTTCGAAGCCAAGGAAGAGAGCCCCGGCCGCAAGGGCGGGGCAATCTTTTTTCTCAGAACATGTCCGCTTTTGGCCGAAAGCGGCCCCTCAAAACAGTGGATTTCGGGCATTCTGAACGACCGCTTTCGAGAAAAGCGGACATTCAGCCTGAGGTTTGTGAAATCGGGTCGACGAACGACCGCTTTACCCCTGTAGGGCGCAAAAACTCTATCGAAACCATGGAACAGCCAAAAATGTGATGCCACACACGCGATAATGAAGCGTTTCAATGCCCCCAAGTTTGCGGAAACTGAGGGATAGCGAATGCGAGGTAATCCTTAAGGGAATGGTCGAGGTTGTACACTCGATCTGGACTTACTGTGGACTTACAAGGGATCGAGAACTGAATTTCTGATTCCGAAACTCGTGTTAAGTGATTGATATCATTGGTCGGGGTGAGAGGATTTGAACCTCCGGCCCCTGCCTCCCGAAGACAGTTGGGCGTTTATAAGTAGTTGTTAATAATAGGCATACTGGAGACGCTTGTGGACGTAAGTTCCTAACAGGTCATAACGAGTCAGAACTGATCCCGGCAAATTTCCGGCACTCTGCCTGCGGCGGGTAGGTAGCCCAACGGTGCCCAGCTTTGAATCAGCGCAGAGTCCCACCATCGTGGCTTGGGCGTCAATTCGCCCCGATAGGTCGAAAATCGATTACGTCATTCGTTCCCTGATCTCAACCACAATGTCGAGTCTCCAATTGCTGCGCGACATCAGCGAAACTCAAACCCTGATGGTTCAACAACACCAGGACATGATAAATCAGGTCTGCCGCCTCGCTGATAATTTCCTGACGATCTCCCTTCGTTGCCGCTAATGCGACTTCTACGCCTTCCTCTCCGATTTTTTGCGCGATTCGCTGCACTCCCGCATTCATTAATTGCGCCGTATAGCTCTCGCTTGGTTGATCTTTCATCCGATCCTTGATGATGGTTTCAAGCTGGCCGACAAATCCAAAGCCGGGCAGCTCGGCGTCACGATCGAAGCAGCTGGATTTCTCCAAGTGGCACGTGGGCCCGGTTGGAGTTGCCTGCACCAAAAGCGTGTCACCGTCACAATCGAGTTCAATATTGCGTAGCTTGAGCGTATTGCCTGAAGTTTCGCCCTTGGTCCAAAGGCAATTGCGCGACCGGCTGTAAAAGGTTACCAATTCGCTAGCCTGCGTTTCGGCCAGCGCCTTGGCGTTCATGTAGCCAAGCATCAATATGCGCCCGGTGACAGCGTGCTGGACGATTGCTGGTACGAGGCCGCCGCCTTTTTTCCAGTCGATATTGTTGTAAAGCCGGATCATAGACGCACTTCGACGCCGGCCCGTTGCAAATAGCGTTTCAAGTCCGGGATATCGATCTCGTTATTGTGAAAAATACTGGCAGCTAGTGCAGCGGAAACATTGGTCATCTTGAAAACATCTTCGAAGTCCTGCATTTGTCCGGCACCTCCGGATGCGATCAGAGGTACGTCGCAGCTTTCCTGAACCGCGGCAAGCTGCTCGACGTCATATCCATTGCGAACACCATCCCGATTCATGCAATTGAGAACAATCTCGCCGGCGCCCAGCTCCTGTGCCTCAGTAATCCACCCTATCGTGACGCGCGACGTCTCGACGATCCGGCTTGCATCGCCCGAATACTGGTATACCTGCCATGAGTTTCCCACGCTTCGACTATCGACGCCCAGCACCACGCATTGCGACCCAAAGCGTTTCGCCAGGTCAGAAATCAGCTTTGGATTCTCCAACGCGGGCGAGTTGACTGAAATTTTGTCGGCACCCTGACGCAAGATATCTTCGGCGTCGGCGACAGTTCGAATGCCACCGGCGACACAAAACGGGATATCGAGTAGTGTGGCCACAGTGCTTACCCAGGTTCTGTCGACTGTGCGGCCGTCCGGACTCGCCGTTATGTCGTAGAACACGATTTCATCAGCGCCCGCCCTACAATACCTTTCGGCAAGCTCGAGTATGTCGCCGACTATGCGATGATTACGGAATTGCACGCCCTTGACGACTTTGCCGTTACGAACGTCGAGGCACGGAATTATGCGGCGGGCAGGAATGTTTCTATCTCCCTGGCGGTGATTCTGCCGTCCAAAAGCGCGCGTCCGCTGATTGCTGCCCGGGCACCGATGTTCCTCAATGCATTGAGATCATCGATACTGCGAACGCCGCCCGAAGCCTGTAGCAGAATGCCCGGATACTTGTCGATCAGCTGCGCATAAAGCTTGAGGTTGGGCCCTGTCAGAGCACCATCGCGACTGATGTCCGTGCACAGCACATGTCGTAATCCTGCCGAAATAAAATCGTCGACACACTGCCACAGCGTCAGTTCCGCCGACTGAGTCCAGCCGTGAGTGGCAACGCGAGGTGTTCCGTCCGGGTCCACGGTCACATCCAGCGCCAGAACGATTTTTTCTGGTCCAAAGTTTCCCAGCCACTGGCGTACCAGGCGGGACTTCGCGATCGCGAGCGTGCCGATCACCACGCGAGCAACACCAGCGTTGAGCCAGGATTCGAGCTGCGATTGTGCGCGGATCCCACCACCAAGCTGGATAGTCAGATTGCTGGTGTCGACAATCCTGCAGATGATCTCCCGGTTTTGCTGCCGTCCGGATCTTGCACCATCGAGATCGACGATATGTAATTCGTCAAACCCCATCGTCTTGTAAGCACGGGCTAGTAAAACCGGGTCCTTGTTGTAGTTCGTCTGACGATCAAATTTGCCCTGGTACAGTCGAACGCACTGTCCCTCACGAAGGTCGATAGCAGGAATGATGTTCACGACCCGATCTTGAGGAAATTGCTCAGGAGTCTCGAGCCAGCTTTGGCCGATCGCTCCGGATGAAACTGCGTCGCGAAGAAATTTTGATAAGCAAGTACCGCCGTGAATGGTGCCGAATGATCAGCTGTCGCGAGCGTATATTCGCCCCGGGCAAGTGCAAAGCTGTGTACAAAATAGAAATAACTACCGTTATCTATGCCTGTAAACAATTGATGCTGCTCAGTCTGATGAACGCGGCACCAGCCCATATTAGGCACCGGTGTGCGCGGGCTCGAGTGCAACTTCTCCACAACTGCAGGGATGATGCCAAGACATTGAGCGCACTCTTCCTCGGAAGACCGGGCAAACAATTGCATGCCAAGACAGATTCCGAGTACCGGTTGGCTGAGACCTGTAATGACTTTGGATAAATGCTCGTTGGTGAGTCTGCGCATTGCATCAGCTGCGGCGCCCACGCCAGGCAGGATGACGTGACTGGCGTTCCGAATCGTGCGGGGATCAGTTGTCAGCGTACCGACGACGCCCAGTCGGTCCAGGGCATTGACGAGTGACGCGATGTTTGCACCACCGCTATCGATAATTGCGACACGGGTTCCCAACATATCAGCTCAGCACGCCTTTGGTTGATGGCAGTTCGTCGTCCTCTAAGCGAATGGCCTGTCGTAAAGCACGACCAACCGCTTTGAAACAAGCCTCGACCATGTGATGTGTATTACAACCTTTGACAGAGATATGCAGTGCGGCGCCCAATGACTCTGCAAGAGACTGAAAAAAATGCGGTACCAGCTCGGTGGGCATCTGCCCGACCCGATCTCGTGGAAATGTACCATCGAATACAAAGAATGGCCGCCCGGAAAGATCCAGTGAAACGCGAGCTTCGCTGTCGTCCATGGGCAGCTGGAAACCGTAGCGCGCAATGCCGCGCTTATCGCCCAACGCAATCTTGAGCGCGTTGCCGATACCCAGGGCCGTGTCTTCAATGGTGTGGTGCTCGTCGACGAACAGGTCACCGAGACACTGGACCTCAAGACTGAAACCGCCGTGCTTGGCGATTTGCTGGAGCATGTGATCGTAAAAGCCGATGCCGGTTTTCACGGTCAGCGGCGCTGCTGCGTCCAGATTCACGGTGACCCGGACGCTTGTTTCGCGTGTGGTCCGTTCCACTTCGCCGGTTCGGGCACCGGGCGTGAGCGCGATGCAGATATCTTCCCAGGAGAGCGGCTGCGCACCTGTGCCGATCTGTATTCCCCTGATGCCCAGCGCCTCAGCGAGTTCCATGTCGGTGCCGCGGTCGCCGATGACGGCACAGGAAGCCGTATCGAGGTCGTGAGTTGCCAGGAAACGCGTAAGAAGGCCGGTTCTTGGTTTACGGCAATCACAACCATCGTCCGCCTTGTGAGGGCAGATAAATACATTGTCAAATTGAATACCCTGCGAAGCAAAAAGGGCTAATGCATGCTCCTGACAAACATCAAAATCCGCGCGCGGAAATGATGACGTGCCCAGTCCGTCCTGATTGCTGACCATCACAAATCGGTAGCCCAGGTCCCGCAGGCGTCGCAAAGCGATAATGACGCCAGGCATCAGGCGAATCTTGTGCAACGCATCGACCTGATTATCCGCAGGCTCCTCGATCAGGGTGCCGTCGCGATCGATGAAGAGTACTCTCAACATTTCAGCCAAGGCTCCTCATCGCATGGATCAGGTGGTTGTTGTCGTCTACCGACGCGATAGTGATTCGAGCGCAGTTTCTGAGCGCCGGATCATTGGCATAGGTGCGAATGACGATGCCGGCATCCTCGAGGCAGCTCCTAACCTTATCCAGATTTTTGAAGCGCACAAACAGAAAATTCGCCAGACTGGGCCAGATCCGCTGCACAGCTTTGCAAGCGTCCAGTTCGACGCGCAGCCGTTCCCGTTCTGCAACAATCTTGCTGACCGACTTCTGCGCCTCTGCCAGCTGCTTGTTGGAGAGTGCCAGCTCGGCAGTGGTGATGACCGGAGATGACAGAGCATAAGGAGCCAATACGCCATCCAAAAGCCGTATCAGTCCGGCCGATGCGATGACCGCACCGCAACGAGCGCCGGCGAGCGCCAGTGCTTTGGATAGTGTACGTAGCACAACTAGGTTGTCGTATCGGGACACCAGCGGTGCCAGTGAATCTATATCGCTATACTCGATGTAGGCTTCGTCGATGACCACCATAGATTTTGCTGCGCGTGCCTCCACGATTTGCAAGATCTGCTTGCGCGGAATTACAGTGCCGACAGGATTGTTCGGCGAACAGAGGAAAATCAGTTTCGTACGTTTGTTGCAGGCGCAAAGCAACGCATCCGTGTCTACTGAAAAATCACTGTCAGCCTGCAATGGGATGTTGATGGTGCGGGCACCCTGTATAGACGCATAAACCTGATACAACTCGAATGCCGGCGGCGTCAGTAGAACCTCGTCGTGCCCGGCAGAACAGAAAGTACGAATCAAAAGATCGATGCCTTCGCTGCTGCCCCGCGTTGCCAGAACATTGTCCGCTGCAACACCATAGTAGGCTGCCATTTGCCGGGTCAGCATTACAGGTCGGAGGGCAGGGTAACGATTGAGACCGTCCTCCAAGCCTGTTCCAACGGCCAAAGGAGCCTCATTGGCATTCAGTTTGATGGCACCGTCACGTGAAGCCGCTGCCTGGTAGGCACACAGACTGCGTATCTCCGGTCTGGCAAGCGCGGCGATCGTCATCGCACTGGCCCCGTTCCGACCGCATCTTCCAGTCTTAGCCGCACGGCTTCTGCATGCGCATCAAGACCTTCCAGGGCTGCCAGTTCAATGACTGTCGGTGCAAGCGAGCGCAGACCATCTTTTGTGAGTTCTTGCACGGTCATCTGCCGTATGAATTGTTCCACGCCGAGACCGCTGTAACTTCTCGCGGTACCGTAAGTCGGCAGTACGTGATTAGTGCCACTGCAATAATCACCGACGGACTCGGGTGACCAGCGTCCGAGAAACACCGACCCTGCATTCCTGACCTGATCTAGCGCCTCGCGCGGATACTCAATTTGTAGAATCAGATGTTCGGGCGCGTAGCGATTACTGATGTCAATTGCAGTAGGGACATCATCCGTCAGTATCACGTGACAATGGTCCAACGCGGCCCGGGCAATACTCTGTCGTGCTAGCCTCGTGAGCTGGCTTTCTGCCTCGCGGATCGCTTTGTCAGCGACCCTGCGACTCGTTGTGATTAGCACCACCTGAGAGTCTTCGCCATGTTCTGCCTGAGATAATAAATCCGCGGCGACGAACGCCGGGTTGGCTGTGTCATCCGCAATCAGCAGCACCTCGGACGGGCCAGCCGGCATATCGATCGATGCACCGGCCGGGTCGCCGGCGACCAGGCGCTTGGCAGCTGTTACCCAGGCGTTGCCAGGACCCAATATTCTGTCAACTTTAGGGACCGTCTCGGTTCCATACGCCATTGCGGCGACGGCCTGGGCACCGCCGATCTTGAATACGTCGGTTATGCCGCTTCGTTGTGCGGCGACCAACGTCGCCACATTCACATTGCCGTCCTTATCTGCGGGCGTACACAGAATGCGGACAGGGCATGCGGCGATCGATGCAGGGATGGCCAGCATGATCGCAGCGGACGGCAGGGGTGCAGATCCGGCGGGCACGTAAAGACCGACTGCATCGATCGCCCGGTTGCGGCGTTCGCAGCGCACGCCCGGGCTAACTGACATATCGAGCTCTACAGGCATTTGCGCTTCATGGAAGCGCGTGACGTTGGTAATTGCTAACGCAATTGCAGCTTTGGCGGCAGGACTCAAGGCCGCTTCGGCATCCACGAATTCCTGCCCGGATACTTTCAGCGTCTTCAGCTCGCGCCCTTCGAACTGCGTCGTGAAATCGACAAGTGCCACATCTCCATCCCGACGAACCGCGGCAATGATCTGTGCTGCCTGTTCGCTAATTTCCTGATCATCAAGAAGAGCCGGGCGCTTAAGAAGTGCGGCCTGCTCAGCGGGCGACAGCTCTGACCAGATTTTGGTTTCTGTAAACACGGGACTATGCGAGCATCTTCTCGATTGGTAGAACGAGGAGCGAGCTCGCACCGGCACGCTTGAGATTTTCAAGCGTCTCCCAGAAAACGTATTCACGGCAAACGGCGTGTACCGCCACTTTGTCGCCGTCGCCACCAAGTCGAATGATTGTCGGTGACTCGGATCCGGGCAGCAGCGCGACAATCTGATCCAGCGCGGACAGCGGCGCGTGCAACATGACATATTTGCTTTCACGGACCTGCAGTACACCAATAAGTCTCTGCAATATTCGACTGACCCAGTCCTGCTTCATATCAGACAACGGAGCGCAGGTTTGAATGATGACGGCTTCGCTCGCCAACACAGCCTGTACCTCGCGCAGCTGATTTGCAGCCAGCGTAGATCCGCTGGACACCAGATCACAGATGAAGTCCGCCTTGCCCAGTCTTGGGGCGATCTCTACAGCACCGGAGAAATAAACGATGTTGGCATCGATATTTTGCTGTTGTAAGAATTCCTCGAGTGTTGCCGGGTAGCTGGTTGCGATGCGGGCGTTTTGCAGGCTCTGCGGTCCTTGATAGTCGGCATCTTCGGGAGCCGCAATAGCGAGTCTACAGTGACCGAAATCTAGCGCATGAATCTGGTTGAAGAGGGCGGGCTTGCCGTCATTGTGCATTTCAAGACGTTTTTCCTGAATAACATTCAATCCAGCTATGCCCAAATCGCACACATCATCGCTGACCAGTCCAGGGATGTCGTCGTCACGTACCAGCAGCAGATCTACCGGCATGTTTTCCCCATAACAAAAAAGCTGGTCCTTACTCTGCGTAAACTTGAGGCCGCATCGTGCCAAAAGATCAAGCGAGTGATCTGTCAGACGGCCGGATTTCTGCAGCGCAATTTTGATGCGCTGCTCGGAGATGTTCATTGGGTAGTCCTCAGTGAGAAGCGCTTTTCTTGTGGGAGGGATGCATATGGCTGTTACGTTCGATGGCAGCTGCGTAGCCGCCAAATCCGTCAGTCAGGAATCGCGCAACCCGGCCGATCGTGGTGACACTGACGCCGGTCATATCGTGTATGCGACGATAGGGAAGATCTCGCTGCAAAAGGCCAACGACCTGCCAGCGATCGACCAGTGCCTGTAATTCGGCTGGCGTGCACAAGTCTTTGAAAAAGTTACGACATTCACGCGTGTCCTGCAGGCAGCATACCGCTTTGAAAAGGGCATCTTCGTTGCGTTTGCGCTGGCTGGCAGTATCGTGTCGGTTGGGTTTCACAGTGCTGAATATATAGCCAAGTTGATAATGTATTAATACGCTAATACATTAATATATCAATTACAAGTGATAATTACAAAGCAAGGACAAAAACTGGCAAATATTGTCCAAGAAAGGGTATTGACAAATTAACTACTCAGCCTAAGCAGAATTGAGCAGATATCGCTTTTCTCGCTGCAATGAGATTCCAAGACGCAAGAGCACGCAGTCGGACAAACCTATAACTCTTGCTGAAACAAGTTGACGACCAAGATTGAACAAATTGTAAGCAGCCGCATGCACGGTCAGGGTATTGACAAGTTAACCAATTCGGCTACCGGAATGTGGGAATATCATGCGTTTTTTGACCTCAAAATACGCTCCGAGTGGGCACTTACATCGACATATAGGGCACTACGGTCCCCGTCCGGTAGCGCTAGCCCAAGCCTGCACCTTAACTTGTCAGTACCGTCGTTTGAGATGTCGCTCGTTGAGGACGATGAGGTGAT
>Ga0255058_10002072_pt1 | contig 11158 bp, 5 predicted proteins | sample Cases_109_9_MG_FD_188637 | JGI IMG/M metagenome (GOLD analysis project Ga0255058, IMG submission 188637) | Seawater microbial communities from Amundsen Gulf, Northwest Territories, Canada - Cases_109_9 | ecosystem: Environmental > Aquatic > Marine > Gulf | place: Canada: Northwest Territories... | reverse complement strand
GGTGAAAACCCATTGGTGCATTATATTGAAAAGGGTTCGCAGGAAGGGCGGAATCCCAGCCCGTTGTTTGACACCTGCTTCTATCTTCGCCAAAACCCGGATGTTAAAGAATCCGGAATGAATCCACTGACACACTACCTTCTACACGGCATCAAAGATGAGAAAAACCCAAATGCATTAATTGACGAATTTAATCTCAAACCCTTGATAAGTATAATTTTTTATGTAGATGACAATTTTGGAACCAAATTTCAAGAAATCCTTGACTCCCTTCAGTCTCAAATATATCGAAACTGGGAATTGATATTGGTTACCGTTAAAATCCGCGGCGATCCAATCGATCCGGTCTTCGAACGGTTGGCAAGTTTTGACAGAAGAATTAAAAGCTGCTGCGTGAGTGGAGGTACCCGGATTTCTGATGCATTGAACACGGGTATATCCATGGCAAAAGGCGAGTTTTTGCTTTTCTTGCAAAAAAATGCGGTACGCATGGAGGCGCTGTTCGAGTATGTCCGACTTCTAAATGAAAATCCAAAGGCGGATTTGATTTTTTGCGATCAAGGGGATCCCGGAGGCAATGGGGTTCGCATTGAAGATTCTTTCCGGACGGATAGGATGCTCACCATTAACTATTTTGTCGGTCATTTTATTCTTTTTAGAAAATCGATTGTGGACCTTATCGGTAAAATGGAAAAGGATTACGACGGTCCAGAGGACCGAGACTTTTTATTGAAATACATCAGCAAAATTCATCCAGAGAACATTTTACGCATTTCAAAAAAGCTTTTTTATTCCAATTCGCATTCAAGTTGAGTTTGAGATGTCTTCGATTTATGACTCAAGTTTCGCACCCCCAATGGGGCACGGTGCCACATCTGGTGTGGGGTAAATAAAATTTTTTGGAAAAACAATGCGGCAATCAGTTTGAAGCTTTTAGAAGGCATCAGAATTCTCAACCTGACGGATCACGTTAAATTCTATCAGGCTTCCACACCTGAAGTCTATGGAAAATCTCAAACGATTCTCAAACAGAAACCCCACCCTTTTATCCAAGAAGTCCGTATGGTGTTGCAAAACTCTACTCGTACTGGATAACCGTGAACTACAGAGAAGCATACAATATGTTTGCATGTAATGGCTTCCTTTTCAATCATGAGTCGCATCTAAGGGGCGAAACCTTTGTGATGCGTAAGATAAGGAACTAAAGATAAAGGATCTCGCCGAACTCATAAAGGAGATTGTTGGATATAAAGGAGCGATCAGGCATGATCTTACTAAACCTGACGGAACCCTATTACTCTCTCCGTGACCCTTTTCTGGCTTCATGGTGCTGGTCGCTGAACATTTTAAACTGTAAAAGAAATTATTGATTATGAAATGTGCATCCTTACTAGAATCGGCGCTCTATCTGGACACTGGATCTGGTTACAATGAAAAGCAAGTTTTAAAAAAAACGATAGTTGGAGAGGAAAAGCGGCTTGAATTTGATTTAAGTCATTATAGCATTATAAAATCCCTCCGGTTCAATCCCCTCAATAATTTCTGTGTGGTGCAGATAAACCGGATCATCATCGTTAGAGCTAACAAAACGTCATATGAGTTTGAAAATTACTACAATAATGCGGTTTATTATGAAAAGAGAGATTATATTTTTACAACCAAAGAACCGCATATTTATTTAAATATATTTGATGAAAAAATACAGAAAGTGATCATCAAACTGAGGTATATTGCCATCGGAAAAGAAATTCTTGGTTATTTTGGAGAAGCCCACGCCAGAATGATTAAGGACAGTGAACACAAGACCCACAGGCAGATCCGGCAGATCCATGAACAGCAGATTGAAATTCATAATAAAAATGAGGAGCTGCGTTACACAAAGAAAACCGTTCATGCACTTCGAAAACAACTAGCCGATATGACATTTATCCATAATACCTTGCTGCAATCGAGAGCCTGGAAAGTAGTGGAATCACTTCAGAAATTAAAGTCAAATTTGAAATCAGCTTTGTATTATTGCCTATATTATCATCAATACAGGGTCATCAATGCCTCGGGGTTGTTTGACAAAACATTTTATCTCAAGAAACAACTGGACCTTCATCATTTTCGTTTAAGCTTTTTATTTCACTATATTCGATTCGGCTCCAAAGAGAGGAGGAACCCGCACCCGCTCTTTGACTCTGCCTATTACGTCAGCCAGTATCCGGGTTTAGAAACACCGGGGATCAATCCACTTATCCACTATATCGAGGTGGGCGCCAAGGCGGGTAAGGACCCACACCCGCTCTTTGACTCTGCCTATTATTTAACGCAGAGTCCTGAATTGGACCGTTCGGTTGTTAACCCGCTGATACATTATATGGAGGTGGGTGTCAGAGAGGGGAAAGATCCACACCCCCTGTTTGACGCTGCCTATTATGTCAGCCAGTATCCGGATTTGAAAGCGTCCGAGATAAATCCGCTGATCCACTATATGGAGGTGGGTGTCAGGGAGGGGAAAGATCCACACCCCCTGTTTGACGTTGCCTATTATATAAATCAGTATCCGGAGCTGGAGACATCGAATATCAATCCTTTGCTTCATTATATCGAGACGGGCGCCAAGGAAGGGAAAGACCCCCATCCATTGTTTGATTCTGCTTATTATTTGAATCAAAGCCCGGAATTGACGGCCTCAGGGATAAATCCGCTAATACACTATATCGATGTAGGTGCAAGAGAGCAAAGAGATCCTCATCCTTTATTCGATTCAGCATTTTATTTCGCATTAAACCCAAAAGGAGAACCCGGAACATATTCCGCTGCACATTATGTCTTAATTGGGGCAGCAGAACAAAAAGATCCACATCCACTTTTCGATTCAAAATATTATATAAATCGGTATTCAGACATAGCCGCTTCGGGCATGAATCCATTGATTCACTATATACAGTCTGGGGCTGATGAAAAAAGAAACCCTCATCCGTTATTTGATTCCCGTTATTATTCGGAACAGAATCCATATGTAGAGGAATCGGGTATTAATCCGCTGGTGCATTATGTTCAAACCGGGTTTTCTGAAAGAAGAAACCCCAATCCCCAGATTGATCGTTTCTCCCGACAACCAACTATAAGTATTGTCACACCTGTCTATAACATCGAAGGGGTTTTTCTGCATAAAACCATTCAGTCGGTGTTGAATCAGATTTATCAGAACTGGGAATTATGTCTGGTTGACGATGGAAGTACCCAGCCGCATATCAAACCCATTCTGCAGTCATATGCGGAAAAAGACAAAAGAATTAAGCTCAAATTCCTAAAACAAAATAATGGCATCGCACAGGCTTCAAACGAGGGCGCTTTTCTGGCCACGGGTGAGTACATCGGTTTTTTGGATCACGATGATGTTTTAACCCGTGATGCACTGTTTGAAACCGTAGGAGCGATAAACAAACATGACCCGGATATGCTGTATTCGGATGAATGTGTGATCGACGAGGATGGCAGATATTTAGACACGGTATTTAAACCTGATTTTTCACCGGACCTGCTATTTTCTCACAACTACATTACTCATTTTCTGTTGATGCGAAAATCTCTGTTTAAAGAAATCGGCGGTTTTTCATCAAAATATGAGGGTGCTCAGGATTATGATCTGATTCTCAGAACGACCGAAAAGTCAAAAAAGATCACCCATATTCCCAAAACACTTTATCATTGGCGGAGTGTTTCCACATCAACCAGTGCAGACCCCCAAGCCAAGCTTTATGCAGACGATGCCGGTACAATGGCGCTGCAAGATGCGATGGATAGAAAAAAGATTGATGGTATTGTCTTAAAAACAAACCAACGATTTTTTTACCGAGTTAAACGAAATATTTTCGGCTGTCCGCTCATCAGTATTGTGATACCATTTAAAGATAAATCAGATTATCTCAAAAAATGCATCACATCTATTTTAGAAAAATCGAATTATCAGAATTTTGAAATCATCTGTATAAACAATAACAGTGAGGAGAGTGAAACATTTCGTGTCATAGAGGATCTTTCGGAAACGGATAAACGAATTCGTTTTATCGATTACAACGGCCCTTTTAGCTATTCAAAAATAAATAATTATGGCGTTGGATTTTCAGATGGCGAACAGATTATTCTACTTAACAACGATATAGAGATTATCAATGCTGACTGGATCGAATGTTTACTCGAACACTCCCAACGCAAAGAGGTGGGTGCAGTCGGTGCAAAGCTCTACTATCCGGACGGAAGCATTCAACATGCCGGTATCATTATCGGTATCGCAGGCTTTGCCGGACATTCGCACAAACATTATCCTCAAGATGATAAGGGTCATTATAACCGATTGATGTGTATTCAAAATATAAGTGCTGTTTCCGGGGCTCTGTTGATGGTGAAAAAAAAATTATATAAAGAAATGGGTGGCTTGGATGAAATAAATTTGGCAGTTGCACTCAACGATGTTGATTTTTGTTTAAGGTTGAGTGAAATAGGATATCTGAATATCTTTACGCCATATTGTGAAGCCATACACCATGAATCGACTTCTAGAGGGTATGAGGAAGACCCGGAAAAAAAGATTCGCTTTTCAAAAGAGATAAAATATTTCCAAAAAAAATGGGGACGTTTATTGGATAATGGGGACCCCTATTATAACCCAAATCTAACCCTTGAAAGAGAGGATTTTTCCCAGAAAGGCCCTGGAGAAGGTTTATCATTTCATGAAGACACGCATCAGGCGTGGGACAAATAAATTTTTTTTCAAAAATTATAGTCCCGATATTGTTGATCGTTATATGAATCCAGACAGCGGCAAACAGCTGCACAATGGTCTGGGTTTTTGTTTTGAGTGATACCCCAATTGAGAAAATAACTCAAGTGGGGAGTTATTAATTAAATGTTAATGGTTATTTGGATTTTATCGTGTTCACTAACCTATATGCCTTGGATAGATTAAATACAATTTTGATTTATATTTTTCCAACACCAATAACAAATAACTGATAAAGAATAACATCTAATAGAGTTTTGATTCGTTTAGGATAATATACATTTTTTATTTTTTTTGTGCTATTTTGGAAGTCCTTGTCATCATATTTTTATGCCAAAAATTGATAAAATATCACTAAATCAGGTTTCATGGTTGGAAAAAAACTGGCTAATCTTAAAAGGTAACATAACGTCAATTCTGTATCAGGTTTTCAGCAACCATTATCGAACAATTAAACGGAGCGGTCTATTTGATGAAGAATATTATTTAAAAATAAACAGTGAAGTCAACTTGTTTAAAGAGAATCCGTTGATTCATTACATCAAATACGGATGGCGAGAAGGACGCCCGCCTAACGGGCTGTTCAATGGTGTCTGGTATAGCGAGAAGAATCCAGAAAGTGTCGGCATGGACCCGTTGCTGCACTACATCCAATTCGGCTGTTCTGACGGCAAAGATCCTACCCCGTACTTCTCCACTTCCTATTACACCAAACAGTATCCCGAATACATTAATAAGAATACAACCCCTCTTGCCCACTATATACATACAGGATGGCGTGAAGGAAAAAATCCAAATCCTTCCTTTGATTCTGATGGATACCTTGAGCAAAATCCAGATGTGGTCGAAGCAGGTATGAATCCTTTGACCCATTATATTCATCACGGCATAAGAGAGGGGCGCCAGTATTTACCTTTTTTTGATGTCGATTTTTATATGGAAGACAATCCATCCGCTGGAAATGTACCAGTACTTCATTACATCCACCATGGTGCTCGAGAAGGTCGCAGTCCAAATCGTTTTTTTGATCCAATATTTTATCGTGACACCTATGTTAAAGAAAACTTTTCAGAAGTAAACGTTTTTTTACATTACGTTAAGGTTGGAAGTAAAAAACATTACAGACCCTGTGCGCTCTTTGATCCCAGGTTTTATGCAAACTCCTACCCCGAATATAATAAAATAGAGCACTTCCCGCTTCTTCATTACCAAACTCTCGGTATTTCCAAGGGATATTATCCTTGTAGGGAGGTGGCTGAATTGCTACGAAAACCGGTCGTTAGTATTGTAACTCCAGTGTATAATACCGATGAATTGCTATTGCAAAAATGTATACATTCCGTCTTGTATCAGGCATATCCACACTGGGAGTTATGCCTGATCGATGACGGTAGCGGTAAAGAACATGTGAAGCGGATTCTTAAAGAGTATGCGAAGCAGGATAGACGAATAAAAGTCAATTTTTTTAGTGAAAATAAGGGCATTTCAGAGGCATCCAACGCTGCCGCCGCCATGGCTACCGGTGAGTATATAGGATTTCTTGATCATGATGATGAATTAACCCTAAACGCACTCTTTGAAATTGTAAAAGCGATAAATAATTTTGATTCAGATCTTCTTTATACCGATGAGGACTTGATCAATCGAGAAAGTCGTTATCTAGATCATTTTTTTAAGCCGAATTACAATTCCGAGTTGCTTCTGTCACATAACTACATTAACCATTTTTATGTCACCAAGCGAACCTTATTTGAGAAAGTTAAAGGTTTTTCAAAAAAATATGATGGCGCCCAAGATTATGATCTGCTCCTAAAACTCACAGAACAAACTGAAAGTGTCCACCATATTCCTCAGACGTTATATCACTGGCGAGCGATAGAAGAATCAACGAGTATTAACCATAGGCAAAAAAAATTTGCAGATGCTGCCGGAAAAAAAGCCCTGGAAGCCGCTTTGCATCGCCGTGAAATCGACGGAACGGTTAATCCAGGGCAATTTAAATATTATTACAGAATTGAAAGAAAATTATTAACACACCCTTTGGTTTCAATATTTCTTGTTGTGCGAGATAGTAGTGCTCATATTGAAAAATGGATTAAAGAACTCGTTCGATATACTAAATATCCATCGATTGAAATCATCTGTTTACTTGTAGAACCTGTAAGTGATCAAATGTTGGCTAAGGTGAAAGAGATCGATTCGCGTATAACCGTTCAGAAATTTTATACCGAAAAAAATATGTCTAAAATACTGAATTACGCGGCTAACAGATCAAACGGCGATCACCTGTTGTTTCTGGAGCAAAATATAACGCCATGCAACCATGATTGGATCGAGATGCTTCTTGGATATTCTCAGGAGAATAAAATTGGGGTGGTTGGAGGACTAACACAATATTCCGATGACAGCGAGGCGAATATTAATGAAATACCTGATCTGGAAAATGATTCGTGGATGTACTACCGTGCATTTTTTCAGGCCTGTTCCCTGCATCTCAATGGTCTTTTTTGCCCTCAAAATGTTCTGACGATTGCCACGGATCTTTGCATGATTAAACGAAATCTTTTTGACGCTGTAACCGGATTTGATGAGGTCAAGCTGGCCACCATTATGTATGATAGCGACTTTTCTCTACGGGTGAGAAAGAATGGGGTAGAGAATGTATACACCCCTTCATGCAAGGCTGTATGTGATAAAAAAATAGTTCCACTTGTTTCTGATGAGGTAGCTACAAATGAGCTGGCAATATTCAGGCGGCGTTGGAAGGAGCTGCTTGCAGTCGGAGATCCTTATTATAATATAAATAGAATTTTAAATGCACATAGTATATCTCGTCAACAATGGATAGAATGGTATACTGGAATTAGTATGAGCGAACAGCAAAGTATGCAAATGTGAAGATGTTTCGGTAATGACTTTAGGAAGCGGGAAAATGGGTATAGAGGAGGGAAAGATGTTTGTAAGAATTAATTTTAAGGAATAAAAAAATTAAGAAGAAAGGTGTGTTATATGCATGATTATGATGCATGTATTTTAGAAAGGCAATCGGATGAAATTATTCCTTGGATCAAAAAGTGGATACTGATTGGACGAATATAAATGTATGAAGCAATCAACATAGTTATACCGGTATACAATGAAGGTGAAAACATCGGACAGATGTTGTGCGAAATTGAAAATAAAATTGAATTCCCTACTGATATATTTATCGTATATGATTTTGAAAGTGATAATACAATCCCTGTGGTCAGGGATTTTATGGAGAAGAATAAAAATATCCATCTGGTAAAGAATAAATATGGAAGTGGCCCACTCAATGCCATTAAAACCGGCTTTGAATCGATAGATAACGGCGTCATACTTATTGTGATGGCCGATCTCCACGATGAACTGGGAAGGGTCGGAGAAATGTTGAAAATGATAAATGAAGGGTATGATATCGTTTGTGGGTCACGTTATATGGAGGGTGGAAAACAGATCGGGAGCCCTTTGTTTAAAAAAATATTATCAAGATTTGCTGGCGTATCGCTTCATTATTTGGTCGGAATTCCAACCCACGATATCACCAACAGCTTTAAAATGTATTCAAAAACCGTATTAAAAAATATAAAGATTGAAAGCAATGGCGGTTTTGAATCGGGGATGGAGATAGTAATAAAAGCCTTCTTTAAAGGCTATAAAATATCTGAGGTCCCCCAGGTAACCCATGACCGAAAATGGGGAGAATCTCGTTTTAAATTAATGAAATGGCTGCCAAAATATATCTACTGGTATTGGTTTGCTGTTCAAAAGAAAATTGAACTCACTCTTTTTAAAAGAAATACGGTATGAGAACAGTATAGATGACAAAGAAACATTTTATACTGGCAGATGGGCATGTTCATTTGTATAAATTTTTTTCTTTCCATGAATTACTAAATTCGGCCTGGCGAAACTTTGAGAATGCATTTCGAAAGCGAAATATGGAGAGACATTTTGATGGCGTGCTTTTCTTGGCTGAAACGGCAGAATCAAATGGTTTTTTTCGGCTTAAGAAAGAAATAGACAGAAAAAGTGACGAAAATGGGTCTGACAGGCGGCAATGGGAGTTTTTCTTTACGAGAGAGACTGAATGTTTAAAGGCAGCTCGGGGCAGGCAGCAGAATATCTTCATTATTGCCGGACGTCAAATTACAACATCAGAAAATTTGGAAGTTTTAGCACTAGGGACAACCGATACCTTTGAGGATGGGCGACCCTTGGAAAAAGCAATCGATCAAATTGTCGAACACGGTGCTATCGCGGTAATTCCTTGGGGCGTTGGAAAATGGCTTGGCAAAAGAGGAAAATTATTGACAGAGTTTATTTTAAAGAACAAAAGTTCAAATTTATTTTTAGGAGACAATGGTGGACGGCCGGTGTTTTGGTCCAGCATTTCACAATTTAAACTGGCCGCTGAAAAGGGGATAAAGATATTGAGAGGTACAGACCCTTTGCCGATGCAGCAGGAAGTTCGAAGGCCGGGTAATTTTGGTTTCATGATCCCTGAAAGCTTAAATCACGCAACGCCCAGCTTTCATCTGAAGCAACTGCTAACAGACGGTAACATTAATTTGATAAATTATGGAAAACTTGAAAATCCTTTTCGATTTTTCAGAAACCAATCTTTTTTGAGAAAAAAGATAGCCCAAAAAAAAAATGATGACAAGTGATGAAGCGGAATATAGATCAACTTTGCAATTCTCTCCATGATGTTTTGATTATAGGCGGCGGTATTCACGGTGCTTGTATTGCATACGAACTCACCAAATCCGGTTACAAAATAGCGTTGATCGAACAGGAGGACTTTTCCAGTGGCACTTCGGCAAACAGTTTGAAAATCATTCACGGTGGGTTCCGGTATCTTCAGCATCTGAATTTTCGGAGAATTCGTGAGTCGATCAAATCCCGCAGAGAAATTATGTCTGTTGCACCAAATTTTGTCAAGCCGCTACCTTGCATGATGCCGACATTCGGTCATGGATTAAGAGGAAAAGAGATGATGCGGTTGGCGCTCCTGCTAAATGATGTGATCAGCTGGGATCGGAATCATAATTTGGATAGGGCAAAATCCATTCCAGGAGGCAAAATCCTATCAAAAGAGCAATGCCTGAAACATATACCCCATCTTCAAAAGGAAAACCTGAATGGGGCTATAATCTGGCATGACGGTCTAGCAGTTAATACGGAAAGATTAACCCTGACCTTTATCTTAAAGTCGGTTGGAAAGGGAGCGGTTGTCGCCAATTATTTAAAAGCAACCGGTTTAAACATCAAAAATAAATCAATATCCGGTGCAATCGTTGAAGATACTCTGTCGGGTGAGACCTTTGATATAAAGACAAGGGCGATTGTAAACGCATCAGGGCCTTGGCTGGAAAAAATATTACCGTCTTCATCGGATAAGGACCTTCTTCGATTTCGTTGGATAAAAGCCATCAATATCATCGTTAAAAAGTCATTATTTAAAGAACATGCGGTCGGTTTGGAGGGTAAGGCGGCGCGAGCGGACGGACGCAGTTTTTTAAAAAACAACAAACGTCTTTTCTTTTTTGTACCCTGGCGAGGTTATACGATTATCGGAACCGCATATAAGGAGTTTTTTGGTGATCCAGACCGGTTTCAAATCGATAAGCAAGACATAGATGAGCTTATTGATGAGGTAAATAGGATATATCCTGCGGCAGATCTCAGCAATAGTGATGTCACTTTTTTTCACTCCGGACTCCTTCCAGCTTTACCGAGCAAAAATGATTTATCTGATGCGCGGATTGACAATCGATCTGTTGTTATCGACCATTGGGCGGAGGATGAAATTGCAAATCTTTTCAGTGTAAAAGGTGTAAAATATACAACCGCACCACAAACAGCAAGACAGGTCAAAAATATTCTTGAAAAAAAGAGAATCAACCCCACCCACAAACAGTCGAGAAAGGAAATAAGAGAGGATGAAAAAACTCTTCCGTATCATGAACAATCAACAATTGATACCATACCCTCTTATCCGACCGCTGAAATTGCCGAGCATTTTAGAGTCAACTACGGGAACCGGAACATCAAACTCCTCGATTCTATCACACGGGATGCGAAACAGGCATCGCTAATCAGCCATGATCCGCTGTTGACAGCAGCTGAGGTCGTTTTCTTTGTCCGTGAGGAAATGGCTTTAAAATTGTCTGATATCGTTTTCAGACGTTCAGATTTGGGGACAGCAGAGTGTCCTTCAAACGATGTCTTAAAAAAAGTAGCAAATTTGATGGCAGACGAACTCGGGTGGAGTGAAATTAAAAAAAATAACGAAATCAGTGAGGTTCTTTTATGTTACAAATTAAAAAAAAGATACTAGGATATGACTGGTTTTCTTTGTAC
>Ga0255058_10002071_pt1 | contig 11158 bp, 10 predicted proteins | sample Cases_109_9_MG_FD_188637 | JGI IMG/M metagenome (GOLD analysis project Ga0255058, IMG submission 188637) | Seawater microbial communities from Amundsen Gulf, Northwest Territories, Canada - Cases_109_9 | ecosystem: Environmental > Aquatic > Marine > Gulf | place: Canada: Northwest Territories... | reverse complement strand
CTCATGGAACGGGACATGCCGGTGCTGATGGCACTCGCGGTGCGCGAAGCCGGCAAGACCGTGCCCGATGCGATCGCGGAAGTGCGCGAAGCGGTGGATTTCTGCCGCTACTATGCGGTCCGCTGCCGCCAGGACTTCGCAGCGCCGGCGAGCCTGCCGGGTCCGACCGGCGAGCGCAACGAATTGTCGCTGCACGGACGTGGCGTATTCGTGTGCATCAGCCCTTGGAATTTTCCCCTCGCCATCTTCACCGGTCAGGTGACGGCGGCGCTTGCCGCGGGCAACGCGGTGGTTGCGAAACCTGCAGAGCAGACACCGCTCATCGCCCACTATGCCGTGACGCTGATGCACGAAGCGGGTATTCCGCCGCACGCGCTGCAGCTGCTGCCCGGTGACGGCGAAACCGTGGGCGCACCGCTGGTGAACCATCCGCTGGTCGGCGGTGTTGCATTCACCGGCTCGACGGAAACCGCGCGCGCCATTTACAAGGCGCTGGCGAACAAGAGCGGCCCCATCGTGCCGCTGATCGCCGAAACCGGCGGCCAGAACGCCATGATCGTGGATTCCTCGGCACTGCCTGAGCAGGTCGTGAGCGACACAATCGCATCCGCGTTCCAGAGCGCCGGCCAGCGTTGCTCGGCCCTACGCGTGCTCTACCTGCAGTCCGACATCGCGGACAAGACCATCGAGATGCTCAGCGGCGCGATGGCCGAGCTCGTCATCGGCGATCCCGCGCTGCTCCGCACCGACGTAGGTCCGGTGATCGACGCTGCCGCGCTGGAGATTCTGGAAGCGCACGCCGCGAGCATGGCAAAAGAATCACGGCTCATCTATGAATGCGCGCTCGGCGGTGAATGCGCCGCCGGCACCTTCTTCGGGCCTCGGGCATTCGAGATCGAATCCATCGGTCAACTGGAGCGTGAAGTGTTCGGCCCCGTGCTGCACGTGCTGCGATTCCGCGCCGATGAGCTGGACGCGGTCATCAACGACATCAACGCTACCGGTTACGGGCTGACGGTAGGTTTGCACAGTCGTATCGACACCACCATCGACTACATTCACGCACACCTCAAGGTCGGAAACGCCTACGTGAACCGCAACCAGATCGGCGCCGTGGTCGGTGTCCAGCCCTTTGGCGGCGAGGGGCTTTCCGGCACCGGGCCGAAGGCCGGCGGGCCGCGGTATTTGCACCGGTTTGCCACCGAACGCAGCCTGTCGGTCAATACGACGGCGCAGGGCGGCAACGCCAGCTTGATGTCACTGGACGAGAGCTGATCCCATGACATGTAACCCGGTTTTTTGAGGGGACAGTTTAAGAATTCTTAAGGGGACAGTTTACGGGGTCGAAGCCTAAACGATCTCTGATCTCTTAAACTGTCCCCTTAAGAATTCTTAAACTGTCCCCACAAAAAACCATCGCTGCGCTCAGCCCAACCTACAGCTTGGGTTGCATCGCCTGAACGGCGTCTGCCGACGACATGACGGGAATGACTTCGATATCCACGATGTCGCTCCAGTGCGCGATCCATTCCGCCATGAGCTCCGGATCCGACGTCTCCATCACCTGATAACAGCGCTCCAGCTTCGTATCCACCCAGCTCGACACGTACTCGAGCCCCTCCGGCGTCATGCGCCCCTGGTCGCGAAAGCGGCGGTACACCGGCACCGGATCCTGATGCTTGAAATGCTCGATCACCATGTAGAGCATCCCGCCTACTCCGCTGGCATCAAGTAAGATGAACTCGGACCCTGCTACTACCCTGCCGACTCCGCAGTCAAAGGATCGATCATCTTGCACACTTCCGTGACGACTGTCGCAGGGAAACCGCTTCGCTCGGCATGCTCCCGTATCAGGCCTTCGCTGTCCGAACGATATATGCAGAAGGTTCGGTCATCGGTCACATAGCTGTGCTCCCAATAGATATTCTTCCCTTCTGCCTGCATCGCCTGCAGCACTCCATTGGATTTACCGGAAGCTTCGCGCAATGCATCACGGTCCGCCGACCCGATTTCCGGTATGGCTCGTTCGATAACGAATCTTGGCATGGCCTATTCCCCTCTCCTGTTGTCGAGACTTTTTCAGTCACTGATATTGAAAAACAGCTGCTTGTCTTTATGACGATGATCGATCTTTGCGCCACCAATCGCAACCAACACATAGAGTATGTTCAACGCTTCGAGTGCCGAGCCGATGAGTTTTGGTTTTCGGGTGCGCTTGTTCAGAGATTGGGCGGTAACGCCCTGCTCGCCCCTGGCCAGGCGCTGCACATAGGTCACGGCTTCAGAGCTGACCATATTGAAGTATCCGGATTTCGGCTTCGCGCGTGAAAAGGAAAAGACAAAAAAGGAGTCTTTTCCTTCGAACACGTAGTATTTCTGCCGTCGGCCAGTGACATTTCCACAAAAAGACAGACCCGCGCTAAGACTCTTGATATTCATAGTCCAGCCTCAATCCCGGTTTACTCGTGGGTGATATGATCATCAGCCCATGGATTGAAACGCCCCACAACCCGATGGTCGTTCAAGGGCACTAATCCTTTGCAATTTCACCAACCAGATTGTCTACAAGAATTGATCTTGCTCCCATAGTCAAGGCTGGGCGGACGCCAATCGACACCACGCTGACACGACCGGCCAGCACACGAGCACTCCGCCACTCTCTACCACCTCATCCCGCAGATCCGCCTCGAGTCGCTCTACGCTCTCGGGGCTGAAGCCACCGATCTCGTGCGAGTCGGCCATTGGAAGCATACTTCGTACGCTCTCGGCCATGTAGCGGTAGATGAGACTGTCGGGGCCGCCCTCGACAGGGGCTTCCATGCGCATCTCGGGAACCGGCAGCTTCGCCGAGCGGAACGTTCGGTACAGGCCAAAGCCGGCCTCGATGTCAGCGCCGGCCGCTGCGACGACGCGACATTTCCAGCGAACGATCTGGTCGTATGTCGCCGAGCGGGGGAAAGAATGCTGGCTATCCGGCAATCCGGCCATGTGCGACTCCAGCATCATGATGGCACCGCCCGGTCGAACGGCTCTTGCGGCCGCCGCCAGGGTGTCCGCCGGAGACGGCTGGTGCATCAGGAAAAAGCGGGCGACAAGCGCATCGAAGGATTCGGGCTCTGCAAATGATGCCGCTTCGCCTACCTCGAAAGCGACATTCGTAGATTCCAGTTGCGCCGCCCTCCTCCTGGCAGCGCGAACGGAGTCTGGGTCGCTGTCGATTCCGAGGACCGAGCCCGAAGGACCCACGAGTTCGCCCGCGAGCCGCGTGACGTCACCGGAGCCACAGCCGGCATCGAGAACACGCATGCCTTCGCCGATGCCACCACTCATCAACGCCCGGCGCGTGGTGTCCCGGTAGATGATCCCCTGCAGATCGAGCCGATCGAGCTCACGGGCGGAGCGCCCGAGCACGTACGCGTCCTTCGAAGCCGGTCCGCGAGTCGTACATTCAACAGTCATACGGGAACCTCCGGCTATCCCTCCTCCATCGGCAGATCGAGTCCTTTCTCGCGGGCGCATTGCTTTGCGCTGTCGTAGCCCGCGTCCGCATGACGCATGACGCCGGTGGCAGGGTCGTTGGTAAGCACACGCTCGATGCGCCGCGCGGCGTCTTCGCTGCCGTCGCAGACGACGACCATGCCGGCGTGCTGGGAGAACCCCATACCGACACCGCCGCCGTGGTGCAGGCTCACCCAGGTGGCGCCGCTGGCAGTGTTCAACAGAGCATTCAACAGCGGCCAGTCGGAGACGGCGTCGCTACCGTCGCACATGCCTTCGGTCTCCCGATTGGGGCTGGCGACGGAGCCCGAGTCCAGATGATCGCGGCCGATGACGATGGGCGCTTCCAGCTCGCCGCTGGCCACCATGTCGTTGAAAGCGAGCCCGAGTCGCGCCCGCTCACCGAGACCCACCCAGCAGATACGCGCCGGCAGGCCTTGAAACTGGATGCGCTCGCGGGCCATGTCGAGCCAGTTGTGCAGGTGCGCATCGTCAGGGATCAGCTCCTTGACCTTGGCGTCGGTGCGGAAGATGTCGTCGGGATTCCCGGACAGCGCCGCCCAGCGAAACGGGCCCACCCCGCGGCAGAACAGCGGCCGGATGTAAGCGGGCACGAAGCCCGGGAAGTCGAAAGCGTTGTCGACCCCCTCCTCCATCGCCACCTGGCGGATGTTGTTGCCGTAATCGAAGGTCGGAATTCCCATGGCATGAAAGTCGAGCATGGCACGCACGTGCACGGCCATGGATGCTCTCGCCGCCGCCACCACCCGCTCGGGCTCCCGGGCACGCAGCTCGACGGCCTGCTCCAGGCTCCATCCGGCGGGCAGGTAGCCGTTCAGCGGATCGTGGGCGCTGGTCTGATCGGTGACGGCGTCCGGGCGCACCCCACGCCGCACGAGCTCCGGAAGAATCTCGGCGGCATTGCCGAGAAGTCCCACCGATACGGGCTCGCCACCCTTTTTGGCCTGCTCCATGCGCGCCAGCGCGGCGTCCAGATCGGTCTCCATCACGTCCACGTAGCCGCTGTCCAGGCGCTTGCGGATACGTGACGGATCGCATTCCACGGCCAGCATCGATGCCCCCGCCATGGTCGACGCCAGGGGCTGGGCGCCGCCCATGCCGCCAAGGCCCGCGGTCAGTATCCAGCGACCGTGCAGATCGCCGTCGAAATGCTGCCGGCCCATGGCCACGAAGGTCTCGTAGGTCCCCTGAACGATGCCCTGGCTGCCGATGTAGATCCATGAGCCGGCGGTCATCTGGCCGTACATCATGAGGCCCTGCTGATCGAGGGCGTTGAAGTGCTCCCAGTTGGCCCAGTGAGGCACGAGGTTCGAGTTGGCGATGAGCACCCGCGGCGCATCCGCGTGGGTCTTGAATACCCCCACCGGCTTGCCCGACTGCACCAGCAGGGTCTCGTCACCCTCCAGGCGTTCCAGCACCTCGACGATCTTGTCGAAGCACTCCCAGTCCCGCGCCGCGCGCCCGATACCCCCGTAGACCACCAGCTCCTGGGGCTTCTCGGCCACCTCCGGATCCAGGTTGTTCATGAGCATCCGCAGCGGCGCTTCCGTCAGCCAGCTCCTGGCGGTGAGCTCGGTGCCCCGCGGGGCCCGAATGACGCGGTTGGAAATGCGTGTACCCATGCTCATCGGCTACCCACTGCGGCTTCGACCGGAAACGCGACCATTCTACTTCGTCGGCGACAAAGTAGAATGGCCACTGGAGCTTCTCATTGGATACCTTCGAATTCACCCAAGGCACGACGCCGCTGCTGGTCAGCATGCCCCACGACGGCATCGCTATTCCCCTGGACCTGGCCGAGTGCATGACGGCCCGTGCCCGCAAGACACCGGATACCGATTGGCACATGGCGCGGCTGTACGACTTCGCAGAGTCCCTCGGTGCCAGCGTCCTGAGGCCGTACTATTCGCGCTATGTCATTGATCTCAACCGTCCCCCGGACGACAAGCCCCTCTACCCCGGCGCCAGCAACACCGAGCTCTGCCCGATCCGCTGCTTCGACGAAACACCGATCTACCGGAGAGGGGAGGAGCCCGGCGACGTTGAAATTTCCGCGCGCAGGCGTCGCTACTGGCAGCCCTACCACGATCACGTCGCTTCGACCCTGGTGGCCCTCAAAGCGCGTCACGGCATCGCCTTGCTGTTCGACGCCCACAGCATTCTCTCAGAAGTGCCGCGTTTCTTCGAAGGAAAACTTCCGGATCTGAATCTCGGCACCGCCGACGGTGCGAGCTGCGACCCATCGATGGAAGCAGCGCTGACCTCGGTGCTGGCGAGCGCTACCGACTACACCCATGTGGTCAACGGCCGTTTCACCGGCGGCTACATCACCCGTACCTACGGCGATCCCGGCAACGGCGTGCATGCCGTGCAGCTCGAGCAGGCGCAATGCAGCTACATGAACGAGAATTCGCCCTACGACTACCGCGAGGATCTGGCCGCGGGCGTGCGCCCTATCCTGCGCGCGCTGCTGGAAGCAATGCTGGAGTGGAGTGCCAGCCAGTCCCTGTAGGTTGCAAATCATTTGTCGAGCATCCGGCCATTTTCTACCACCCGATGACAGGGGTTGAAACCGATGCGATAGGCAAGCTCCGCGGGATGCTCGATGTCCCAGAGCACGAAGTCCGCCTTCTTGCCCGCCTCCAGGGAACCAATGTCATGCCACCGCCCCAATGCCATCGCCGCGTGACGGGTAGCGCCCGCCAGTGCCTCCTCCGGCGTCATATGGAAAAAGGTGCACGCCATATTCAGCATGAGCAGTATGGAAGTAACCGGCGAGCTTCCCGGGTTGCTGTCCGTGGCGATGGCGATCGGGACACGGTGCTGGCGAAACGTGTCCAGCGGCGGCTTTCGGATCTCGCGCAGAAAATAGAATGCGCCGGGAAGAAGAACAGCGACAGTGCCTGATTGCGCCATTGCCTCTATCGATGCCTCGGACACGAACTCCAGATGATCCGCCGACAATGCTCCATAACGTGCCGCGAGCGCAGCGCCACCCAGATCCGAGAGTTGCTCGGCGTGCAACTTGACCGGCAGGCCGAGCGCTTTCGCCTGCTCGAACACGCGCTCGGTTTGCGCGGCTGTAAAGCCGATGCTTTCACAGAAGGCATCGACGGCATCGGCAAGGCCGGACTCCGCTACCCGCGGCATCACCTGGGCACACACGAAATCGATGTAGTCGTCGCTGCGCCCGGCGTACTCGGGCGGCAACGCGTGGGCACCGAGGAAGCTGGTCACGACATCGACGCCGCATTTCTCGCCCAGACGGCGTGCCGCGCGCAGCATCTTCAGCTCGGTATCCAGATCCAGCCCGTATCCTGATTTGATCTCGATGGTGGTAACACCTTCGGCGGCCAGGGCCGCCAGACGCGGGCGCGCCGAGTCCACAAGCTGGTCTTCACTGGCGGCGCGGGTGGCGGTTACCGTCGAGACGATGCCACCCCCCTGGCGGGCAATTTCCTCGTAGCTGATCCCGGTCAGGCGTTGCTCGAACTCGCGGGCGCGGTCGCCACCATATATAAGGTGTGTGTGGCAATCGATGAGACCCGGCGTTACCCAGCGGCCTTCGGCCGAGTGCACGGTCACATGGGCGGGAAGATCGGCGGGTAACAGCGATTGCTTACCGACCCAGTGGATGCGATCGCCGGCGACGGCAATGGCACCGTTCTCGATAGCGCCGTAGGCTTTGCCATCCACCGGCGCCATGGTCGCGAGCCGTGCCTGCGTCCACAGATCGCTGCAGACGGACAGGTCCACGGGATCCGTCAAGGTCTTTTTACCGGCTCGGGAGTTGCAATCTTTTCCAGTACGCACGAGCCCATCGTACCCCCTTCAACCCACACGAAAACAGCGGGGTATGGGGTTTGATGGCGTGGGCTTCATTCTTCCTGGCCAAATTCTGGAAACTCGAAGTACCGAAGTGCCGCAATCAAGAGGTCCGCATCTGTATCGCCGCGACCATTAGCCGGGACGATTGAGGTTGGTGAATGAATTCCTGAGTCCGGAAATCTCTAGCACCAGTTCTTCTTCGCGTGCCCCGGCGGGCAATGAGAACGACTTCCACCTACTTCAACTGTCACGGGCTTGACCTTCACTACGGCAGGCTCCAGCCTGAACTTGGGGCCACTGACTGTACATGCGCCCAGTAGCAGGGCAGCGGCTAACACAGCACCTATTGACTTCATCGATTTAGTTCCCTTTGGAATCGTGTATTTAAGTCAATATCGGCCGTGGCTTGAGCAACTATAGGGGGCCGGCGGTCCTGCGAGGGACGCAAGTCTTGTAGTACCGACGAGGAACGCCGGAATCACTTTGGCCTTTATCAGATCATGGAAAACCCCCACCTTGTCACCAAGGCGGGGGCTTGTAGGACGGAGAGCCAGCTTCGCGCAGGCAAGGTTAAGCTGTCAGGGCCCCGTTGAGAAACCGCGCATCGATACTACACCTCAGGTGTAGATGAAAAGAAACTCCTGCATCTCATCCCCGAGCAAGAAGGAATGCAGAAGGCGAAAGCCCGGCATCATCCTTTCCAGCGCGGCGGGCGAGACGTGCGGATTCGGAATGCTCTGGCTGTCGATGGCGCTGCGGTAACGTAACCGCCCGCCGTGCGTCATGGTGATCCGCGCCGGCGCACTCGGAATCATCGCACTGGTAGACACAGTCAAGAGCAACAGAGTGCCGGTGTGGCACGAGCCCGCAACGCGCGCCATCAGCAACTCGATGGCGCCGCGTTCCATGTAGCTGAAAAGATCCCAGCCGAGTATCAGGTCGAATCGCGCCGTGGCCTCATAGTCCAGAGCGTCGGCGATGGCCGAGGCGACATCGTCATCCTCATCATCGTTGTTCTTTCTGCCCTCCTGGGGCGCGATGAAGAATCGATACAGATCCTCAACGTAGACCCTGCAGGAACTGTCGGAGAAAAACGCCACGTTGGACTGCACAGGCGCCCCCAGATCCAGGATCTGGTACTTGCCGGGTCCCACAAAGCGCTGGGAAAGTATGCCGACGCTGGGCGAACTGAACTCCAGATTCGTCGGGTGTTCTTCCTCGATGATCTCGTCGAAGAATTGGAATTTCAACGGCATTTCTTCACCCCCCAAAAACCCCGATCTTCCTACCGGGCGCGTCTCGTTCTTAGTTGATATTCTGGTGATTCAGGGATTGTATCATCGAGTCCGATCCCGTTGTGTTCTCCCGGACTTTTTCTTCGACTTTTGTTCAGACTCGATGCCGAAATCGGAGCAGATCAGTGTCTACGTCATGGTCATGACGACCTCTGGCGAGCACGAAATGGCAGTTGGCTAGGCCAACCCCTCGAGCCGGCCGTGTCCTGGTAGGGCTCGCCACCCGCTGGCGCGCCTATTGTAGGCCCAAGTCGCCAGAGACTGTATTCCGCCGTCGCCACTGTTGGAACCACTTCCGGATCTCCTCCGCCATCTCCAGGCAAGGGCCCGGGGAACGCCTATACTTGCTTGCGTACCAGCTCATCATCGTCCACCTGCCCGCGCTCAGAAGGCCATGGAGGTCAGTCCGCCACTCTCTGCATGGCGCGGGAACTGGAAGACGACGGAGCGACCGATTGAAATTATGTCAGGGGGTGGATTACGGCCGTTTTCTGCCCGCCTGGAGGAGTCACAATGTTTAAGAGACACGAGGCCGAAGACGGCCGAACCGAGCCGATGATTCACAGTAGCGAGCAGAGCATGCTCCCCAAGAGCCCCGTCCGCACCCAGGCCACCATCGGGCCATCCATTCAGATCAGGGGTGACGTCCTCGTTACCGGCAACGAGAGCGTGCGTATCGAGGGTAGCGTGGAAGGCACCATAAGCCTGAGTGACAACATTTTGACGGTAGGTAAGGAAGGTCAGATAAAAGCGACCATCAATGCGCGCGCCATTTTCGTGGAAGGAAAAGTAGAAGGCGACCTGAAGGGCGACGAGCAGATTGTCATTCGAAGTTCCGGCGATGTGCACGGCAACATCGTAGCGCCGCGGGTGACCCTGGAAGACGGTTGTAAGGTCAAGGGCTCCATCGACATGGACGTGGAACCGAGTGCGGCTCGCGCCTCTGGTCACTCGAGCAGGAGCGAAAAGATTGCCAACATCAAGTCCGCGGCGGGAGGCAGTGGCGACGCGCCCTCCGGCGGTGGGCTCAGCAAGGTCCCTGGCCAGTAACAGTCGCGTCACACATGGCGCCTGCCGCTGGCAACGAGATTCTCGAGCAAAAGCAGGGGCGTCACGCTCAACGATGGAAGCTACGGTACCCAGGAAACGATAGCCAAGGGTTCCGTCCATCGCCTGGGTGAACTCGTAGGCTACACCCACCGTGAATTGGTAAGCGAAGACCGATCCGTCGTCGGCGAATACTGGCATGCCCTGAACGGATTGGTGTTATACACCAGCTCACCTTCGGCTCGGAAGTTGCCGAAGCTCCTCCCGAATGCGCCGCTGACCAAGATACCGGCATCGAGTTGCACGGTCCTGGCGCTCGATCCGACCCCCGTCGGTCTAACATCTACATCGGCGGGGAGCGATCCTCCCAGGCCGCCGGCCACGTACCAGGCGTCGCCCTGCGCCCACACACCCTGGGCAATCATGCCGAGCGCTGCTGCGACTACGAGATGTCTGACCATGCTCGTCATGAGGAATCCACGGGCCAGGGCTTGAGGGGCGGGGCAGCAACAGTCTAGCATTGGGCAATACCAGCGAGACTGATCTCATAATCATTTCTGTCAAAGGTAGAAAGACTCATGCGTGGGAGGTTACGCAGTGAAAAAGATGCACTGAGTCGCCTCCGATTCTCCAAGCAGCCATCGGCGTGTCGACGCACCAGCAAACGGCCGTGAAATTTCATGCAGCAACCGCCCTGTTGAGCGACGGGTGGGCCGATGACGTGCTCATGGAGGTCGACGGGGCAGGCTTTATCGGCGCTGTCACGCCCGGCGTGACCGAGCCGGCGGCGGACGTCGAACGCCTGTCTGGACCAGCAATCCCGGGCATGCCGAATCTGCACTCCCACGCCTTTCAGCGCGCCATGGCCGGACTCACCGAGGCTCGTGGGCCCGCCGAGGACAGTTTCTGGACCTGGCGTCAGCGCATGTACGCCTTCGTGGAACGCCTCACGCCCGAGCAGGTACAGAACATCGCCGCACAGTTGTACGTGGAAATGCTGCAGGCCGGTTACACCACCGTGGGCGAGTTCCACTACCTGCATCACCAGGCCGACGGCAACGCATACGAAACGCCGAGCGAGATGTCGGACCGCATCATCGCCGCGGCGCGGGAAACCGGTGTCGCCATCACCCACCTGCCGGTGCTGTATGCCTGCAGCGGATTCGGCGGCGTGGCGCCGGAAGCCGGTCAACGCCGCTTCTTGAACGACAGCGACAGCTTCGCGGAATTGGTTGAAAGCTTGACAAAAAAGTACCGCCACGACCCGCTGGTGCGCATCGGCATTGCGCCCCACTCACTACGGGCCGTGACCCGCGAGCAATTGCTGCACGCGACGAACGCGATCACCCGGCACGACTTCGCCGCGCCGATTCATATTCACATCGCCGAGCAAACCCGCGAGGTGGAGGAATGCATCGCCTGGAGCGGGCAACGGCCGGTGGAATGGCTGCTCAACAGTATCGACGTGG
>Ga0255058_10002070_pt1 | contig 11159 bp, 11 predicted proteins | sample Cases_109_9_MG_FD_188637 | JGI IMG/M metagenome (GOLD analysis project Ga0255058, IMG submission 188637) | Seawater microbial communities from Amundsen Gulf, Northwest Territories, Canada - Cases_109_9 | ecosystem: Environmental > Aquatic > Marine > Gulf | place: Canada: Northwest Territories... | reverse complement strand
AGGGCCAAGGCCGAAGACAAAGCCGCAGCCAAGGCCGAAGCCGAAGCCAAGGCCAGGGCCAAGGCCGAAGCCAAAGCCGCAGCCAAGGCCGAAGCCGAAGCCAAGGCCAGGGCCAGAGCCGAAGAAGAGGCCGAGGCAGAGCGCCGTGCGGAGGCGGCCCGGCGCGCAGAAGCAGAGGAAGCTGCCCGCATCGCTAGGCAGCCGGAGGAAGAGCTGCGGGCCGCACGCGCCGCCGCTGACGCTGTTCGCGTCCTGGCGAAAGCCGAGGTGGCACGCCGCCAGGAGGCCGAGCGCCTCATGAAAGCGCAGCGGCAGGCCGCCGAGACCGCGGCGCGGGCGAGGGCGCTCGCCGATATGGAGTCTCGCATCGAGGTTACGCTCACCACGTCAGAGGACGCGGCTGAGGAGCCGGACGCCCTGGAAGGCCTGGCCGAAGCGCCCACGCAGCCGCTGCTCGAAGACCCGTCGCCGACGATCGACGCGCCTGCGGAAATCATGAGCTACGCCGGCGACGAAGAGACACTCACCGACAGCGCTCTTGACGATGGGGCTGAGCCCGCGGCGCGCGGCACCGTCTTCGCGCACGCCCCCGCGACCGAGACTGAAGAGGACACGGAAACGGTCGAGATACCCGAGCACCTGCGGCGTGCGGACGAATCCGACGACTCCGCCGACGACCTACCGAAGATTCCGAAGCTGGACGAGTTCGACGTCGCCTACGAAGTTGCGCGGCTGCTGGAGAACCGGCGCTGGGACAAGCGGGAGGAGCCGTTCCATGGCTTTGACTCGCCACCCGGCAAATTCTAGCGGCTAGTCGTGACCGATCTTGCGGTCCGGGGCGATACGGTCCCGGACCGCTCGCTTTACGTCGACCGGGTCCGGCATTTGCTTCGTCTCGCGGTTGGTGGCGATGACCTCGCCGCCGAGGGTCACTTCGAAGATGCCGCCGCGGCCCGGCACGATCGCGACCTCTCCGAGGTCCGCGCCAAACGTCGTCAGGAGCTCCTGCGCCATCCAGGACGCGCGCAGCAGGAAGCGGCACTTCGTGCAGTACGTGATCTCGATGCGCGGCGCCGCCATCGCCCTAGTCGATGACGAACGAGTAGTCGTGGTTCGACAGCACGGCCCCCAGGTAGAGCGCACCGATGCTCGCCAGAAGCGCGATGCCGCTCGTCGCCATCGAGAGGCGCCGCACACGCCGCACGGCTGTCTCGTCCGTGCTCGCGTCCTCCATCAGCCGCAGCTGACGCGGCCCGATTGAGAACGTGTGCACCGCCGTCAGCACCAGCGCCACGGCGACGAGGAACATCTTCTCCCAGAAGATCCGCGTGAAGCGGAAGTCGGAGCTCAGCAGGTCGCCGGCGTTCTGGCCGGGCAGGTCACCAGCGGCGACGAGCAGGTTCGTAATGCCGGTGACGATGATCACCGCCATCGCCGTCCAGCCTAGCCAGGCGAACCGCGCCGTCAGGACTCGCATCACGCGCGCCCTCACCCCGGCGTCCTCGATCGTGCGCACGGCCGGCACTGCCGCGGCGAAAAGGAACACCTGCGGGCCGATCCAGAGCGTGATCGCGAGCACGTGCAGCCACGTGCTGATTGCGTCGACCATCGCCTAACTGATCTGCCGCATGCTGATCGCCTGTTCCCTCTCGGGCCCGACAGAGATCAGGCAGAGCGGCACTCCCAGCTTCTCCTCGATGAACTGTACGTATCCCTGCGCCGCCTCGGGAAGGTCCTCAAAGCGACGTACTCCCGCGGTCTCCGACCGCCAGCCGGGCAACTCTTCATAGATGGGCTCGGCGCGGGCCAGGTCGAGGCCGCTCGCCGGCATCGTCTCGACGGTCCGCGAGCCGATGCGGTACGCGGTACAGACTTTGATCGTCTCGAACTGGTCGAGCACGTCGAGCCGCGTCAGCGCCGCGCCACCGATGCCGTTCGCTTGCGCCGTGAAGCGCGCCGCGACGGCGTCGAACCAGCCGCAGCGCCGCGGCCGGCCCGTCGTCGAGCCGTACTCCGGCCGCGGGCCGCCCTCGCGCAGCATGTTGCCCGTCTCGTCGAGGAGTTCTGTCGGAAAGGGGCCGTTGCCGACACGGGTGCAGTAGGTCTTGTAGACGCCGAGCACGGTGTCGATGTGCGTCGGGCCGATGCCCATGCCGACCGCCGCCCCTGCCGCCAGCGACGACGGCACCGATGAGGTCACGTACTCGTACGTGCCGAGATCGAGGTCGAGAAGGGCGCCCTGCGCGCCTTCGAGCAGGATGTTATCGCCGTCTTCAAGCGCCCTGTGTATGAGGACGTTGGTGTCGGCCACGTAGGGCGCGAGCCGCTGGCCGTAGTCGGCGTACTCGTCGAGCACGGCTTCGGCGCTTACGCCGTCCGTCTCGTAGAGCTTTTCGAGCACGGCGTTCTTGTACGGAACGAGAAAGTCGAGAATGTTCGAGAGCGCTTCACGGTCGGCGATGTCGGCCACACGGATTCCGGCGCGGCCGACTTTGTCCGCAAACGCGGGGCCGACGCCGCGGCCGGTGGTGCCGATGGCGCCCTTGCCTCGCAGCTCCTCGTCCTTGAGGTCGATCAGACGGTGCCACGGCATCAGGACGTGCGCGCGGTCGCTCAGGAAGAGGCGGCCCTTGACCTTCACGCCGCGCTCTTCGAGGTGCTCGATCTCCTTCAGCAGCTCCTCCGGATCGACGACGACACCGTTGCCGATGAGGCAGATCTTATCCTCGCGAAAGATGCCGGCGGGGACGAGGTGCAGCTTGAACTCGCCCAGATCGTTGATGATCGTGTGGCCGGCGTTGTTGCCGGCTGAGTAGCGCGCGACGATGTGCGCCTTCTCCGCCAGGAGATCGATAATCCGACCCTTGCCTTCATCTCCCCACTGCCCACCGATAACAACTGTGACTGACATAGAACCGGGGCCGTCGTTGCGGCCCCTTCTCCTTTCGACTCTGAAACCTCAGGAAGTATAAGGGCGCGTGCCTGAGCGGAGCAAGGCGAACAGCGAGAGCCACGGGCGCACGCTGGAGCCCGGCGGCTAGTCGCGGCGGCGCCAGCGCGTGCCGCCCTGCACGTCCTCGAGCGTGATGCCAAGTTCCAACAAACGGTCGCGCACCTTGTCGGAGAGCGCAAACTGCTTCTCGTTGCGCAGGTCGTTACGTAGCTCGACGAGCAGGTCGATGAAGGCGTCCGCGCCCTGCGCCGTCTCCCGCTCCCGTAGGGTCAGGCCCAGCACTCCCGCCAGCTCTCGCAGCGTCGCTTGCGCCTCGTCGATGGCACGGCCCTCGTCACGCGCGCGGTTGATCTCGCGGGCGAGGTCGAAGAGGCAGGCCAGGGCGCTCGCCGTGTTCAAGTCGTCGTCCATAGAGGCCGTGAAGCGTTGGCGGTATTCGTCGCCGGGGATATCCGCGGCGGGGCCGTCGCCGCCCGGCACGGACGCCGCCAGGCGCAGCCGCTCCGCCGCCCGCTTGCCGGCCTCCAGCGCCTCCTCCGAGTAAGCGAGCGGCGCGCGATAGTGCGCGGTCATCACGAAGATGCGGATGCCGTCGCTGCCATAGAGCTCCAGCGCCTCCCGGATCGTGATGATGTTGCCGAGCGACTTGCTCATCTTCTCTTCGTCCAGCGTCAGCCAGCCGTTGTGCACCCAGTGGCGGACGAACGGCTTGACGCCGGTGAAGCCCTCCGCCTGGGCGATCTCGTTCTCGTGGTGCGGAAAGATCAGGTCCTGCCCGCCGCCGTGCATGTCCAGCGTCGCGCCGAGGTAGCGATAGGACATCGCAGAGCACTCGATGTGCCAGCCCGGCCTGCCGGGTCCCCACGGGCTATCCCACGACGGCTCGCCGGGCTTCGCGGCCTTCCAGAGCGCGAAGTCGGCCGGGTCGCGCTTCTCCTCGCCTGGCTGGACGCGCGCGCCCGCCCGCATCGAGTCGACGTCGCGGCCAGAGAGCTTCCCGTACCCGGCGTCGCTGCGCACGTCGAAGTAGACGTCGCCGTTCTCCGCAACGTACGCGTGGCCCTTGTCGATCAGCCCCTGCACCATCTCGATGATCTGCGGGATCTCCTGCGTGGCGCGCGGGTAGACGTCCGCGGGAGTGACGTTCAGCTCCCGCATCTCGTCTTCGTACTCCTCGATGAAAGTGGCGGCCACCTGGTCGTAGGAGACGCCCTGCTCGGCGGCGCGGGCGATGATGCGGTCGTCGATATCCGTGTAGTTCTGGACGTGCTTCACCTTGAAGCCGCGGTACTCCAGGTAGCGCCGCAGCACGTCGAAGATGATGTAGCTCATCGCGTGGCCGATGTGCGAGTGGTCGTACGGCGTGATCCCGCAGACGTAGATCTTGAGCGCGTCGTCAGGCTGCTTCACCTCTTCGACGCGCCGGGATATTGTGTTGTAAAGGCGCAGCGTCATTCGGAAGCCGCCGGCTTGGGCTTCGGCGCCGCGCGCCGGCGTGCGGGCTTCGGCTGCTCCAGCGCCTTCAGCCGCGTTTCGAGTTCCACGATCCGGCCCTCCAGCTGCTGAATGATGTCCCACTCCGGATCCGGCAGCCGCAGCACGGTGTCATCGCCGGGATCGACGAAGGCGACGACGTGTCCCGGGACGCCGACCACAGTGGCGTTCGGCGGCACGTTGGTAACAACGACGGAGCCGGCGCCGATCTTGGCGTTCTCACCGATGGTCACGTCGCCGATCACCTTGGCGCCCGCACCAACGACGACGTTGTCGCCAAGCGTCGGGTGGCGCTTCGCGCGGCGCGTGCTGGTTCCGCCCAGCGTCACACCCTGAAAGAGGTGCACGTTGTCGCCGATGATCGTCGTCTCGCCGACCACGACGCCCATGCCGTGGTCGATGAAGAACTTCTCGCCGATCAGCGCGCCGGGGTGGATCTCGATGCCCGTGAGGAAGCGCCCGACGTGCGCGAGCACCCGCGCAGGGACGTCGGCGCCACTCAGGTGCAGCGCGTGAGCGACGCGGTGGATCTGGCGGGCGTGAAAGCCCGGGTACGTGAGTACGACTTCGAGGTCGCTGACGGCGGCCGGGTCACGTTCGCGGGCCGCCTTGATATCGCCTTTAATCTGCCGTAAGAGCCCCATGGCTCACCTCTCCCTTCCGCTAGTCTGATCGAGCATGCCGGTAAGGCCCCATGGTTCGCGTCAGGCGAACCGGGGCCTCAATACAGGCGCAGGCCGCGCAGATGCCACGCCCTGCGGATCCGTGGAACCGGCCGCTCGCAGCCGGAAGAGACGTCGGTTGCATGGAGAACATTATAGGCGAAGCTCGCGAGCGGCTGTACCGGTCTGAGCACTTAACGCCGATGTGATAACTTAGCCTCTGCCATCCGCCCCCCGGAGGAACTGTTGGACAATCGCCTCTACGTCCGCGCCGCACCCGCTGTCGCCCGATACGCGAGCCTCGTATGGAGAAACGGCCTGCGGGAACTGCTGCTCGATCCACCGTCCCGAACCGCCTGGGCCTAGCGGGTCTCGCCCATGCGCACTCCGGACCGCGCCAACGACGGCTCCGAATGGCGCTCCCTGCTACCGACCTTGAGCCGCCGCGATCTCATGGAGGGCGCGATCATTGCGATCGCCTTCCTGCTCTACTTCTGGGTGCGCGGCGCCGTCATCGACCGGCCCGAGGCTGCGTATTGGCATGCCCTGGACGTGATCGATCTCCAGCGGTCGCTCGGATTTTTCTGGGAAGACGACCTCAACAACTGGATCGCCGACCGCAAGTCCTGGGCGCAGTTGATGAATGTTGCCTACTTCTACCTGCACTTCCCGCTCATCATCGTCTTCGGCATCTGGCTCTACTACTACCGGCGCCGCCAGTACACGTTCGTCCGCGACTCGTTCCTCGCTTCCGGCGCGATCGCGCTGGTGGTCTACTGGCTCTACCCGGTGGCGCCGCCGCGGGAGCTCCCGGAGTTGGCGGCGCAGTTCGACGCCGCCGCGCCCACGTACGTCCTCAGCTTCTTCGACACGATGAAAGCCTACCTGGGTTACGCCTACGACACGCAGTCAACGCGCGCCTTCGTAAACCCCTACGCCGCGATGCCCAGCCTCCACTTCGGCTGGGACCTCCTGCTGGGGATCGCCGTGATCGCCGCTTTCCGCCGGACGGCGCTGGTCTGGCTAGCCGTGGCGATCGGCGTGGCGTTGCCGGTGCTTCAGGTCTTCGCGATCACGACGACAGCGAACCACTTCCTGATCGACGCCGTCGCCGGCGGCATCGTGGCGATCGCCGGGCTCGGCGTAGCGCTGGCGCTGCGGAGATGGGGTTACCCCTTGCTCGTGGCGCAGATTCGGCGGCTGCCTTGGCCGTCGGCGCGGCGCCTGCTGCTGGGCGACGCGGCCTAGTTCCAGTGGTGAAAGACCGACAGTGGCCCGAGCGCCGCGTAGATCTCAAGGGTGACGTCGCTTACGTGCTGGGCCCACGTCTCCCAGTCGCGCCGCGCCTTGTCCGCCTGCGGGCTGCTGATCGCCTTTTGGACCGAGGCGTCGTCCGACATCTCGTACAACGTCGTCCAGTTGACGCCGCGGCGATGGCACCTGGAACGGTACGCCTTGACGACGCCCGGGATGGCCATCACGTGCGGAAGGTGCTCGCGGCAGTACCAGCGCTCGAACTCCTCCATCACGGCCGGCTCGACGCTGGCGCGGACGACGAGATACGGCCGCGCCACTAGCAGAAGCCTTCCGGGTCGAAGTTGCACTCGAAGGTATTGACGAAGGCACGCACGCGGGCCTCGTCGAACTCTTCGAACGTGTCGAGATAGCCCCAGGCGGTGAGGGCGATGCGCGCGTCCATGAGGGAATAAGAGGTCATCAGGACCTCATTGCCGCTGGCGACCTCCTGAAGGACGACCTGGCTCAGCTGGTTGCGCAGCATGGCACAGGCGTCGGCATCCAGCACCGGCTCAGCGTGGCAGTTGTACCAGACGACGACCCCGGCGTGTTCCATATTGTGGACCGCTACCTCTTTCGCCACTGCCAGCTCGGACACGCCCGCTGGCGCGAACGTGTCGGCGTGCGGGCCCGAAGTCGGCGGGTTGCTGTTGTAGCCGTCGTAGGTCTGCCCCGTCGGAAAGTGATCGCGGTCGTCGATCGCTTCGATCTGCTGGACGGGATAAGCGTAGTCGCTGAGATCGAGCGCCCCGCCGTCGTCGCCGCTGCTGCAGGCCGCGGCCAGAACGACCAAGGCGAGGGCCGCGATCCAGGGGGCCTGTCGTGGCATCACGCGCATGCCCCTAGCTTTGCAGGCGCGCCACTATCTTGTCCAGAACCTGGCGCGAATCCTCAGACGTATCCACAACGAAGTATTGCCGCCGCGGCCGCTCGTAGTCGCGCCTCATCCGCTCCAGCACAAGCAGGTCGGCCGTTGATCGGTCGAGCGGGTCTCGGGCGGCATCCCGCTTCGCCAGCCGCTCGCGCATCACGGCGAACGGCGCCCGGAGGCGGACGATGATCAGACGTGCACCGGCATCTCTGGCGAGACGATACAACGGCTTGCGGTTCGCCTCCTTGAGGTTCGTCGCGTCGAGCACGACGGGCACGCCGCTCTCCAGCAACCGGCGCGTGAGCACATGGGCCGCCGGGAAGAGCCGCGCGTTCTCCTGGGCTGTATGCTGCGGCGATTCGTAAAGGACGCTGCGCAACGCGTCGCTGTCCAGGATCGCCGCCGGATAACGCTTGCTGAGGAGGCGCGCGAAGTGCGACTTACCGCTGCCCGGCAGGCCGATGAGGATTACGAGCGCGGGCCGCCGCACCGCCTTCGGCAGGCCGCCGAGTGACGCCTCGAGTCTGTCGGCGTCGCGCTTGCGGATCGCGTCGAGTCGCCTGGAGCGCTTTGCGTCAGTCATCTTCGTAGAACGCCAGCCCGACAAAGCCCGGTCCGGTGTGGACGGCCATGACGGAGGTGAAGTCGGTCTGCAGAAGCTCCGCCGGCGCCAGTTCGCGGCAAAGCGCCTCGCTCAAACGCCGCGCGGCCTCGGGCGCATCAGTGTGCATGACCGCCGCACGCAGCGCGCCTCCCGACGTATGCGCCTTCGCGTACTCCACCAGCCGTACGAGCCCCTTCTCCTCCGTCCGCACCCGTCCGATCGAGCGCGTGCGTCCCTCCGCGAACGCTAGCAGCGGTCGGATGCGCAGTAGCTGCGCCGCCCAGTGCACGATCCACGGCACGCGGCCGCCGCGCGCCAGGTAGCGCATTGTGCCCAGCAAGCCGGCCAGCCGCGCCCGCTCGCCGACTCGCAGCGCCCGTTCCGCAGCCGCGTGGAGCGAAGCGCCGTCGGCCAAGTCGCGCGCGGCGGCGAGCACTGCGAAGCCGTGCGTCATCGCCAGCCCGCCGGTGTCGACGACGCGCACGTCGAGGCCCGGCAACTCCTCCGCCGCGAGGCCGCGCGCGGTGATGGCGGACTCGTACGTCCCGCTGAATCGCGCCGACAGCGTCAGGCAAAGCACCTCGCCGGCGCCGGTGTCGCGCGCCTGCCGGTAAGCTTCGAGGAACTGGGCCGGCGCGGGCGAGGTCGTCCGCACGGGCCGCTTTGTCTCGTCGGCCAGCCGGAAGAGTTCCGCTGAACTGAGCGAGCCGTCCGGGTGCACGTCGTCGCCGATGAGAAGGCCGAGCGGCACGGTGGCGATCCCGAGGCCGTCCGCCAGTTGCGGCGGGAGGCAGGCGGAGCTATCTGTGACAACGGCGGTTCTGGGCATCGGCGGCGTCCATGATGCATCGTTCCGCTTAAGGAAGCCAGTATGATATACTCGCCGCGACGGAAAGAAGAAGGAAGCGACATCCTCGCATATGCTCACGAAGGAAAAAACGGCGGAAATCGCCGCAGAGCACCGGTCCCATCCAACGGACTCGGGTTCCACTGAGATACAGGTCGCGCTCCTCAGCGAGCGGATCAAACAGCTTACCGATCACCTGCGTGTGCATCGGAAGGACTTCCATTCTCAGCGTGGGCTACTCAAGCTTGTCGGCCAACGACGGCGGCTGCTTCGTTACCTCAACCGCCGAAGCCCTGCGAGCTACAAGGCGTTGATCGCCAAACTGGGCCTGCGCAAGTAAGCGCGGGCCTTTCTCTTTCCCCGGCCACTCATCATAGCGGGCTGAAGCAGCGGCAAAGAGCCGCCGGCAACGCTGACCGCATCATCCGGGACACACAAAGCAACGTCCTGAAGGTTCAGCGCACCGTCCCGCCCGCCAAGACAAGACCCAGGAGGTCAGATTCCAGATGGTAGAACAATTCGAACGCGAAATCGGCGGCAAGACGCTTCAGATCGAGACCGGCAAGATGGCCGGCCTCGCCAGCGGCGCCGTCACCATTCGCTACGGCGACACGATGCTCCTCGTGACAGCGGTGATGAACAACAAGCCCCGCGAGGGCACAGACTTCTTCCCGCTGACGATTGACTTCGAGGAACGAATGTACGCCGCCGGTAAGATACCCGGCGGCTTCTTTCGCCGTGAAGGCCGGCCCAGCAGCGAAGGCACCCTCACGATGCGCCTCACCGACCGACCCCTGCGACCGCTCTTCCCCAAGGGCATGCGCAACGACGTGCAGGTCGTGATCACGACGCTCTCCGCCGACCAGGAGAACGACCCCGACTTCATGGCGATCATCGGCGCCTCGGCGGCGCTCAGCATCTCCGACATTCCGTTCGGGGGACCCATCGCCGGCACGCGCATCGGCCAGATCGACGGCGAGTACATCATCAATCCCACGTACGAGCAGCGCGATGAGAGCGTCCTCGACATCGTCGTCGCCAGCACCAAGGACGCAATCGTCATGGTCGAGGCCGGCGCCCGCGAAGTCTCCGAAGAGACTCTGCTCGAGGCGATGAAGCTGGCCCAGGAAACCAACGCCGAGGTCATCGCCCTCCAGGAGGAGATGGTGGCCAAGATCGGCAAGGAAAAGCGCGCCTTCGAGGTCGCAGAGCTGTCAGAGAGCGTAAAGACGGCGGTCAACGAGTTCGCGGCCACCCGCGACTGGGACATCTTCGCCGCCGCCAAAGACGAACGCGCCGGCCTGATGGACGCCGTGCGCAACGAGACGATCGAAGAGCTGGGCGAGAAGTTCGAGGAGGCCGACATCAAGGCCGCGGTGGACGACTACACCAAGGGCGTCATCCGCAGCAGCATCCTCGATGACGGCAAGCGCCCCGACGGCCGCAAGCCCGACGAGATCCGAGAGATCAGCATCGAGGTTGGACTGCTGCCTCGAACGCACGGCTCCGGCCTCTTCACTCGCGGCGAGACACAAGCGCTGACGGCCCTGACGCTCGGCTCGATGGGCGAGCAACAGCGGATCGACGGCATTGAGCCGGAGGAGTCGAGGCGCTACCTCCACCACTACAACTTCCCACCCTATTCGGTCGGCGAAGCGCGCTTCATGCGCGGCCCCAGCCGCCGGGACGTCGGCCACGGCGCGCTCGCGGAGCGCGCGCTCCTGCCGGTGATCCCCGGCGAGGACGTGTTCCCCTACACGATCCGCCTCGTCTCCGAGATACTCTCTAGCAACGGTAGCTCGTCGATGGCAAGCACCTGCGGCAGCACCCTGGCCCTCATGGACGCCGGCGTACCGATCAAGACACCCGTCGCCGGAATCGCGATGGGCCTGATTAAGGGCGACGACAGCTTCCAGGTGCTGACGGACATCGCCGGCATGGAAGACCACCACGGCGACATGGACTTCAAGGTCGCCGGCACCGCAGAGGGCATCACCGCCCTGCAGATGGACATCAAGATCAAGGGCATCACGAACGATGTCCTGGAAGAGGCGCTGGCCCGCGCCCGAGAGGCGCGCCTCTTCATCCTCGACAAGATCAAGGAGGCGATCCCGGAGCCACGCAAGGACCTTTCGCCGTTCGCGCCACGCATGTACCGCATCACCGTGCCACAGGACAAGATCGGCACCGTCATCGGCCCCGGCGGCCGCGTCATCCGCTCGATCATCGAAGAGACGAAGTGCAGCGTCGACATCGAGGACGACGGCACCGTCTTCATCGGCTCGCCGAGCGAAGAGCAGGCCCAGAAGGCGATCAGCATCATCGAGGGCCTGACCAAGGAGGTCGAGCTCGGCGAAGTCTACACCGGCACCGTCACCCGCACGACAGGCTTCGGCGCCTTCGTCGAGATCACGCCGGGCAAGGACGGCCTC
>Ga0255058_10002069_pt1 | contig 11161 bp, 12 predicted proteins | sample Cases_109_9_MG_FD_188637 | JGI IMG/M metagenome (GOLD analysis project Ga0255058, IMG submission 188637) | Seawater microbial communities from Amundsen Gulf, Northwest Territories, Canada - Cases_109_9 | ecosystem: Environmental > Aquatic > Marine > Gulf | place: Canada: Northwest Territories... | reverse complement strand
AAGTTTGGTCCCGGTGGGCGGGCACAATATCCTCGAGCCCGCGAGATATCGGCGGCCCATTCTGTTTGGTCCGCACATGGATAATTTTGCAGAGGTGGCTGAAGCGTTCCTGGGAGAAGGGACGTCCCACCAGGTTCGTGACACTCGTGAGCTCGTCGCGCGGGTTGTTGAACTCTTTCGGGATACCGCTGCTGCGAGCCAAATGGGGGAAGCTGCCTATCGGGTGCTGGACAGGAACCGGGGGGCGGCGGAGCGAACCGTCACCCTGGTCGAAAGGTTTCTGTGAATCCTGTCGTGTACCGACAATATCTTCGCTGGATCGCCGGTCACGGTCCCTTGGGCCGGCCGGTCCGGGGTGTTCTCCATGTTGCCTCCTGGATCTACGGCGTCGGTGTCGTAGGACGCCTCGGCCTGTACCGCACGGGCCTCCTCAGGCGAAAGCGCCTTTCCGCTCGAATCATTAGTATTGGAAATTTGACAGCCGGGGGGACTGGGAAGACCCCGTTTGTCATCCTTCTCGCACAGGAAGTCAGGAACCGAGGACTTCGGCCGGCAGTAGTGGTGAGGGGTTATGGAGGGAGGAGAGAGGGGAGGACGGTTGTTGTTTCAGGGGGGGATACGATTCGACTGGGCTATCCGGAGATCGGAGATGAGGCGGTGCTCTTGGCGCGGAAACTTCCGGGGGTTCCCATTCTCATGGCCGCTGATCGCGTCGAGGGGTGCCAGGTGGCGATTCGCGAATTCGGGGCTCAAGTCATCATGCTGGACGATGGCTTCCAGCATCTCCGGGTCGAGCGAGACCTCGATATCCTTCTCCTCGACCGAGAAAATCCCTTTGGGTACGGTTATCTTCTTCCTCGAGGGTTCTTGCGGGAGCCAGTGCGGGCCCTACAGCGGGCAGATCTCGTAGTGGTGACGGCCGCTGGTGACGGGGGAGAACCTTTGGAATTTCCACGTTTGGTCCGTCATGTTGGTTCGACGCCCGTGCTTCAAGCGGCATTTACCCCCACCGTCTTGACCAATACGGAGACCGGAGAAACAGTCGATGAGGAGGACCTCCGCCGCGAGGAGGTCGTCGCCTTCTCTGGAATAGCGAACCCGCCGGCTTTTGAGCGGACCCTCCAGTCGCTCGGGATATTTCCCAAAAATCACCTGATCTTCCCGGATCATCACCCGTATGATCCCTCGGATCTTTTGGAAATCGCGCAGCGGATGGAGGAGGTGGGGGCGAAGGTTGCCCTGACGACTGAAAAGGATGCCGTTCGCCTCGAAAAAATGTCCCCCCACTTTCCCATCGTTACTCTAGGGGTGAAACTCGTTCTCACTGTGGGGCACCCGGAGTTCAAGCAATGCTTGGATGCCTTGTTCCCTTAGGCATCCATGAGCCGCCGTCCGGAGCGGTGGCTTTGGATCCACTGGTGGTGGAAGCACCCAGCAGAAGGGGGCAATCATCTGTCGGTCACCATGTTTGGCTCCGAGTTCTTGCTGACGGCTGACCGCTGGCTGCTGACTGTTTACCCGTTAATGCTGACTGCTGGCAGCTTTACACGCAAAAACCATGAAGGTCATCGAGCGAAAGGTGGTTGATCCGGCTCAGGTCCAACGTATCCTGATCCGGGGTGTGAACTGGGTCGGGGACGCGGTGATGACCACGCCCGCCATCGCCGGGATTCGGAAGACCTTTCCCACTGCAAAGATCTCACTTTTGGTAAAGCCGTGGGTTGCAGGGGTCTTTGAAGGGAGCCCGCACATCGACGAGATCCTCTTCTACGACCGGGAAGGCCGTCATGCAGGATTGGCCGGATTGCTGCGCCTGGCCCACGAGCTTCGGAAATACCGGTTTGACGTGGCCATCTTGCTTCAGAATGCTTTTGAGGCAGCTCTCCTCACATCCCTGGCCCGAATCCCCTACCGGGTTGGCTATAAGACCCAGGGAAGAGGCTTTCTCCTCACCACGGCGGTGCTCCCGGATCATTCGACAAGAGCGCTTCATCACGTGGAGTATTACCAGACTCTCCTGAGGGTATCCGGCTGGCTAGAGGGAGAGCAGCCGCCGATACTATACCTCAGCAGTGGGGCAGAAGAGAGGGCACAGGCTCTTCTGGGGGAGGAGGGAGTGCGCTCGGAAGAATCCCTCGTTGCCTTTAATCCGGGCTCCACCTATGGCTCTGCCAAGCGTTGGCCGGCGGATCGGTATGCTGCCCTTGCCGATCGCCTGATCGAAGGCTTGGGGGTGAGGATACTACTGACCGGGACTCAGGCCGATGGAGTGGTGGCGAGGGACGTTCGAACCCTGGCCCGTCATGGGGAGCGCATCATCGATCTCACTGGTCGAACGAACATTCAACTCCTGGCGGCTGTCCTCAAACGCTGCGCCGTATATGTAACAAATGATACTGGGGCAATGCACATCGGGGCGGCCGTCGGTGTCCCTCTCGTCGCCATCTTCGGACCCACCGATCCGAGAACCACGTCACCTGTGGGAAGGCACGTCTTGCTGAGGCATCCGGTCCCGTGTAGCCCCTGCCTCCTCAGAGAGTGCCCTATTGACCACCGGTGTATGACAGGAATCTCCGTTGATCAAGTATTGTCTTCAGTTTCAAACAAGTATGAACTGAAGCATGAAGTAATACTTTAACATCTGTCGCGCGATGAAAAGCTCACCGGCGATCTTTCTGGACCGGGACGGGACCATTAACGAAGACCCGGGGTATGTTAGCCATCCCTCCGAGATCCGCCTTCTTCCCGGGGTCGGGGAGGCGCTCCGACTTCTTCAAGAGCAAGGATTCCGTCTGGTGGTAGTGAGCAACCAGTCAGGAGTCGCCCGAGGGTTTTTGACAGAATCGATGTTGGAGCAGATCCAAAGAAGGCTTGATGCTCTTCTTAAAGCTGAGGGGGTAACGCTAAGTGGAACATATTACTGCCCTCATCACCCAGAGGGTGCTCCCCCTTACCGGCAGGCATGCGAATGCCGAAAGCCAAAAGGGGGGTTGGTCGAGCGGGCCGTGAGAGAGCATGGGCTTGATTTGGGCCGTTCCTATGTGGTCGGGGATCAGCACATCGATGTCGAACTCGCGCGGGAGATGGGGATGCCGGCCATCCTTGTCCTCACCGGACAGGGACGGCCCAGCCTGGCGTCGGGACAGATTGAGCCGGATTACATCGCCCCTGACCTTACGGCCGCAGCCAGATGGATACTCCAGAGGCACTCCAGTGTCCGGTGACCGACTACCGACGACCGATGACCGTCCAAGCATGGACCGGGCATTGGGACTACAAAGTCCAAGGTCCGTGGAAGACTCTTTGAATCATGGATGACTTTGGACGTTGGACGGTAGACGTTGGACAGGAGTGAAGCATGATAAGGCAGGCAGCCGTTGCAGGCATGTTTTATCCGGGCGGGACCAAAGCGCTCCGCCGTGAGGTGGAGGATCTACTCCCCACGGGGGAAGAACTGGTTGAGGGAGTGGGGGTCGTGGTCCCTCATGCCGGCTACCTTTACTCTGGCAAGGTCGCCGGAGCAGTCTACGCCCGGCTGCAGTCTCCCGAGACCTGTGTCATTGTCGGCCCAAACCATAGCGGACTGGGGGCCGGGGCGGCCGTCATGACCTCTGGGACGTGGGAGACGCCTCTGGGGGAGGCAGCGGTCGATACTGAGCTCGCTCGCGCCATCCTGGATCGATCCCGGGTCCTGGAGGAAGATGATCGAGCCCATCGGAAAGAGCACTCGATCGAAGTCCAACTACCGTTTCTTCAGCTCCTGTTCCCCAAAGTGCCATTTGTCCCCATCTGTCTTTTCAGCCATGAATATGGCGTGTGCCGTGATGTGGGTGAGGCCATGGGGGGGGCGATCCAGGCTTCAGGGAAGCGTGTGCTCCTGGTTGCCAGCACCGACATGAGCCATTACGTTTCGCAGGAGATGGCCGAGCAAAAAGATCGAATGGTCATCGAAGCCATCGTGAATCTGGACCCCGAACGGCTGCATACTACGGTCCTCCGCGAGCGAATCAGCATGTGCGGCTTTCACCCGACCACCGCCATGTTGATCGCTGCCAAGGCGTTGGGTGGAACCCGGGCCGAGCTGATTCGCTACGCCACGTCCGGGGATGTCACCAAGAACTACAACTCCGTGGTCGGCTATGCCGGCCTGATCATACACTAGGGCCCAGTCTTGGTTTTTCCGAGGAGAAAGCCCTTGACACGCCGCCCTTTTCCCGCATAGCTTGAACGCACCGAAAAAGGGGGATATGCCGATGCCCCCCAATCATTTGAATTGTGGGGAGTTATTCGATGAAGACGCCCGGTCGGCCTCTGCCCCCGGGCATTCGCTTTTTGGAGGGTACGCTTTGGTTGCATACTTTGCCAATCCGTGCCGGGGCGAGGCTCGGGAAAGGCCTCTGCCATGAAGGAGGAGTCAATGCGATTTCCTGTTATTAAAGGGGTCGCTTGTATCCTCGCGCATGTTCCTGACCTTGTCCCTTATGGATCGAAACCTCTCCGAGAGATCGGAAACGACCCGAAGTTGCTCGTGGAAGTGAAGCAACACTTGAGAACCTACGAGGAGGCGGTTGGGTACCCCCCCCACCAAGCCTTTATCGGCAACCTCCTCCCGGACGACCTCTGGGACTTGCAGGAGCCGTGGTATGCGCATTTGCTTCAGCAGGCACGCCGCTCTGGTCCCTATGGAGAGATCATGCCGGAGGACCAGTTCTACGGCATGCTGAGGGCGGCCGATCGGTTCAACCTGGTGCATCTTGAAAAGCGCTTTATGGAGGAGGTGCGGGAGAAACTCCAGACTCATCCACTGTCGCCCCAAGAGGATGTGAATACTGTGACGGGAGGGATTTCCCTCCCTGAAATTGAAGCGAGGGTCCGACGGGAAGAAGCCATTCCCCTCCGTGTCGGGGAAAGGATCGTCGGGTGTGTGCTGAGGGATCACGAGGAGGATGACACTCTCACAGCCTCAGTCCTCTTGGAGAACCTGGCGTGCAAGGCGACGGGAGTCCTCGCCCTGCGCCACCTGCTTCGCCAGCTTGCTGAAGAAGCAAGCCTTTCCCCCCTGGAGATCGGTTACATTATCGGAGGGTCAGAAGAGGCGGTCGGAGACCGCTACCAGCGGGGTGGGGGGAGCCTGGGGAAGGCGATCGGGGAGATGGTCGGCCTCGTCAAGGCCTCGGGGGCCGATGTGAAGGCCTTCTGTGCATCCCCCATGCATGCGGTGATCCTCGCAGGAGCCCTTGTCCAGGCCGGGATCTTCAGGAACGTGGCAGTGGTGGCGGGGGGTTCCCTTCCCAAATTGGGGATGAAGTTCAAAGCCCATCTCAAGAAAGAGATGCCGCTCCTGGAAGATGTGCTGGCGGGAGTCGCCGTCATTGTGGGAACCGATGACAGGAGGAACCCCATTATCAGGACCGATGCTGTAGGCATGCACGATATCGGCACAGGCAGTTCCCAGCAAGCACTCACCGAGGCGCTTGTTCTGAAGCCTTTGGAGAAGCTCGGACGGCGCCTGACCGATGTAGCCAAATACGCGACCGAGATGCATAACCCCGAGATTACCGTCCCGGCCGGAAGCGGCAACGTTCCCCACACCAACTACCGGATGATTGCTGCCTTGGCTGCCCTCCAGGGAGAGATTGGCCAGGAAGAGATGGAGCTTTTCGTCCGGCGCCATGGGATGCCTGGCTATGCTCCCACGCAGGGTCACATCGCATCCGCAATCTGCTTCGTTGGGCAGGCTCGGGATGGGCTGCGGACTAAAAAACTGAAACGCGTCATGCTTCTCGCCAAGGGAAGCCTCTTTCTGGGGAGGATGACGGCGATGCCCGATGGGATCTCCTTCGTCCTCGAACCGAATCCGGCATACGATGGATGATGGACTGGGAAAGGAGGCAATGCAATGGCCTTGATGGGAAAGAAGGCAATCGTCATTGGAGAGCGGGACGGCATTCCTGCCCCTGCCATTGATGAGTGCCTGACGAGTGCGGGGGCCGATGTCATATACGCGGCCACGGAATGCTTCGTTTGAACAGCGGCCGGGGCCATGGACTTGGAGAACCAGGGGCGCATTAAGGAGCTTGCCGAGCGGTACGAGAGGCGCGACTTGATGGTCGTCTTGGGGGCTTCTGACCCGGAGAGCGTCAGGCTCATCGCCGAGACGGTGACCCTGGGCGATCCAAGCTATGCCGGTGCCCTGGGAGGGGTCCCGTTGGGACTCCCTGTGTACCACATCCTCGAACCTGAGCTGAAGGAGCAGGTTGATCCTGAGGTCTATCAGCAGCAGGTAGGAATGATGGAGCTCGTACTTGACGTCCCAAAGCTTATCGAACCCCTCAGGAAAATCCGTGAGCAGGTGACGGACTTGGGTGGCCCAGGAATGGGACGAGGAGACGCAGGGTTGCGGCCAGAAGACCAGGGAAGGGGGTCTGAACAGTGAAGCTGGAGTTAGGAGTATGTCTCATCAAGGATATCCGGTTCGCGGACACCACCCGCATCAGTGATCACGTCCTCTGTGTGAACAAGGAGGAGCTCACAACACTCCTCCTTGCTGATCGCCGTCTCGGCAGTTTGGATCTGGAGATCGTCCGTCCCAATGAAAGGGAACGAATCATTCATGTCCTCGATGTGATCGAGCCGCGGATCAAGGTTGAGGGGCCTGGAGCGGTCTTCCCGGGGATGATCGGCAAACGTGAGCGGGTGGGGGAGGGGCGGAGTCATGTGCTCAAAGGGGTCACGGTGGTGGAAACCGGGCAAATCCCGGGGGTCCCGGAGGCTCTTTTGGATATGACCGGCCCTGCGGCAGAGCTGGTCCCCTTCGCTCGAACCTGCAACCTGGTCCTTATCCCTCAGTTTGCCGACGGGCTGGAGCGTGTGGAATGTGCGAACGCCATCAAGATGGCGGGGCTCAAGGCAGCAGCCTATCTGGCCGAAGCGAGCAGGGATCTTCAGCCTGATCACGTCGAGATCTATGACCTTCCCCCGCTGCCCGATCTGGATGAAGGGGTGAAAGGCCTGCCACGGATCGCCTATATCTACCAGCTCCAATCGCAGGCCGACCTTTGTGAGCCATTTGTATACGGGGATAACGCCAGGAAGCTGTTACCCACGCTGCTTCATCCGAATGAGCTGATGGACGGGGCCATCGTCAGCGGCAACTACGAAATGCCCCCCTGCTTCAAGAACGTCACCTATACCCACCAGAACAACCCTGTTATGCATGCGCTCTATCACCGCCACAAACGAGACCTCTGCTTTGTCGGGGTGATCGTGATGAACGAGCATCCGACGCTTCATGAGAAGGAGCGATCGGCAGTGATGGCCGCGAAGTTGGCCAAGGATATCCTGGGGGCCGATGGGGTCATCATCACGAAGGAGGGGGGAGGGCACGCTGATACTGATCTCATGCTCAACTGCCAACGGTGTGAAGAAGTAGGGGTAAAGACGGTTCTTGTGGTGGATGAGCCGGCTGGTCCGGACGGGACGGCTCCACCTCTTTCTGATGCCTCCTCAGATCGGGCGGATGCCTTCGTCAGCACGGGGAACAGTAATGAGTCGATTGAGCTTCCCTCGGTGGACCGGGTGATAGGTGGTAAGGCCTTGGCAGGGGTAAGCGATCCGCCACAGGGGGCTTTGAGCGTACCGGTGATGATGATCCCCTCCGCCACGAGCCAGGTTGGATTTACGAGGCTCACGACAGTGGAGGTATAACATAATGGAGAAGCTAAGGATTGTTCATTTCATGAATCAATTCTTTGGAGGGATTGGTGGCGAGGAGATGGCTCATGTTTCGCCCCAGTCCAAAAAGGACGCTATCGGGCCTGGAACGGTGCTTCAGGAAGTCTTGGGAAAGCAGGGGCAGGTTGTAGGAACGGTGATCTGTGGCGATAACTACTTTGCTGAAGATATGGAAAAGGCGGCCCATGAGGTTCTTCGCCTTATCGAATCCTACCAGCCCGACCTCCTCGTCGCCGGTCCTGCCTTTAACGCGGGCCGCTACGGTCCGGCCTGCGGCAAGGTCTGCCACGTGGTACAGGAACAACTTGGGATTCCTGCGGTCACCGGCCTGTACGAGGAGAATCCCGGGGTGGACCTCTTCCGGCGGAGCACATATATCGTCAAGACGGCGAATAGTGCCCAGGGGATGCGCGAGGCGATGACAAACATGGTAAAGCTGGCCCTGAAGCTTCATGCCAGGGAGCAGCTGGGGACCCCGGAGGAGGAGGGGCTCATCTCAAGAGGTGTGAAGAAGAACCGCCTCGCCGAGCATCTTGCCTCGGAGCGGGCGGTGGATCTCCTCCTCAAAAAGATCAAAGGGGAGCCCTACCGGTCCGAGATGCGGCTGCCCAGATTCGAGAAGGTTCCTCCGGCCCCGCCGGTTGAAGAGCTTTCGAAGGCCCTCATCGCCATCGTCGTCGAGGGGGGACTGGTGCCGCCGGAAAACCCGGATCGGATCGAGTCAGCCCGGGCCACGCGTTACGCCAAGTATCCGATCTCGGGTAAAGATACCCTTACGCAGGGCGAGTTTGCTCCCGTAAGCGGCGGCTTCGAAAAGGCATTTGTGGCCCAGAACCCGAACCGGCTTTGTCCGGTGGATGTTCTCCGGGAGCTGGAGAGGGAAAAGCGCATCGGCAAGCTCTACGACTACTTCTACACGACGACCGGCTTCGCCACGAGCTTGGCGAGCGCCAAGCAGATGGGGGAGGCGATCGCGAAAGAGCTCAAGGCAGCCCATGTGGATGCGGTCCTCCTCGTCTCCACGTGAGGGACGGGCACGCGCTGCGGGGCAGCGCTTACACGCGAGCTGGAGCGAGCCGGGATTCCCACCGTGCAGCTTTGTACTATTACCTCCATTGCGACTACGGTCGGGGCGAATCGTATCGTCCCGGCCAATGGGATCCCGTATCCGCTCGGCGATCCCAGTTTGCCTCCTGCAAAAGAGAGACAGTTAAGGCGAGCATTAGTCGAGAGAGGCCTTGACGCCCTCTGTGCTCGGCTGGAGGGACAGAAGATCTTTACAACGTAGGGGCCGAGTTATAGATTCACGAGTTCCCGCAAAGACCTGGTGGAAGTTGCGCAATTGTGCCCGGGCCCATCAGAAAGCTCCAACTCATCCATAATTCCCATTCGTAAGCCATTGTTGTTTGTCACCGTGCATTCCTGAGAAGGAGCTTTACGTTTGCCCACCGAGACTGAGAGCATCAACACAAAACGCAACGAAGCCTTGCCATACTGGGTGAGACTCATCCAAGACGGTTTTGTCGTTTGGGTGCTCCTGGGTGCCTTGTGGGGATATCTTGCACCTGAGACAGCCCGGCCAGGCAAGACCTGGATCCCGGAAGCTCTCGCGGCGATCATGCTCGGGATGGGGCTGACGCTCACCGGGGAGGACCTGAACAATCTGCGTTCCGCAGGTAAACCCCTGATCATAGGTATCGTCCTGCAATATCTCGTCATGCCTATCGGTGGGTGGCTTCTGGCCGTGGCCCTTGGACTACCAAAGCTCCTCGCCCTTGGCGTCATCCTGGTGGGCGCCTGTCCCGGTGGGACGGCCTCGAACGTCGTTGCCTTTCTCGCACGGGGCGATGTTGCCCTTTCCGTCGCCATGACCACCGCCTCGACCCTGCTGAGTCCCGTGATGACACCCCTTTGGGTATGGCTGCTGGGTTCTACATGGGTGCCGATCGATCCGCTACCGCTGTTTTGGACGGTCACGCAAATTGTGCTGATCCCCGTGATCCTGGGTACTATCATTCGTCGGTTCTGGAGGCCAGGTCCCTGGATTTTGGAAGGCGTGCTTCCGATCTTTTCCATAGCGGTTATTGCGTGGATCGTGGGAGTCATCGTGGCACTGGAGCACGACCGCATCGGTTCGGCGGGACTTGTTCTCATTGCTGTCATCGCTCACAACGCCGTGGGTCTTATTCTCGGGTACCTCGGCGGTCGGCAGGCGAACCTCTCCGTGTCCCGGCGGCGCACCGTTTCCATCGAAGTCGGGATGCAGAACTCTGGGCTCGCCGTTGCGCTTGCGGTCGCCCATTTCGGTCCGCTGGCAGCCGTTCCCGGTGCTGTCTTCAGCGTGTGGCACAATGTCACCGGCCCGCTGCTCGCCGCGATCTGGCGGCGGCGACCGCCGGCAGATAAGAAGATATGAACGGTGGTATCCGGTCTTGCTCTCAAAGGATCCCTCTGTTACCCTCATGTTTCGGTTTCCTGCCCCCAGAACCTCGGTCTGTAGAGGTGTGAGAGCATCATGCGTTATGTCCGTGGCAGCGTCATAGCGAGCCTCATCATGGTAATCGCAGGAGCGGCTTGGGCTGGCGGCTCGAACTACGGCATCACGCCAGGTGCAAGACCGGAGATCGAAGGGCGGATCTCCGAGTGGACGGTGCCCACGCCGATGTTCGCCCGCGATCCCGCCCCCGGGCCCGACGGCATGATCTACATCACCGTCATGTACGCGAACAAAATTGCGCGGTTTGACCCTCTCACACGGACATTTACGGAATGGGAGTTACCCAAAGGGGCGAGGCCCCACGGCCTCCTCGTGGATTGGGACGGCCAGGTCTGGTATACGGGGAACGGCAATGGCACGATTGGCCAGCTGGATCCAACCACAGGCAGGGTGGTCGAGCACAAGGTGCCTTCCGGTGGCGATCCGCACACGCTGGTCATCGATGAGTGGGGCATCATTTGGTTCACGGTGCAGCACGGAAATCGGATCGGCCGGCTGGATACCCGTACCGGGATGATGACCGAGTTCGAAGCCACTGGGCAGCCCTATGGGCTTGCTCTTGATAAGGCGGGCAATGTCTGGTTCTGCGAAATTGCCGCCGGCAAGCTGGGTAAGCTGGATCCGAAGACGGGCACGATCACTGAAGTGGTCCTGGGGAAAGCCTGGGCGCCTCGCCGTATGGCCGCGTCGCCCGACGGTTCGCTCTGGGTCACGCTCTTCGGCAAGGGTTCCCTGCTCCACTTCGACCCCGTTGCAGGAAAAATGCTCAAAGAGTACCCATTACCGGCAGGGCCCAGCGGAGGCCCCTACGCCGTGACTGTGGACGGAGCCGGCATCGTTTGGGCCAACGAGTTCTACAGCAACACGGTTGTGCGATTGGACCCAGATACGGGGAAGATTCGGATCTTTACGCTTCCCTCGAAAGGTCTC
>Ga0255058_10002068_pt1 | contig 11162 bp, 12 predicted proteins | sample Cases_109_9_MG_FD_188637 | JGI IMG/M metagenome (GOLD analysis project Ga0255058, IMG submission 188637) | Seawater microbial communities from Amundsen Gulf, Northwest Territories, Canada - Cases_109_9 | ecosystem: Environmental > Aquatic > Marine > Gulf | place: Canada: Northwest Territories... | reverse complement strand
GTGACGGCGCCCCGCCGCTGGTAGCCATGGTCCCCCCAGATGCTGACGGTCCCGCGGTGCCTCCCTCGGTTCCGGCCGCAGAGGAGGCGCATCTGGTATGGCGATGGATGAACAGCCCGGGCGTCCGCGTCGTCGACACGTCGGGAACGCTCAGCGTTCCCTCCCGGCCGGTGCCTGAGCTGGTGTGACCGCTATGCGATCCCAGCGCCGGCAGGCACCGCGGAGTCGGGGGCGAGCAGCACCACGCCGCTGGCGTCGAGGGCGCCAAGGATCAACACGTCGGAGCGGAACCCTCCGACCCTGACCGGGTCGAATCCGGTCACCGCTACCACCTGGCGCCCAACCAGGTCCTGCGCCGAGTAGCGGCTGGTGATCTTCGCAGAGCACTGTTGGACCCCGAGCGGACCGAAGTCGATCCACAGGCTGTAGGAAGGGTGGCGGGCACCGGTGTTCGGTTCGGCCCGGGTGACCGTGCCGACGCGAAGACCGAGTGCATGGAGGTCTTCGATCGTAGGTGTCATCCCGGCACGCTACCTTCTCGGCATGCGGTTCATCGTCCAACCGGGCACCGACCCGGTCGCCCACGCCGACGCAACGCTGCTCACCGCCATGGGAATGCCGGGGGGCGGCGTCATCGCGCTCGGCGAGACCCACTGCAAGGTGACCCCCGGTGAGGTTCCAACGACGAACTCGCTGCTGGTCGGGCCCCGGACCCGCTCCAACGCCGATGTGGAGTACGGAGAGGCGGTGCACGTGGAGCGGGCGCTCATCCCCGAAGCCCGCCGCGTCGTCGTCGACGCCGTCGAGGATCTCGAGACCCGGCACCTCGCCAGATCGCTGCAGGGCAACGTGGTGTCTGAGGGCGACGTCGCGCTGGTCCACCGCTCCTACGGCGACGAGGCGAGGGATCTCGTGGAGGTGCGGGTCCGCTCGGTGGATCCTGGCAGCACCGGCCTTGTCGGGAGCCGGACCCTGGTCAACACCGAGGACGGCATCGAGACCGACGAGCGTGACCAACGCAGCGTCAGCGAGTCTCCAACCACTGCCGAGGCCCTCGTTGCCGGTCTCGACAATGAGATGGACACCCTGACCGGGTGGCTCACGCTCCTCACCAGCGAGGACGACCTGCCACGATCCTGGGGTCTGCCAGGTGTCGCCGGGGTGATCCTCGAAGGGCCTTCCGGTGTCGGGAAGTCCGAACTGGTTGCCGCGGCTGCCGAGGCAGCGGGCGCCGAGGTCCGGGAGATCTCGCTCGACCTGGTGTTCAAGCCGGAGCGCCTGCTCACCATGCTCGAAGAAGCGGTGAAGGACACGGCTACTCCCGGTGTGATCTTCATCGACCGCATCGACGCCGTGGCGGGCGACGAGGCCCTGTTCCGCAACCAGGTGGCAGCAATCATGCGCTGGTTCCTCGACGCCGCTTCCCAGCGGCCCGCGCTCGCCGTCGTACTCGGCGCTACCGACGCCGGCGACCTGGCCGGCGACCTGGCAGATAGCCCGCTGTTGCCCCGCACCATGAGCATCCCGCCCCCGGACTCGAACAGGCGAGCCATGCTCTTCGATGCCGCCCTCAATCGGGTGCCGACCGACGATGACATCGATACCGGCCAGCTGGCCGTCAGGACCGCCGGATTCTCGGGCGCCGACGTTGTCTCTGCGGTGCTCGAGGCCTCGGCGAGGGCGGCGGGCTCCGGAGAACCGGTCACCCAGCGGGATCTCGAGGCCGCCATCGACACCACCACACCATCGCTCGGCACCGCCCCGATCGGGGAGATGCCCTCTTACGGGTTCGACCGAGTCGCCAACCTCACCGATGTCAAGCAACGGCTCACCGAGTCGGTGATCTGGCAGATGCAGGACCCGGAGCGCTTCACCCGCCTCGGTGTCGATCCGCCAAAGGGCTTGCTGCTGCATGGTCCGCCCGGAACCGGCAAGACCTACGTGATCCGTGCCCTCGCCCACGAGTCCGGAGCCGCATTCTTCCCGATCAAGGGTGCCGAGTTGTTGGACAAGTGGGTCGGCGAATCGGAGCGAGCGGTACGCGAGGTGTTTTCCAGGGCCATGGCGGTGGCACCCTCGATCATCTTCTTTGACGAGCTCGATGCCCTGGCGCCGGTGCGGGGCAACTCGACCAACTCGGTGACCGACTCCGTCGTGGCGGCGCTGCTCACCGAAATCGACGGGATATCGGATCGGGGCGACGTGTTCGTCATCGGGGCCAGCAACCGGCCCGATCTCGTAGACCCCGCCCTGCTGAGGCCGGGCCGCTTCGAGGTGCAAATGCTGCTCGATCTGCCGGAGCCCGATGCCAGGCGGGCCTTCTTCGAGGTGTCCGATGTGGCGTTCGCCGATGAGGTGGACATCGACGACCTGGTCGACGGCACGGAAAGGCGCTCCTTCGCCGATCTGGCAGGGGTGCTGCGTGAGGCGGCGCTGATCGCGCTGCGCCGCGACCCAAAGGCCATTGCGGTGACCCCAGAAGACCTGGAGCAGGCCATCGCCACCCTGCCCGCACCCGCCGTGTAGCAAGGCACGGCCCGCCGGTACGCTGCCACGCATGCGCAGGACCGTCGTCATCCTTGGCCTGGTGCTCACCGCATGCTCCTCGGGCGCTGTGGTCGACACCGACCCACCGCCGCCGACCACCATCGACGAGGTCGAGGCGATCGTGGAGGAGTCCATTGTCCCGGTCGTGCTGAACGTCTGGGCCTCCTGGTGCGTTCCGTGTCGGTCGGAGGCGCCGCTGCTGTTGCGAGCGAGCGAGCGGTTTGAGGGAGAGGTCCGGATGATCGGGCTCAACGTGCGCGACACCCCGGGCGGGGCGGCGGCGTTCATCGATGAGTTCTTCCCCGATGCACCCATCGAGCACCTCGCTGACCCCTCCGGCTTCATACCGGTGGAGCTCGGCGCAAGCCGCGGGGTTCCCCTCACCCTCTTCTTCCGCCCCGGCGGCGAGCTGAGTTTCTTGAAGCATGGCGTCATCGACGAACGGACCCTTGCGTTGCAGATCGACGAGCTCGTGAACGGCTGATGGAGTTCACCCTGCTGGCCGCGGCGGCGTTCGCGGTTGCCGCGCTGTATGGGATGCTGTATTGGGAGGCGCGCCACGGCAATGCCGACCGGTGTGCCGGGAACCTCTTCGAAACCACGGTGACCTCGGCCGCCATTGGCATCTTCATCGGGCGCATCGTCGCCATGGTGCTCGACGGTGTGAACCCCATCACACACCCGGGCGACATCGTGCTGGTCCGCGCCGGGGTTTCGACGGTAGGCGCCACCCTTGGGGCGCTCGCCGTGTTTGCCTGGCTGTCACGAAGCGAGTTTGTCCCGATGGCCGATGGAATCTCCGCCGCCGCTCTCGCCGGTCTGGCCGGCTGGCACGCCGGCTGTCTGGCCCGGGACGCCTGCCTCGGCACCGCCTCCGACCTGCCCTGGGCGCAGGCACAAGAGGGAAGCGAGATCACCCGGCACCCGGTCGGGATCTATGCGGCCCTCCTGTTTGCCGTCGCCGCCATCGCCATCGCCCTATGGAAGGCCTACGGAAGGCCTGGCCTGGGAATTCCGGCATCGGCGGCTCTGATCGCTGCAGGAGTCATCCGACTCCTCGTCGAACCGATGCAGCCGTCCATCAGCGGGGGACCAACCTGGTTCTACGCCCTCGGCGTTGTCGTCGGGCTGGCGGGCCTGGCCTGGTTCTGGCGGGCGAGGCGGAGCGGTAGCTCCCCTGCAGAGGGGGCTTCGGGCGGAATCCTGTGAAGCTCATCGAGGAAGCCCTCCCACTCCGTCTAGATCTTCGGCGGAGCGCCAGCTCCGACGCAGAACGGGCTCTGGCTGAGGACTGACGGCTGACCACTGGGGACTCCCTCACCCCCCGGTCGTTGCTACCAACCGGTCCAGTTCGGCGCGGATCTCGTCCTCGGGCAACGCACCGAACCACTCGGCGAGCACCACGTCGTCCCCGGTGATCAGCACCGTGTACGGCTGATACGGCACTCCGTACAACTCCCAGATCGAGTCGTCGAGCCCCCAGTCGAGGAAGTGGAACAACTCCTCGGCCCGTTGCCGCCCGGCGGCGAGTGACGTGTTGTTGCCGGCAACGGCGATGAAGCGGACGTCTTCGAGGTAATCCTGAGCGACCCTGTCGATGACGGGCAACTCCCGTCGACACGTCGGTCACCACTCTGCCCAGAACACCATGTACACCGGCCTCTGCTCTTCGGACAGGATGAAACCTCTGCCGTCGTCGAGGGCGAGGGCGAAGTCAGGAGCAGGTGGCCCGTCCACAACCACCGCAGGCGCCGCAGTGGTCGTTGGTTCCGGCTCGGGTGCCGCGCTCGGCGCGGTATCGCCGCTGGGAGCCGGAGCTTCGCTGGTCGCCGTCGAGGAAGGAGCCGGCGGTGCGGGGGGCACCGTCTCAACCGTCGGCTGGGTGCCCGGAGAGTCGGAGCATCCGGTGGAAATGACGACAAGAATCGCTATGGCTGGCAGGAGTTTCGACACGATGGTCACCGTAACTTCTTCGGCCCGGTACCGAGATCACCCGAGGCTTAACGTTTCGAGAACTCGACGGCCCGGTCCAACAACACCCTGGCGTCGCCGGAATCGACGGCATCTGCCGCCAAACCGATCCCTTCGGTGAAGCCATCGGCAAGACCGGCGACGACGATTGCCGCCGCTGCGTTGACCAGCGCGATGTCACGCTGTGGCCCGGTCTCACCGTCGAGGATGGCGTTGGTGATGCCGACGTTGGTCGCAATGTCGCCGCCCCGGAGATCGTCGAGCGACGCTCTCGGCACCCCGAAGTCCTCAGGGGTGAACTCGGCGAGGGAGATCTCGCCTTGTTTGAGCCGGTAGATCGTGGAGGGGCCGGTCGTGGTGAGCTCGTCCAGCCCATCCCTGCCGTGGAACACGAAGGCCGCTTCGGCGCCGCGGTTCTTCAGCACCTCGATCATCACTGCCGCCATCTCGGAATCCGATGTCCCCACCGCCAGTCGTGTGGCCCCGGCCGGGTTGGTCAGCGGGCCGAGGAAGTTGAACACCGTCCGCAACCCCAGAGAGCGGCGCACCGGCCCGGCGTAGCGCATTGCGGGGTGGTATTGAGGGGCAAAGAAGAAGCCAAACCCGACGGTCGTGATCATCTCGCCCGTCCGTTCCGGGCTCATCTCCAGGTCAATCCCGAGGGCCTCGAGAAGGTCGGCGGACCCGGTCTCCGATGAGGCGGCGCGGTTGCCATGCTTGGCGATCTTTACCCCGGCTCCGGCGGCGATGAGCGCCGCGGTCGTGGAGATGTTGAATGTGTTGGACCGGTCCCCGCCGGTACCGACGCTGTCAGTCACCGGCTCATCGATGTCGACGGTGATGGCGGCTTCGGCCATGGCATCGACGAAGCCGGTCATCTCCTCGGCGGTCTCGCCCTTGGCCCGCAGCGCCACGAGAAATGCTGCGATCTGGGCCTCCGAAGCGTTGCCGGCCATGATCTCGGCCATGGCGTCGTGAGCCTCGGTGCGGCTCAGGCCGTCACCGGACAGGACTTGTTCGAGCGTTTCGGGCCACGAGAAGTCGGCCATACGGCGCCGAACCCTACTCAGCGCTGGTTGGCGGCAGCCTTCATGCACCCACCTAGGCTCGCCTGCTGTAGTGAAACGAGGAACCATGGTCACAGCCGAGCCCGCCGTCCGCGCCTCCAACCTCACCAAGACCTACGGGGAAGGGGATACCGAGGTCCATGCCCTCACCGGCGTCAGCTTCGAGATCCCCCGCGGCGAGTTCGTTGTCCTCCAGGGTGCCTCCGGCAGCGGCAAGACGACCCTGCTCAACCAGATCGGTGCCCTGGAACCACCCACCGCCGGGGACGTCGAGTCCAACGGCTTCAAACTCAACGGGCTCGACGACGACGGGCGCACCGATTACCGCCTGCGTTCGGTCGGCTTCGTCTTCCAGTTCTACAACCTGGTTCCCTCGCTGACCGCCTTCGAGAACGTGGCGCTGATCGCCGAGCTCACCGGCGGCGACGTCGACGAGCGCACGGAGGCGGTGCTGGCCTCGGTCGGGCTGGCCGATCGCATGGACCATTTCCCCGGCCAGCTCTCCGGCGGCGAACAGCAGCGGGTATCGATCGCAAGGGGGTTGGTCAAGAATCCGCCGCTGATACTCGCCGACGAGCCGACCGGCGCCCTCGACACCGAGACCGGCACCCAGGTGCTGAGCCTGCTGCGCGATATCACCGATGCGGGTGAACGCACCATCATCGTGGTGACCCACAACACCCAGATCGCCAGGATCGCCAATCGGGTGATCGAACTGCGTGACGGCGAGATCGTCGGCACTCACCACAACGACGACCCGGAGAACCCGGAGGACATCGCCTGGTGAGCACGCTCTCACTCAAGCGACGCCGCGATATCAGTCGGCAGCGGTGGCAGTTCCTTGCGGTGTTGATCACCGTCGTTCTCGGCGTGACCATGTTCGCCGGATCCTTCAACGCCTACCTCAACCTCGGCTCGTCTCTCGAGGGCAGTTACGAGCGGCTCGCCATGGCCGACATGACGGTCACCGGCGCCGATGACGGCTTCGTCGACACCGCGGCCGCGATCAGCGGAGTGGCCGACGCCATCGAGCGACGCCAGGCGGACGTGCCGTTCGATGTGGGTGAGTACACGTTCCTGGGCCGCATCGTGGGCATGCCACCCGACGGACAACCGGCGGTGAACATGATCGACATTGACGAGGGCAGCTACCTCGATCCCGAAGACGACACCGGCGTCATCGTGGAGACTCACGCCGCCAGCGACTTCGACCTCGCCGTAGGTGACACCTTCGAGATCGCCGGGACCGAGGTGCACGTGGTTGGCATCGCGACCTCGCCCGAATACCTGTGGCCGGCCCGTGATGCCCAGAACGTGTTCACCCCGCCCAAGTCGTTTGGCGTCGCCTTCGTTCACGAGACGGTCCTGGAAGGCGTCGAGGGGCCTGCGATCACCGATCAGGTGTTGGTCCTCTACGACGAGGACGCCGTCGTCGAAGACGTCGACGCTGCGGTGATCAACGCCGCAGATGCAGCAAACACCACCGCCACTCAGACCCTGGCCGATCAGCCCTCCAACGCCACCATCAACCTCGAGATCTCGGGGCTGCGCACGATGGCGATCGCCCTTCCCGTGCTCTTCCTGGCTGCGGCGGGAATGGCCATCTACGTGGTGATCACCCGGCTCGTCTACTCCCAGCGCGGCGTGATCGGCACATTGCGCGCCACCGGGTTCACCAGCAAGACGATGAGCGGCCACTACCGGTCGTACGGGGTCGGCGTGGGGCTGGTCGGTGCTGCCATCGGCGCCGTGCTCGGCGGCCTGATGGGTCGGGGCATGACCGCCATCTACACCGCCGTGTTCGGGATCCCCGACCTGATCGCCGAGTTCCACCTCCCCACGGTGATCATGGCGCTCGTATTCGGTGCGGTGGCCGGGGCGCTCGCCGCGGTGCCCCCGGCGCGAACGGTCTCCGGGTTGGCGCCCGCGGAGGCGATGCGAGGCGACGCGCCCGCACAGGGCGGGAAGCGATCGATCTTCGAGACCCTCATTCCACCGCTGCGGAAGGCACCGGTGCGATGGCGCCTGACCCTGCGCGGCATCGGGCGGAACAAGAAGCGGAGCGCATCGATGGTCGTCGGCGTGGTCCTCGCCCTCACCCTGATCCTGGCGGCGTGGGGTGTCCTGGACACGATGCTGCTCGCCATGGACCGCCAGTTCAACGAAATCGCCCTCGAGGACGCCACGGTGATCTTCTCGGTGCCGGTCGGCGACGAGCAGGTCGACTCCATCACGGCAGTCGGCGGCGTCGACCATGCGGAGCCGGTCATCGGGCTCAAGACCACGGTCTCTCGATCAGGCGAGTCCTACGCGACCCTGCTCGAGGGCTATCAGCGCGGCACGCTGGTCCACGGCTTCCCCGATGGCCTTCCCGCCTCCGGTGTGCTCCTCGGCCGGGCCATGGAGGACCTCCTGATGGTGTCCGAGGGTGATCGGGTGCTGCTCGAGTTCCCTGCCCTGGAGACCGAGATCACGGCCACCCTGGAGGGATTCGTCGACGAACCGCTCGGCACCATGGCGTACATGGAGGCCGATGCCCTGGCGGCGGCGCTGGAGAGTGCCGACGAGACGATCACCGCCGAGGTGCTTGCGCTGCCTTCGATAACGACCGTCAAGGCCCAGTTCGACGACGTCGTTGACCCGACGGTGGTCGTCGACCGGATCAAGGACGTCGACGGGGTGGCCGCTGCGGTCGACTCGACCCAGCTCCGCGAGCTGATCAACGACTTCCAGCTCTTCTTCTACGTGTTCGTGGGGATAATGCTGGTCTTCGGCGGCGCCATGGCCTTTGCCCTGATCTTCAACATCATCTCGGTGAACGTTGCCGAGCGCTCCAACGAGTTTGCCTCGATGCGGGCCAACGGCCTCACCCACCGCAAGGTGGCCTCGATGATCACCGGTGAGACATTCCTGCTCACCGCCCTCGGCATCGTGCCCGGGCTGATCGTTGGCTATCTGGCGGCGGTTACGTTCATGAACTCGTTCTCGAGCGACCAGTTCCCGATCTCGGCCGAGATGCGGCCGATCAGCTTCGTCGTCGCCGCCGTGGCCATGTTCGTGGTGGCCGGGCTATCGCTCATTCCGGCGATCGGCGCCATCAAGCGGATCAACGTCGGCGAGATCGTGCGCGAGCGGGCGGTCTAGAGACCGAGCTCGCGCAGGATGCGCTTTCGTGCCTTCTCGGTCTTGCCGCCCCAGATCCCAAACCGTTCACGGGCCTCGAGAGCATGTGCGAGACAATCGTCGAGCACGGTGCAAATCTCACACATGGCGAGGGCGCCCCGCTCGGCCTCGCGCCCGGTCCCGAAGAACAGGTCGGCGTCCCCGCTGCGGCATGCGGCAAACACCGCCCAGGGCCGCTCCTCGAGGATGGGCGGCAACAACGCCGCGGGAATCTCTGCTGTGTCATTGGTCATTGGTCGCCTTTCGGACAATTCATCCCTATCAGACGTCGCCGGAGGGCGTTTGAGTTCCCGGCCGGGGCGGCCCCGGGCCTCCGGGTACACTGCGGCGCCCCGAACTAGGTCGATTGGAGGGAATGTTCCCTTGCTGTATTTCGCCTACACCGCACGCATCGAGCCATCGATGATGGCCGAGGTTGCACCCAGTGCGACCTTCCAGTTCATTGCCCATCTCCTCGATTGGGGCCTGGAATTCTCCATCAACGGTAATGGATGGAACGGTGGCCTCCCCTCGGTCTCACCCGCCGAGGGCGAGACGGTATGGGGAGCCGTCTATGCGGTGCCCGATGACGAGATCGACGCGGTGGATGCCGTTGAATCCGCGGAGCTGCGCGATCGCCACAGCGTCGAGGCGATCGACCGGGTCGGGAGGCGCCATCGGGTCATCACGCACCGGGCCACCGACAACGGCGTCGCTCCGCTGCGCCCGGCGCCCGGTTATGTGTCGTTGATGCTCGACGGATCCCGGCACTGGGAACTCCCAGCGGGCTGGATCGTCCGCCTCGAAGACCACCTCAACGAGTAGGTCGCCGCTGAGTACCGTCAACTGGGGAGGTGTCGCCCTCGGTGCTGCGGCCGGAATTGCAGCGTCCCTCGTTACCAATCTGGCGATCGGGCTTGTGATCGCGCCGCCAACGGAGGTGTCGATCCTCATCCATCTGACCGCGACCGTCGGCGCCGGCTACGTCGCCGGTCGCTTCGCTGTCGCCGGCACGGCGGCGGTCAATGGGGGGCTCGCCGGCCTGCTCATCTTCCTCTTCGTTGGTGTCGTCTCTCTGCTGGCCGCGGCGGGGCCCGAGCCCATCGAGTTGGCGATGCTCGGAATCGTGGCGGCGGTGCTTGGGTCGGCGGGTGGGGTGCTTGCCGATCGGCGCCGGAGCGAATAGCCCCTGAACGGGGCCTGGACGAAGACCTCCTTCGACAGACGTCGAACTGCTCCTTCCGCTCTTGCCGCCTTCGGCGGCGGCCGCTCTGGCCCCTGTGAGGGTTAGATCAAGACAGTGCCAGCCCGGAGGTCGAACTCGATCTACGAACCCTCATCAGCTTCGCTTCGCCTCTGCGGAACACCGCCGGCGTCGCTACCGTTCTCGTGAGGTGAGCCCGGAAGACGGCCGCGGCGTTCGCGCCGAGGAAAGTCCGGACTCCACAGGGCAGGATGCTGGGTAACGCCCAGGCGGGGCAACCCGACGGCAAGTGCAGCAGAGAGCAGACCGCCGATGGCGCGGGTCCTACGGACCCGTTTGCAGAACCTTCGGTTCTGCAGCGGAGTCTCGAGCCCGCGCACAGGCAAGGGTGAAAGGGTGGTGTAAGAGACCACCAGCGGTCCGGGTGACTGGATCGGCTCGGTAAACCCCATCCGGAGCAAGGTCGAGCAGGGACAGGGTGGCCCGCCCGTCACGTCCCGGGTAGACCGCACGAGGCACGCGGCAACGCGGGTCCCAGATAGATGGCCGTCCACGACAGGATCCGGCTTATGACCGGGCTCACATCATCAGAGGCGCCCTCCTCACGGGGGGCGCTTCTGTCATCCGGCGGAGTCTCCTCGACCTCCGACCCCGACGGGGGTGGCAGCGGTATCGTCGGACTCGAGCCCTTCAGCATCCAGGCGGTGGTAGGTGAAAGCGGCCACGGCTCCCCTCCAGTACAGGATGCCAAAGATGACCACGATGAAGATGCTGCTGTAGCCGACCTCCGGGTATTGCAGTCGCAGGGAAACCTGTCCGACCACAAGGTAGATCAGCAGCAGCACCGCGGCGGTTCGGCTGCGTTGTGACACGCCATAGGCACCGGCGAGCAGCACGACGACGCTGATCACGCTCCACAGACTGAAGCCGAGGAGCGGAAGTTCCAGGTATACAACCAGGAGCACCATGGCGGCGGTGAGGGCAGCAGAAACCAGCGCCGCCACCCAGGCGTTGCGAATGTCTCTGAGGGCGCGCTCTCGCTGTTCCACATGGGTGTATCGGCGCGGCCCCAGTGTGAGGTGAGCCGGACGGGGCGGCGCGTGAAGCCGTGGGTCCCGGACTCGACGGTGGCTTCGGCTTCTACCTGGCGGCCCGCTTGGCTTGTTTGGCCTTGCGTTTTTCCTTCAAGCTCTTGGATGCAGCCTTCTTCG
>Ga0255058_10002067_pt1 | contig 11163 bp, 11 predicted proteins | sample Cases_109_9_MG_FD_188637 | JGI IMG/M metagenome (GOLD analysis project Ga0255058, IMG submission 188637) | Seawater microbial communities from Amundsen Gulf, Northwest Territories, Canada - Cases_109_9 | ecosystem: Environmental > Aquatic > Marine > Gulf | place: Canada: Northwest Territories... | reverse complement strand
GATGATGGCCGCCGCTATGGCCAGCCAGCGCAACCAGGGGGTGTCTTCCATGGAGAAACCATAGGCACGCCGGGGCGACCACCAAGTGAATGCCAAGGGCCGGGACGCGGAGCGTCCCCCCGTCGAAACGAGAGGACGACCGCTCCCCCAGGGCGACCCTCGAAGGTCCTCGACCGGCCGCACCCGGTTGGACGACGCTGAGCGTGGCTCGGGTTCCCCGCTATCGTCGCCGCCCATGAAACCGCTGGTCGCCGTGCTTACCGGTGGGTCCAGCACGCGCATGGGAGTCGACAAGGCACAGGTCACCGTCGGAGGCCAGACCATGCTGGACCGGGTAACCGGTGTGGCGGGCACGGTCGGCGAAGTCATCCTCGTCGGAGGCACGCTGACCGCGGATCCACGCCACGTCCCGGATCTCCGAAGCGGCCGGCTCGGTCCGTTGGCAGGCCTCGAAGCCGCCCTGGCCCATGGCGCCGGCCGCGATGTCCTTCTGATCGGTGTCGACCAGCCCTTTGTCCGCGCCGCCACCCTCGGACACCTCATCGAGATCGACGGCGACGCTGTAGTTCCGATCGACGACGGCTGGGAGCAGGTCACCTGTGCGCTGTATCGGCAGCGCTGCCTCCCTGCTGTGCAAGCAGCACTCGACGCCGCGGAGGATCTGGCGATCATCACGGTCCTCGAGCACATCGAGACCACCGCCGTGGAGCGCGACCAATGGTCGATCTGGGGGGAGGACGGGCGATCCTGGTACAGCGTCGACACGCCGGACGCGCTCGCCATCGGCATAGAGCGCTACGGCTGATCTACGCTGCGCCCGATGGACTCACCAATCACCGTGGAACGCCGCGACCGCGTGGCCATCGTCTGGATCGATGTGCCAAAGCGCCTCAACGCCCTCGCCCCGGACTTCTGGCTGGAGTTCCCTGCGGCCATCGAGGCGCTCGGCGCCGACGACGACATCCGGGTCATCATCGTCGCCGGCAAGGGCCGCGCCTTCACCATCGGCCTCGATCTCGAGGCCTTCGGGCCTTCCCTGGCATCCGGCACCATGGACACCACCTCCGAGCCGCCGGGCTCGCCGGTGGCGCAGCGCACCGCACTCCGGCAGCTGATCAAGACCTTGCAGCACACCATCTCGTCCGTCGCCGAGTGTCCAAAGCCGGTTATCGCTGCGGTTCACGGATGGTGCATCGGCGCCGGTGTCGACCTCATCACTGCATGTGATATCCGATATGCGGCGGCCGACTCCAAGTTCTCCATCAAGGAGACCAGACTGGCAATGGTCGCCGACGTGGGGACCCTGCAACGGCTGCCGCGGATCATCGACCCGGGGAGTGTCGCCGAGCTCGCATTCACCGGCCGAGATTTCGACGCCGGCGAGGCCGCCTCGCTCGGCCTGGTGACCAAAATCCTCCCAGACGCAGAGGCCACCCTCGATGCAGCCATCGAGACCGCCAAGCTCATCGCCGCCAACTCGCCGCTGGCGGTCGAAGGCACCAAGGCCGTGCTCAGAGCCGGGGACGGGCGCACCATCGACGAGGCGCTCGACTACGTGGCGCTGTGGAATTCCGCCTTCTTGCAGTCCGAAGACCTCGGAGAGGCGTTGGCCGCCTTCGTCGAGAAGCGGGATCCGAAGTTCGAGGGAAAGTAGAGAACAAGTAGTCGAGTAGCCCAGTAGCGCAGGCAGAGGCTCAGCTATGAGCACGGGCACTGAGCTACTTCGCTACTGGGCTACTAATATCAGCTCATGTTCGGGATCCCGCGACACAGCCGGAGCAACCTCTTCGCCTCTCCGTAGCCGTCGCCTCGACCTCGTCCCGTTCGCCGACCAAAGGAGGCCATTGTGACCGACCTCTCCACTCGATTAAGCGACAGCGTCGCCCCGGTAATCGCCTTCGAAAACGAAATCGAAGTCGTCGACGGCCAAGGAACCTGGATCACCGATGTTGATGGCAATCGCTATCTCGACTTCGCCTGCGGCATCGCCGTCAACAATCTGGGACATCGGCCGCCTGCGGTCGAAGCCGCCGTCCAGCAGCAGGTCGGCAAGCTCTGGCACTCCGGTGCCGCCTTCCTCTATGACTCCTACGCAACGGCCGCAGAGAAGATCGTCGAGGTGAGCCCGGACCCCATCGAGCAGGTGCTGTTCATGAACTCGGGAGCCGAGGCCGTCGAGGCCTCGGTGAAGCTGGCCAAGAAGACCTCCGGTCGTCAGGGGGTGGTTGTGTTTCGGGGCGGCTTCCACGGGCGCACGATGGGATCGGTCAGCTACACGACGTCGAAGGTCAACTACCGGGAGGGGTACCACCCGATGGTGCCTTCGGTGTTCGTCACACCCTTCCCTCATCCCTACCGATGGGGCATGTCCCAGGAAGAGGCAGATGCGTATGCCCTCAACGAATTGCGGCTCACGTTCAAGCACGTGGTCAGTCCCAAAGAAGTTGCTGCATTCCTGATCGAGCCGCTACAGGGCGAAGGTGGCTACTACCCGGCAAGCTCGGCATTTCTCGCGGAGATTCGCCGCCTCGCCGACGAGCACGGGATTCTGCTGATCATGGACGAGGTCCAGACGGGGTTCGGCCGGACCGGTGAATGGTTCACCAGCCAGGTGTTGCACATTCGCCCCGACATTCTGGTGATGGGCAAGGCGATCGCCAACGGCCTGCCGCTCTCGGCGGTCGGCGCCTCCAAGCAATTGCTTGCCAATTGGGAGCCCGGTTCGCACGGGACGACGTTTGGAGGAAACCCCATCTCCTGTGCCGCCTCTGCGGCCACCGTGGATGGGCTCAAGGACGTGATCCCGGGTGTTGCCGAGCGCTCCGATCACTCCTTCACCAGATTCGGTGACTTGCAGGAGCGCCACGGCACGGTCGGGGACGTGCGCGGTCTTGGGTTGATGATCGGTGTCGAGCTGGTCAAGGACGACCGGGTCCCGGATCCCGACGCCTTTTCGGCGGTGGCGTCGTACGCCATCGACAACGGCTTGGTGATCCTGAACTGCGGTCCCGACGCGAACATCATCCGGTTCATCCCGCCTCTCAACGTGTCCATCGAGGACCTCGACAAGGGGTTGGACATCCTGGACGCGGCACTAACCGCGTACGAGGACTAGAGCAGTACTTGGTACTTGGTACTAATTCTGGGTGAGCACGCCGCGCAGACGCGGGTACTTGACCGGCTTGTGCACGTGGCAGTACTCGGCACGGTTGTAACGCGAGAGCACGGTCTCGCACTTTTTGACGCCACACACGCGACCCTCGTCATAGGTCTTGGGTCTGCGCGAGCGCCCCTGGGGGCGACTGGCCTTCATGATGTCGGACATCGTGGACCTCCGGAAAATTCGTTGAAAACCCTGCCGCTTCTTGCAATAAGGCCGCGGCAAACAGGCTTCGAGTTCGTAACCACCCCGTATCGTATTTCCACTACCTCGACATTGCAAATTTTCCCCGGAGAAACGACCGAACTATTCCTCGCGGCGGCGCCCGACGACATCCTCGAAGCCGCCCTCCCCCGGCCAGAACAAACCGGCCAGCGCCGCAGCGACGGCCAGGAGAGCCGGCCAGTGAGGAAACCTGGTGAACAGCGTCGGGCCGGCCGCCCGCATCGACGAATTGCCGTACAGCACGGCCTCCTCATACAAACCGGTCTTCTCGCCAACCGAGCCATCAGCGCTGATGAAGGTGGAGCGGCCCGTGATGGCCGCGTGCACGAGATCCTGGCCGATGGCCGCCGCGTTGACCCTGGTCATGTCGATGAGCTGGTCCGAGGCGGCGGTCACGCCAAAAGAGCTCTCATTGGTCGTCACCACCATCATCTGGCCGCCGTTCGCCGCTACGGACTGAACGTTGCGGGGAAACGCCCCCTCGAAGGAGATCACGGAGCCGAGAAAGTCCTCACCGAGTGGGAAGACCGTTGGCTCGGACCCTGGGATCATATCGCGAGGCACCTGGTCGAGTTGAGGTATGAAGCCGAGCAGCCCGCGCAAGGGAACGGTCTCGCCGAAGGGCACCGGGTGCGTCTTGTGGTACTCACCGAGCTTCACCCCCTCCGGTGAATACAGCACGTTGACGTTGACGAAGGCGCCGGGCTCGACCACCCGGGTCCCGGAGACCAGGAAGTAGGCGCCGATCCTCTCCGCCTCCGCGATGATTGCCCCACGGACCGCATCGTTTCCCTCCGGTTCGAACGGGGTGCCGGTGGCGCTCTCAGCCCATACCACCAGATCGGCTCCGTTGTCCGGGATGGTCTCGGTGAGACGGAGGTGGTTCTCGTAGATGCGGCGATTCTCGTTCTGGCAGTGCACCATCGGACACGGCGAGTTGCCCTGCACGATCGCCACCCGCAGCCTGGTCCCATCCGCACTCGGGGCAAACAGGCTGCCGGCAATCGCCAGCAGCAGGATGACCACTGCGGGGTCGACCACGAACCGCCAGTTCAGCTCGCGGCTCTCGATCAAGAGGGCAACGCCCGCCGAGAACGCGATCGCCAGGATGCTCCAGCCCACAGGACCGATCCACTGCACCGTCCCCAGCAGCGGTGGGAAGCCGGATGCGGCGTAACCGATGTTCCCCCAGGGAAAGCCCCCGAAGGGGAAGTGCGCTCTGATGAACTCGATCCCGACCCAGGCACCGACCGCGATCAACCACCAGCGCCATGCCGGCCACAGCCGGAACGACCACACGATGAAGCCGTAGACGGCGAAGAACGACGCCAGCGCGATGGTGAGGGGGAACCAGGCGATGAAGCCGAGCACGGAGATCCAGTACAGGAGCACACCGAAGAACAGGCTCCCCCATAGGAACCCGAGCGTGGCTGCCTGCGGACCGCGTTCGACGTTGCGGATAGCCCAGAAGAAAGGAATCGGTGCAATAAAGGCGATCGGGCCGAGATCCAATGGAGGAAACGCCGTCCACAACAGCAGCGCGCTGAGGACGACTGCGAGGTAGGGGGCCATGGCGGGAGCGTAGTGAGGAAGCGGGTTTGAGCTACGGGGGTAGGCCGAGGCAGCGGGGGCTCTAGGGGTGTGTGGATCGCGACCGGGCCCGCGGAGCACTCACGCCCCCAGAGCCCGCTCTGCGTCGTCGCTTCGCGACTCCGCGTCTCCCCCACAAAGCCGGGGGAGACAGCAATGGTCGCTACGCTCGCCGCCAATGAACGATCTGGACGTTGCCCTCGCCGCCGCCCGTACCGGCGGAGCCATCATCAGCGACGGGTTCGGGCGCGGTATCGAGGCTCAGTACAAGGGCCGGTTCGACCCGGTGACGAAGATCGATCACGCCTCAGAAGAGGCAATCATCGAGATCATCAGAGCCGAGCGTCCCGATGACGCCATCCTTGCCGAGGAAGGCGGGGGGCTCGTGTCGTCGGGACGACATTGGATCGTCGACCCGCTCGATGGCACGGTCAACTTCGTACACGGCATCCCACAGATCGCGGTCAGCATCGGTTTGTGGGACGGTGACACACCCGTGCTCGGCGTCATACTCGACCCGCTGCGCGATGAGACCTTCACGGCCCAAACCGGCGGGGGAGCCGAGCTCAACGGCGGACCCATCAGGGTGTCGTCGACCGAGAGCCTGGAGCGAGCCGTCGTCGCAACCGGATTCCCCTACGACCATGGAGACCACGCAGCCGAGTATGCGGCGGCCCTCGGTGCGGTCCTCGAGAACGTCAACGGGCTCCGCCGCTTCGGATCGGCTGCCCTCGACCTGGCCTGGGTGGCCGCAGGTCGGTTCGATGCCTTTTGGGAGCTCGGTGTTGCGCCATGGGATCAGGCGGCGGGGATTGTGCTGGTTCGCGAGGCCGGAGGAAGGGTCACCGACCCGTTCGGCACCGATTCCGTTCCCCGAACCCGGCTCGTCCTGGCATCCAACGGCGCCCTGCACGAGCGGCTCGGCGCCATCGTCGCACCCATGGTGCCCGAGCGGCTGCAGTGACCACGCTGTTCAGCGCAGCGGAGGTGCAGACCGCCGCCGGGCAGCTCGGTGATTCGGTGCTCGTCGACGACGGCAGGGTTGCCGCAGTCGGATCACGACAGGAACTGGTGGCGCAGGCCGACATCGAACACCACCACGAGGGCGCCACCATCATTCCCGGGCTACGCGACGCCCATATTCACCCGGTCGGGTATGCGGCTGCCCTCACCGGAGTCACCCTCGACGCCATCACCGATCTTGCCGGGATGGGCGGGGTCCTGAGAGATGCCGCCGCTCCGCTTCCGGCGGGTGCGCCGCTCATCGTTATCCGGTTCGATGACCAGGCCGTCGTCGAAGGACGGCTCCCGACCAGGATCGACATCGATGAGGCTGTGGCGGACCGTCCCACCCTGGTGCACCGCTACTGCGGGCACATCGCCATTGCCAACACCCCAGCGCTGGCCGCCGCCGGAGTCGATGCCACTACTCCCGACCCGCAGGGCGGCTCGCTGGATCGCGACCCGGACGGGACTCCTACCGGGGTGCTGCGCGAAACCGCCATCGACCTGGTCACCGCATTCATCAAAGACGCGGCCGGACCCCAGCCCCAGCAGGTCCTCGACGCGCTGAGCCGCCTTGCCGGGCTCGGGATCACCTCGATCGGCGGGATGCTCGGCCTCGGCGACGGGCCCTGGTCGAGCCTGGGAGACGAGGTGGACACGATGGTGTCGATCTCCGACGACCTGCCCATCACCGTGCACGCCCTGGTCATTGCCAGGACTGCCGACGCCCTGATCGAAGCTCGGCACCGGATCGACGCCGCCGGGACGCGGTTGCGCTGGGCAGGGCTGAAGCTGTTCGCCGATGGGAGTCTGGGGGGACACACCGCGGCCATGCACGCCCCGTTCACCGACGCACCAAACGAGATCGGAACCATGCGCCTCACCGACTCCGACCTCGACCTCGCAGGAATCGCCCTGGACGAAGGCGGCATGGTGGCCATCCATGCCATAGGGGACCGCGCCAACGGCGCGGTGCTCGACGCCTTCACAACGTTGATCGGCAACAGCGCACCGCCCGATCGACTGCGCCTCGAGCATGCCTCCGTGCTCACGCCCACCGACATAGATCGCATCGGAGCGCTCGGTATCATCGCCTCGGTGCAGCCCGCGTTCCTCGGCTCGGAAGCATCCTGGCTCGGCGCCAGGGTCGGGGAGGATCGCCTGGCATACAGTTACCCGTTTGCGTCTCTTCAGGCGGCGGGAGCAAACCTTGCCGCAGGATCGGACAGCCCGGTGGAGTCCCCGGACCCGTTCGCCGGCATGGCCCTCGCCAGGGACCGAGCCGGCCTCACACCCGAAGAGTCGCTGGATGCCGCCTCGGCACTCGGCATCTTCACCGATGGAGGCGCCGTGGCCCTTGCCGAGCCGGCTCCGCTCGCCATCGGCTCACCGGCCGACTTGGTTGTGGTCGATCGCAATCCGGTGCGGGCAACCCCGGACGAGCTGCGCGACGCCGCGGTGCTGACCACGATCGTTCACGGAGTAGAGGTTCCGGTCGACAGAACCCAACCGGTTTGGGTGAGCTGAGCGCCCGCTCAGCTCAGCAGATTCATCGTCGGTTGGCCGCCGCCGCCAACCAGCTCGCGGATCGGGTCCGCCACTTCTGCATACTCGGCGTGTCTGCCGGTTTCCTTCTTCGAGTAGACGAGCGAATCGCCCGCTATCACCTCGTAGACACCGCCGCGCGACGGGATGAGCGTCAGGCTCTCGATGTCGTGCTCGAACTCGCCGAGCAATTTGTCAGCCATGCTCACGGCACGGTCTGTATAGCCTCAACTAGCGCAGTATTCGATGCTCAGATTCATGGGCAGAAGATAGCCGAGAGTTGAGACTCATGGGACGCCCCCGGCCGGCGCCCATCCAAAGTGCAGCGCCTAACCGGGGGGTCTCCCTAGCATCCAGGGCCGATATGGCCTCTCCGACCGACACGTTTCCTGCCATTCCCAAGACGGCGGCGGCTCCGCCTCCTCCAGAGCAGCCGCGCAAGAAACGGGGACTCTTCCGGAAGGCGTTCCTCGTCGTCCTCGTGGTGGCGGTCCTCTCGGTCTTCGGAGCGATCGCCTACGTCGACAACACCGCAGGGAGGATCACCCGGATCGCCTCGGACGAGTTGGTCAGCCTGGCAACCGTCGCCCCGGTTGTGGCCGGTGGCGTGGCGGAGCCGACCAACTTCCTGGTGATCGCCACCGACGACCGATCCAACCTCCCAGCCGATTGGGACGAGGGTTGGTTCGGCGAGTTTGCCGGGCGGCGTACCGACGTGATCATGCTGGCGCACATGGTGCCGGGCGAGCGGATCCAGCTGCTCAGCCTTCCAAGAGATCTGATGGTCGACATCGAGGGGCACGGCACCAATCGCCTCAACGCCTCGTTCGTGTTCGGGGGACCCGACCTGCTGGTCAAGACGGTGCAACAGGAGACGGGCATCCCGGTCCACCACTACGTCGAGATCGACTTCGGTGGATTTGGCCGCATCGTCGACTCGCTCGGTGGTGTGACCGTCGACTTCGCCTACCCGACGAGAGACAACAATTCCGGACTGTGGGTCGAGGCCGGCAGCCAAAAGCTCAACGGTGAGATGGCCGTCGCCTTCGCCCGTTCCCGCCACACCGAGCTGCTCAAGGACGGGCAGTGGCGGTCCGAGAGCGGTGGCGATATCGCCAGAACGCAGCGCCAGCAGGAGATCATGGTTCGCCTGTTCGAACAGATCACCTCGCCGTCTTCGGCTTTCAACCTGCCCTCCTTCCTGCCGACACTCGCCGACAACATCACCGCCGACGAAGCGCTGAGCCTTGGTCTGATGGCCGAGCTCGGCCGGTCTGCGCTCGGGCTCCGCTCGGGTGACATCGAGCGGGCCACCTTGCCGGTGAAGCTCCACAAAGGAAGCGACGGGCGCTCCTATGTCATCCCGGTCAGCGAGGCAGAGGCAGTCATCGCCGCGTTCCTCGTCGGGGACCCCTACCCATAACGCCCCGCCCTCGTCCACTGCCTCGACGCCGGTTACCCTGACGGCATGGACGCCGGCACCGGAATCACCGCAGGGCTCGTTGGAGCCGCCCTTCTGCTCGGTCTTCGCCACGGCATCGACTGGGATCACATCGTTGCCATCACCGACATCGCCGCTACCCAGGACACCAAGCGGCGCGGCCTGTTCCTCGGCACCCTCTATGTGCTCGGTCACGCCGCGGTGATCATCGCCCTCGGCATCGCCGCCATCGCCCTCGGCTCGACCATCCCCGGCTGGCTCGACGCCGCGATGGGCAAGGTGGTGGGAGTCACGCTGATCGTGCTCGGCGTCGCGGTTGCCGTCACCCTGGTCCAGGAGGGCGGGGAGTTCCGCGCCCGGAGCAGGTGGATCATCCTGTTCGAGGCATCGCGCCGGATGTTCGCCGGGCTTCGCACCACCCACACCCACGACCATGCCGCCGTCGCAACGGTGCACCACGATGAAGGCGATCCCAGTCAGGATGGTGGGACCCGGATCGTGGCGCCCACGCACGCACACGAGCACACCCACCCCGGAGATGGGACATACTCGAATGCCTCCTCGGTCGGGATCGGGGTATTGCACGGAATCGGAGCCGAGACCCCAACCCAGGTGGTGGTCTTCCTCGCCGCCGCCTCCGCAGGAGGCCTGGCCGCCGGCCTCATCGTGCTCTTCGCCTTCGTGGCGGGCCTGGTCGCCGCCAACTCGGCGATCACCATCGCCTCGGCATTCGGCCTGGCAGCGGCGGCGAAGCGACGACGGGTGCAGGTCACCATGGGTGCGTTGACCGCCGTGATGAGCATTCTCGTAGGGGGTCTGTTCCTGTTCGGCATCGACGGCGCGCTGCCGGCGTTCTTCGCGGGCTGATCGCACCGACCCGGTACTCTTGGCCGCAACGCAGGAGCCTCATGCGATTCCGCACCAAGCAAATCCACGCCGGGGTGAAGCCGGATCCGACGACCGGCGCGATACTGACTCCGATCCATCAGTCGACGACGTTCGCCCAGCCGTCGATAGACGACTACCTGGCGACGGGGTACTCCTACTCACGTTCGAGCAACCCGACCGTGCGCGCCTGGGAAGAGAAGATCGCCGTCCTCGAGAACGGTGCGGACGCCGCCGCCTTCGCCTCCGGCATGGCCGCGGTCAACGCGGTGTTCATAGCCTTCCTCAACGCCGGTGATCATGCCGTGGTCTCCGACGTCGCTTACGGCGGGACCTACCGCCTCGCCACCACGATCTTCTCCAGGTTTGGTGTCGAGTTCTCTTTCGTCGACACGTCCGATCCCGCCGCCGTCGCTGCGGCGATGCGGGGCAATACCGCGCTCATCCTCACCGAGACCCCGGCCAATCCGACGTTGAAGTACACCGACATCGCCGCCGTTTCCGACATCGCCAAGGCCAGCTCCGTGCCCCACGCGGTGGACAACACGATCCTCAGCCCGTACTACCAGCGGCCCCTCGACCTAGGTGCCGACCTGTCGGTGCACTCGACCACCAAGTACATCGACGGCCACAACGCCACCGTCGGGGGATCGGTGGTGTCTGCCACACCGGAGCTGCACGACAAGATCGCCTATGTGCAGAACGCCACCGGCACCATCATGTCGCCCCAGGTCGCCTGGCTCACCCTGCAGGGCGTCAAGACCCTGTCGGAGCGCATGGACCGCCAATCGGACAATGCAATGCACATCGCCCGCTTCCTCGACGCCCACCCCAAGGTCACCGTGGTGCAGTACCCCGGTCTGGAGTCGTTTCCGCAACACGACCTCGCCAAGCGCCAGGCCTCGGGGTTCGGTGCAATGGTCTGGTTCGAGGTCATCGGCGGTGTCGACGCCGGCAAACGGTTTATGGATTCCGTCGAGCTGTGGACGCTTGCCGAGAATCTGGGCTCGGTGGAGTCTCTCGTCACCCACCCGGTAACCATGACCCATGCCGACGTCGGGCCGGACGAAAGGGCGCGGGTGGGGATCACCGACGGGCTGGTCCGGCTGTCGGTCGGGCTGGAAGATGCGGAGGATCTGCTCGAGGATCTGGGCCAGGCACTCGAGAAGGTACAGACGCGAGGAGTCCTGAGCCCTGAGCCCTGAGCCCTGAGCCCTGAGCCAGATTAGGAGGCCCCTTAGATCCTGCTCACAGCTCACAGCTCACAGCTCACGCCCCTGGGCAGGACCGGAATTCCGGCCGCAGGTCGGGG
>Ga0255058_10002066_pt1 | contig 11166 bp, 8 predicted proteins | sample Cases_109_9_MG_FD_188637 | JGI IMG/M metagenome (GOLD analysis project Ga0255058, IMG submission 188637) | Seawater microbial communities from Amundsen Gulf, Northwest Territories, Canada - Cases_109_9 | ecosystem: Environmental > Aquatic > Marine > Gulf | place: Canada: Northwest Territories... | reverse complement strand
CCAAGACCGGGAGTGTATGTATTAATTATATCAGAATTTTTACTCCCACCTGCACCCTTACCGGAGACCTGAAATATATTGTCATCCGATTCGATTCTTTCCGTAAATTCTGGATATAAATGAAGGGGCCCTAATTTTATATTCCCCTGTGAAAATGCACACACACTGAATGCAACACTACATATAGCCACTATAAGGAATATTGATACAAACCTCATATATTTTGTAGCTGTATTCATAATCGTGATCTCTTCTCTCTAAATTAATCATGTGCTGGGACTTCCACTTGGCTGTTCAGGACTTGGTGTCGGTGGTATCAGCAGTGGCGTTGACGGTGGTAGCGTTGCTGGTGGTGTCGATATTACGTTTCCGTCAGCATCTGTTACTACTGTTGTCGTTGTTGTGTTTCCATCAGCATCTGTTACTACTGTTGTCGTTGTTATGTTTCCATCAGCACCTGTTACTACTGTTGTCGTTGTTACGTTTCCATCAGTATCTGTTACTACTGTTGTCGTTGTTATGTTTCCATCAGCATCTGTTACTACTGTTGTCATAACTCCAGTATCAGGGTCTGTAGTAGTTTCGCTTGTTTGCCCTAAAGCAATGCTTGAGGAGAAAACAAGGATGAGAAAGGAAGCTAAAATGGCTGAAAGCAAGAAATAGTTTTTTGAACTACAAGATGGTTTTGGCTTCATAATTAATTGTGTTAATACAATAAGCATGTTGTTTTCTTAAACTACAAGCTGGATCACTATGAAACTGATTAATAATATATAAACAAATTATGAAAAGTTAATCTAAATATTCGCAAATACTGTGCCGCAGCCTGTCTTCCTGTTATACGCCTTTACAGAATACTAAAACCAAATAATTTTCAACTGTTTAATACATAAGGAGATAATAGCACAATCTACCTTCTTGCTATTTGTCATGATTTACATTTTTTATGATTAATAACCTTAAGTTGCTTACTATATGGGAAACTTTATACACTTTTGCAAGCACTTATATACAAAAATTACACACTATACTTAATTAATGTAAACCAGCAAACAGCTAACTCAAATCTACCTACTAAAGTCATTAAATATTGGACAAAAATTTTTATAGAGATTATATTGGCTCTATATCGGAAATGTACACTTCGGCAGCAGCACCTTTTTGGAGAAGATCAATGCGTATCACAAGCTTATAATGACCCTTCCTTTCAACAAGGATCCCTTCCAGCCCTTTGAGCGGCCCTGACTTCACTCTCACCATTCTACCTTTTTCAAGGTATGGAAATGGATCCAGTTTAGCCGCACTTTCCATAATCGACTTTATGTCCAGTATCTGCTTATCCGGTATTGGTGTAGGTGCGTCCAAATCAGTACCAATTATCCTTGTCACCCCCCTCGTATATTTAACATCATTCAGGCGCTCTCTCTCTGCACAAACAAACAGATATCCGGAGAAAAGTGGTATATCAACATACTTCTTCCTGTCCCTCCTTCGGCTGAGGGTGTGGACAAGGGGAAGAAATGTCTCTATCCCTCTTTCGCTTAAAAACAAGTCTACCTGCTTTTCATGCCTTGACCGTGTATGGACTGCGTACCACTTCATATATTCTCAAATAACAATCGTTGAAACAAGATTGTTCAAGTTATAAATCAGCTCCCACCCCGCCAGAAGATATGTCACCCACCCGTGCCGATACCTGCCAGACTGACATCATTCAGGCGGGCGGCAGGTGCCTCGATGATTTATTTATTAAAAGTTGACAATAATTGTTTTAGTAAGTATATTTTAGAAACTAATGAGCGCCCGTAGCTCAATTGGATAGAGTAGTGGACTTCGAATCCAATGGTTGCAGGTTCGAGTCCTGCCGGGCGTGCCAAAATTTGGTTATTTGTTACTGTTCATTGGTCATCTTCAATCTATAAATAATTACAATTGCGCCCTTAGCTCAGCCAGGCAGAGCAACTGACTCTTAATCAGTGGGTCGAAGGTTCGATTCCTTCAGGGCGCACTCTCCTTTCCTCCAAAGGGGTTGCTACAAGTTAAACCTTCAGCAACCTCAATATCTTACACATTAGGACATCCCCCCTGGCGGCAGCCCAACAACGGCACGCAAGTTCTCTGTCGTCAACCCGCCCGAACATACTGTTCGGTATGAGTGGGCAGTTTGCTCCTTCCGCCGCTTGTTGCACATGAAAAGTAATGGTGGCAAGAGCACAAAACCACTCTATACAAGAAATGACAGGATGATGGATTACCTGTCATTAGGATGGAAGGTGGGTTGGAAAAAAGTTTTACATGGTGTTGCCTATGCAACCCGCCTCTGTGCTTCTTCAAACTTGACAGAAATCTTCTTTGATACTCCCGCCTCTTCCATAGTAACTCCGTAAAGAACATCAGCTATGCCCATGGTTTGTTTACTGTGTGTTATGATAACAAACTGAGACTCCCTTGCAAATTCTCTAAGTATTTGAGTAAAGCGATCAATATTGTTTTCGTCCAAAGCGGCATCAACCTCATCAAGGATACAGAATGGACTCGGCTTGGATTGAAAGATGGCAAACAACAGTGCAATGGTAGTCATAACCTTTTCACCACCTGAGAAAAGCATAATTGATTTGAGTTCTTTCCCGGGAGGCTGGGCAACTATGTCTATACCGGCATCTAAAATATCAACTCCCTCTTCCAAAATAATATCCGCCCTGCCGCCGCCAAACATCTTACGAAATAACTCATGAAAATGTATTCTTACTTCATTAAATGTCTTTTCGAACAATTCACGACTTGTAATGTTTATTTTATTAATAATATCCTTTAAGGCCTTTTCCGCCTTTTGCAGATCTTCCATCTGCCCAATAAGATGAACCTCTCTTGCTTCGAGCTCTGCCTGCTCATGTATGGCTTCGAGATTAACATTGCCCATTTTATCTATCTTTCCCTTTAACTCATCAATTTCCCGGGGAACACTTTCCCAGTCAATAGACTCGTTATCTTCCTCTCGATGCTCTAAAGCGAATTCAGATAGTTCTACCTGATAATCATCACGAATTCTCTCTTCTAAATCTACAATCTTTACCTTAAATTCATTCTCCTTTAATCTCAGACTATTTACTTCTTGCTCCTTGCCTCTATATTCTTCACTATACTCATCTATCTGCCTGTTTGTTTCGGCTAACTGTACGTTACAAACACTCTGTTTTTCTTTCAGACCCACAACGTCTTTATCCAGTGTAATCTTTTCAGCCTGAAGTTCTTCAAGTAACTTATTAAAATCTGTAATTCCATTCTCACTCTCAGTAATCTTTTCCCTGCAATTCTCTATCTCACTATAAGTTGATTGAAGGCCTTCGCTGTTATCCTGAAGTTCCTTCTTTAATTTCTCAACAGAAGCACTAATATTGCCTTTTCTTTCTTCTTTTTGTGCTATTACAACCTTAAGTTCGGTAATTTCGTTCTGTATATTTATTTTACTGGTTTCCTTTTGCATTTTTTCATTGTCTGAAACTACAACCTGTTCCTCCAGAACCTTGCGCTGATCATTTAATGCCGCTATCTCATTATTAAGCTTTACTTCTCTCTGATTAATATTTTCAACATGTTCATTTATTTCATTAATTTCACTCTCATTAACGGCAATTTCATCACTAAGTTCAACAACCTTGAACTCTTCCTTTTGAAGGTTGTTTTCCTTTGAAACCCTGACAACATTCTCTGCATCTATTCCTCTTTTAAACTCATCGGCTTTACTAATAAGAGCTTTGACTTCGTCTTTCTTAATCCTCTTTTCTTCTAGACATGACTCAATCTCTTCTAGAATCCTTGCAAGCTCCAATTTTATATTCTCAAGCTCGGTCTTCCTGGAAATAAGACCAATCTGCATGCTACCCTTACCAACAAGAATTGTTCCACCAGGTTCAATAACTTCTCCATCCAAAGTTACATAACATTTCACTCCGTTTTCATTACCGGATAGCCTCAGCGCAGTATCAAAATCATCAACGACAATCGTACCATTAAAGATATACTTTACCAATGTGCTGAAACTATCTTTGCTCTTAATCAAATCAACCGCTCTTCCCACAACTCCAGGAGTATTTAAATCAATAGAAGTCTCAGACGCCTCTACCCTTACATCTACAAGCGGAAGAAATTTTACATGCCCCTTATCATGATCTTTTAAGAATTCAAATGCGAGAATTATTTCCTTTATAGAATCAGCAACTATTATCTGTGCTCTGTCTCCCAAAACAGCCTCAATAGCCGGTACGTAAGCAGTGTCCACCTTTATCAAATCAGCAACCATCCCATGAATTCCACTTATTAACCCATTATCTTTTCTTGATTCCTCCAAAACCACCTGCACACCGAAACTCACACCTTCGAAACGCTTCTCCAAGTCTTCAAGTGTTTCCAAACGGGATTCTCTACGACTCCTCAATTGCTGCTGATTATTTATATTAATATCAACAGATTGAATCTCTGTATTTAAAGCTTTTACCTGTTCGTTGGTTCCGGACATGGAAGCCTCAAGGTCTTCAATATTGTTTAATACCATGTTTCTTTGTTCAGTAAGATCCTGCCTTTCATATTCTATACGTTCCAGTTCCGATGATATCTCTTCCTGGCGTCTCTGCAATTTAGTTTCCCTATTGCCAATTGTGTCTCTTTCCGCACTTAAACTGCCTATCTCGTTTTGAAGGCTGGAACCTCTATGCAGCATGTCTATAACCTGTTTTTTATTCTCATCAATCTGTTGCTGGAGGATGTCACACTCATACAAATACTGTTTTAACTCAGTTTCCTTAGTTGATAAATTATTATTTCCCTCTAACAAATCCTGCTGTATTCTTTCTAGATCCTTTCCTAAATCACAAATACCACTTTCTGCCTCTTCAGTTTTGGTTTTAAGCACATCAATATATTTCTCGTATTTGTCCCTTTGAACATTCAGACTCTCTATAGTCTTATGGTTAAATCCTATCCTATCGTGTGTATTCTCAATCTTTGCACCCAGATTAGTCATATTAATCTGAGACTGTTCGAGTCCTGATGCGAGTTTATTTATATCACTCTGCAGGCGGTCTCTTTCAGACTCCATTTCTTTAATGCTGGAAAGTGTTTCCTGGCATTGATGTTCTACCTGCTGTATCTGTTCCTGTGCAATTGATCTTTCATCCTTAAATATTTTATATTTCTTCAAAGAGAGCTTTATCCTTAACTCTTTTAATCTGACGACACGCTCATTATATTTGCGGGCCTTCGCCGCCTGGAGTTTTATGGAACGAAGTTGTTTCTGTACCTCCTCAATTATATCGTTTAAGCGGAGCAGGTTTTGTCCAACCTTTTCCAGCTTTAACGTTGTTTCTCTTTTTTTAGTTTTGTATTTACTGATACCTGCCGCCTCTTCAAAAACAAAGCGCCTTTCCTGTGCATTTGCCTGTAGTAGCGTATCTACTTTTCCCTGCTCAATAAGCGAATAACAACTACCCCCTACACCGGTACCTAAAAACAGTTCCTTGATATCCTTTAAGCGGCAGATCTGCTTATTTATTAAATACTCAGATTCTCCTGATATATAAAGACGTCTCGCAATGCACACCTCCTCATATTCTACCGGTAACAAATCTCTATCATTCAGAAAGGTCAGCGAAGCTTCTGCATACCCCATGGCGGGGCGTGTATTAGTACCGTTAAAGACAACATCAATCATTTCGTTGCCCCTTAACGATTTCGCACTTTGCTCCCCGAGTATCCACTTAAAAGCATCAACAACATTACTCTTTCCACATCCGTTAGGGCCAACAATTCCGTTAATGCCTCTTTCAAACTCAAAACATGTTCTATCTGAGAATGATTTAAAGCCAAATAATTCAAGTTTTTTCAGCAGCATAATTAAACCTGTAATTTAAATTTAGACATATATTCAAAATTTCCCTATCAAACAGATAGAGTGCATTACCCATCCCCCGCCAGCTTGCATTCATTTCTTTCGTCCAGCAATCCGAAGTGGTTACTAAGCCCTATAAAAAAAGAGCGCCCCCATTGCAGAGGCGCCCCATTTAAACTCTCTCAAAATATTCGGTCCCGTAAAATTATAGTTCAAAATACTATGCATTTACATAATCTTAAAGCCTTTAGCTGGTAATAGCAACAAAAACAACTACATTCAGGCCTCAATCAACAGGCCAGAGCAAACATTATCTTCTCCTCGCAACTTTCCTTTTTGCAGTTGTTTTCTTTTTTGCAGTTGTTTTCTTCTTTGCTGCGGGTTTCTTCCTTGCTACAGTCTTCTTTTTTGCAGCAGGTTTCTTCCTTGCCACGGCTTTCTTCTTTACTGTTTTCTTCTTAGCCGTAGCTTTCTTCTTTGTACCACACGCTTTTTTCTTTGCTGGTCTTTTTTTGGCTGCGCTCTTCTTCTTTGTAACTTTTCTTGCTACCATATAATATCACCTCCTTCAGACACAAATGGGACCAAAATATTTGAAGAGTTACCAATTACAGCTCAAGGCCTTCATTTCCTCACCTCTAACGTAACAGTTTTCGACAAATCTCCGGGCATCCCCGGCAATATCTTTCATTTCATCTTCTGTATACGGCACAACATCGAACATCTTACTGTCCAGACAATTAGTAGGCCTGAATGTCTGCAGAGTATATCTCATCGCTCCGGTAATACTTTGCGCGATTTCGACAATATCCGACTTATCTAAAAAAGCGGGACAGACGGTGGTACGAAATTCGTATTCTATTCCACTATCCATTATCAGTTTTATGCTTCTTTCAATATCTGACAGATTACACAATGCCCCACTTGCCGCATTATACTTCCCTTCTACTAAAGGTGCCTTTATATCCATAGCCACACAGTCAATCAGCTCTCTTTGTATCAAATCCTCCAATTTATCCGGGTTTGTACCATTTGAATCCAGCCTAACCTTTAAACCCTTATCTTTGAAGATTTTTATCAACAAATCCACTTCTTCATGGAACGTTGGCTCCCCGCCAGTAATAACAACACCATCCAACCATTTCTTATTCTTTTCAATCCTTCTCTCTACAACATCCAACGGAATACTCTCAAGCTCGTTAGGTTTCTTGACCAAATGGGTTGCATGACAATATGGACACCTCATATTACAATGAGGAAGAAAGAGAATAGCAACAACATTCCCTTCCCACTCTATTAAACTAGTCTCTATAAAACCCTTTATCGTTATCGACATCCTATTATCCGGGAAACGAAATCTAAATACCCAATACTCTATTTACAACTTTTATTTGAGACCTCAGAATTCTCTTTGTACCTGTCAACCAATTCCTGCATCTTAGTCCTGTCCCAGTTGTTAATCCTATCTTGCGAAGCACTCCTTCTTATGCTGTAAAGATTTGATGCGTCACAGTAAGTACACACATCTACTAATCTTGGAATAACACGGTGACACTCATTACAGATAGTAAATTCCGGTGAAATGGTTAACTGTGCCGCCTGTGTATTCTCAAAAGTCCGTTTAACCAACTTCATAATACTGGAAGCCGGAGGCCTCTCTTCACCTACAAATGCATGTATAATCGCACCGGATTCAATCATACTATGGAACATACTCTGTACCTCTATCCTCTTGACCATATCCACAGGCGCATCAGGACGTAAATGGACACTGTTTGTATAGTAAAATTCGTCTCTTTCCATGTGGCCCTTAACCAGGTCCACAGCTTCCGGGAAATTTCTAACATCAATCTTGGCAAGCCTTCGACTTGCACTTTCCGCAGGTGATTCTTCGAGCGAGAACTTCAGATTGTGTTTCTTCCCCTCTTCCTTCACCTTGAAATACATATGAGATATAATACGTAAGCCGAGCTTCAGGGCATCATCTTCTTCATGTAATTCTTTACCAATCATATATTGTAAACATTCATTCAAGCCTATAATACCAACGATGTAAGTCGCCGCTTCCAGATCTACATAAGGCCTGCCATCCTTTGCAGTCTTGCCGACTTCCCACAACGGCATTTCAGGACCTGACATCAGTCTGGTAATAAACTTCTTCTTCTGGAGATGAGCTTTGATCGCAATGTCTATCCCCTTATCAAGCTCCTCATAAAACTTATCAAGGTTCCCCCTGCCAGCCCTGTAAGCAGCCTGAGGAAGGCTTACAGTTATATTCTGGAATCCACAAAATCTCATACTCTCCGGATGATCAATCATATAATTGTCATCAATAGTTGTACGCAGACGACAACATGCTGACAAGGTTATTTCATCTCTGTCAAAAACGAAATACGGTACCCCGTTTTCACTGGCAATCTGAGCCGCATACTCCAAAAGTTCATATTGCTTAGGATCTTTGTATGTATCATGGCTTATATGCAAATCACATTTAGGAAATGCAAACACATGCCCGTGGCAATCACCATCACGCCAGACATCAAGCAAGGCCTTTGTAAACCGCTGTGAAGCTAATTCATATTCTCCGTAGGGCCTGCCTGTATATTTTCCACCCGGGCCAATAGCCTGTATCTTTTTAAGATAATTTGGTATACCTGTATGTATATTGAAATCAAGAAATAATGTCTGGCCTCCTCGAGAGAAAGCACTTTGTGAACCGCTGAAGATTAAGTGTTGGGCCTCCTGCTTCATTTCATCATAGCTCATATGTTCTACATATGGAGCATACATAATGTTTATGTATCCTATCCCTAAAGCTCCGGCATAATAAGCCTGCATTGAGGCAAGAAATGTATTTAAATGACCAGTAAGCGTTCTTGCATGTTTAGCAGGCCCGGAAGATGTATCCAGATTTTCCAGATCTAATCCATATTTTTTCAGATACTCAAGCGAATGGGACGAACAATATACCCTGGTCGGATAACCGAGGTCATGAATATGCACCATTCCGGAAGTATGCGCTTCCGAAACGTCTTTAGAAAAGACTTCCTGGAGGGCGTATTGCTTCATAGTGTTTTCAGCAACGGCAAGGTTGATGGCTTCCGGATTATTTGCGGCTATGTTGCTGTTTTCCTTAACCTTTGAATATATAAGTTGTTCAATATCAAACTTTGGCATGCCTATGCTGGTCTGCTTTTCAAGCTTCGCATTGTAACCTCTTTCAAAAAGCTCGTTATCAACTAACTCACGAATCAATGACGTGGTTATTCGATTCAGGCCAGAAGCAAAAATGCGGCCCTCAACGACATTAGCAATTTCCAGAGATATATCTTCTGACAATTCCGCTTCTTTCTCCAAGGCCATTGCAATTTTCCTCTTGTCCCATGGAAATGATTCATCTTTGGATACAAGATCAACCATTAACGCGGCATCGGTTGTATCACCGCTCTTGGTGATTTGTTTTCTGACGCGGAGCGATTTACGCACCTTTGCCCTATCTTCTCTGTACAATATGTAAGCTTTCGCTGTCTTAGCATGTTCATTCTTAATTAAAATCTCTTCAACTAAATCCTGAATATCCTCTATGCCAGGAATTACATCTTCAAATCTTTTCTGTAAAAAATGGGTAACAACACTCGCAAGCTCTGTAGCAATAGACCGATCTGCACCACCAACAGCTTTTGCGGCCTTAAAAATAGCATCGGCTATCTTAGCTTCATCAAATGATACCATTCTACCGTCACGCTTTTGAATTGTTTCAATAGTCATCGTATTATCACCCTCCATCCTTTCCTGTCTTTTTTTGTTTTGTTTGTTTAGTTGAAGGCATTAAAGGCTTCAACTCGTTAATAAATTCGTTTATATCTTTAAATTCTCTATAGACTGATGCGAACCTGACATAAGCAACTTTATCCAGAACCCTGAGATGCTGCATAACAAGCTCACCGATAGACGTTGTTGCAACCTCTCTCTCAAACTTATCGTATACTACACTTTCTATCTCAGACACTATGTTTTCAAGCGTGTCAGTTGATACAGGTCTTTTTTCACACGCCTTGAGTAATCCTGCCAATATCTTATTACGATCAAAATTAATCCTGCTGCCATCTTTCTTTATTACCCTTATGGGGCTTTCTTCAACCCTCTCGTATGTTGTAAACCGCCTGCCACAATTTAAACATTCCCGTCTTCGCTTTACACTAAACCCATCCGTTGATGATCTTGAATTAATAACTTTATCGCTGTCAACCTTACAAAATAAGCATTTCATAACGGTATTGTAGAAAAAAATGACTCACGAGTAATCTCGCAATATCAACATATTGGATACTGCGTAAGTTAGCATACAATATATAGAATGTCAAGTAGATTTCCAGGAATCAGCAAGTTTATTTTCCAATACAGAATTCTGAAAATATTCTGTCTAAAATATCATCCGTTAACACCTCCCCGGTAACCTCACCAATAGTATCCAACGCCTTTCTCAAATCTATCGTCACAAGCTCGTAACCTATTTCTTCATTTAATGAGTCTGATGTTTGCTCTAAAATATCAAGCGCCCTGCTAAGCACAACCCTCTGCCTCATAGTAAAAACGACATCTGACGCAGAAATATCAATGTTATTCTCAAAAACACTGGAGATCATTGTCTTTTTTAATTCATTTAGCCCCTCACCTGTAAGCACAGATGTTTTTATCACCGGAAAGGTCTTCATCTTTGAGGAAAGATCTTCACAACAAGTCTTTTGTTGCAGATCAATCTTATTAATCACTATTATCTTGCTTCTTGTAGTTATAGAATCAAAGAACTCTATCTGCTCACTAGAGAGATTCATGCAACCGTCTATAACAAATACAACAATTTGAGCAGTATCTATAGAATCGTAAGTTCTTTGCTCAATTACAGATTCCAATTCTCCCTTTCCATAAGCAATTCCTGCAGTATCTATAATTCGGAAATTTATTCCTTCTAAATCCACGTCAGCTTCCAGCGTGTCTCTAGTCGTACCACTAACCTGTGTTACTATCGCCCTTGAATGATTTAATAGCTTATTAAACAAACTTGACTTGCCGGCATTCGGCCAGCCAACTAAAACAGTTTTTACACCATAATGAGATATCCTCGGTTTTTGTCCACTTCCTGCAACTATGTATAATTTTTCTTTTATATGCTCAAGTTGTTTCTTTGTTTCATCAAGCGTGATTAATTCAATGTCTTGATCGAGAAAATCAATAGCAGCCTCTATCCTGGCGCAGAGCTTCACCAGTTCCCCCTGTATGTT
>Ga0255058_10002065_pt1 | contig 11169 bp, 11 predicted proteins | sample Cases_109_9_MG_FD_188637 | JGI IMG/M metagenome (GOLD analysis project Ga0255058, IMG submission 188637) | Seawater microbial communities from Amundsen Gulf, Northwest Territories, Canada - Cases_109_9 | ecosystem: Environmental > Aquatic > Marine > Gulf | place: Canada: Northwest Territories... | reverse complement strand
AGATTGGTACTGAACTGTATAGACTGTTGCCGCTGTCCGAAATTATTCGCTTCCATGGCCAACTCCTCGACTCGGCGGTACTCTATGCCAATTGGGATGCCGTCATGCTACACAGTGAAAGCGATTTGAAGGAGTACCTGGACAATGACGATAGAGTATTCGTGTTGCTCCGCACGCGTGCACAGATTCAAGAACAGGCTTTCACACACGACTATCATGTCGTCGATGTCATCGACAACAAAGCGATTCTCAGCAATCGGCCGGATTCTTAGTCGATGAACGCTATCGCGTATAGCAAGCGCCTCAATAGAGTCCTTATGGCCGGCTTGCTGTTGGCCGTCGCTGCACCTGCTATGGCAGCGCAGGAGGTTGCCCGAATTCCGTTTGTCAACGCGCCACCGGGAACCGCCGGACTGGGCGGTGGCTTGTGGTTCGGTAACAATCCCTACATCAGTTCCGGGGAGAGTGAGGAAGTGCCGCTGGATTTGATCCCGCTGTATCTGTATGAGGGCAAGTACCTGTTTGCTCATGGCACTTCCCTCGGAATTCACCTGTTCAGGAACGAAAAATTTTCATTCAACGCGCTAGTGCGCTGGCGTTTTCAGCAACTGGATCCGAGCAAGGACCCCATCTTCGAGGGTCTAGAACGCCGCCACCAGACGCTGGACGGTGGCTTTCAGGCTACTTACCAAAGCGGGTTTGGCGAATTCACGCTGGACTGGGTGACGGATACGCTGGATAAACACAACGGCCAGGATCTCCAATTCTCCTACCGCTACGATTTTACGCGCGGCGCGTGGTCGTTTTCCCCCTTTGTCAGCTGGGGATGGCAAAGCGAAAACCTGGCCAACTACTACTTCGGCGTGAGCGAGGCCGAGGCGACTGCGGAACGGCCCGCGTATAACGTCGGCGAAGCGCAGTACTTTATGCTGGGCATGAACACGTCCTGGCAACTGACCGATCGCATCCTGCTATTCGGCAACGTCGGATTCGGCGGTAGCGACAGGGCGATCGAAAACAGCCCGCTGGTCGAGAATCCGAATTTTTCCCAGGGATTCGTCGGTGGTACTTATATGTTCGGCAATGTGCTGAAGCCTGTTGCCGGCGAAGATCGCGTCACCGAGTGGTCCTGGCGGGTGAACTACGGATACCAGGCACAAGAGAACATCATCGCCGGCATTGATCAGGGTGATTTCAGCAAGAGTACGGTGGCCGATACCAATATCGGCGGGATCATGTTTTCGCGATTGTTAACAGACGGGAAACGAGTCGATTTCCTGGGACGACTGGCGTTTTACAGGCACTTTGAAGAAGGTGTCACGACAGAGGATGGTCAGTTCACCTCTGACAGAGATTTCTGGAGCTACAACGCCTACATCATGGCTATGGGCAAGGGTTACTCGCCGTGGAGTGGCAACGAAGTCTTTCGCTGGGGCTTTGGCTTCGGCATGTCCTACGCGGAGCAGGTGCCGCTCGCGGAGCAGGGCAAACAGGCAGCGAAAGGCGATAACACGTCGCAATTTCTCAATTACCTCGAGTTGCAGGTTGATTTTCCATTGCGGCGACTGTCGAAGGCAAAGTGGTTGCAGAATTGCTACGCGGGCGCGACCGTGGTTCACCGGTCCGGCATCTTTGGCACATCCGATATCCTGGGTGATGTTTCAGGCGGTGCGGACTGGATTACGGCACATTTAGAGTGTGTAAGACGATGATCACGAGAATGAGAAAGAAAGCAATTGTTTACGGCGCCATTCTTGGCTTGTTGCTGAATACATCGGCGGTTGCGGATTGGCAGGCGGATTCATCTGACAAGAAACAGGCCAAGGCGGCTGTGGCGCTCGCAAAATTCAAAGACAAACATCCAGAGATGGAATCGTATTTTGACCAGGCGCACGGCTACGCGATTATTCCGGGCGTTACGCGCGTTGCAATAGGGTTCGGCGGTGCTTATGGCAGAGGGTTGGTTGTCGAGGGAGACAATTTGATAGGTTGGACCAGCTTTTCGCAATTTTCCTCAGGGCTGCAGCTTGGCGCCAAGTACTTCAGCATGATCGTCTTTTTCAAGGATCAGGCAGCACTGGACGAGTACAAAAAATCTCAGATGCAGTTTCTCGGACAGGCGGGTGTTGACCTGGCGACGGTCGGCATATCCGGTACACCGGCTTACAGCGACGGCGTTGCCATATTTGCAATTACCCGGCTTGGACTGATGGCTGAGTTTTCGTATTCCGGCGCCCGCTTCAAATACAAAGCGATTGAATCAGGGGACTGAGATATATATGCACCTGTGAGATAGTCATTGACGGCCGCTCCTGCATTACTGTTCACCGCCTTCGGGCACCTGTCGCGGCTATCGTATTCTTACTCGTAGCAACTACGCGACGTCGTCCAACACATTCTCTTGATGGCCGGTCCGGCTCAGAGAGCGCTCGATACGGATATGTGCTCGCATTTCATCGCGGACATTATTCACACCGGTCAGGAATTCGCGCATGAGCACGACCCAGTAGTACATACCCTTCTCAGTCAGGTGGTAATGCACACCGTCTTTCCGGATAGCGCCAATCAGCGTAAAAAACAGGAGCTCTTTCCGCAATGGGCCGATAAACGAACCCGGGTATTCGCTCCGCAGCTGTTCCCAGTCGAGATCCAGACCAAACAACGAGACCAGGAATCGGTATCGGAGCTGTTCGAGCTCGCTCAATCTTCGGCCCATGACTATCCCGGAGCGACCATGCTCAATGCGATCGAGGTAGCGATCGATCGAAAACGAACTGGAATAAAAGACACCGTCGATATAACTGAATGCGCCACTGCCCAGCCCAACGTACTCTTCATGATCGACGATATATTCGTCGATCAACCCCCGTTTTCGAGCCAAGCACCAGGCCGTCGCGGGTCGGTACACGGATTGCATCCCGGCGAGAATCCGCTCGTAGTATCTCCGCTCGTTGCGAAACGACAGCGCCCCCATTTGCTTACTCATGGCTTTTGACGTCGTCGTTGCGGGCATCAGCGGATAAAACGACACCTGGTCTGCAAACGTATTGCAGGTCAGTATCTTAATGTCACGCTGCAGAGATTTCATCGATTGCAGCGGCTGATTGAAAATCATATCCACATTCAGCGTATCGAAAATTTCGCCGGCGTCTTGTAATCGGGCGAGGATATCGGTACCGCTGCCGTAACGATCATAGCGCCCCATGGCCTTTAGCAGTTGATCGTCGAAGCTCTGAACGCCGACCGACAGCCGGTTCACGCCCATGTCGAGTAGATCGGATAGTCTCGACGATGAGAGATGATCGGGATTCGTTTCTACGGAGATGCGCTCGATTGGAAAGAGCGTTCGGATTAGCTGCAGCGTTTCACGCAACTCGTCCGGTAATATGGTCGGTGTACCCCCGCCTACATAGACATCGCCGAATACAAAACCGGCGTCCTTGCAGGCGCGTATCTCACGGCGCAGCGCAGCGAAGTAGCGATCCGCTTTCGGACGTTTGAGCTGCACCCGGTGAAAAGAACAAAATGGGCATAATGCTTCGCAAAAAGGGACATGGACATACAGCAGTGTCGGCCGGTCCGGATTAGGCACAGGCAACATGTTCTCCCCGGTGGGCCCGAATCGCATCGAGCGGCGATTCAGGCGCCGAAGATAAGGTACAAGTGCGTATTCGAACAATGCCATCGCGCCAAGTCCTAGTGCACGTTGAATCTCGCCTCCGTCAACTCCCGGCAGGCGGCCGCCGCGCCGCAGTGTAGATAAATTCGCAACGAACTGATTCTAGTCTCAGTGCCTGGCCGTCCCTAGTACGTAATAACGCCTATTCTTGTCTGTCGAAACCACGCCTATTGTAGTGGTCTGGAGAAGACACTCTCAGGGCAGTAGACGAAGGAGGTTTTTGCTGCCCGAACCGCGGAAAATGACATGACAATCGCCAGAGTCCAGGCGCCGGGACAACGAAGACCCTCGTCCCCGGTATCGGAAGTACGTCGCTTGCCGACGAAGGCGCCCGGGTGCATGCGAGAGAAGTCAAAGTCATGACTTTACTCGATTTCGCCCGCGGTCCCGCCATGCAATGGTCGCTGACAATCCTGGTGTTTGGTGTCCTCTGGCGGATCTTGGGCGCAGTACTGATCGGAAGAAAAAAGGACTTGTCGAAGCCACGGCGAAACACTCCAGTCAAGGATGGACTTACAACAATTGTCACGCGATCGCTGCCAGTACGTCAGTTCGAAAAAACGATCCGCTTTCAGCATTACACCGGATATGCCTGGCACATTACGCTGTTTATCTCAATTCTCTTTTCCGCACCGCATATTCTTTTCTTCGAGTCGCTGCTCGGCTTCGGCTGGCCACATTTGCCGAATGACATCATCCTGGTAAACGCTGCAGTCGCATTGTCTATCCTGATGGCGCTCGCCGTTCGACGTGCAGGCCATCCGGTACAACGACTGATCTCCAACGCCGACGACTACATAAGTATCGCCATTGTCATCATTCCACTGGTGACCGGCATCCTCGCATCCGCTCATATCGGCGCACGCTATGAGACTTTGCTTGCGATTCATCTCCTCAGTGTTGAAGCACTATTCGTCTGGTTCCCGTTCGGCAAGCTGATGCACACCGGTTTCATGTTCCTGTCGCGATTCCAGGCCGGAGCGACTTGCGGCCGCAGGGGGGTCAAGGCATGAAAACTGACAGCACGGCATTCCGGGGATTTCGGGAGTTTCTCGATGGTCTCGGCGGCGAGATGCCGAGTGAAGTGCTCCCTGGGGAAGAGCGTGTGCGGCGTGCCAGGAATACATTCAGGGACAAGCTCGACGGGCCGATGGCAGTTGACCTCGAAACTTGTATTCACTGCGGCATGTGTGCGGAGGCGTGTCACTTCTATGCAGCAACGCGGGACGAAAAGTACACGCCGGTCCGGAAACTTAAACCGTTGTGGCGGTTCTATCGCCGCGAACTAAGCCCAATGAGATGGCTATTCAGGCTGTTCACACGCGATGTCACCGCTCAAGATCTCCAAACGTGGCAAGAACTGGTGTACGAATCCTGCACCGGCTGCGGACGTTGCGACATGATGTGTCCAATGGGTATCAACCTGTCGACATTGATCAACGTCATACGGGAGGGTCTCGCAAGCGCCGGCCTGGTTCCAGCCGAACTACAAGCGCTGCAAGATGAACAGCGTGACAACGATACATTATTTGGCGTCGGCGCGAACAAGCTGCGCGAAGTCATTGACGGGTTGGGTCGCCGGGGAATCGAAGTTCCATTGGACAAAAGTCAGGCCGATGTGCTGGTACTGACGACTGCTGTCGAAGTTCTGTTGTTCCCGGATGTGCTCGGAGCAACGGCGAAAATCATGAATCAACTTGGCATCGATTGGACAATGCTCAGTCATGGTTTCGAAGCCACGAATCTCGGCCTCGTATCGGGGGACAACGCCGCGCAAAAGAAAGCGACCGCAAAGATCGTCGAACAGGCGAAAGGCTGCGGCGCCAAGACCGTCATCGTCCCTGAATCCGGTCACGCCTATCAGGCTCTGCGCTGGGATGGCGCCAACGAATTGCATGAGGTGCTGCCGTTCCAGGTGCTTTCGATGTCGGAATTCATCGCCCGTGAAATGGACGCTGGCCGACTGAAACTGAAACCCCCGACAAACGGCGGCTCCGTCACTTATCACGATCCATGCAGGCTCGGACGATATAGCGGCGTCATCGAACAGCCCAGACAGGTGCTTAAAACTCTGGGCCTGGATTTCCGCGAAACGGACTCGAACGGTCGCGAAAACTTTTGTTGCGGTGGAGGCTGCGGCGAATACGTGATCAAACGATCGGCGCCCCTGCGGCAGAAAGTGTTTGAAATCAAGAAAAGAGAATTTGACGAGACAGGAGCGGACGTAGTCATCACATCCTGCGCCAACTGCAGGATCAATCTGATGATCGGAGCGGATAATGCCGGTTGGCGTACTCCGGTTGAGAGCCTCGTCGAGAAAGTGGCAGACAGTCTGGCTGGTTAGAGACCAGCAACAGGCTCCCGCAATGAATCCGCACTTGCCATTACCTTACAAGTCATACCGACTTCGGCTTAAGCGTTGAAATTCATAACGCACAGGCCATTATCGTCCTGCGCCCGGGAATCAGTCATGCCTTCAGACGCCGTGCGAACAGCAAACCCCGCCCCGGAAGAATTTTCCGGGGACTCTCTCCGGCGGGTTGCCAGGCGCTTATTTCACGCTACCCGTCCGAAATTTTTCCCGGCTTCGATTCTGCCGATCCTTGCCGGCACAGCCTGGGGCTATCAGACGTCCGAAAATTTTGATATTGCCATTTTCATACTGGCGTTGCTGGCAACGACGTGTGTGCATGCTGGCGCCAATGTTCTCAATGACGTCGGCGACGATTCAGGTGGCACGGACCGCTGCAATGAGGACCGGATTTATCCGTATACAGGCGGCTCGCGGTTTATTCAGACCGGTATCATGGAAGCAACGAGTATGGCCCGTCTGGGCATCAGTCTCCTTACGGTCGCAGCTGTCGCCGGCCTTGTCCTAATCCTTGCCAAAGGGCCGATGGTTCTACTGTTCGGAATTGCCGGCGTGGCGCTGGCGGTCATATATTCGTTGGGTCCGATGCGTCTCAGCACGATCGGTCTCGGCGAGGCTGCTGTCGCCGTCGCTTTCGGCATACTACCGGTCACCGGCGCTGCCTGGTTGCAAAGCGGTGTCGTGGATGCCGACCTGCTGCTGTTCTCCCTGCCAATCAGTGCCTGGGTGGCGTCGATTCTTCTCATCAACGAAGTACCGGATATCGACGCAGACCGTGCAACCCGGAGAAGGACCCTGCCGGTCCGACTCGGCCTGGGCGGCACAGCCTTTCTCTATATCGGCATTCACATCATGGCGCTCGCCGTTATAGTACTGCTGACCGTAATGCGATCGTTGCCAACGGCATCGCCGCTGCTGCCGATCGCTCTTCTCGGGGTGGCCCTCAGCGCGGCTGCGGCGATCAGGCGGGGATTGCAGGACCGCAACGGCATGAAGCGCGCCATTGAAGCAACGCTTGGAATTCATACGCTCGGCTCATTGTGGCTTTGCGGCTGTATACTCTTCGCATCCTCGTAATCCGCTTCCTGAGCTAAATTGGCGTTCGAGGAGTATCGATCGGCCTAGTTGGGTGCGGCCCCTCCTTTTCGAATACGACACTACCACCCATTTTGAACAGGACCATGGAAATGCCAGATGAAGCAAGATTCGACCCGCCATACCGTGCCGAACACGTGGGGAGCCTGTTGCGGCCAAATAAACTCACCCGCGCTTTCCGGGAATTTTCGAACGGTCACCTCCATGCGGATGATTTCATTGCGGTACAAGATGAGAGCATTCGAGAAGTCGTTCAATTGCAACAGAATGCCGGTTTGTCCTCCATCACCGATGGTGAGTTTCGCAGGGCCTCTTATTGGTCTCATTTTGTCGAGGCTGTGGACGGGCTCGGTGTGAGTCAGGCGATTTTTGATTTTCATAGCCATGATGACGCTTCAGCCGAGCCCTTCCTGGCACCCTGTGTCGAGGGACCGATCGTAAAGTCAAGCAAGATATCCGCGGACGAATTCAAATTCCTGCGCAACGTAACCGACCAGACACCGAAGACAACGATGCCGTCACCACCGACAATGCACTTTTGGGCCCGGCGTGAGGGCGTGCGTAACGCGTACGGTGACAGAACGACGTATTTTGCCGACCTTGCCAAAGTCTATCAGCAGGAAATCACCGAACTTGGAGAGCTCGGTGCTACATACATCCAGATAGACGAAGTACCGCTTGCCATGTTGTGCGACCCTCATGTGCGGCAGTTAGTCCAGGACATCGGCGAAGATCCCGCTAGCTTGGTAGACGACTATATCGAACTGATTAATGCTTCGATCAGTGGTCGACCGCAAGGCATGACCGTGGGCATGCATCTGTGTCGTGGAAATTTCAAAGGCAAGTGGTTGTCTGAGGGCGGATACGACTGGATCTCGGAACGATTGTTTCAGGAAATAAATGTTAACGCGTTTTTCCTTGAATACGACACTCCGCGCGCCGGTGATTTTGAGCCGCTTAGGAATCTACCTGATGACAAGGTTGCGGTTCTTGGCCTGATCACAACAAAGAGCGCGGGGCTTGAGGACCCGGACGAACTGTGCCGCCGCATCGATCAGGCAGCTCGCCATGTGCCACTCGAGCGATTGGCTGTCAGTCCGCAGTGTGGATTTTCAAGCGCCGTGTCTGGCAATCCGCTGACCCAGGAAGACGAGATCAAAAAGCTCGAGTTGGTCGTTTCGGTAGCGCAACGGGTATGGGGCTGACAAACGTCGATTGCTTCAACGTTCATTTTCTTCCCGAAGCACTTCCATCGGTGGCCGGCCGTCGACAACACCCAGCGTGAAGCTGTAAATCCAATAGCCGAGCAGTCGCTGCATCAGTTTTGGCAGCCCGATGACAGTTTCTTTCGAGATTGACAGGTATATGTTGTCCTGCTGCCTGAGCCACTGCCGGGTGAAAATATTGTTGATACACCGGCGCCGCGCGTCCTTTGCGGTCGATGCGCCACCACCATGCCAAAGCGAGCCATCGTAGATCAGCACCGAGCCGGCCGGCATCTCGGCAATGCCCGGCTTCCCCGCCGGACATTTCTCCGTGTGAACCGCGTGTGAGCCGGGAAGGAACCGGGTAGCTCCGTTTGCGGCCGTGAAATCATCAAATGCCCAGATCGAATTGACCTCCAGTGGTGGGCGCGGCCACGGTAAATTGTAGTGCCCGGAGTCCTGATGCAGCGGCTGCGCCGCCTGCCCTTCATAAATAGTCATGCCCATCGATGCACTCAATTGCGGCGCCTCGCCAAAGTAGGATTCGATCACCGCCAGCACGCGCCGGTTCATCACGAGTTCGTCGAACCCCCGGGTTTTGCTGACGACGCAATAGGCGCGGTGAGTCCGGTGCCCTTCGAATTCGTAGATACCCAGCCGAGTCTGCTCGTTGATTGCGTCTATTGCGGCACGCGTCCTCTCGAGCACATCCCCCGAAATCTCTTTCTCGAGAATAACGTAGCCATTCTCAGACAGCTGCCTGACCTGCTCGGCCACTGCATCGCGTTCCTCCCCGGACGTGATCAGTTTTTCGCGGTTAACGGCCTGGGCTTCTGCACTAAATGGATCGACCTGGCCGATCGTTGGCTCAGTGGATGTCACGATCTGTCTCCTTAGATACTACCGTGCCCTGATTATCCAGCTAACTCGTGTTGATTCTGGCGACCGTCTCAGCAAACGTTTTCGCATCGATCGGCCTGGATGGCTGCGGCTACTCCTTATATATAGAGTCGTGCCACGCGCCGTATTTCACCAAAAGCCCACAGAGCACTGTTCTTCTTCCCCGTGATTGTGTGTAAGTGCATGATTGTAAATGATCTACAAAGTAATCGCCGAGTACCTCACTGATTACACTCACTCATTCGCGAATACCGACCAGGATCAGGACGGCTCGATGGACGGTCCCTGCGAGACCTGCCATACCAACACGCAGAACCACTTGAACGACGACTTCGGCAACACGCATCACAATGGCGAGACCTGTACCGATGGTTGCCATTCGCACTCTGTTGGATTCGACAAGGCCAATGATTTCTGCCCGGACCAGCGGACTTGTCCTCCCACCAACTGAGGCACAAAAACGGTACTGGCAAGTTAAGTAGGGAGTTTGAATCGTGCAAAAAATAATTGCGACGGCCGGCATGCTTGGACTGATTGCCTTCAGCGGCCCGGTCCTGGGCGATGCTGCCAGAAGTCTTCCGATGTGCAATGGTTGCCACGGTGCCGACGGTGTCAGCGGCCTGCCACCGGATGCTCCCCTCATCGCGGGAATCCCCGCTGCGTTACAGGAAGATGTCCTGTATGCCTATGATGGAGCATACGAATGCTGGCCACCAGGCTTGATGTGCCAGATCGTAGCCTCGTTTACCGAGGACGATATCGAAGAGCTGGCCGCGCACTTCGCGGAGATGCCTTACAAGCCAGCGGGGGATGACTTCGATGCCGCCCTGGCGGCTGAGGGCGAGAAGATCCATAAGGCGGACTGCTCCATCTGCCATGGCATGGACGGTCTCGGTAATACGCAGTCGAGTATCCTACAGGGCCAGAAGATCGTTTATCTACGCAATGCCATAAAGCAATATGCTGCGGGCAAACGGGAACAGCTACCAGCCATGCAGGACAACATCAGCGCCCTGACGCCAGAGCAGACCGAAGCGGCCGTTTCGCGAAGGCAAGATCGGGACAGGCGTGGTTGTTCGAAACGGCAAACCGCTCTGCCAGTTTTCGATAATCAAGACCGGTAGCCGATACTCAGCTTCCGAGTATCTCGTCGAGTGCTTTACGCACCTGAATTTCCCACAAATCTGCAATTTCCTGGCCAGCGGAAAGCTCTGTCCACTTTCGTCGAAAGACAACCATGCCCTGGCCATCCACTACGAATAGACCAGGTAGGTACTTGACATCGTAAAACTCTGCTATCTGGTCACCATCATCAACAATCGTTAAAAAATCCCAGCCCGCGTCTCGAATATATGCTGCCGGATCGCCTCGACCGCGTTCCTTGGCATTGATCGCAATCACCTCAACACCGCGGTCAGCGTAGTCCGCTCGAATGTCGCTCAATCGAGGCATCAATACTTTGCAATAAGGACACCAAGTTGCCCACATTAGTACAACGCTCGGGTTACCTTCAGCTGAGGCAGGGAAATTGACTTTGCGGCCGTCGATTCCGGTGGCTTCGAAGATCGGTGCCGAATCGCCATCCGCAACTTCCGGCGGTGGTGGGGGGCCACATCCTACCAACGTCGACAAAGAGGCAAAAATGGCGAAAACAAGCCATTTCTCCGATGAACCCAAGGATTTGCGCTTGTATCGCGACTTCATTTTGTAACCCTCCACACCAGAATACAGAAATCCTCAAACGAGTTTAGCCAAGAGGCGTGGAATGTCTACATATTCAGTGTCGCATCGTTGGGCGCGGTAGGAATGCCGGTTACCCGGCATCCCCCGCACAGATCCCAGCGTGCGCTACTAACGCACTGGGCTCCTCCTTCCGGTAATAACGCAGAGCAAAACTACTGCACGAGTTGTGAACGCAT
>Ga0255058_10002064_pt1 | contig 11171 bp, 10 predicted proteins | sample Cases_109_9_MG_FD_188637 | JGI IMG/M metagenome (GOLD analysis project Ga0255058, IMG submission 188637) | Seawater microbial communities from Amundsen Gulf, Northwest Territories, Canada - Cases_109_9 | ecosystem: Environmental > Aquatic > Marine > Gulf | place: Canada: Northwest Territories... | reverse complement strand
CATCGATGTGCGTATCGGCACGACCGTTGCTGATGCTGTGAATTTCGCAGGCGGTTACACGGACGATGCGAAACAGCTGATCATCGGCGGACCAATGACGGGAAAATCGGTGACCACGGACCGGGTCCCGATCGTCAAGGCGACCAACTGCATTCTCGTAATGTCCGAGACGCCCTCACCCGGCCCGGAGATGCCCTGTATTCGCTGCGGCGATTGTGCCGCGGTCTGCCCCGTGCAACTGTTGCCGCAACAACTGTTCTGGTATGCCGCTGCCGACGACGAAAAACACCTGCGTTCCTACGGGCTGACCGATTGCATAGAGTGCGGCTGTTGCGATCTCGTTTGTCCAAGCCACATCCCGCTGACGGCCGATTTTCGCAAAGCCAAGGGCCGATTCCAGGAACTCGCCGATGAGAAAGCCCGCGCCGAGAGAGCGCGACGTCGCTTTGAGGCACGCAACGAACGGCTGGGACGTGAGCAGCAGATCCGGGATCATGAACTGGCGCAACAAAAAGCGCAGGCGAAAAAATTCGGGGCGACGATCATCGCCGACATCCTGAGCCGCAAGAAGAAAAAGAATAAGGACTGAGTGTGGAGTTCAAACGTCGAGAAGCGCCCTACCTGGCACCCGAAGCCAATATCGGCTCGATTATGCGGCAGGTCCTGTACGCGCTGCTGCCCGCAGCGCTCGCTCACGTGTGGTTTTTCGGTCCCGGATTCGTTATCAACCTGTTGATCGCGGCTGTTTTCGCACTGGCTGGTGAGGCGACAATGATGCGTGTCCGCGGCCGCGATCCGCGCCTGGCATTGTCGGACTACAGCGCACTGGTGACAGCCACACTGCTCGCCTTTGCATTGCCATCCCTGACACCCTGGTGGGTAACCGCGACGGGCGCATTGTTCGGCGTCGTCGTTGCCAAACACTTGTACGGCGGCCTCGGCTTCAATATTTTCAACCCGGCGATGGCCGGATACGTGGTCGTCCTCGTCGCTTTCCCATTGCACCTCAATCTCTGGGTCGCGCCGCGTATGGGTGATATCGATTACCAGTACCTGACGATTCTCCAGTCGCTGACCTATACCCTGACCGGCTCGCTTCCCGACACCCTGTCATTCGATGCCGTAAGTCGTGCGACACCACTCGATGTGATGAAAGCGGGCCTCAATAACGCACGTACCGTGGCCGAGTTGCGCATGCAGCCGATCATGGGTGACTTTGGCGGGCGTGGCTGGGAATGGATCGGTAATTTCCTGCTAATCGGCGGCGTGTGGTTGCTGGCCAAGAAAATAATTCGCTGGCAGATTCCGATCGGCGTTCTCGCCGGGCTCTTGTTGCCGGCCACGATCATGTACCTGGTCGATCCCGGCAGTCATCCCAGCCCAGGCTTCCACCTCTTTGGTGGCGCCACGATGCTGTGTGCGTTTTTTATTGCGACGGATCCCGTATCGGCGGCAACCGCCCCGTGGGGACGCTTTATATTCGGCGCCGGCATCGGATTCCTCATTTATGCGATTCGTACATGGGGTTCGTACGCGGACGGGGTGGCGTTCGCCGTTCTCATCATGAACATGGCCGTTCCGGCCATCGACTACATGACACAACCGCATATCGTCGGTCACTACGAGGACCGTGAGCTGCCATGAACGAGGTGATCAAAAGCGGTATGACGCTGGCGCTCATCGGGGCGATCTGCGCGGCAATGGTAGCGACCACGCATGTGCTGACGCGCGACCGTATTGCCGCCAACGAGCAGGCGTGGCTGGAGAAAAGTCTCGAACCTGCCCTCGGAGACGTCGTATTCGACGGTGGCGTCTCCGATGCCACGCTGGTTATGCACCCGCCGCACGAATTGCCGGGGGCGGACGACGCCCTGATCTATCGCGTCTATGCAGGAGCACAGCCGGTGGCGGCATTGTTTGCGGTCACGGCGCGCGATGGCTTTGCCGGTTCCATACGAATTCTGCTCGGTGTCGAATACGACGGCACGGTCACGGGTTTGCGCATCCTCCAACATCGCGAGACGCCCGGGCTCGGCGATCGTATTGAGTCGTCCCGAAGTGACTGGGTTTTTCAGTTTGACGCCCGTTCGCTGGGCGACCCGGACGTGGATGGCTGGACAATCAAACGAGACGGCGGGCAGTTCGATCAGATTTCGGGTGCCTCGGTCACACCGAGGGCGGTTATCACGGCGGTCCGAGAGACGTTGGTCTATTTTGAGGCGCATCGCGACGACATATTCAGTGCGCCGGCGACCCGGGACGACGAATGACGACGAGCAGTTTCATCGAGCGATTGCAGGTCGGATTGTGGAAAGACAATCCCGGCCTCGTGCAGATGCTGGGTCTCTGCCCGCTGCTCGCGGTCACAACAAGCTTTGTTAACGGGCTTGGCCTTGGCATCGCGACGCTCATTGTGCTCGCTTTCTCCAACGTACTGGTGTCAGCAAGCAAGCGGTGGATCCGTCACGAGATTCGTATTCCGATCTATGTGCTGATCATCGCCAGTCTCGTCACCTGCATTGAACTCATTTTTGAAGCCTGGTTCCCGTCGCTTGATCGATCGCTTGGAATCTTTATTCCGCTGATTGTTACGAACTGCGCCATCGTCGCGCGCGCCGAGGTGTTTGCCTCTCGAAACACTGTCCTGTCGAGCCTGGCCGACGGCATCGGTATGGGCGCCGGATTCACAATGCTGCTGGTCGCCGTCGGTGCCATTCGCGAACTGGTCGGGCAGGGATCAATCCTGTCGCGCATGGATCTCTTGTTTGGCGGCGAGCCATCGCCCGGGCTGGTGCTGGCTGATGGCGGCTGGCTGCTGGCTATTCTACCGCCGGGCGCCTTTTTCGCACTGGCAATCGCCGTGGCCATCAAGAACGCACTCGATCGCAAAAAGAATCTCGCCAGGCGCGCGACAATGCCACGGAGCCTGCGTCAGACCAAGCGAACCGGCTAAGGCGCGTCAGTGAACAAAAAGAAGCGAACCGCTATCTACAGCACGCTGCGCACCCTGGATCCGCACCCGGACACCGAACTGCGATATGCCTCACCGTTCGAATTGTTGATTGCCGTCGTCCTGTCCGCCCAGGCGACCGATGTCAGCGTCAACAAAGCTACCAACAATCTGTACCGCGTCGCCAACACACCGGAGTCGATCCTGGCCCTGGGCGTCGCAGGACTAACGCCCTATATAAAGACCATCGGGCTATACAACAGCAAGGCCGGCAACATCATCAAGACCTGTCGTATGCTGATCGAGGAGCACGGCAGTGAAGTGCCGCGGAGCCGTGATGCGCTCGAACGATTGCCGGGCGTTGGGCGCAAAACAGCCAATGTGGTATTGAACACGGCGTTTGGCGAACCGACCATTGCCGTGGATACGCACATATTTCGCGTCTCCAATCGCACCGGTCTCGCGCCCGGCAAGACGCCGCTCGAAGTGGAGAAGCGCCTCGTGAAGCTGACGCCGATTGAGTTCAGGAAGAACGCTCATCACTGGCTGATCCTGCACGGCCGCTACGTGTGCAAGGCACGCAAACCCCTGTGCGGCGAGTGCCCGATCATCGAATGGTGTGAGTATCGCAAGAAGGAGATCGCGTGATATTCGGCCAGGACCGCGAGGAGCTTCGCAAGATGTATGCGGATGCGTGGCAAAAGCGCTGCGACAGCCTGCCGATGTCGCCGCTGGAGGTCCAGATTGCGGACGTTGTCGCCTTGCATCCGGAATACCACGGAGCATTGACGTCCGCGGATCTCGACCGGGAGTACACGCCCGAGGGCGGCGAGACCAACCCGTATCTGCACATGGGGCTGCACCTGGGGCTTCGCGAGCAGGTCGCCACGAACCGCCCGGCCGGTGTCGCAGGGATCCACAGCGAGCTGGCGCGCCGGCTTGGGGACCCGCATGCGGCGGAACACCAGATGATCGATTGCCTTGCAGAAACGCTTTGGGAGGCGCAAAGTCAGAACAGCACCCCCGACGAACAAAAATACCTGGAAAGGCTGCGTCGGCTCTCGCGCTAGCTGTGGCGCACCGCCATCGCTGTAATAAATGCAGGCCCGTTCAGGTCTGATCTTGTAACACGTCAACGGTGAACCAATGGGCGAACAAAAAGGACAATATCCCGTAGCCGGGGCGGGTCTCGGGCTGCGGCGGCCGCTGGTCGATGCGCTCATGGAGGACCCACCGAAAGACGTGGATTTCATGGAAATCGCCCCCGAAAACTGGATTCACGTTGGCGGCCTCATGGCCAGGAAGCTGCGGTTTTTCACCGAGCGTTACCCGTTCCTGATACACGGCTTGTCGCTATCGATCGGCTCCCCGGCGCCACTCGACGAGCAGCTTGTCCGCGATATCAAGGACTTCATGGCCGAGCACAACGTACGAATGTACTCCGAGCACCTGAGCTACTGCGGCGACGACGGCCATTTGTATGACCTGATGCCGATACCGTTTACGTCAGATGCCGTGAAATACGTGGCCGACCGCGTCCGCCGTGTGCAGGACATCCTGGAGCAGCGTATTGCACTCGAAAACGTGTCCTACTACGCCCAAACCGATACCTCGATGAGCGAAGCGGACTTCATCCTGGCGGTGCTCGAAGAGTCCGATTGCGACCTGATGCTCGATATCAACAACATCGTCGTCAACAGCATCAATCACGCCTACGACGCTAGCGAGTTTCTGCACCGCATGCCGCACGATCGAATTCGTTACTTTCACCTCGCCGGCCATTACGTCGAAGCCGAGGACTTGCGCATCGACACGCACGGCGCGGCCGTCGACAAGCAGGTCTGGGCGTTGCTCGCCGAGGCCTACGAGGCATTCGGCCCGGTTCCGACGCTGCTCGAGCGGGATTTCAACTTCCCGCCAATGGAGGAATTGCTTGACGAAGTGCGCCGTATCAAAACCCTGCAGGCCGATACCGGCCACGCGGTGGCGGCCAATGGTTGAACAACGCAATTTTCAGGACCAGCAGTATGCGTTCGCCGCACACATACGCGATCCCGAGCATCGACCGGCACCGGAAGGGATCGAAGACCGGCGCATGGCGATTTATCGCGAACTGTTTTTTAACAATCTTCGCAGCTTGCTTGCCAGGAATTACCCCGTATTGCGCAAGTTGCACAGCGACGATCATTGGGACCGGTTCATTCGGCAGTTCATGCAGATTCACCAGTCGAGAACGCCCTATTTCCTGGAGTTGCCGGAGGAATTCCTGGATTTCCTGCGCGATGAATACGAACACCAGGTTGACGATTTCCCATTTCTCGTCGAGCTTGCACACTACGAATACATCGAACTCGCCCTGTCGATCTCAACGGAGAGCAACAATCTTGAAGACGTCGACCCGGACGGTGACCTGCTCGCGAAGATTCCCGTCAAGTCGGTGTTGACCTGGGTATACGCCTACCAGTACGCGGTACACCGCATTTCAACGGAGTATCAGCCAACCCAACCCGAAGACCAGCCCGTCTACCTGGCGGTTTACCGCCAGGCCAATGACAAGGTCGGTTTTCTCGAACTCAACCCTGTCACGGCCAGCCTGCTGAACGCGATAGAGGAAAATGTGGCAGGTCGAAGCGGCGAAGAACTACTGCGAGAAATTGCCGCAAACATTAATTACGTCAACGTCGACGCGTTTGTTCAACACGGCGCGGCGACCCTCAAAGAAATGCGGCAGCTCGAGATTCTCACGGGAACTCGAAATGCTTGAACCTAAGGAGTTAGCAGTGAAAAGAATATTTGGACTGTGGGATAGCCTCGTCAACACCATCCAGCCTGCGGGCGAATGGATCGCACTATTGCCGATCCGACTACTCATGTCTTATGAATTCGGCAAGGCCGGCTTTGGCAAATATGCGGCCGACGGTGTGCCGAACTGGTTTGCGAACACGCAGGATAATTTCCTGTTTCCGTTCAACGTGATTCCTGCCGAAATAAGCTGGTTTCTTGTCACCTGGACCGAGGTCCTTGGCAGCATTGGCCTGTTTTTCGGCTTGTTCACGCGCTTCTGGGCCTTCAGCCTGATTATCCTGACGATCGTTGCCATCTCGGGCGTACACTGGCCCGGTGACTGGAGCAGTCTCAGCGAACTCTGGGAGGGCTACCGGGTATCTCGTGACGGCGATTCCGGAAACTTCCGCATCCCACTGCTTTTCATCACGATGCTGATCCCGATGGTGTTCGCCGGCGGCGGCAAACTCAGCCTCGACCAGCTGCTCAGGGGCCGCCTGGGGAGCCGTTTCAGATAGACGTAGGCGCGGCGCTTGCGCTGCTGTAGGAGCTGCGCTTGCGCTGCGATCGTCGTGTTGTAGGAGCTGCGCTTGCGCTGCGACCATCGTGCTGTAGGACCTGCGCTTGCGCTGCGACCATTGTGCTGTAGGAGCTGCGCTTGCGCTGCGACCATTGTGCTGTAGGAGCTGCGCTTGCGCTGCGATCTTCGCGCTGCAATCAGCGCTCCAACAAGCAGTGCGAGCAGCGCTCGAACAAATAAGGAAAAATAATGCGCGAAGAGTTCGTTAATGCGATGAGCGTCCTGCAATCGCTGTCATCCGTGCTGGTATTCCTGCTCGGGCTCGGCGTCCTGGCCGTCATCGTGATGTTCATCGTCGACATCACGCAGACGAAACATGCCGTGCGGCGGAATTTTCCCGTGGTCGGGCGATTTCGCTACCTGTTCGAGCACATGGGCGAGTTCTTCCGGCAATATTTCTTCGCGCTGGACCGCGAGGAAATGCCGTTCAACCGCGCGCAACGCTCATGGGTCTATCGCGCCGCGAAGGGTGTCGACAGCATGGTCGCATTTGGCTCTAGCCTGAGCCTCACACAGCCGGGCACGCCGATCTTCGTGAACTGTCCGTATCCGACGCTCGAAAGTGACGTCTCGCCCACCGAACCCATGACGATCGGCCCGCACGCCCGCAAGCCCTATGCCGCGACCTCCATCTTCAACGTGTCGGCCATGAGCTTCGGCGCGATATCCAAGCCGGCTGTTTTGGCACTGTCGCACGGATCGAAGATGGCCGGAAACTGGCTGAACACGGGGGAAGGCGGCATCTCCCCCTGGCACCTCGAGGGCGGCTGCGACCTGGTGTTCCAGATCGGCACTGCGAAGTACGGTGCCCGTAACGATGACGGCAATCTCAGTGACGAGAAACTGCGCGAGGCGGGTGAGACCGAGCAGATAAAGATGATCGAACTCAAGCTCAGCCAGGGCGCCAAGCCCGGCAAGGGCGGCATCCTGCCCGGTGGAAAAGTGACCGCAGAAATCGCGGCAATTCGCGGCATCCCCGAGGGTGAAGACTCGATCAGCCCGAATCGGCACCCGGATATCGACTCCGCGTCGGACTTGCTGGATATGCTTAACCGTATTCGCGACGTCTCGGGCCTGCCGGTCGGCTTCAAAGCCGTCATTGGCGCTTACGGCTGGCTCGATGATTTGTTCGATGAAGTCCACAAGCGCGGCATTGAATCGGCACCGGACTTCATCACGGTTGACAGTGGCGACGGGGGCACCGGCGCTGCGCCAATGAGCCTGATCGATAACGTCGGACTGCCTATCAAGGAGAGCCTGCCGCTCGTCGTGGACATATTGTGCAAACACGGACTGCGCGAGCGAATTCGCGTCATTGCCAGCGGCAAACTGATCAACCCGGCGGGCGCAGCGGCCGCCTTGTGTATCGGTGCCGATTTCATCAACTCGGCACGCGGATTCATGTTCGCGCTCGGCTGCATCCAGGCGCTGCAATGCAACAAGAACACCTGTCCGACCGGCGTCACGACACACGATCCGCGGCTGCAACGGGGCCTGGTGCCAGCAGACAAAGCCGAGCGAGTGGCCCGATATTCCAAGAGCATGCGCAAGGAAATCGGCACGATCGCACATTCCTGTGGCGTACCGGAGCCCAGGCGCCTCAGGCGTTTTCATTGCCGGGTGGTTCAGGAGGACGGCCGTTCGATCCCGCTGGACCAACTGTATCCGGAGGTACAGTCCACGTATAGTTGAGCCAATGAACCGCCATTTCTTGTTTGTCGCTCTCGTGCTGCTGTCGGCAAGCACATCCGCCCAGACCGTCCTCATCGAGAACGTCCGCATATTCAACGGTGTTGACGAAGAACTGACAGCGGGTCATGTGCTTGTCGTAGACGGCATGATCAGCAAAGTCTCTCGCACCCGGATCACGGCGCCGGACGGCGCAATGCGGCTGGATGGCAACAATCGCGTATTGTCGCCAGGCTTTATCGATCTTCATGTTCACCTGACGGGACATGTGCCGCAGAACCAGAGTGGCGCGCACGCCACGGTTGCAGGCGCGATTGCCGCCGACGTTGCAAGGCACTTTCTCGACAGCGGATTTACAACGATCCGGGATGCTGGCGGGACACACCCTGACCTGGCGCGCGCTATTGAGCTGGGCACGATTTACGGCCCCCGGGTGTTCCCATCGGGTGCGGTTCTTTCGCAAACCGCAGGACACGGCGACACGCGCCACTCCGACCAGGTGCACCCTAGTCTCCAGGGAGGCAATCCATACAGCGTGGCGGACACTCATGTTCTCGTCGACGGTGTCGATCAACACCTGATGGCAACGCGAGAGAATCTCCGGCATGGCGCAACGCAAATCAAGATAATGGGTGGTGGTGGCGTGATGTCGGACTACGACCCGATTCATTCGCTGCAACCAACGGCAGCGGAAATCCGTGCCGTAGTACAGGCCGCGAGCGACTGGGGCACGTATGTGCTGGCGCATGCCTATACGAGTGAAGCTGCAAGGCGTCTCGTCGACAACGGCGTCAAGAGCATCGAACACGGGCTCCTGATCGACGACGCGACAGCGAAATACATCAAACAAAAAGGCGTGGTTATCAGCACCCAGCTCGTGGTATTCCGGGAACTCAAGAATCTTCCCGGCATTACCGAAACCAATCTCGAGAAACTTGCGGTTGTACTCGAAGGCCAGGAAAACCTGATCAGGCTGATCAAGAAATACGACATCACGACCGGCTTTTCGACCGACTTGATAGCCGGTATGCACCCGTTGCTGACGCGCGAATTCACCGAACGCGCGCAGTACTGGACGCCGGCGGAGGTGCTTGTTCAGGCCACGTCGGAGAGCGCCCGGGTCATACGCATGGCCGGCCGCCTCAATCGCCACGGCAATTTCGGCGAGATTCGGGAAGGCTGGGTCGCCGACATCTTGTTGATCAACGGCGAACCGCTCGACGACATCTCCGTGCTGCGTGACCCGGAGACGAATCTCGCCCTCATAATGAAGGGCGGCGAGATTTTCAAGAACCAGTTATAGGCTGTTATCGAATTCAGAAGCTCGCGGATTCGAGGAACGGCTTAACGCCAACCGCCTTGTACAACTCGTCGGGCCGATACAAAGTATCGCCTTTCATAACCAGCGTCGCGCGGCGAACCGCGCTGATGTCGTTGAACGGATTGCCGTCGATCAAAATCATGTCCGAGTCTTTGCCCACGGCGATCGAACCGGTCTTGTCGTCGACGCCGACAACACGCGCCGAGTCGAGCGTTGCGATGCGAAGCACATCGGCATTCGAGATGCCGGACTCCGAATAAACCTCGAGCTCACGATGTATCGTGAATGCCGGCATCGCGTCACTGCCAGGGACGAGCTGGATACCGCTGTCGTGCAGCTTCTTGAGCATCGCGCCCTGGTTCACATTCGAGCGGCCCCAGGCTTCAATTGTTTCTCGTATGTCAAATTGCGGGTTGTACAAAGAGCGGGCAATACTGGGTGGCAGATGATCAACAACCGCGGCGTATCCCGGGTCCGGGTCGCCCGGCAGGTGTACCAGCATCGTCTCGAATATCGCGGCCGTCGGATCGATAACAACATTATTTTCTTTCAGCAACGCGATGAAGTCTTCCACTTCCTTACTGTTCAGATCGAGATTCCCGGCCTCGTCGCCGTACAACGTGAATCGAATCTGCTCACGTGTATCCTCGCGATCCCCGGCAAGGAAATTCAGGAACACCATGTTGATGTGCTGAATTTCGTCGTAACCGGCACGCACGGCCTGCTCGGCCGACATGAATGCCGGAATATGCCCGCTCAGACGCATGCCATGCGAATGTGCGCGCTCCGCAATGGGAGCAACCCAGTCAGGCTCAATTGAACTATAAAGCTTGATCTGCATGTAACCGTGTTCGGCGAAGAAATCGACCCGATCCAACGCTTCTTCCAGCGACTCCGCCGCCCAGCCGGACGCGAACGGACCTGCCTTGTCCATGAAGCCTGCACGATACGTGTTCGGACCGATGACCTGACCCGAATCAATCTTGGCCGTCAGATCCATTATCTTGTCATGCACGCTGCCCATATCACGCACACTCGTAATGCCGCCCGCAATATTCAACACGCCATCCGACAAGCTAAAATGGCCGTGCATGTCCCACATGCCCGGCATCAGTGATTTACCCGTACCGTCGATATGCACAGCGCCGTCGTTGTCAATTGCTGAGTCCGAGATAGACTGGATCGTGCCGTTGGACACCATGACGTGCCGACCTTCGAGCAAGACGCCGTTCTCTACATCAACAACATTGACGTTCTCGAAGATGACCGGCGAATCCGCCTTGTTCGCGAGACTGCCTGCCAAATTTTCGACATAGAGCCCGTCTTCCTCGGACTGAATTGCACTGAGTTGTGACAGGACTGATACGTCCCAGCCCGCCGGAATCATCCCCAGGTAACCGCTGGCATCAAACGCGGCGATATTGAGTTCCTCATCCGTCCAGACATAGGTTGGTGTAAAGCCGATACCGATGATGGCGTAGAGGCTCAGCGTCTCCTCGCCTTCGGCTCCAGAAACCTCAACGTCTCGCACTTTATCGACCCGCGCACTGCCTGTCGGAAACAGCGCGATTTCATTGTCCATGCTGGATACAGCTACTCGCAGCAATGCGCCGACCGAGCCAAAGGAAATGTCCTCGTTGGCCGTATAAAAAGCGAGCTCGTCCGTGGTCACCGAACCCTGTTCACCCGGTGTACTCCAGGACGCGACACCGCCCGTATATGCAAAATTCTCGTCGATAGGCGCTTTGAACGGCGATATCCCCGTGATTTTCTGTGAAACAATGTAGCCGTTCTCATCCAGCTGTATTTCCGAGTCGACGCTCCACTCGCGGTTGTTCCAATGCACG
>Ga0255058_10002063_pt1 | contig 11172 bp, 11 predicted proteins | sample Cases_109_9_MG_FD_188637 | JGI IMG/M metagenome (GOLD analysis project Ga0255058, IMG submission 188637) | Seawater microbial communities from Amundsen Gulf, Northwest Territories, Canada - Cases_109_9 | ecosystem: Environmental > Aquatic > Marine > Gulf | place: Canada: Northwest Territories... | reverse complement strand
CGATGCACCGCCTCACATGGACTATCAGGACGAGGTGAAATTTCCGCAGATCGCCGCGGCAGCTAAGAGAAAAGGCATCGTGATCAATACGATTCAATGTGGCGAGCTGCCGACGACGGCAGGTCCCTGGACGCAGATCGCGAGCCTTGGAAATGGCAAATTCTTCCAGGTAGAGCAGGCCGGCAGTGCTGTCGCTCTGGCAACTCCGTTCGACACCGAGATTGCCGAGTTGTCGGCAAGCCTTGACGACACGCGCCTCTACTTCGGTAGCGACGAGGAGAAGGAAAGAATGGCGAGCAAGGTTGCGGCAACTGACAAGCTTCACGCGGGCTCGTCCTTTGAGACTCGTGCACGTCGCGCCGCATTCAACTTATCAGCAGGCGGTAAAGCAAATCTCCTCGGTGAGAACGAGCTGGTCGATGGCGTCGCGAGCGGCACCATCAAGCTGGACGAGCTGGACGAAGCCGAATTGCCGGCAGCCTTGAAGCCGATGGCACCGGACGAGCAGAAAGCCTATGTTGCCGGACTTGCCGGTGAACGTGCTGACCTGCGGCGGCAGATTTCGGAGCTTGCGGCAGATCGTGACGACTTCCTGAAGAAGAAAGTCGAAGAAGCCGGTGGCTTCAAAGACTCACTGGATCAAAAGATCTACGATGCCGTTTCCGAACAAGCTGAAGAAGCAGGACTTGAGTACACAGACGGTCCTGAATATTGAACGAGAGTGTGTGAAGAAACGGAAACGGGGCCGCATGCGGCCCCGTTTTTGTTTGCCTGTCTTTAAGTTAGCTCTCGCCGCTGGCTTCTTTTCTTAGCATCGCGAACCAGACGCTATTGAAGTTCCAGTTGTCAACTTCTTCCAGCAGCTCACTGGCTTCATCGGTCATGCCTGCACCCTGCAAAGCCCTCGCCAGCATGTAGATATTTTTCACATCGCCAGGACCGGGGCTGGTGCTGAGATTGGCTTGACGGTAGTGATTGATGGAAGCCTGGTAATTCTCCTGTAAGAGCGATATCAGCCCATGCAGCTCGTGGTAGGGCTCCATCTTGCGCGGATTGTTGTCGTCGGCCAACAATGCACCAAACTCTTCAGCAAGCGACGCTGCTGCTGCATAATCGCCCTGCCTTGCTGCAAGTTTGCCTCTCCAATAGGTCGCAGTCGCCTTTTGTTGTCGGGCGAAATCGGCGTCACCGGAATTCGTTCCCGATTCGGCAAGCGATACGGACAGTTGGCCGACGGCGCTGCCGGCGTCCTCAAGCATGTCATGGTTGAAGCAAATATCAGCAATATTCGTCAGCACGAAGTTGCGCGAGGCAGTCTTCTGATCCGCGGGCATCTCCAAGGTGTCAATGCGGTCGAGTTCACCCTTCAATTCGTCCACGGCCGCCACGTGATCGCCGGCGTGTAAATTGACAAACGCACGATAGTTGGCAAGCGATGACTGATTGCCTTCCCGTCCCGCGGCGATGCCCATATCGTAATCCTCACGGGCCTGATCGAAGTTGCCGAGAAATGAATTGACATGTGCGCGCTTTACGGCAGCTATATCATTATCGGCGTCGATTTTTAACGCCTCCGAATAGTCGTTTCGTGCCGTTTTGAGCTCGCCCATAGCGCGATGCGCATCGCCGACATTGATCCAGTGATTGTCTTCCACAGGCTCGATTTCGATCGCACGTTTGAAGTTCTTCTCGGCTTTGGTGAAGTCCTTCGGACTGTTGTACAGGTACGAAAATCCAAGCGTGTTGTAGCCAGATGCCTGTTCTGGAGCCAGCTTAATCGCTTTCGTGGCCGAGGCACGCGCGCCATCATGTTGGTTTTGCCCACCCTGTAATCCCGAATAGACGATCCACGCACGAGGCGACTCGGGATACTTTTCTACGAGCTTCTGTCCGAGCCTCAATCCTTCTTCTGCGTTATTGGTGACGAAGGTCATATTGATGTCGATCCAAAGTTGCTCACCTTCTGTGCCCTTGGCGGACAGTTCCTTGGCCTTCGTGGTCGCCTTTACAAATTGTTCACCGGATTGCGCGGTATTACCCAGCATGATCCAGCCACCGACGAACTCCGGATCGTCTTCCGTCAATTGACGTGCTGCCTGATGGGCTTCAATGAAGTCACCGCTATCTGCCAGCTTGCGGACCTTCTTGTACTGCGACATGGCAGTCTTGCTGGCCGCTGACAGAGGTATACCACCATCGTTGGCGGCGGTTTCTGCCATTGCCGATTCGGCCGCCGCCTCGTCCGCGGCGTCCGAAACGCTGGCGTCCTGTTGTTGCGAGCATGCGGCGAGCATGGCAGCTGCTGTGAAGCATGCCAGTAGTTTTGAATACGTCATTTGTCTCTCCCAACCCTGAGTTGAAAAGCCGGTTGGATGCCGGTCTTGATAGATAAAGCTAAGTGCTTATCTGCGATTTTCCACATTCCATGTGACAGCTGCCGGTGAGCATGGTTTAAAGCCGCCAAGGGCCCTGTAGAATGTCCGCCTTCTTCAGCCGAGCTTTTCCTTGTGACAGCAGCAGCTCACACCAAAGACACACGCGATGGACTGATCGCAGCATTCATCGCATACCTCATGTGGGGCGTACTGCCGGTGTATTTTAAAATGGTCAGCGACGTAGCAGTTTTCGAAGTGCTGGTACATCGGATCGTCTGGGCGGTGCCGTTTGGAGCCGTGATCATCATCTGGCGGCGTCAGTGGCCGGAAGTTCGGCGGGCCCTTGGCAACGCTCGCGTATTGGGATTCCTGACACTGGCGGCGGTTCTGATTGCCGGCAATTGGTTCGTATATATCTGGGCAGTGCAGAACGATCAGATATTCCAGGCGAGCCTCGGCTATTACATCAACCCGCTGTTGTTTACGCTCGCCGGAGTCCTGCTATTCGGTGAGAAGCTTCGAACTTTCCAGACTGCTGCAGTGTTTCTCGCGGCGGCTGGGGTGCTTGTGCTGACATTCAGTCGCGGTCAGATTCCAGTGATCGCACTGACCCTTGGCACGCTATTTACGATTTATGGCGTGATTCGAAAACGAATCGTTGTTGGGGGCATGCCCGGACTATTCGTTGAGACGCTGGTGCTGCTTCCGCTCTCGGCGACCTATTTGATATGGATTATGAGCACGGGCGATTCGGCGTTTACGCTGTCGAATCCGTCGATGGTCGGCATGCTGTTACTGGCAGGGCCGGCCACTGTATTGCCGCTCTTGTATTTTGCTCTCGCAGCACGGCGCTTGAGCCTGTCAACCCTGGGCTTTATGCAATTCATTGCGCCGACCCTGCAGTTCATGGTGGGCTTGTACTATGGAGAGGTGCTGACTACTGCTCACGCCGTTTGTTTTGGGCTTGTCTGGATCGCAGTAGGTCTATTTAGCTGGGATGCATGGCGCGCGAGCAGGCGAGATGCTTCATTCGTGGGTCAAATTACCTGAGCATCTGGAATCGTTGATCGATAGTTTGGTGCCGCGCGGCAGCAGGGGCCCCTGTGAGACCCTGTGCCTATCCAGAAAAGACCTACTCTGCGTGTGCGGTGTCTTCGAACGCAGGCGATTCGTCTGCCGGCTCTACCTGTACGGCCTCGGCAGGAACATTTGCCTGCACTGCTGTTTGCGGGGCCTGGCGAGAGCGGAGTCTCACGAGGAAGATTCCTACGCCGTATGAGCAGCAGGATAATCCGACACCGATGTACAAGAATGACAGCGCGAATTCAAAGCCCAGATATATTCCGGTGGCGATGAACAGGAGGCCCAGCAGAAACCAGAACTGGGGAATTCTTTCGTAGATTGGTGATGGTAACCACATGAAATTTCTCACAAGATGTCTATGGTTTGTCCAGACCAGAAAATGCACCTCAGCGCGAGCGAGGGGCGGGGTCCCGTTCACAAAAAAGGGCTTCAGAATCTTGACTTAAAGACAAATTGAGACCTGTTTCACATAACAAAACAGAATATCGGCAGGCCGCTTGGAGTGAGCCCTATATAGAAGAGTAATTCTCTTTCCAGATAGGGGGAACGTTTTCATCCATTCGCTCTATAATTGACTCAGCTAACGCAAGTATTTGGGGAAATACCATGAAAATGTTCAAGACGCTGCTGCTCGCCTTGTTGGTGGTCGGCTGCTCGTCGGAGCCCGAGACTGATCTGGCGGGTCTCCAGGCTATGCGCGATCAATGGCAGGCAGCTTTTGATGCCACGGATGCGGCCGCGATAGCCGCGTTCTATGCAGCAAATGGCACTGTGCACCCGCCGAACGCGAAGAAGGCGATGGGGCGCAGAGCGATAGAAGCCTTTTGGCAAGAATTCATGTCAAGCGGCTTGGGAGCCGAGATAAGCGATACCGAGGTGTATGCGAGCGGAGACGTTGGCTACAAAATCGGCACCTATATGATCACCGACGCGGCCGGGGCGCCGGCGGACATCGGCAAGTACGTGGAGGTCTGGCGTTATATTGACGGCAGATGGCAGATGCTTCACGACATTTACAATAGCGACATGCCGTTGCCGGAGCCGCCGCCACCGCCCGAGGCAGATGACGAAGCTGAGGTATTCGACGACGAAGAAATGATTGAAGACGAAGAAGCGCTCATGGACGAGGAAGGATAGTGATCGGTAGCCAGTTAGGCACGCTCTTCCCTGCGGGGTGCAACCACAAGTGCTTCAAGCCTTTGATCGTTGTTGACGTCGAGCCGGGCTACTAGTCCGGAGACGGCACGATCCTGATATACGGCTTGGGAGAATCCCAACCGTCAGGATAACGCTTATTGGCCTCTTCATCGGAGACCGCTGGCACGATGATCACATCCTCGCCGTGCTTCCAGTTGACGGGCGTTGCGACTTGGTGCAGAGCCGTCAGCTGATTCGAATCCAACAGACGCAAAATCTCATCAAAGTTTCTGCCGCTGCTCATCGGATAAATGAGCATGGCTTTGATCTTTTTGTCAGGCCCGACGAGAAAAACCGAACGGACTGTCGCATTGTCGACGGCCGTCCTGCCCTCGGAGGACTCGCCCTCGTCTTCGGCAAGCATGTCGTAGAGTTTTGCGACCTTTAGGTCAGAATCGCCGATCAAGGGGTAAGTGACCTTGTGGCCTTGCGTCTCTTCGATGTCCTGTAACCAAAGCTCGTGATCGTCAACGGAATCGACGCTCAGGCCGATTACCTTGCAATTGCGTTTCTCGAACTCTGGACTCAGGCCGGCCATATAGCCAAGCTCTGTGGTGCATACTGGCGTGAAGTCTTTCGGATGCGAGAACAATACTGCCCAGCCGTCACCGATCCATTCGTGAAAGTTTATCGTCCCTTGTGTTGTTTCGGCTGTGAAGTCAGGTGCCTCGGAATTGATTCTCAGTGTCATAGCGACCCCCGTAATTCACATTGATTGTGATAATGATTCGATCGATTAGCTCATTTGGATGGTGCCGTTAAACTTCGCACCATCTTCCATCCTGATTCGAGGGCAGAAGATATTTCCGTTCACCTCGGCTCCGTTGGTCATCAGTACGAACTCGTCACCATGGATGTCACCGTCGACTCGACCCTGAATCGTGATGGAATTGGCGTGGATCAGCGCGTAAACGCGGCCATGTTTGCCGATCGTGACGTTCTTCTTGTGGTGGGCGATCGTACCCTCAACGATGCCCTCAATAATGATTTCCTCGTCGGCCGACAACTGTCCTCTGAACACCAGTGACGATCCGAATATCGATACTTTTTTCGGCCGCACCCTCGGGATGTCTTCGTTTTTTGTGGCAATCGCCGCCCGTGATTCGTCAGCGTCAATTACGCTTGATTTGATGATCGTAGGACTGCTGTCTTTATTGGGATGCGGGCCTGACGGTCGGGGCTCATCATAATTGGTTTTCTTCAGCATGAAACGTATCTCCTTCGCATGCGAATCCGATAGTTTGGTGGCATCAGTCGGCGAGACCCGCATGAACCCTAAGATTACTCCTGTTCCCAACGGATGGCACGTCCATCCAAAGCGACGAAATTTTTGACAGTTTCTTTTCTAGAATTGACATTAATAGTCAGTCGTAACTTGCCGTACCTCGGTCTGGGGACTGTAAAAACACTTATGTCAATTACAGGTCCGATATTGACCAGTTCAACAATACCGGCCACTTAGAATCGACTCTTGCGTATCAGAAGGAAACATCACATGGGATTTCATATTTCGGCGCTGAGCGTTGACGAGTTCAGCCATCTGTTCGGTCAGGATGACGAGGTGCTCGCAAAGAACGGCGTGCGGCGCGTTATTGCTGACAGCAATTTTGGATTTCCATGTCGGGTGTCACTCCAGGACGCCGAAATTGGTGAATCGCTACTCCTGTTGAATTACGAGCATCAACCGGCGCGCACGCCGTATCGCTCGAGCCACGCCATATACGTTCGCGAGCGGGCGAGTCAGGCCAGGCTTGCAGAGAACGAGATTCCCGATGTCCTCAAAAAGCGACTATTGTCGGTTCGCGCATTCGATGCCGCTGGCATGATGGTCGATGCCGATGTGGTGGACGGTCAGCAACTTGATGGCCTGATCGAGCGATTGTTCGCGAACGATTCGGCAGAATATCTGCACATTCATAATGCCAGGCTTGGCTGTTATGCGGCTCTGGTCAGCCGCGATTACGCTGAACCAAAGTAGCGCGATCAGAATGGCTTCGGGATTGCTATACTCGCGGCCTGACGCTCTCTATTGGGGTTGGCACAATGAACGACAAGATTCTGGCGATATTCCTGGCGGCGCTACTGCCAAGTCTGTCAATGGCGCAGGCACCACATGACTATCAGTGCGCGCTGGATAAAATGCAGCGACGCATTGTCATTTTCTATGAGACCGGAGTGACGGTTCCCTGTGAGGTTCATTACTTCAAAGACACCGAGGCGCCCGGAGAGACGCAGGTTCTTTGGCGCGCCTTAAACGAAGCGGGCTACTGCGAAAGGATGGCGGATAATTTCGTCGGCAAGCTTCGGGACCTGGGATGGACGTGCGGGCCGGGTGGTGGCAGCGCGGCAGAGGCGCCAACGGCCGAGTCAGCCGAGGCTGCAGAACCTGAAGCCGATTCTGCGGAAGTCGACGACACCGAAGCGCTGACTCCCGCTGACGAAAGCGAGCCGAGCGAAGAATAGTAGGTAGCGCTTCAGCGTCGCAGTATTGCCCACCACCTGGCGATATTCAGAAGACTCATCAAGGATGCCGAGACATAGGTGTATGCAGCGGCTCTCAGTATGCGTCTCGCATGAGCAGTATCCGATTCTTTCAATACGTTTTCTTTTTCGAGGATGGGAAGCGCGCGACTAAAGCTCGCATCGAATTCTGTCGGTAGCGTTACCAGATGAATGACGGTCGAACTGCCGAGCGTGAGCAGGCCGCCAAGGAACATCAGGACGCCGAGCATGGGCACGCGGGTCAGAGCGCCAATGAATGGCGACACCATCAGAATTCCGGCGCCCAGTTTCTCAACATGACGAGTGGCTTTGACGAGGTGAGTCCTGAGTTTTAAGGGTCCGTACGCATCGCGATCCTGTAACGCGTGGCCGACTTCATGTGCCGCAACGGTGATCGCTGTCAGCGATCGCCCTTCGAACTTGTCCGGCGTCAATCGAACCGCTTTGTCATTGGGATCGTAGTGATCGCCTTCCTTGGTCTGTTCGACCTTGACGTTTTCGAGACCGTTTTTGTTGAGTAGGTGGCGGGCAAGCTGAGCGCCGGTGCCGGCATAACGATTGGCCGGTTCGGCATATTTCGTGAGGACACGCTGCACCCAGATGCCCGGTCCGAAAATGACCGCAACGATAATGAGACCGAAGACGAGCAGGTGCATGCACCTATCTTACGTCAATCGCCCGTCCGAACAGTGCTTGGTAAATTTTCCTCAGGCAGGGATCTTTTCAGTCTTGATCGGTTCGGCCCGCGCGGGCTCCTTTGCGGCAATAGGTTCTTTAGGCACCTCGACCTTGTGCGGTTTGCCCATGTCGATCTTTCCCTTGAACCTTGCACCATCCTGCATAATGATGCGGCCACAGTAGATGTTGCCTTTGACATCGGCGCCACTGGCAAGCGAGACAATGCCTTCGCTATGGATGTCCCCGACAAGCTGACCTTCGACAATGACTGAGCTGGCATGGATATTTGCGTGGACTCTGCCTTGTTTGCCCACGGTCAGGTGTTTCTTGTGATGGGCAATCGTGCCCTCGATATGGCCCTCAATGACCAGGTCCTCATCGGCCGACAACTCTCCCTTGATCACCAGGGTAGGGCCGATCACTGATACGTTCTTCGACCTTACCGGCCGCGTCTGCCCGATCCGTGGTGGCGATGCCAGATCCCGCCTGCCGTCGTCATCTGTCTTCTTGAACATTGCCATCTTGCCCTCCGCATGCATCTCCGAATTGATCCGAACTGCGTCGATGGGAAGAATACTCCAGATTCGGTGTTCTGGCACCTGTTTCGACGGGTAATAAACCGGATGCCCGTCAGGTCTTAATCCTTTGAGGCAATTGGGCCCGAACTTGGTCTTTACGGGGCGTAAACCATTGAAAATCGGCATAGCAGTAGTGCTCGTCCTTGCGGCTCTGATCGCGTGCTTTCTGATAGCGAATCGGCCCCGCCTGGTCACCATAGACGCCGCCGTTCCAGCGACCTTCCCGACTGACCGGTTTGCTCACGAAATCTTCGAGCAATTGCTGCAGTCCTATGTCGATGGTGCCGGTAATGTCGATTATGAGCTTTGGCATCAGAACGACGCCGATCGACAAAATCTCGACTCATATCTCGCTGCAGTCAGCCGCTACAGCCCCGAGTCGACTCCGGAACGATTCGAAAAGCAATCGGATGAACTCGCGTACTGGTTGTACGCTTACAACGCTTATGTGATTAAGAGTATTCTCGATCTCTGGCCGCTGAACAGCGTAACCGATGTCAAAGCGCCGCTGGAGGTCGTCAAGGGACTCGGGTTTTTTTATCAGCTTCGATTTGTGTTCGGCGGAGAGGCATACAGTCTTTACGCCGTTGAGAACGACATCATTCGCGCCAGGTATCGGGACGCTCGCATCCACTTCGTGCTGAACTGTGCCAGCGAAAGCTGTCCCGTCTTGCGACCGGAGTTGCCGGAGGGAGATCAACTCGAACCGTTCCTGCAACAGGCCGCAGTAGATTTTGTCAATGACGAGGGCAACGTTCGCATTGACCACGAGAAAAAAGTAATCGTGTTGTCGACCATCTTCAAATGGTTCAGGAAGGACTTTATCAATGACCTCAGGCGGCGCGGCTTGCCCGCCGACCGTGGACTGATCGACTATGTCGCCAGCGTAGCGCCGGCAAGCTTACGAGATGAGTTGAACCAGACAAACGATTACGAGATTGTTTTCAGCAATTACGACTGGGCCGTGAACCAGACAAAGTAAGGCGCATGGCCGATGTCGCCCATCAGGACGCGCTCCCACAAATGTGCTGCTGGCTTAATCAGCAATCTGTAGGAGCCCCAGTCCGCCTGTCAACGATAGTAGCCGTATTCCGACCGGTGCGGACTGACATTTATTGACTTGGTCAGTTCGAAGTGCGACGAAGCTAGCGCGCGAATCGATATCGTGATTGACGTTTCTCTTACTCCTATTTCACCGCTTCGCCGACGATCACTGTCTGGGCAGTGAAGACGGCAAACGCGAAAGAGTCGTCCATTACAACGTCATCATCCGATAGTCCCAGGCCGTCATACATGCCATTGAGGCCACCGCAGTTGGCGACATCCAATGCAACGTCGTAGGCGTTAAACGCAGCGTCGATGATCGTGACCTGACCGCTCAGCACACACCCGGCGAAGGAATTCCCGGTGATGACGCCGCTGGCAGCGATCGTAAACGATGACACGTCGCCGAAGATGTCGAACGTTGTGTAAACCGCGGCAACGGTGGCGAGATCGCTGCCACGATTGTATAGCGCATCGAAAATGGTTGAGACGGTGCTCGTGGTCCCGGCAGCGTCGACGGTGAAATCGAGGGTATTGCCCTCGCTGACCGTGCCAGCCGATATTGTCAATGCGGCGAAGGTTGAACCGTCATTGAGCGTGAACCCGGGGACTGCATACAAGGTACCGGACCCCGACACCTGATTGAGGTTCGCAATTTGAACCGTGCCCTGGGCACTGGCAATGAGATTGCCGGAAACCGTATCGGCGATTGCGCAGGCGAATTCCATCGTTTCGGCGACGATGCAGGCGATGTCATCTGTCGTTTCTGCAAATCCAAAGGTGAAATCGTCGATGACAGCGTCGCCACCGGCAATGTTGCCACCAGCTGCGCTGGCGATTTCGACAGATTCAATCAATGGATCACCTGGATTAAGATTGATCGTAATTTGCTGATATACATTATTAGCCACGACCGGCGGAATCACGTCTGCGCCGTTCACATCCAGGATCCGAATCGTTGCGTCATCAGTTGCGTTCTCTGTGCGCACCCAGAAATTCAAAGAGCTCGGATTAGTTTCGAAAGTGACGCTTGCCGTCGTGCCAATAATAACGTGCCATGCATTTACGCCGCTTATGTAAAAACCCGGGATCATTCGTGTTTCGGCCCTGCCGTTCGAAAAGGTGGCCATAAATGGCGAAACGCCGACAGAGAAGGGCGCATTCTGTGTGAACTCGAAGCTCGTGAACACATCGGGCGCAGCCGCCGTCACAGCTTGACCGTCCCAGATACCGCCTGGATTCTGAACTGGCGGATCCTCAACAGTCACGGTTCGGATGACTGTGACCGCCGCATTACCCGACGAGTCGCTAACGTCGTAGGTTACCGAGTAACTACCGGCCGTGCTGGTATCCACAGCACTGGAATCGATCACTATCGACCCGGTAATGTCACCATCGACGTCATCCGTGGCCGTCGCACCTAGCTCCGTATAAGCGGTACCCGTCGTAATGATTTGCGGGTTATCGCCAAGCAAAGTTATTACCGGAGGAACGGTATCCGGTACCACGACATTCACCGTGCGTGTCACCTCGGTAGCAGCATTACCCGCAGCGTCCATGACGTTGTAGGTCACCGTGTAGCTGCCCACAGTGGAAGTATCGACAGCGCTGGCATCAATCACAATTGATGCCGTTATGTCGCCGTCAACATTATCCGTGGCCGTCGCACCCAGTTCGGTATAGGCAGTTCCGATCGCAATCACCTGTGGATTGGC
>Ga0255058_10002059_pt1 | contig 11177 bp, 9 predicted proteins | sample Cases_109_9_MG_FD_188637 | JGI IMG/M metagenome (GOLD analysis project Ga0255058, IMG submission 188637) | Seawater microbial communities from Amundsen Gulf, Northwest Territories, Canada - Cases_109_9 | ecosystem: Environmental > Aquatic > Marine > Gulf | place: Canada: Northwest Territories... | reverse complement strand
ATCGACGCCGAGAAGCCAGAGCACTCTGATGCTCTGCGTGCGTGGATTGGCAAGCACCTGCCCGCCTTCAACCACGTCGATCAAGAGGCTGACGATGGCATGGCGCAAGCGAACTACGCTGCCATGAACCTTAATGCGTCTGACATTCAGACCAGCATCATAGTCTCACGGGACAAGGACCTTCGCATGGTCCCCGGCCTGCACTGGGACTTCAAGGAAGAACGGATCGTGACGATCATCGACCGCTTCGGCTACATCGAGATCGACGAGAGCGGAAGCCAGAAGAAGCTCGTCGGCTACGGCACCAAGTTCTTTTGGGCGCAGTTGCTGATGGGTGACGGCACCGACAACATCAAGGGCCTGCCGCACATGACCACGCGCTTCTGGTTCGATGACATGGGCCACGAAACGGCGGCATGGGTGAAGCTGTGTGACCGCTACCGCACGGCTAAGACCAACGCCGACAAGGAGCGGCACGGCATCGCGCTTTCGACTGCCGGGCAGAAGCTCAGGCCGGTCGGTCCCGTGGCAGCGTGCGACATCTTAAAGCACTGCGAGAGCAACCGCGACTGCTACCACCGGATCAAGGGCCTTTACCTTGAACTGGATCACAACGCGAACTACGAGTTCATCAACCATCATACGCAGGAGCCGTGCACCGCAACGCAGGCTCTGTTCGGCGACATGCAGACGCTCTGGATGCGCCGGTCGAAGGACCCAATGGACGTGCTCGCGTGGCTCAAGGAAGAAGGTGTGCTATGAGCGAGACACCGTGGACAGTTGTGACCTGTGGAGCGTGCAAGCACCACAGCAAGAACAGCTTCGAGTGCGTTCGCGACAAGGTGCCGAAGATGCGCTACGATTGGTGCGGAACAGGAGAGAAGAAGAATGAAAGTAAGACCCAAGGACCTAGCTAAAGTCCGAGGGGCGATCCTACAGGCACAGGGGTATCAATGCCCCTTGTGTCTGTCGCCGCTCCGAGTGACGGGGACGAAGAAGAGGCCCGTGGTGGATCACAACCACACCACCGGCTATATTCGCATGGTGCTGTGCGTGAACTGCAACGGCAAGGAAGGCAAGGTGTTCAACGCCGCCCGCGCTGCCGCAGGCAAGGGGAACGATCCGATGGACTGGCTCCACCGGATGCTGGCCTACCACGACAACCACAAGCACCCGCACTGGGGGAACGCTACCCGCAAGGGATTGATCTACCCCACGTTCAAGTCGAAGGATGAGAAGCGCCTTGCGGCACTGGCCAAGGCCAAGCGCAAGAGACAAGCAACGAAACTGCTGTTGGAGAGCTTTAATGACGACCCTTGATAAGCAACTCGCTTGGGAACACGACATGGTGTACCGAGGCATCACTCGGTATCGCGATCAACAGAAGGAAGCCGTGGCCGGCGACCGAGCGCACGAGACTAGCGCCGGGAGCCGCCTGCTAAAGAGCTACGTGCTGCAGATCAGCGCCCACATCAAAGCGTACCTCGCTGGGGAACTTCCCGGTCGCAGGCGGAAGCCCGAGCACAAGCTGATGCTGGGCGTAAGCCCGGATGCCATCGCGATGTTCACTCTCCGCGCAGTGATCGGCAGCATGTTCGTCGGAGACACCCGCCGACCTTCAGCAGTTGTGTCCGTCGCTAACACGATAGGCCAGAAGATCGAAGATGAGTTGCGGTTCGCGGAGTTCAGCATCGAGCACCAAGAATACTACGACACCGTCATGCGGACCTACAAGGCGCGGCACACCGCGAACTACCGCTACATGCACGCCAGCCTAAGCCAGCTTGCTAAGAACAAAGGCATGGAGTGGCGGGCGTGGACTATTGAAGAGAAGATGCTCGTAGGGACGCTCGCTATTGCCTTGATGATGGAGAGTTGCGACCTCACAGAGATCAAGAGAGCACGCTCTCGTCTCAAAGGACAGTTCACGACCCGTGCGGACGTGGTCGCCACGCAGGAGTGCTTGGACTGGATCGCATCACACGACAGCTTCACCGAACTGACGCACCCGGACAGGATGCCGTGCTTGATGGAGCCGGCTCCGTGGACCTCGCCCTTCGACGGTGGCTTTTGGTCCGCCCGTATGCGGCACAACACCCCGCTAATTAAACGTGTACAAACGTCAGCCGGGACACGCGCCTCTAAGGTCGCGCAGGCTATAATGCCTCGCGTGCTTCGTGCTGTGAATGGACTACAGGACACCCCCTGGCGGGTGAATACCGCGATCCACGACACGCTCAAGCTGGTGTTCAAGAACGATCTTGAGATCGGATTGCCTCGCAGCACTCCGTATGTGTTCCCCGTTTGTCCCCTAAGCGCCGACCTCAAAGTTGCGGAGCTTCCAGTGGACAGTCCGATACACCAGCGGTTCAACGAGTGGCGCTGTGCCACGGCGGAACTGCACACCATGGAGAGCGTGCGCAAGAGCAAGAACCGCGCCGTGATCCGCACCCTGCGACTAGCACAGGAGATGAGACAGCATGAAGAGTTCTATTATGTCTACCAGTGTGACTTCCGGGGGCGCATTTATTGCGCTACAACGGGACTATCGCCGCAAGGCACTGACCCAGCTAAGGCGCTGCTTAAATTCGGCAGAAGTGTGCCGCTCGGAGTGCGCGGTTTGTTCTGGCTTAAAGTTCACGGAGCCAACAAGTACGGCTACGACAAAGTCAGCTACACCGACCGCGTGAAGTGGGTAGACCAGCACCACGAGTGGTGGATGGCAATAGCAGCGAACCCCATAGAGCACAGCAACGCATGGAAAGACGCAGACAAGCCGTGGCAGTTCCTCGCATTCGTGTTTGAGTACGCTGCGGCCATGGAGTACGGCGAGGGTTATCGTTCTTCCCTTCCGGTAGCCCTCGACGGCTCCTGCAACGGCCTGCAACACTTCAGCGCCATGCTCCGCGATCCCGTGGGCGGCGCTGCCGTGAACCTCGTGCCGGCAGACACCCCGCACGACATCTATCAGCAGGTCGCGGACGTGGCAACGCAGAAGCTACGCACGTTGACTACCCAGCCGGGCGATAACGCAGGTGCGCACAACTGGCTGCGCCTCTGGGGCGAGGATGGGATGCCGCGTAAGCTGAGCAAGCGCCCAGTCATGACCCTGCCCTACGGCAGCACGCCGAACGCCTGCACGTCCGCGATCTTCCAATGGATACAAGACGAGCACCCGAAGTTCTTCCCCGATAACACGGATTTCAGGCACGCATTGTATCTCTCACCGATACTTTGGGCATCCATCTCGCAGGTAGTTGTAGCTGCACGTACCGCGATGGACTGGATACAACGACAGACCACGCAGATCACGAAGCACGCCTGCCCACTTGAGTACAACACTGCACTAGGCTTCCCAGTGTATCAAGCTGCGAAGAAGATGGCCAGCGTGCGCATCCGAACCCAGATAGGAGGCAATCTCCTAGTCACTTATGTAGAACCTACACCAGAATTAGACCGCCGCAAGCAGAGGCAAGGCTCTTCGCCGAACCTCATTCATTCAGTAGACGCCACTCACCTTATGATGGTGGTGAACGCTGGCCTCGACACCGACATCGACTGCTTTGCTATGATCCATGACGACTTCGGGGTCCACGCTGCCCATATAGACCGTTGGCAAGAGTTAATACGACAAACCTTCGTGAAACTACACGAACCCGCAGACATTCTCCCGAATTTCAAGGCCGCGCACGAGCTATCTGCGCGGGCCGAACTGGAGCCTCTGCCACCCCTCCAAACCCTTGATTTACATGACGTTTTGACCTCTCCGTACTTCTTCGGATAGCTTAGAGTTCCCCTACTGAAGAACTAAAGAACGGATAAGACATGAGTTATACCCAACTTCCAAGAGAGCGACTGATACAAATCGCCTCGGAGTTCGTTGGGCTTGGTGATCCAATCCCCCAAGAGATCGTGGCCCACTTAGGTCCCGAGATCATCCTCTTAATAGAGAACCCCGGAGCACAACATGGGACTAACGGAGAGAACAGCAACTTGGATAGCCCCCGCTCTAAGGGATCAGTTGATCCAAGCCTTGAAACCAATTGACATACACAAGCCGGGAGTGCCGGCCCATGAAGTCTTCATCAATGTAGGCTATCAGAAAGCACAGCACGACTTCCGCAACATCTTGTTGCACACAACCCCTATCCGGTTAGAAGAATGATCCGGCCCGCAACACTTGAGGACATGACTAACATCATCGCCTTGATCCACACGTTCAACGACAAGTATTTCGGCATCCCTGTCAATCTCAAGAAGACTATGGAAATGGTCGCTTGGATTATTGAGGATGGCGTAGGCTTACTCAGCGACCGTGGCTTCATAGGCGGTGTGTATGTCAACGACCTCATCCGAGACTGGACTATCCTGCAAGAGTTGGGATGGTACAGCGAAGACAAGAGTGGCATCAAGCTACTCGACGCATTCATTCAGGCAGGCCGCGACCACGGCGTAGACGAGGTCCGTGTCTGTACACTTGAAACAAGCTCCGCAATCGCAGGCCGTATCCTCCAAAGGAAGGGGTTCGCCCCGCTGGAAACGAGCTACAGATTGATAACAGGAGCAAAGCAATGCCCGCAATCACCACCCTCGTCGCCATCGCTGGCGTAGCCGCCTCAGTAGGCGGTGTTATGCAAGCGCAGTCGGCGGCGTCGGCTCAGGCTGCAGCAGCAAAGAAGCAGGCCGATCAGGCCAAGGCTGCTCTGCAGGCCAAGAAGCCGTCCGAAGAGACGGAAGCGAAGATCAAGCTAGTCCAGAAGGACAAGGACCTCAAGCGCGGCAAGGGCTCAAAAGCCAAGCGCGACAGAGACGCGGCATCTGCCGGTGGTCTCCCCGGTCAATCCGCGAGTGCGGTAGGAGGGCTGTAAGATGCAGCCGGTCCATGACGGAGTTCTGTCCAATCTCTGGTCAGAGATGGAGGGCGAGAAGGGCGATATAGTCCTGCGCTCAGAGCAATACGGTATGTGGACAATCCCCTCGCTCACTATGGATGTGAACGAACAGCAAGAACACGAGACAGACAAGGGTCACGTTGTGGCCGGCGCTCGCCTCGTGAACCACCTTAGCAACCGTATCGCAGACACGATGTTTCCGCACGACCGCCCCTTCTTCACGCTCAAGCTGACGCCAGAGGCGCGCATGAACTTGGAGAAAGAGATGGGCGAAGACGACGCTGGCGAGTTCGCCAGAGTTGTCCGCACGTCCACCGCCAAGATCGAAGAGGTCGGGATGCGGTTGATGCAAATGACAGAGTATCGTCCCTCGGCGGTCATGGCGCTGAAGCACATGATCGTCACGGGGAACGCAGTCATGAAGAGAATGAAAAGCGGCAGGCGCATTGTCTACGGCGTTCGGAACTTCATGGTGCGACGTACTATCGACGGCGTCCTGCGTGAGTGTCTGCTCTTGGACACCAAGAAGTTTGGCAATCTCGACAAGGCCGTTCGCGACAAGATGCACGAGACACGTCCCGACTACAAGGACGATCAAGACATCGCGTTGTACAGCCATTACAAAGTGCAGGACAGTGGCCGCTGGGCATTCCAGCAGGCCGCAGACAACGTCATGCTCGACGGCAAGCGGTTCTACACCGCAACCGACCTGCCGATCCTCGACCTCACATGGTCGCTGGCTCGCGGGGAGAACTACGGTCGTGGTCTCGTTGAAGACAACGCGATTGCCTTCCACAATCTCGACGTGCTCACCGCAGCACTGATCGACTTGCTCGCGGCTATGGCCGACATCAAGTTTCTGGTCAGGCCGGGCAGCGTGCTCGACGTGGACTACCTGAACAAGAGCGCTCGTGGCACTTACCACACGGGCGAAGAGGGTGACATCACGGTGCCAGAGATCGGCAAGCGTGGTGAAGTCCAGATCATGATGGAAGCGATCAACACATGGGAGCGCCATCTAAGTCAGGCGTTCCTCCTGAACTCGGCCAGCACACGAGACGCCGAGCGAGTGACCGCAGAAGAAATCCGTCTGAATGCCCGTGAGTTAGAGAGCGCCTATGGTGGGCTGTACTCGAAGCTCGCTGCCAGTTGGCAACAGCGCGAGAGCGAGTGGGCGATCAAGCAGGTCAACGTCATGGCCGAACTCGGAAAAGAGATCGGCAAGATGTTCGAGGTCATTGTCGTCACTGGGCTAGAGAGCCTGTCCCGCGAGGGGCAGCTTGATGCACTGCGACTGGCGATTGCTGACTTGCAAATGCTACAGACCGTACCAGACGAGTTTCGTGCTTCAATTAATCCACTCCTGTTCGCGAGCTTTGTATTCACGAACCGGGGAGTGCGTCTTCAGGACTTCATGTACAGTCCGACAGAGATGGCACAGAACCAGAAAGCAGCGCAGCAGCAACAGCAGGCTGCAATGGATGGACAGGCCCAAGCGAACGTCAGCGAGGAAGCTGGCAAGCAGGCCGTCCAACAGTCATGAGAGAGAGAGATAAATGGCAGACCCAGTAGTTGAAGCAGAACCCGCTGCACCCGTTATACCGCAACAGCCTGCAGTCAAGCCCTCCGAGGGCGCAGCACTTGCGGCGCAGGGTGTACCGCCTGCCGCTGAGAATACCGGCGCGAACACGGCGCAGGGCAACACAGTACCGCCCGCGCCTACGAACGAACCCCCATTAGACGACGCGGCCAAGCTGGCAGCGGCGGAAGCACTTGTCGCAGAGACCAAGGCTACCAAAGAAAAGGAAGCCGAGGCAGCGCAAGCCGAGAAGGACCTTGAGCCCTTAGACGAGGGCGTTTGGGGCAGCACTGGGGACGATGTGGCGGACAGTGTCCTGACCACGTTACAGAACGCCGGGGTGACACCCGACGAAGCGAAGCTACTCCTATGGGACGCAGTTAAGGAAGGCGATCTGACAAAGGTTGACATTCCTGCGCTCAAGGAGAAGATCGGAGACGCTAAGGCCACGCTAGTCATGGCAGGCGTCACGAGTTTTGTTGAAAAGCAATCCACCCGCAACGCAGCGATCATTGAAGACATCAAGAACGTAAGCGGCGGGGACGAAAACTGGAAGTTGATGGCGGCATGGGGCAAGGATAATCTTCCCGAGGCCGACCTGACTGAGTATCGGACGATGATCGACAGGGGCGGGCCGCAAGCGCGGTACGCTGCTGGACAGATCGCCGCTGCTTACAACGCAGACCCCGGCAACACTACACTGGATACCGCTGGGGGAACTGCACCTGTCGTCGAAGGAGACGGCGGGGCGGGTCCGTCTGCCCGAGCCACTAGCCGCGCCGAGTACGTCGCGGAACTCGATGCCGCCCACTTGGGAAATCCCACGGAGGCAGCACTACAAGCAATCACCGCCGCACGACATAGAGGTCGAGCGCAAGGTATTTAACAAGGAGCCAACTTAAATGGCCAATCCTCCGATTGACAGTAGCCATCTCTCAGACATGGCATCTGCCGACATGATCGACCAGTACGGCGGAGTTGTGGACTCACAGTTCGCCAAGAAGTCTATCATGCGGAAATTCGTACCTGTTCGTCCCGTTCGTGGGACCGACACTCTCCTGAACCGGCGCGTCGGCAAGACCGATCTGCTGGCAATCACTCCGGGCGTTCGTCCCGAGGTCACGCAGACGAACTTTGGTTCGGCCAGCGTCACCGTTGACACCCTCATTCTGGCGCGCGACAACCGCTCGCAGTTGAATGAGTTCCAGACTGACTTCGCGGCTCGTAAAGAGTTGGCGATGGATCACGGCAAGGAGCTTGCCAAGTTCTTCGATGAGGCTTTCCTCATTCAAGGTATCTTGGGCGCTGCCCTGACTGCTCCGTCCGACCTGAACTCCGCTTTCGGTGGAGGCCACACGGTCGCACTGAGTGCGGCGTCCGATCAGTTGGACCCGACGCTTCTGTACGAGGCCATTGCCTCCCAGATCGTGTCAATGCAGCTTGACGACATGGACACGGACGAATGTGCCGTCTTCGTGAACCCGACGCAGCACGAAGTTCTCCTGAACAACGACAAGCTCGTCGATCAGGACTTCTCTGCCGACAACGGCCATTTCGCAACCGGCAAGTTCAAGGTTATCATGGGCGTTCCCGTGGTAATGACGAACCGGATGGCGACGGATGGCGCTGCAGTTACCCACTTGCTCTCGAATACAGCGAACAGCAACGCCTACGACCTGACCGCCGCCGAGGCGCAGGTTGCCGCACTGATCCTGCATCCGAAAGCCCTGCTGGCTGGTGAGACCATCCCGCTTTCGTCCGATGTCTTCTTCGACAAGGTCGAGCGCTCTTGGTTCATCGACAGCTTCCTCGCGTTCGGCGTTGCCAACAGGCTTCCCGGCGCTTGCGGTTCCGTTACTTGGATCACGTAAGTTAGCGAGTAGGAAGAGACACAGTTCTCTCCTGTGTATGGCCCTCGTCCGTACCGCCCAAGTGGCGGCGGGGCGGGGGCTTTTTTTCGTCACACTTATAGCAACAAGGAGCCAGCAAGTGGCCGTACTAACACAGCTAGAAGCTATCAACGCTATGCTCGCTTCACTGGGCATGACTGCCCTGACCGCTAACGACAGCGCGCACCCACGATACGTCCAAGCACTCGCGAAGTTAACTGAGGTTGACCGCGAACTGCAAAGCCAAGGATGGTGGTTCAACAAAACAGTCGTAACCCTTTTACAAGACGTTGGCGGCGAGGTTCCGTTTAGCAGCGATGTTATTCACTGCGACCCCACTGATGTCAACAAGCTCTACGTCATGCGCGAACTGAAGTTGTACGATCTAGTGAACGCCACCTTCACCATCGACGCAGACGTTGAAGTCAACATCGTCTATCAATTGCCATTCGTGGAACTCCCACCGCTGGCAAAGATACATCTGAAAGACCGCGCCCGACATGACTTCTATGTGGATCAAGACGGCAGCGAACCGAAACTCTCGAACTATGCGAAGCTCGCGGCCATGTCGTGGGTGAAGTTCAAGCAGGAGCACAACAAGAACCAAGACACGAACTTCTTCGTGGGTGGTCATGGCATGTGGTTCCGCCAGTCTTATCATCCGAACAACATCAATCGCGTGGTCGCACGCCAGTAGAGGAATGAAGCAATGACTTCAAAGACCGGATCATTAGGGACGGTGCTGCAGGGCGTGAGCCAGCAGCAGCCCCGAGTACGCCTGCATGGTCAGGTCTCGGAGCAAGTGAACATGCACAGCGACGTGGTGCGCGGATTGATTTCGCGCCCACCTGTTGTCGATGTTGCTACCCTCACGGGCTCTGCAACAGACCTGAAGTTCGATGACATCGAGATCGACGGGACGAAGTACCTAGTCGGCTGGCGCGACGGCATCCTGAAGGTATGGGACACTGCCGGCGTTGCTCAGACAGTGAACACGCAGGACATTCCTGTCACGCTCACCGCAGCGACCTTCACCACTACAACGTGGACCCTCAATCAGACCGGCGTATTCTCCGCGTACACGTGGGTCTCCGGGGACAAGATTTACATCACGGGCGGGACCGCAGTGGTCAAGGGCCTGTATGAAGTCGCCTCCCGAACGAGCGACGACGAGATCGTCCTAGTCGGTGACATCACCAGCGACGTGAGTTCTCCTACGGACGTGACCGCAGAAGATGCGGCAGTCGGATACATCGGCGACAACATGCAGTTTCATGTGTACGACGATACGATCTACTGCACGAACTCTGATGTCGTGGTCGCAGAGGATGCCGAGATCGACAGCCGGGACTACCTGCAAAATCAGTGCATGATCCAGTGCCTCGGCGGTAGCTTCGGCAGGGACATGACCATCGAACTCACTTACGATAGTGACAGTTCTTCGCACAAGGTGCTGCACAACATTCCCGACGTCGATCCCGACAAGGTCAACGGCGACTACATCATGGAGCAGTTGTATCTCGGCATCGAGACTGGCGGCGGCTCAGGCAACAACAACACGATCACCGGGACGGACAAAGCAACGACCGTGTACACCCGGTTCCGTAACGTGCTGTGGATTTACGACAACACCGAGACCTTCAAGGTGACGGTCACAGACGGTGACGATGGCAAGGTTCTTCGCTCGCACATCAACACGGCCAAGAAGGTCGAGGACCTCGTCCGGTTCGCCCCCGAGGGCGTGCTGGTGAAGGTGGACGGCGACGACGAAGAGAGCGCAGACGATTTCTGGATGCGCTTCGACGTGGAAGACAACTCGGTTGCAGGCACCGGCTTCGGCGACGAGGGGACGTGGCGCGAGAGCGTGAACGCCTTCGAGGCGCTAAGTCTTGACTTCGCAACCATGCCGCACATCCTGTACCTCTCTGCCGGCGAGTTCTTCTTCGAGCGCAACCTCTGGCAGAAACGCAGGACAGGCGACAGCGACAGCAACCCGCACCCCAGCTTTGTTGGGGAAACAATATCAGACATCGGAGGATTTCAATCTCGTATCATGCTTACGGCTGGCGCTAATGTAGTCGCCAGTCGAACAAACATCCCTTCGGACTTCTACCTCAAGTCTATTGTAGCGGACGCAGACAGTGATCCGCTTGACTTCGCCTCTACCACTGAGAGTGAAGTTGCCTTGAAATGGCAGGTGCCTTTCGACCGTGACATGCTTGTCATGTCCGAGAAGCACCAGTTCATTATTTCTGGCCTGACCGCGCTGACGCCTAAGAACGCAGCGATGGTATTGACTACAGACTTTGAGATGGCAGGGCAGGCTCGACCTTCTTCGACGGGACGAACGATTTTATTTCCGTACCAGATCGGGGTCCACGCAGGGCTGAAAGAGTTTTTCGCCTCCGACGAGATCGCGACCAATGGTGCGGACAACATCACCGAAACACTGTCCAAGTACATCGACGGCGACATCGACATCATCTCTACCTCCACGAACTTCAACACTGTGCTTGTCCACACGGACGGCGCGGCTGTACAGGACACCCTTTGGGTTTACAAGTACCTGTGGGAAGGCGTCGAGAAGAGACAGAGCAGCATGTCGAAGTGGACGTTCCCCCTCGACATCTTCTATATGTTCTGGGATAACGAGACCATCTTCCTCATTATGCGCGATGGCACCGACTACGTCCTCGGCAGCATGGACATGGACTACGCAACACATGCCGTGGGCTACACGCCTACGCTTGATCGGCAGTCCGACGAAACAGCAGACGCTTCGTTTCAGGTCTCGCTGGCCTTTGACGACGCCAGCTT
>Ga0255058_10002058_pt1 | contig 11181 bp, 14 predicted proteins | sample Cases_109_9_MG_FD_188637 | JGI IMG/M metagenome (GOLD analysis project Ga0255058, IMG submission 188637) | Seawater microbial communities from Amundsen Gulf, Northwest Territories, Canada - Cases_109_9 | ecosystem: Environmental > Aquatic > Marine > Gulf | place: Canada: Northwest Territories... | reverse complement strand
CGCTCTCGCGGGGGCTTCGGAGGATCTTGAATTCCTACGCCTCGACCAAGCGGCATTCGCCAGCGCGCCAAGCATTTCCATCGACTATGCGGTGATGGAGAAAACGAGCGCAGCGGCCATGCTGCCGCTCGACGCGGGTTGGAGCGACGTCGGCTCTTGGTCGTCACTGTGGGAGATCACGCCGCGCGACGAAAACGACAACGCGGTTCAGGGCGATGTAATTCTTCTCGACACCACGGGCTGCTACGTGAACAGTGAGCACTCCCTTGTCTCGACGATCGGCGTCAAAGATCTCATCATTGTCAACACGCCGGATGCACTTCTCGTTGCCAACAAGGGGGACACGCAAGATCTGTCTGGTCTCATGGAAAAATTGCGCCAGTTGAACCGAACCGAGCGCGAGCAGCACCTGCGAAACCATCGCCCATGGGGCTACTTCGAGACCCTAACTATAGGCCCGCATTTTCAGGTGAAATTGTTGCACGTCAAGCCTGGCGGCAAGCTGTCGCTGCAGAAGCACTTCCATCGCTCCGAACACTGGGTCGTCGTGCGCGGCACGGCTAAGGTGACTATCGGGGATAACGAAGAGCTCGCGCAAGAGAACGAGAGCGTCTATATCGCCGCTACTCAATGGCATCGATTGGAAAACCCCGGAAGCGTGCCGCTTGAAATGATCGAAGTGCAGCTGGGAACCTATCTCGGCGAAGACGACATCGTCCGAGCCGACGACATCTATCGCCGCGCGCCAGAAGAAACGAAGTAGCGGCTGCCGCTCGGTGTTGCGTGCCAGACGCAATAGCGCTAGGCGAACATGTAGACACGTCCAAACGGTATCGCGCATGCCCAACACAGATCAGACGGCACAACGTCCTTCTTCTCCCGAAGATGCTGGGCGGCAGATCCCGCAGAGCGCCATCACCAAAGTATTCCTGATAGCTGGCCTTCTGTTATCGGTCGTCGTGCTGCTGGTTTATGGCGCAGGGGTGCTTGTTCCGCTGGCGGTGGCACTGCTGCTCTGGTTTTTCATCAACGCGCTGGCTAAGGGCTACCAGCGCTTGTGGTCACGGTGGCTGGGTCCGCTCCGCGTCCTTTCGCTTGTGCTTGCACTGTTGACGATGTTGGCCGCGGGTCTCTTTTCCATCAGCGTGGTCATCACCAATGTCACCGCGATTGGTGCAAGCTCCGCTGACTTTGCGAAAAGCTTGAACCTTCTGCTCGATCAAGTCGCTGCTTTTACAGGACTGAAGCACGAGGAACTCCTCAAAGGGATCGCGAACCAATTGGGGCTGGGGCAATTGCTGGCATCGATCGTTTCGGCCATGACCAACTTCGCCAGCCAGTTTGGCGTCGTGTTCATCTATGTCATCTTCTTGCTGGTCGAACAGCAGTTCTTCGACATCAAGCTCAACGCTATTGTTCGCAATGAAGCGCGGCGCGAACAGGTGCGCTCGCTGCTCGATCGCGTGGGACGCGACATCCAAAGTTACATTTGGATCATGACCTTCGTCAGCACCCTTACGGCTAGCTTGTCGTATGGAGTGATGGTCGCAGTTGGCCTCGAGCATGCTGCCTTTTGGGCCTTTCTTATCTTCATCCTCAACTTCATTCCGACCATCGGCTCAATAATTGGAACGGCTCTTCCTTCACTCTATGGCTTGTTGCAATTTGGAGACTTCAAACCGTTCCTCATCCTGCTGGCTGCCATCGGGGTCATTCAATTCCTCATCGGCAACGTTCTGCAGCCGCGGCTTTCCGCCAAGACACTCAATCTCAGTCAGTTTGTCGTGATCTTGTCGCTGTTCGTCTGGGGCGCGATGTGGGGCATTGTGGGCATGTTTCTTGCCGTCCCCATCACGGCGATCTTGATGATCGTCTTTGCAAACTTCCCCTCAACGCGTGTGTTGGCCGCCGTTCTATCGGAGTCAGGCGACGTTCCGGCCCCGGCAAATTCGACCATAGAGGACGGAGCCTAATCGACGACCACAGACTGCGTGGCCGGCTGCTCGGAGACGAGCACATCATATCGAGCGGCGCGGCCGCTCAGGCCTCAGAGAAGTCGAGCACGGTCCTGCGAGGAATTGGCTCCTTATCATCGACACCCGCTCTCGCCGCCAGCATCCGTTGCAACAAGTCCAACTCCTGTCCGTGATCCTTTTCATAAATGCCGTAGTCGATCACGATCTGGCCGTCAGCTTCGCTGATCTTGAAGTAGTTCAGACAATACGACGGCACAAAAATTCCGGGCAGATACAGAAGACGGGCCGGCACATGGTCCAGCCGCTTCAACCAAGTGCCTGTGTTTATAACAACGCGCTCGCCCAGTTTTGTTAACGAGGGCTGGTGCGTGTGACCGTAGATGAAGATGACGGTTTCGGGATCTTTTTCAAAGACGTCTCGAGCGGCATTCAGATAGTTCTCCTCCTTCTGAACGTTCAAATCGTCCTCATCAACCAGTATGTTGAAGCGCTCTAGGGTGCGGCGAACATCTCGCGAAATCAGGAAGAGTGGAACTGCGACTATCAGGGCCACAATAAACAGAACGGCATTGATGATGAGGAACAGCTGCAAGAGGCTGCCCACCAAACCAAGCGAGGAGAAAATGAAGTTGTCTAGGAAGATGTTTGTGTTGGTTATCCCAAGCCACTCCAGCGCAGCGCCGGCGAACACAAACACCGATAGACCGAAAAGCAGGAGGAAAGGTAGCAGCAGCCAGCGCAGGATAGGGTTCATCTCCTTGTAAAAGTAGTTGGACAGCAGCCAACTCGGCACCAATTCGTTCGGGTACACTGACTGGAGGTCTTTGAGCCAATTGTAACGCCCCAGCTTCGAGTAAAGCCCAGCGTTACCGACAAAATACGTCGTGATGTAAAAACCAACCGGCTGCGCAAACGGATTACCGAACTGCGGCATGGTATTGAATGGATCTCTCTGCATGCCGTGCTCGATCCAAATTTTCTTACCTCCAACTTCGCGAATGATCGACGTCACCTGTTCAAGTTGAACATTGTAGGGTTTCAAAATATCAACGCAGTCGTCGTAGCAGGCCAGCTCGTAGTCGTGATTGCCGGGGATCAGAGTAATCTTTGTCGTCTTTCCCAGGCTCCGGAACGCCTCGAAGATGCGAGGAAACTGTTTGATGACAGCTTTGAGTTTTTCGGGGCCGCTGACGTGCATGTATTCCCAAAGGCCAAAAGCATCGCCGGCGATGACGAGCTCCGTGTCACCGTCTTCCTGCTCAAGCCGTTTGAGGAACGTGATCAGCTCGTCTTCGAAGTCGCAGACGCTGAGCGCTTCCTCACCGCCAATGTGCAGATCGCTAATGAAATAGTAGGTTGCAGACATCGTTCTACCGGTGATGGTTAGCGCGGAATCCGATTTCAGCGCGTCCTAAAGATGATGCTCCGCGACGGGTTAGGGGGTACGGGACACCGTTGATGTGCTGGCGGTTCGTAGGGGGAAATTGTCGTGAGTCTGCTCTTCACATTCGACGGACGCATTGGGCGAAGCCAATTCTGGCTAGGTTATTTAGCTGGGTACGGTCTGGTCAATATATTGATCGCAGTTCCAATGGTTGCTGCAACGCTCATCGCGTTGTTCGCGGGGCCATCAGCATTAGCAGAGTTAGTCGTAACGGGCGCTGACGGCCAGCCAACGATCAACTATTCGAACATGGTGTTGATTCCGTTTTGGATATGCTACGCGTTCGCAGTCATCGCCTGGTTGTGGGCAACGATCGCTATCAGCATCAAGCGTTTTCATGACCGCGGCAAGTCTGGTTGGTGGTCCCTCATCCTGTTCATTCCGTTGATCGGCCCGCTTTGGTGGCTGATCGAGATAGGCTTCTTGCGCGGCGATCCCGGCCCCAACACGTACGGGGCCCCCGCGGTTCCCGCCTGATCTGGGCGGTTCATCTGTCAAGTTGCAGCGGTGCTTGGCATCGACGCCGATGCGCCTCTGTGGCGCTGCGGGCGTTCTAAGAGACGTCGCGACAGAGAACCCCGCAGCTCCTCGTGCGTGTGCCACGAGGGGCCGCATCGACCGCTTCGAGCGCCTCCTCGATTTGCGCGATGCCCTTAGCGAAGCTGAGCTGCAAAGGCTCGTTGAGATCGCCGATCGCTGCCCCGTCCGCCGGACCCTCGAACACAAGCTCATTCTTCGTGACGAAGCTGCGCAGCTAGCGCCGCAGCGGACGGAAACGGCCTTTGATCGCGTGTGGCGTCAACATGGCCGGTCTGTGGCGAAATTGTATCATGAGTTAATCGAACGAGATTCATAATCAAGAACAGCATTGTCAGTACGGGGAGCATAGGCATACGAATTGTACATGCTGTGCACAAAGTGTGGATGGGCCTCATGGCCCTTTCACAATCGAAGCCAGCAGACGGCGTGCCAAGAGGGGTCTGGCGCGCACGTCACGCTCCCAAGGGTCGCATCGCGGCCTTCAGGGAGCACCAAGACGGGACGTCATGTTGAGACTTTCCGGGCCGGGAACGGGTCGCACGTCATGAAGCGATCCTGTTCTCACCAGGCCAAACCCGAGCGGGGTATTGCGTACGGACTTCCCAAGGCGGCCAGACGCCGCGCTGAGGAAGACGAGATTTAAGAGCTCGGTGTTTTGGGATCGCGTTGGCGATCTTTGCAAAACCCGAATGCGACAGAGAAACGGGAGGGGGGGCAACTCCTCCGCTGAGCGTTAGCGAACGACTCGGGTGACGGGTCGTTGCCAATCGGCTGCACGCGCGTGCTGGCCGAACGGGTAAGTGCGTTTTGTTGGAGTGCTTAGGTCATGCGTTCGCGTTTTGGTTCATCAGTCATAGTTCGCGTGTGCAGTTCAACGATCGCGACAGCTCTTGTCGCTGCTCTCCTCCTTGGCCTGTCGAGTTCCTTCGCGTCCGCGTCAGATTTCAAATGGTCCTGTCGAGGGCCAAGCGACCGACCGATTTTGCCGCAGGGCGGGGAACTGTGTAGGAATGGCGGGAATTGCAAAAAGGTCAGCGCGACCGACGTAATTATGATCGATAACGTCGTCGAAGGCGATACCATAAAATTTACTATCACCAACCAATCAGGCAATCCGGTAGTCGATCTAATGGGACTGGGAAATGACGATCCTATTCCCGATTCCGCCAACGCTTCATTCATGGCTACATATGAGGTGCAAGGGGGAGATGGCAACGAAGTCGATTTTCAACTTCAAATTCCGCCTACAATCAATATGGGGCAGAAAAATCCGGGTGAAGTGACTTATCTGGTCGAATGCGAACAGGGGACGGTTAATGTTCCCAGCATCGCAATCATTAAGAGTGCCGATACTAACCCGTTTACGACTGTCGGCCAGGTCATCACGTATTCGTATTTGGTGTTAAACAACGGAAATGAAACTCTGGATAATGTAACGGTGATTGACAATAATATTGATGGCACCGTGTAATGTCCTGGCGGTCAAGACTTCGATGACTTTGCTCCGCTTGACACCACGACGTGCACGGCACAACACACCGTCACTCAAGCAGATCTCGATCAGTGCAGTATTACGAACACCGCCACGGCTAGAGGCGAGCCCGAAGATGGGGATCCCGAATTTGTTGACGACTCGGACACCTTGACCATCCGATGCGATGACCAGACACGGCCTTTAATTCGCAGCTTCCTCAAGCGCCGCGTCGACCTGCTGGCGTCTAATGAACCAGACCGGGCCCGTATGATGCGCCGTTTCAACCGCAGGCCACCACCAATTGGCAGTGTCAAGGACGGACCCATGAAACTTATGGGCAAGAGCGATGCCAGCGGTACGCAGTTCTCATTTGGGACAAGCTTGAGCCAAATCGCGCAGGCGAACAGGGCAGCCGAGCAGAAGAAAATCAACAGCGTGGCCCCGATGGGTCTCGGCGCGACATCAGCTCCAGTCTATTATCCAGCGTCGCCCGGATTTGATGTCTGGGTCGAGGGGCACTTCCAACGCTTTGACGATGAGCTGGGAGGCCACGATCAGGATGGCGATTTCGGCATCCTCTACGTCGGCGCCGACTATTTGGTCTCGTCATGGTTGCTCGTTGGCGCCCTCGTCCAGTTCGACTGGATGGATCAACAAACGCCATCGCTTTCCAACGCGGACGTGCGCGGCAGAGGTTGGATGGCTGGGCCCTACGCCACTGTGAAGTTTTCGGACCACCTCTTCTTCGACGCGCGTGCTGCCTGGGGTGAGTCCGACAACGACATAACGCCGTTCGGCACGTACACCGACTCCTTCGACACGGAGCGTTGGCTGGCAAAAGCCAATCTCACGGGGAACTGGAACTTCGGTCATCTCTACGTCACGCCGAGCGTGGGCGTGATCTACGTGGAAGAGAAGGCAGAAACCTACGTGGATACACCTGGCAACACTGTTCTCGGTCAGACGGTCCGGCTCGGACGCCTCACCTTCGGTCCAGAGTTTAGATATAAGTCGTACGGGACGGACGGCTCCATTCTCGAACCGCACATCTCGTTCACCGGAATGTGGGACTTCGACGAGGATGACGATGCCGACATTGCCAGCGTGGGTGGACTGCTCGTCAGTGATGATGACTTCCGCGTCAAGATCGAAGCCGGCTTGTTGGCGCACAATCCGAATTTCTCGGCGGCATCATTCCGGGGCACCGTTTCCTACGATGGGCTCGGTGATAATGACTTCAGTGCCTGGGGTGGCCAGCTTTGGGTCAACTGGCCGCTGAACTGAGCGAAACTTGAGAGTTCGCCGAGGGGGTCTACTGAGGTGGACTTACCGGCGTGGGGTTGGCTGGTTCAAAAGATCAGCCAGCCCCCATCAGGTTCGGCGACTGGCACTCCCTCATCATCGCCGCATGCCGATTTCATGCAGCAGATGAGCACATGATATTAATTTGTTTTTACGCCAGGGCGTCGCCCCTTAGGGGACGGGTGAACTCACTGTCATAATATGTTGATACGGCTGCTTTTATTCTTGATGCTACTGCTACGCACAGTAGCAGACCGCAATAGCAGTTTCCTTAGCTGATTTCGGAGAACGGAGTGAGCTTGACCCAAAACTTGTTGGGAGCAGGGTCGAGCACGCCCTCCCATAGCATCGAACTTGTTTCCGCGATCGGGGCACCTATTGAGTGCCACCAGAGGCCAGACCCGTGTATGTCAGCGGCCCGATGCACCGCCTCGAAAAATGCGATCTCGCCCTTGAGCCACCTAGTATCGCCCTGCACGGTGTCGTTGACGCGCTGGTCGTCTCCGCCCCAAAAAGGGGAGGTGTCCGCAAGCACTTCTTTAAGATCAACACCCATTTTTTGGAGCAGGCCCTTCGAAACCAGCTTAGGCACCGAAAAGTCGTCGAGCTTGCAAAGGTATTTGAGCGTTGGAGATGACAAGATGTGGGCGTCGCTATAGGCGGGCTCGGCGCGGCGTGAGATTTCCCTTATGCGGCCGAGAACTGAGGGGGAGGGCATGAGCTTGCCGCATTCCCAACGTGAGACAGTCGCGGGATCAACGCCCATCTCTTCTGCAAAAAGCTGTTGTGTTAAGCCCTTTATCAGCCGTGCTCGACGGCACATGAAGGGTGCGGGTTCCACCATGTGATCGGCCCTTATTCACGACCGGACGCAAGATTGCGTCATGGTCAGCTGTCGCCTCATGAGCTACCGAATCGTCATCAGTTGCGCCGGGGGAAAGGCAGGGGCCGGGAACTTGGGCACGGGGGCATCTCGCAGGAACTCCTACTGCTTGAGCAAGTGCCTAAGGGGGGGCCGGCCCCCACCCAACAAGCTTGGTCGAGTAGCCGGTGGTCATCGATAATGGCCAGGCCACGAACGTTAACCTCGCAGCGTTTTGGCGTCTTTAAGCCAACAGACGCATTGGTTTCCGCCTTGCGACATGGTTCCAAGTCGTCGAATGCTGGTCAGCCGCCGAGTGGTCCAGCTGTAATGTTAGTGTGTCTTTGGCCTCTGAGCTAGCGAGAGCATTGCCGGCGGAGCCGCTCTTGCGACCGGAATCGGCCATGCGGTGTGGCTTGGCGCATTCGTTTCGGAAGCAGGAGCACGATAGTTGAGCGGTGAGTACGGCCTTGCTCAATGCACTCGCAACCACCACTTTGCGAGCGGAACCTTTCGTCTGACCGCCGACAAGAGCTTCTTCTGACAGCAAGACTGAGCGATCATCATCATCGGTCGTCGCGTGTGCCCCCCCCCGCAAGCAAAGGAATACTTTCACCTCCGTCCCTTTTCCTGGTTCGCTGTTTAATAGGACAAATCCATCGGATTCCCGCGCCAAGTCTTGGACCGCGCTTAACCCCAGCCCCGTACCCTTCCCTTTCTCCTTGGTGGTGAAAAAGGCTTCGAAGATTTTCTCTTTGATTTCGGGAGCCATACCGACACCGGCATCTGCGGCCTGAACAAAAGCGTAGCGCCCCGGTGCAGCCGGCGGCCACCTGAGCCGCTGCATTCCATGCATCAAAGTTGAAGCAGCTCGGGCACGTGGTGCTCGTGAGGCTGCCGAAGCGCGCATTTCCAAGATGAAAACCAGCAAACCCCGCTCACACCAACGCATGGAGACCGCCTAAAATGGCCCCTACAAATCAGCCGCTGTTCACAGCGCTTCAAGCTACTCCCACAGTTGGTGGGGGCGTCACCACACGAGATGACGACGAAAAGCAGCGCAAGATCGCAAGAACCAAGCGATTGCAGAAGCCCTTGGCATTGATGTTTCCACACCGCAAGGCAAGGCGGTGCAACCCAGCGTGCCCGGCCTGGAACGCCATTGGAAGACGGGGCAACCGCATCACGGTTTAGGTTCGGCGAGTCGGTCTCCGATAAGCTCGGCATTGCCTGCGAGGCCGGTGGTGTTGAGCAGGCCGCGGCGAAGCCGTCTGTCTTGCTCTCTGCCATTGCGCTCGTTCATGTGATCCCCTGCGACTATGTTCTCTTAGCAACGTCCGCAGGACTCTTATGTGTCGAACTAAAGCAATCACGCAATTGGGGATTGCGCTGAGCGTTAGCCCCCTGTTAACAGACGCGGCTCAAACTCGGATATCGTCCCGTGACAGTTCCCCCTGTTGTGTTCGGGCGCGTGAATAAGGCCTCAGCCTCAGGTTGGGGCCTTGTTTCGTTGTGGCGCTACTCGCTGCCTTACCACTTGGCTATGCCCTAATAGGATCGACGCCTGACACAGTGCTTTCGCGTGTCATCAAATAAGCTGTAAACCAAAAACTCCCGACACATCTTGATCTTTCAATGCGCAGCGCGCCAAGCTTCACATCTGGCAAGCGCCATTGACGGAAATGGATCCTAAACCGTCACGCGCGCGCCGCGGCTGGCCTCGATAAATCGCAAGTCGGGGCCAGTTCCGTGTCCTCCATGGTTTGCTCTCCCAGGAAGCGATTGCGGTGTACGCTCAACCGCTGTGTGTCACTGCGGCCCCTAGGAGAGCCAAAGACGGTCGGAAATTCCCCGGAGTCCCTTTTCCACGTCGGAATCCGGTTTGGCCGTGTATGACTCTCTCAGAGTCAGCAAGGGCACATTCAGGAGTCGGGATCACTCCATGTGGCACGTAGAACCGGAAAATGATGACTGGCGCGAGGTTCACCTTGCCCACGTGGAGAGCCTAGGCAGTCAGCTTTGGCTGCGCTGTAACGTCTGCGGCCACAGCCTAACGCCAGAACCGGGTGCGTTCGCCAAAGAGCATCATCTGGATATGGGAACGCCGCTGCTGCTGATAGCGCGCCGGCTCAAGTGCACACATTGCAACGAGCGCAAGGCCCATTGCTGGCCGGAGCCGTATGGCATTGGTAGTAGATACTGAGCCCGATCCTGGGTGTACACTCGCCCCATAGTCAGGTTCGGTGAAACCCACTCTGAGCCCATTATCGGAGGACGGTTCATGAGCAAATCAATCAGAGTATGTTTGCGCTTCACTCCCGCCATTGCTGCCATCATTGTCGCGACGCCTGCGAGCGCCATCGACTGTGTTCGAGGATATCAGCGGGTCCAGGGCAATTTGATCGCTACGCCTTATTGCCAAGACCAGCAGCTAGCCCAAGTTGCGCGCGAGTACGGCATAAGGGCGTCCGCGGCTAAGATCCGCAACAACCCCAACTACAAGAAAGAGATCTGCCGCACCGTCTGGACCGACAATCGCGTTCATATGACGTGCGAGAATGCTGGTATCCCCGAGCGCGTCCGGTAGCACTTAGGCTCGTGGCTTGCCAGTCATGCTGCCGCGACCATGCCGGCGATTGTTATCACCACGACAATCACGCCGAACGACAAGACGCTGGCGTCTTTCGTCATTTTGGGCCCCCTTACTTGCCTCTAGGCCACCCCTCGATGTTCTTCTTATCTCAAACCTGCTGCTGCTCTCCGCCTCTCTATCGCTAGAGGTGAGAATGCATCTGCAAAAGCCTCTTTCCATTGAGATGAAACGCTCTCACTATTGCTAGCCCCTCCGTTATTCTGGGGTCCAGCCATCGCTGCCGGCGCTGCCCCCGGCACCTCCGTACCGCGAGCACCACGTGCGCAAAGCTTGCGTGGCTCGGGCGGCTTTGAACTGCCGCATCATCATCGTCTCGGCCAGTTTGCAGCTCGCCTCGTCGCCGAACTCGTGGCTCGTCACGGTCCAGCCGTTGGCCGATCCGACCATGACCATGAGCAGGTATTTCATTGCTCACCCCTCATTTGATTGGCGCGCACCACGCGCTTGCGTTGTTCGTAGGCCCTGCGCTTCTCTTTCGCCACTTCATCAAAGAGTGCGCATCTGCGTCGTATTAGAAGGTCCGCTAAGCGCGGATTGTCGGAATAGTTTGTGCGGTAGTGCGCGTAACTTTTGCGGCACTCCACCGCATCGGTCTCTGCCTTTCTGACCTGTCTCAGCTCGTAGGTATCACCGCTGGTGCCGCCAACGAGCACTAAGTCTGCTAGCTCATCGCCATGGGCAGAATAAGCGACCATTAAGATCGCCAGTGTCATTAAGAGCCCCCATTTCATAGTGCGCGCCCTATTCCCCACTATTGCGTCCAATTACTTGTGTTTGCGGGAGCCACGAGGAGGGCCGCTTCGAGCTTGTCGTCGAACAAGCGCGTGAAGAATTTGACGGTGTCGACCTCATCTTGGTTCGCAGCCTTGCTGCACTGGTCAGCCGCATGTCTGCAGGCTGCAGCGGAGAACTCGCACAAGCTCGAAAGCA
>Ga0255058_10002057_pt1 | contig 11187 bp, 4 predicted proteins | sample Cases_109_9_MG_FD_188637 | JGI IMG/M metagenome (GOLD analysis project Ga0255058, IMG submission 188637) | Seawater microbial communities from Amundsen Gulf, Northwest Territories, Canada - Cases_109_9 | ecosystem: Environmental > Aquatic > Marine > Gulf | place: Canada: Northwest Territories... | reverse complement strand
GCTTTCAGACTGCCACCAACAGCTGTCACGGCAACTATAATCACTACAGCTATCAGGGCCGCTATCAAACCATACTCTATTGCTGTAACTCCATCCTCATCCTTCAAAAATCTCATTAATTTCTTCATCTTAATCTCCCCCTTTTCTAAAATATAAAAATGCAAAATGAAATAAATATACTCAACGTTTCTCAATTTGTAACTGTCAGTTGGTCAACCAGATGTTACGTTAGTGCTATTGAGCAACCACCGTGCCATAAAGCTGACGGCTTAAAATATTATACCGTAACATTTTAATTTTATTATACTTACAATTATATTCATTGAAAATAATGGTGAAGGAATACCTCTGACATAAGTTCTTTAAAATACCCACCCTATTCATATAAGTACTTATTTTACAAAGGTTAAGTGGTGTTTGTTTTCCTTGATAACCATTCAACAATAGTATACACAAGAAACAGGCCGATTTCGTTATCAACTATTGTAAACTGAAATAAACACACCTTTGTGCTTTTTATAGAATACCCCTTATTATCGGTATATTTTCAGAAATCTCAATCCCACACCAAACCACACCCTTTAACGGCATATGTACTTAAATCAGAGAATAGATTGTTACGAGATTTTGCATAGATTTTAATAAACATTAGTATCAACTTTCGTGCCACAAGCGTTTAAAAGGAAAATATCTCATGTAAACCGTTTAATATACGCATCTTAAGGTTTTGCCTTGCTGGTGAGATGGATTTGGAAACTGAGTCTTTTTAGGAAATATTGAAATATTTTGATACGATGTAATATTATTTTGGGACTTGGCTATATTATTTCTCTATATCTTTCAATACATTTTGTTCCGGCCGAGCCTCTGTTTAGACATTCCATGACTTTTTTTAAGATTATGTGTTGATTTTGACACATTTCTTTCACCATTAAGGGAATATTTTCCCTTAGAACACTCATCTATGTTGAAAGGGTTAAAAGGAATAGAGTCATATCATTAATAATATTAGGATATTACGGTTTTTCTTCTAAAAACCACCACTTCGGTATGAAAATTGTTATGCTAAACTTGATAAGATATTCTGAAAAATTATTGAAATTTTACAGATTTCTGTTTTAATTACCGATATCTTTAAATGAAACATGTTATAGATATCAAAAAGATTTATAACAATTTTGGGAGGAAGACGAAGACTATGAAAAGTCAAAAAGGATTTTTCGTTTCAATCTTATCTTTCGTATTGTTTCTGTTTGTCTTAATGGTAACGTATACATCAGGTCAGATGAATGTAGCTGCTCAAGGCCAGGGTAAGCCACAGGTGGTTGCAATTCAGGGACTAGCCAAGGTAGAAGGCCAGGATGCAATAGTTGAGATTCTGGTGGCTGTTCAGCCGGGCGAGAATGCTATGGCAAAGGCCAGGGATAAATTAAGACGCATGTATCCTGATGCAGTGGAAATTGATTCATCAAATTACTCATTGACCGGATTGGATTGGAAAGATGATTCTTATTTCCAAAATAATAACTCCCAAGTGCCATTTGTTTATAATAACGGTAATATTCCTGCGGAGGTGAATCCTGATGGATCAACAGTTATGGGAAAAGCCTATCAGGCTTGGAATAATGTGGTGACGTCCATATTCAAATTCGAATTCGATACAACGTCATATAACGGATGTCCCTCACTGGTCAAAGAATGTAAAGGAAGGCAATACTTTAACGGGGACAATGAAATTGCGTGGTTAGACATCAGGGAACCTTCAGTACTGGGCGTAACCTGGTATGGAACCAGTATAGAAGAATTCGATATGGCGTTAGACAATGCAGATTTTAACTGGTATGACGGTATAAATCCAAGTGACATTCCAAACAATGCCATTGATCTGCAAACAGTTTGGAGCCATGAGCTTGGACATGCGCTTGGACTTGGCCATTCTAACGTTAACGGTGCTGTAATGGAACCTTATTATGCCGGACCACTACGAATTCTTCATCAGGATGATATCGATGGTATTACATCCCTTTATCCGGCCTCAAATGTAGACTTGCCGCCTACGGTTACAATTACCAGTCCTGCTGATGGGGCTACATTTGCTTCAGGAGCTAATATTACTTTTGCAGGAACTGCTGATGACAATGAAGACGGTGATCTGAAAACCAGTTTGAATTGGACTGATAATAATATTTATCTTGGTAGCGGTAGCAGCTTTCCTGCTAAATTGATTGACGGATCACATAAAATTACGGCAACCGTGACCGACTCAAATAATAGCACTGGAAGTGATTCGGTAAATATCGAGGTTATTGTCCTGGGTGATGGTGACCCAAATGACATCTACGTCGGGGCAATTGACTTTACTGAAAAACGAAAAGGAAGGGGTGGCTCTTTTATAGATCTTATTACGACCGTAACTATCCACAGGGATTCTGATGCCAATGGCAGCAGTGCTGGAGATGAACTCGTTGGTGGTGCTAGCGTGCAGATGACATTGGACCGCGAGGGTTTAGAAAATCCCTTTGTTTTTTCAGGGACTACGAATAGTGAAGGTATAGCAAAGTTTACTTTACAACGTGCCTTGATTGATACTCCATACACAGCAACCGTAACCGGTGTAACTCATTCAACATACACCTACAACAACTTGCTAAATGTGGAGAATGAAGACTCACATACAATTCAACCATAATAACATCTCAATATGGTAGGATAAGAAAAGGGGTGCGCAAAAAAACGCACCCCTTTTTTATTTCCCACACATGTACAACTATCTCCATATCTAAGGTAGTATCTACCTTAGATTGCCTTAGCCTTCCTTCTCTTTCTGCTCTCCATTGATATTACCGGTTCTGGAAGTTGGTTGGTTTGCATAAGACCTTGACTCGCCGCAATCGCTGCACACCTTTATCTCTGCCGTATTAAGCTTTCCGCATTTGCATTTCCAATTCCACGTTTGCCATGCCCTGATCTTTTTTGCAATCCCATTGCGCATTAATACGGATGTCACCGCCAGGCCAATACCAAAAACGCCAAGCATTATCAATCCAATGATAACGCCGACGCTCCACGCCCCGGGTTCACCCGTCAGCTTCCACTCCTCAATCTTTTCTCCGGCCCTATCTACATACCTGTTTTCAGGATATTTGTTAATGAATTCCTCAAGCGCCTTAATGACGCCTTTCTCCAGGTATGACGAGAAAGTCAATTGATCCACCATCATCCTTGCATATCCCATGTATGAACTATCAGGATAAAGCTCGACAAACGCCTCGTATACCTCAAGTGTCCCTTCATGTCTGGCCTTTTTAAAATACTTCACCTCCAGAATTCTCTTCGCACTCTGAACCGATGGACTCCCCGGGTATTGTTCTATAAAACCTTCGTATGCCTCTATGGTATCAAGTTCTTCTGCGGCCTTGAAGGCCAGGCGCCCAATCATTGACCTGGCTTTTTGCACTTGCGAACTATCGGAATATGTATTGATAAACGTCTCGTAAGCGGCAATAGTTCCGGCCTGCTCTGCTTCGTCAAAGGCAATACCCCCAATCCTGGCTTTCACTTCCTGAGAAAATTTACTGTCCGGGTATTCTTTAAGAAGGCCTTTGTAGGATTCAATGGTAGCTTTGCCTTTAGCCCTGTCAAGAGCCAGCTCCTCAACCCTGTCAACGGCTTTTCGGTAATACTTGCCCTGTGGATACTCCTTGATAAAACCTTCATAAGCCATAGTTGTATCCTCTCCAGCAGCAATATTAAAGGACAGTTCCTCTATCTTTAACTTCGCCTCCCCGACATACACCCCATTCGGATATTCGTGCAGATATTCCTCGTACAACTTAATGGCATCAACGGCGTTGCCTGCCTTATGCCCCTTCTCAAAGAATAACTCTTCGATCCTGTCTCTTATGCGTTGTATGCGTTCTGAAGAGAGAAATAAATGAGGAAACTTGGTCAGGGATTCAATACCTCCACTACTTAACACCGCATTGAATTCCTTTTCATTAATAATCTTCTTTGCATCTTCAATATATTTACCCTCCGGATATTCATCCAGATATTCTTTATAAGAATCTACAGTATCTTTTGATTTGGCCTGGCTATATTTTATGTCTTCGATTATGTGCCTTGCCTCGGCTACAAACTCACTCTGAGGATTTTCGGCTATGTACCTTTCAAGAGACGCAATATCTTTGTCTTGTTTACCGTGAGCAACCGTTAATTCTCCAACCATCTTCTTAGCTCCCTCTAAAAAGACATCGTCAGGATTATTGACTATCCAGGTCTTTATTTTATTAATGTTACTTAAGAAATCTTTATCTGTGAACATTAATGCCTTAATCTTTAACGTTGCTTCCATTACATGTCTGCCGTCAGGATACTTTTTCAAATAGCCTGAATAAACACTAATCGTATCTTCCTTCTTTGCCAGATCATAATACCTGTCGTCCGCTTTCTCTCCGGCTTCCGCGGCAAAGACAGAATCCGGATGAAGCTCGACAAATCTTTCATACTTTGCCGCTTTCTCCGCCAGGCTGACTTCCATGGCTTCTTCTTCTTTTTTCATAATCTTCAATATATCTTTTCCACGAACCCATCCCGAACCAACTGAAGGAACGTTGATTTGATACCAATCATCATCGAAGCGTTCCAATCTGAATTCATTGGCGTCGCGGACAGTTGTCTTATGGATGAAGCCAGATAACGCAGGAAATTTTTTCGGGATTTTTAATACCTTCCTGTCCGGTTTAACGATTATGTAAACAGGAACCTTCGGTTTTTCTATCGATTCAAATTTCTTCCTGACAGCCCGGTCTACGCTCGTCCCAGCATTTTCGATTAATGTGTTAAACTCCCCTGATTCTTCATCAGTACCCGTTGGTTTTGCATCCCTGGATAGAGTAACGACCTTCCTATACATGGAAAAGGCCCCATCATAATCGTACATAACGTCCTCAAGGATAAGTCCCAATTGATAATATGCCTCAAGGTTGTCAGGTTCCGTCCTTATAGATTTTGAGAATTTTGTAATTGCCGAGGCATAATCACCATCGGCCTTGAAGCGCTTGCCCTTTTTTATCAATGAGGAGCTATATAATTCTTTCAGAAACCCCTGAGCAATGGCGTGATTTTCAGAAAGGCATAAAAATAGAAATGATAACAGGAGAGAAGATATTAATAATGGCCTTATGAGTATGTTCATTTTTGTCTTACATGTATTGAGGAGTTTAAAACACGATCGCATTTAATGCATAATTGTAATACTGGCAGTTGAAACTATCAACAAAATTATGCATTCAGATTACGGACACTTTTCAGATACATAACCCGAACGAGTTGGAAATGGAGAATTTGGGTAACGGTTAGGAGGCTGGCATGGCTTAGGCTTAGTCAGTTATTAGCTTAAATTCTTCAAATTGCCATAACCCGACTACAGAGCTGACGTCATTGTGGTTTGTTTGTTATTTACAATTTACCTGGGGAGGCAATTCAGCATAAGCTGAATTGCTAAGCAATTTTACTTTGTAAAATTACCATACGCGTGGGAACTAGATAAGGGAAACGGGGAAAGGGGAGGTACAAAAGACCCCGAATCCCTTATCCAGACTTACACACGCATTACTTATAGAAACTTTACTCAGACTTGGCTATTTACTTCGGTGGTTTTCCCCCGCCTTTACCATTATCAGGTTTACCACCACCTGATCCACCACCACCTGATTTTGCTACAAGTGAGATATTTATGTCTACAACGACAATATTATTCGATCCATCACGCGCAATGGCCGTCAACGTGTAATCACCAAGACTGACATTGCGGGTCTTCCAGGTGTATGTAAGAGGACTGGTGGTGCTTGCGCTAAGCCGCGGTGAACCTGAACCTGTATAGCCCAGATATAATTCAATAACACTGAGATTGTCGTCGATAGCCGTGACTTCTATAGATACGTTACCAGAAACGGTGGCACCGTCTGCCGGGCTGACAAAACTTACTACTGGGGCTTGATTATCACCGTTTGGTGTTGAATCACATCCGTCAGGTGTGCCGTCATTGTCAGTATCTACTGTGTCGTCAAAGCCAGGGCACTGATCTACTGAATCTGCAACTCCATCACCATCAGAGTCTATCAATGGATCGCAGCCATCTGGAATGCCATCTGCATCAACGTCTATATTGTCATTAAAACCAGGGCACTGATCTACTGAATCTGCAACTCCATCACCATCAGAGTCTATCAATGGATCGCAGCCATCTGGAATGCCATCTGCATCAACGTCTACATTGTCATCAAAGCCAGGGCAGGTATCACAGAAGTCAGGGATACCATCTAAGTCGGTATCAACATTGTCGTCGCCGCCTGGACAGATATCTACATCGCCGCATACTCCGTCACCATCAGCATCATTAAGAGGATCGTTAGGACATGCGTCACAGGCATCGCCTATTCCGTCACCATCCGTGTCTTCCTGTCCCGGGTTAGCAATGGCAGGACAATTATCTACAGCGTCATCTATCCCGTCACCGTCATTATCTGAACCGGACCCTAGTACATCAGTATATGCGGTCATTGAATTATTTCCCGGCACTGGATCTGCTGATGCTGTAGTCACATCTACTCTTAATTCATGCATCCCTATTGATGCATCAGGAATATACCAGTCGAAAGTAACCTCGAGCCCGACAGTCGGGCTGAGAGACCAAGGAAGAGATTCATCTATCTGCATGCCATCCGTTACGTCATACAGGCTTACGGTAATATTTTCGGAAGATGTCCCATTATTAACTATTGTTGCAATAACATTAACGATATCCGGTCCTCCTTTGGTAACCTCTGAAGGCGAGGTAAGGCCAGTAACTTCTACATCCTGACCCTGGCCAGGGCCAGTTGATTCCTGAACCATAACCGTTGTTTCCATAGAATTATTTTCCGGCACTGGATCTACTGATGCTGTAATTACATCTACTCTTAATTCATGCGTCCCTATTGATGCATCAGCAATATCCCAGGGCCAAGTAACATAGAGCACGGTTCCCGAAGGCCAAAAAGGGCTGAGAGGATAATTAGAAAGAGATTCATCTATCTGCCTTCCATCCGTTACGTCATACAGGCTTACGGTAACATACGCGGTCTCGGCCGGAGAGAGTAAATCAAGAGTATTAACTATCGATGCAGTAACATCAACAGTATTATCAACTCCTTTGGTAACCTCTAAAGGCGCGTCAAGGCTAAAAACTTGTACATCCGGACCCTCCTGGGCAGTTGAGTCCTGAACCATAACCATTGTTTCCATAGAATTATTCGTATTTCTTTCATCCGATGTTAGATCTGCCACTACTCTCAGGGTGTGAATGCCTATATCAGCACCCCAATCGAATGTCAAATTCGCTGTTGCACAGGCAGCCAAAGGAGAAGGAAAAACTTCTTGCGTGACCATGAATACACCATTGTCATACAAGTTAACCGTAAAAGATTCCTCAAAAGTACCCTGATTAGCTACGCTTACGTTTACTAAAATATTTCCATCGAATGCTGGAGATGGCACTAATATGTCCATAACAGCTACATCGTGGTCTGGTGGTATATAGTTAAGGGCAGCTACTGCATCGACTAATCCCCATCCGTATTCATCATCCCGACCGGGGTTTCCTAGATCCTTTGCAGTAGATTCTATAGCTTCTCTCACATTTTCCAAGCAAATCCCATTGGCAATCAATAAGGCAGCTACACCCGACACGTGTGGAGTAGCCATAGAAGTACCCTGGAAGAACCAGTAACCGAAATCGTTCGGATCCTTGGTATTCGGATCGAATGTCTGCTGGAGAATCCCATCATTGTAAGTATCTCCATTTTGATTAACAGTCAAGTCTCCTCCGGGAGCTGCGATATCCACATACGCACCCGTATTCGAATAATATGATCTGGTTTCATCATATCGAGTCGCTCCCACAGCAATACAATAATCATCATAGGCGGCCGGGTAGAAAGTAGGATTGCCATTTTCAAACTCGTTTCCGGCAGCACAAACAATGGTAACTCCTTTACCATAAGCGTAAGCTAAGGCACTTTCCATTGTAGTTGATGCGCTCGTGCCTCCCAAACTCATATTTATAACATCAGCGCCATTATCAGCGGCAAAATAGATACCATCAGCTATGTCTACGTAGTCCCCGGAACCATTACTAGCTAAAACCTTGACCGGCATAATAGCAGTGTTAAAGGCTATACCGGCTACTCCCAGGCCGTTATCTGTACTCTGGGCAATTGTACCCGTAACATGTGTACCATGGCTATTATCATCGTTTGGATGGCCATCGTTAGTTATACAATCCTTTCCAGCTACAAATGTGGTATTAGCAAGATCCGGTGCACGTGAATATTCAAAAACTCCGTCTCCATCTACATCATAATCTTCGTAGGCCACTCCGGTATCTATCACAGCCACTACGACTGTTGGATCACCACCTTGAGGAGGAATATCCCAGGCGGATTCCATGTTTATACCTCCAGAAGAGTCATGCAGATTCCACTGTTCGGGATCAAAAAAAGGATCGTTTGGAGTAAAAAGTGCAAAAGCTATGAAGTTTGGCTCGGCATATTCCACATTAGGGTTTTTGTTATAGATGGTCACCATTTCTTCCACAGTTCTATTTTTGGAGATTCCAAGGCGGTGAAATTTCCCGCGTTTGTTTACGGAGAGAACCGAACACCCATGGGTCTGATTTGCCTGACCGATGACATCCTGAGATACACCGGCTTTGAACTTGACAATAATCTCACCCGGAACCCATTTCTGTTTGCTAACAGTACCCACTCCACCTTTTACAAAGATGTCACCTTGCCCAAAACTAACGCCGGCAAGACTGAAAACTAAAAAGGCCGCCAATATCAGTAAAAAGCCCCTTTGTTTCATTTTCATATTTGTTCCTCCTTAATTATTCTAGAAAAAATGCAAAAGAATTTTATCTGTTTGTCATGTTATTTATCATATATTTAGAATGCATTGACAATCTAAATGGATTTATTACCTTTTGATTTAGGCAATTCCTCATAAGCATAAATAGAAAAAACCCTTAAATATTATGAAATATTATGGTTTTTTCCATAGTTGAATCTCACAACATTCATGCCAAGATGAGAGATGCCGGTTAAGATTTATTATAAGTTCTGCGTTATACGCTGGTTAAATCTTATTTTGGTTAGAGAAGGATCTATTGTGGGGATAATTTCTTCGAAGAAATTTGTCAACTAAAAGAAAAAACATTTCGCTAAAGAAAACCCGATTATTGTCTTAAGCGTATGCACTATAAAAAGCTAAGGTATGTTTATTTTTTTTCTTGCCTACTCAACAATAGTTGACAAGAAAATTGGTCTGTTTCTCAAATCTTTGAAAAATCTCAAAAATGTCATAGAGTGTGTAATACAGTCCAAGACAGGCTATAAAATTGAAGAATATGGAGTGTGGAGTACGAATCACAAATGGTAGAATTGTGGAAAATAAGAAAATAAATTGTGAGTTATTGTGGATATGAGGAACTAAGCCTTAGTGCTTGAAGTGACGTTCTCCCGTGAAAACCATTGAGATGCCGTGCTCGTCTGCTGCCTTTATCACTTCCTCGTCTTTTTTGGAACCACCCGGTTGGATTATGGCAACAATACCTGATTTGGCGGCAAGGTCAATGCTGTCCCTGAAAGGAAAGAATGCATCTGAGGCTAAAACAGACCCGGAGATCCGGTCACCCGCTTTTTGAATTGCAATATTGGTAGAATCAACTCGGCTCATCTGGCCAGCTCCCACGCCAACAACCATCCTGTCCTTTGTCATAACTATGGCATTGGACTTGACGTGTTTGCAGACCTTCCAGGCAAATAATAATTCTTCTATTTCATCTTCCGATGGAACTTTTTTAGTAGCAATTTTTAATTGACTTTTATCACCTGAAAGAGCATCTTTGTCCTGAACTAATACCCCACCCACTACGTCCTTTAAGACCTTTAGTGTTTTTTCTGCCGACTTTCCGTTCAAGGAATGCAACTTCAATAGTCGCAGGTCTTTTCCCCAACCACGCTTTTTAGTCAGCATTTCTATAGCTTCATCTTCAAATCCCGGCGCAGCAATTGCTTCGACAAAATGCCCTGGCTGGGTGATAACGTCTGCAGTCTTTCCATCAACCGTTCTGTTTAGCCCGAGTATACATCCAAACGCTGAAACCGGATCAGAATTGTATGCATTGCCGAACGCTTCATTGAGTGCACCGGCAGATGCAACACCACAGGGATTTGCATGCTTGATTAAGACGGCAGATGGCTTTTCAAATTCTTTAACGATATCAACAGCAACATCAAGATCCATTATGTTATTGTAAGATAGAGCCTTGCCGTGTAACTGTTCAGCATTTGAGATACAAGGCTCCTGAAAGTTCTCATATACATAAAACGCTGAAGATTGGTGAGGATTTTCTCCATATCTTAAGTCTTGCTTTTTATGCAGTTCAAGATTTAAGATTTCAGGATATTCTTCCTTATGCTCCCTTTTAAAATAATTAGAAATTGCCCTATCGTAGCGACTCGTCTGTGTAAACGCCTCAGCAGCTAATTTGTAACAGGTTTCAACAGACAGCTCACCGTTTCCTTTATTTAATTCATCTAAGAGCGCTTCATAACGCCCTGGGTTAACCACAACTGCGACATGCTTAAAATTCTTAGCTGCCGACCTAATCATGGATGGCCCGCCTATGTCAATATTTTCTATTGCTTCTTCCTGAGAAACGTTATCCTTCTTTATCGTCTTCTCAAATGGATAAAGATTAACAACTACGAGGTCTATGGTTCCTATACCTAAATCCCCTATTTGCTTCATGTGGCTTTTATTATCCCTTACTGCAAGCAACCCGCCATGAATCTTTGGATGAAGCGTTTTTACCCTGCCGTCCATTATCTCCGGAAATCCCGTATATTCAGATACCTCTGTAACATTAATACCGCTTTCCTTCAATAGCTTGGCGGTGCCCCCGGTAGAAAGTATTTTTATGTCAAACTTTGCCAAACCTTTGGCAAGATTCGCTATTCCTGTTTTGTCTGATACGCTTATTAAGGCTGTTTTTATTTTGGCCATATTTCACCCACTAAAACAATTTTTTTAAATTTAAGATTTGTCGAAATGCTACCAAAACGCCGCCATTATGTCAAAACA
>Ga0255058_10002055_pt1 | contig 11194 bp, 13 predicted proteins | sample Cases_109_9_MG_FD_188637 | JGI IMG/M metagenome (GOLD analysis project Ga0255058, IMG submission 188637) | Seawater microbial communities from Amundsen Gulf, Northwest Territories, Canada - Cases_109_9 | ecosystem: Environmental > Aquatic > Marine > Gulf | place: Canada: Northwest Territories... | reverse complement strand
AACGACGTCTACACCCAGCCGGGTGTGGAAGAGGCCCTCGCCGGCTACGAAGTGGCCGCCGAGACCGGGACAATGAAGGGTGTCGTCGAGGAGTTTGCGCTCCACCGGGTGAGGCGAATCACTGCGCGCTAGCCCGATCCCGCACGATGGCGATGAGCTTGACGCCCTCGCTGATAATGGCGATCCCCAACCCGACCATGGCCAGCACCAGGACCGCCCGGGCAACCGCTTCCCAGGTGACATCCATGAAGCCGAGCTCCACGTTGAGGTCGTAGGATGAGAAGTCGAACGGGAACACGCGGAAGAGGCGCACCGTCGCCGCCAGAGAGATCAGATTGAGAATGAGTTGAGCAAGCGTCTTGAACCAGGCGTCGTCGTACCACAAGTAAGCGAGGTTGACCACGATGCTTGCCAGCAATGAGAAGGCGATGATCGGTACCACCGCCTCGAAGTCGTCGGTCAAGAAGCCAAGCAGATCCCACTCCAGCAGGTGGGTGACCACGTAGAGCAGCCCTGCATTCACCGCGATGCCCACCGCATAGCCGAATCGACGGGCCCCGGGTGAGGACCGGCCGGTGTCGCTCGACGACGCGCCTTGCGTCATCGGTCTGAGTAGTGGTTGGTGATGGGGAGGCGGCGGTCCCGCCCGAAGGCCTTCTCTGTGATCCGCACCCCGGGCGCTGACTGGCGCCGCTTGTACTCATTGCGGTCGACCAACCGGGCTACCCGGTGCACCAGATCGAGGTCGTAACCGTCGGCGGCGATCTCCTCCGGAGAGGCGTCTTCCTCGATGTAGCGCATCAGGATCGGGTCCAGGGTCTCGTAAGCCGGCAGCGTGTCGGTGTCGAGCTGGTTGGGCCGCAGCTCCGCAGACGGCGCTTTGTCGATGATCGCCCGCGGGATCACCTCGCCCTGCTTGTTGCGCCACTCCGCCAGCCGGTACACCAGCGTCTTGTACACGTCCTTGAGCACCGCGTACCCGCCGACCATATCCCCATAGAGGGTGGCGTAGCCGACCGCCATCTCCGACTTGTTCCCGGTGGCGACGACCATGCCACCGAACTTGTTGGACACCGTCATCAGGATCGTGCCCCGGATCCGCGCCTGCAGGTTCTCTTCTGCGACGCCGTGCTCGAGGCCCGCAAACATGGGGTCGAGGGCGTCGAGGAAGGGGGCAAAGACCGGTTCGATGGGAACGACGTCGAACCGACAGCCCAGAGCGCCGGCGAGGGCTCGAGAGTCCTTCACCGAGCCTTCCGACGAATATCGGGATGGCATGGTGATGCCGTGCACCATCTCGCCACCGAGGGCGTCGACGGCGATGGTGGCGACCAGAGCGGAGTCGATGCCACCGGAGAGGCCGATCACGACCTCGGAGAAGCCGTTCTTGTGCACGTAGCCGCGGAGCCCGGTCACCAGTGCGGCGTAGATCTCGGCGTCCTCATCGAGACGCTCGGCGATGGCGCCGCCGGCAGTCTCGACGTCGGCCTCCCCGGGCTCGGTCACGGCAATGCGGGTAACACTCACGGATCTGGGCTCGGGGAGCGGGACGTCGACCACGAACAGCTCCTCTGTGAACTGCCCTGCCCGGTAGACCAGCGACCCATCGGGGGCAAACACCATCGAGTCCCCATCGAAGACGAGCTCGTCCTGCCCGCCGACGCCGTTGAGATAGGCGACCACCGCACCGGAGCGAACCGCCTGGTCACGCAACAGCCGATCGCGCTCGGCGCCACGGCCCAGGTGATACGGCGACCCGTTGATGTTCAACAGGACCACGGCGCCGGCTCCTGCCTGCTGCGACGGCGGGCCATCCGGTGACCAGATGTCCTCACAGATGGATACGCCGGCGGTCAGGCCTGAGATCCCCCACAACCTGACCGGGTCGCGACTCTCTGCGAAGTAGCGCGCCTCGTCGAAGACGCCGTAGTTGGGAAGCAGTTCCTTGTGATAGATCCCCTTGATCTCCCCATCGGCGAGGACCGCAGCGGCGTTGGTGAGATCCCGCTCCACGGCATCATCATCGATGACACCCTCCTCGAGCCGGTGCACGAACCCGACAACGACCGCGGTGGTGCCGGATGCTTCGGCAAGCCGCTCGACGACCGCGAGGTTGTCGGAGACGAAGTCGTCGCGATGCACCAGATCTTCCGGCGGATAGCCGGTGACGGCAAGCTCGGGCAAGAGCAGCACGTCTGCCCGTTGCTCCTCGGCCCAGGCCATGGCGGCCAGGATCCGCCGCTCGTTGCCGTCGAGATCGCCAACGGTGAGATCGATCTGGGCGCCTGCGATGCGCAGACGGTCGGTCATATCCCGGCCACGGTCTCTTCGATCAGGAAGTCGACCACCGCGATCAAGCCATCCTTCTCGGAAGCGCCGTCCTTCATCGCGTTGGCGAACGTCTCGCGCTGCCGGTCGGCCGAGGTGCCCCGCTTTGCGATGTCACGGGCCCGCTCGACCTCCTCGACGCAGTCGAGCATCTCGGCGTCGGGGCGCACCAGCTCGATGATCTCCTCGAGCAGATCCGGGTAGGGGACGATCTCGCCGACCCCGTAGTCGATCAGCCCCTCGTCGATTCCGTAGCGCTGGGCGCGCCACACGTTCTCGTTGATCAGCATTCTCGAGTAGATCCGCCAGCGCTGGTTGTCCTCTCGCAGCCGGTACAGCATGGATAGCAAGGAGACGTAGAGCGCCGCGATGGTGATGGTGTCGTCGATGCGGGTGGCGATGTCGGTGGAGCGCATCTCCACGGTCGGGTACCGCGCAGACGGCCTGATGTCCCACCACAGCTTGGTGGCGTCCTCGATGACACCGGCGTCGATCAGCACCTGGACGTGGCGCTCGTAATCGGTCCAGCCGTCGAACTCATGCGGCATCCCGGTTCGGGGAACCGCCCGCCACACCGAGGTCCGGTACGACTTGAGGCCGGTGTCGGCGCCGTGCCAGTACGGGGACGAGGTCGACAGCGCAAGCAGATGAGGCAGGAAGTAGAGCACCTGGTTCATCAGGTCGATCCGCACCTCCTTCTCCTCGATGCCGACGTGGACATGCATGCCACAGATCAGGAGCCGGCGCACCACTCCCTGAAGCGCCTCGGCCAGCACGTTGTAACGCATCTTGTCGGTGTGGCGCTGGTCGGCCCACTCGGCGAATGGGTGGGTGGATGCGGCCATCAACGCCATGTCGTATTTGGCGACTACGTCGGAAATGAGACGGCGAAGATCCCGCAGGTGCTGGGCGGTCTCCTTGATGTTGGCTCCGACGGGGGTTCCCACTTCGATCTGGGAGCGAATGAACTCCGGGCTGACCATGCCGGCGGCGATGGCGTCACAGGCGGCGATGAGATCGGGGGGCATGTCGGGGACGAGATTGCGCGTCTGCCGATCGACGACCCAGTACTCCTCCTCGATCCCGATCGTGAAGCTCGGCCTGACGTGCACCATCGTCCCTCCTCCACTGGTAATCGTAGAGAACGCTGCGGACTGAGTTTGGTTAACCAATCAACTCGAACCCGGCTTCGGTGAGGGCAGCAGAGAGTGCTCCGGCCTCCCCCGGCCGCACCGACAGCGTGAGCACACCGCCCCCTCCGTGAGGGGCATGGCGAAGCTGCAGGTCGCGGACATCGACGCCGCTGGCGGCGAGTGCCTCGCCGACCCCGGCCAACTCTCCCGGCTTGTCCTCGAGCGAGACACGAACCATGGCGAGCGCCGGGCCGAGGGTCGCCCGCAGCGCCCTAGCCTGATCCAGGGTTTCGGCGAGGCCATAACCGATGACTGCGGCATCGAGCGCCTTCTTCAACCCTTCGGCTGCGGCGGCCACCGCCTCGGCGTTGAGCTCGATGATGTCCAGCCACATCTCCGGGTCGGAGGACGCCACCCGGGTGAGGTCGCGGAAACTGCCCGCCGCCAGCTCCATCGCATGGGGATCGGTCGCCGCGGACTCCAGCAGGGTGGCCGCGAGCAACTGAGGCAAGTGGCTCACCCTTGCCACCGCGGCGTCGTGGGCGGCAGCCGTCATCATCACCGGCCGCGCCCCGAGCCCGGTCACGATGCTCGAGACACGCTCCAGATCGTCGTCGGAAGCACCATCGGTGGTCACCACCCAGGCCGTGCCCCGAAACAAGCCGCCGGATGCTGCCTCCGGCCCCGACTGCTCGCGACCGGCCATCGGATGGGTACCGACAAAGCGAACCTGCGGCTCCACCGCGAGCACGGGGCCCTTGACGGCGGCGACATCGACGACGAGCGCCTCGGTATCCAGCGTGCGCAGCGAGTCGATCACGGTCTTTGGTGGCCCGGCAAGCACCACCAGGTCTTCACCCGTCATCGAGCCGACAACCGATGGCTCGCTCGCCACCACTGCCCCGGTTGCAGCGGCTGCCGTCAGCCGATCCTGGTCGGGATCCCAGCCGAGGGTCTCCCATCCGGCCGTGACGAGGCCCAGGGCGACCGAGGTCCCGATCAGCCCGGTTCCCGAGATGAAGGCGCGTGGCAACGGATCAGATGGGCGTGCCCATGGCGTCGGCGAGGGCACGCACGTCGTCCATCAACGCCTCGTACTCCGACGGCAGGATCGCCTGAGGGCCATCGACCAATGCGGTTTCCGGGGCGGGGTGCACGTCCACCATGAAACCGTCGGCACCCGAGGCCACCGCCGCCCGTGCCAGGGGTGCGACCAGCTCGCGCCGCCCGCCCGAGTGGGAAGGGTCGACCACGATCGGCAGATGCGACAGGTTCTTCACCACCGGTACCGCCGAGATGTCCAGGGTGTTTCGGGTGGAGGTCTCGAACGTCCTGATCCCCCGTTCGCACAAAATCACGTTGTGGTTGCCCTCCTTGAAGATGTACTCGGCGGCGTTGAGCCACTCCTCGATCCTCGCGGTGAAGCCCCGCTTCAGCATGACCGGGAGGTGTTGTTTGCCGAGCTCGGACAGCAAGGCGTAGTTGGCCATGTTGCGGGTGCCGACCCTGACCATGTCGGCGTAGGAAACGACGAGGTCGACGTCTCGAGGGTCGAGGATCTCGACGAGGAACGGCAGCCCGAACTCCTCCCTCGCCGAAGCCAGCATCTCGAGGCCCTTCTCGCCGAGGCCCTGGAATGAGTAGGGCGAGGTGCGCGGCTTGAAGGCATCGCCTCGCAGAATGGTGGCGCCGGCTTTCATCACTGCCTCGGCGGCGGTAAACAGCTGATCGCGGTCCTCGACGGCGCATGGTCCGGCGATCGGGGCGAAGTGACCACCGCCAACCAGCGCCGAGCCGACCGCAACAACCGAGTCCTCGGCCTGGAACTCCCTGCTGACGAACTTGAACGGCTTGAGCACCGGAACGGCGCGCTCCACGCCGGGAAACGCCTCCCAAGGGAGCTGCTGGACACGGATCCGGTCACCGATGATGCCGATCACGGTGCGCTGCGCTCCCTCCGAAACATGGGCCTCGGCGTCGATTTCCGACAGGCGGCTCAGAACGTGGGCGACGTCCTCCTTCGAGGCGCCGGCGCGCATCACGATGATCAGGCTCTCGTCACCAGGCATAGGGGAGCAAGGGTAGGAGACAGCTGCAGACTGTGAACGATGAGACACGAGACGCGAGTCGCGAGTCACGAGCAAGAAGAAGAAGGAGGAGGAGGACCGGCGACCGACCGACTCACGACTCACGACTCACGACTCACGACTCACGGCTCCCAGATCTGCCCCAATCGCGCCCCACTAGCCTCCCGCGCCTCATGCCTTCCATCTTCGTCACCGGCGCCGCAACCCGGATCGGAGGGCGGCTGATCCAACATCTGGAGCGCCGTCGTGGCACCTCCGTCGTCGCCGTCGACGAGATCGACCCGGTCGTCCCGTTTCGATCGCCGTTCGAACGTCTCGCTCTGGACCAGCTGGCGCTGGCCCGGCTGCTCATCGACACCAGGCCGGACGCCGTGATCCACATCCAGACCGTCGACCGCTCGGCGCTCCTCGGGGAAACACGGGCTCACGACGAGTCGGCGGTTGGGTCCCAAGCGTTGTTTGGCGCCATCGGTCGTTGTGACTCGGTTCGGCAGGTCATTGTTCGGTCGGACGGCGCCGTCTACGGATCGAGCCCGCGATCCCCGTCCGTGGTCGGTGTCGACACCAAACCCGTCGAGGCTACGGACCGGTTCCAGCGGGATCTCATCCAGATGGAGGGGTACGTAAGGCAAGTCGCCGGGACCCACGATCACGTCGAGTACACGATCCTGCGTTTCGCACCGGTGTTCGGCCCGACGATCGGCAACGCCATCAGCCGCTACCTGACCCTTCCCGGGGTGCCGACGATGCTCGGATTCGACCCGAGGCTCCAGTTCATCGGCGAGCGAGACGCAGGGGCCGCTTTCACCCATGCCCTCGATCACCCGGTGCCGGGAACATTCAACGTCGCCGCCCCCGGCCAGCTCTATCTGTCTCGAGTGCTCAGGCTCGGGCTTCGCATCGCCCAGCCGCTTCCAAAACGCGCCTTTCGTCGTGCGCTTCGCGGCCTGGCGCGGGTCGGGCTCGAGCTTCCCGACCACACTGTGGCGATGCTCAAGCACGGGAGGGTCATGGACACCGCGGACACCGCTTCCGTGCTCGGCTTCTCCCCGCAGTTGACCTCGCGCCAGGTCACGCTCACCGCCTACGGCAAGATCCCAGAGGATGCCGTCCCGTGAACGCCGGTGACCTCACCGGGTTGACCAGAAACGAGCTTGCCGACATCGCCGCCTCGCTGGAGATTCGCGGCAGGTCGAGCATGCGCAAGGCCGAGCTCATCGAGGCAATCCTCGAATCCACCCCAGAGCCTGATACCGCCACGGATTTCGACCGCCGGCTCCAGATCCCCGGAGTCGGCCGGGAGGATCGAATCGCGGCGCGAGCTCGACGCCAGGTTCTCGACCGGCGCCTCTCCGGGCTCGTCGACGCCGGCCGCCACTGCCGGTGGAAGAGCATCGAGGGTCACCCATGCGGCCTGCCCGTCGTCGTCGGCGACACGCGCTGCGCACTCCACCGGGAGGGCGATTCGTACGATGCGGCAATTCCCGCCCTCGGCCGGCTCGGTTTCGATACCTGGCCGACCCTGATGCGACACGTAACACTCGCCACCTACGACATCGATCCCATAGGCCTGGATCCGGTCGTCCACGAGATGGCGTGGCATCTCGTCAACGGCCTGTACTTCGACTACTTCCGTGTCGAGGTCGAGGGCATCGAGCACGTCCCCGAGGAAGGAGCGGCGATGCTCGTCGCCAACCACGGCGGGGCGGCGCTGCCTTACGACGGTGCGATGCTGTCGCTTGCGGTTCTCAACGAGATGGAGAGGCCACGACGACTCCGAATCACCGGCACCGAGATCTTCAACATGCTGCCGTGGCTGTCGCACATCTATCGCAAGGTGGGTGCCGCGTATGCGGCCCGCGACGACGCCACCCAGCTACTGGAGAGGGGCGCCCTGCTCGGTGTCTTTCCCGAGGGCGAGCGGGGATTCATGAAGCCGGTGTGGCAGGCATACCAGGTGCAGCGGTTCGGTCGGGGCGGCTTCGTCGAGCTGGCCGAACAGACCGGCACCCCGGTGATCCCGGTGGCGATCGTCGGAGCCGAGGAGGTGCACCCGGCGCTCACGGTTTCGGCCAGACTCGCCCAGCTGGTTCGCTTCGTCTTTCCCCAACAGCGGGTCGAGGAGATCGCCGTCTTCCTCAACCCGTTCCCCCTGCCGATTCGGTGGAGGATTCGATTCCTGCCACCGGTGCTGCCGGATGATCCGGGATCCGTCCCCGACCCCCTGGCGATGCTGGAGCGCTCTGAGGACATACGACGCCGCGTTCAGGAGGCCCTGGACGACATGCTCGCCAAACGACGGGGGATCTTTTAGACGAGTTGTCAGTGACCAGTTTGCTCGCTGCGCTCGCTTCCAGTTGCCAGCCATGCCGTTCCGTCTGGCAACTGGGAACTGCAACTGGCAACTCCGCTCTCCTCTGCTTGCAATTGCAAGCACTACGCGCTATCCTGCGAGCATCGTGAAGAGCCCCAACGTCACCGACCTCGGCGCTTTCATCCGCGACCAGCGTGAGAAGTCCGCCATGTCGCTGCGAAAGCTGGCCGACCAGGCCGGGATCTCCAACCCGTACCTCTCCCAGATCGAACGTGGTCTGCGGAGGCCATCGGGGGACATCCTGGCCGCAATCGCCGGCGGTCTCGGCCTCAGGACGGAATACCTGTTCGAACGGGCAGGCCTGCTCGACGGGGTCGAGCGTCCGGATGTCGTCCACGTCATCGAGGGAGACGCGGCACTCACGGCAAGTCAGAAACAAGCATTGACGGAGATCTATAAGAGCTTCGTCAGCAACGGAGAGGGGAACGAATGAGCGAAACGCTCGAAACCCAGCAGGAGAACGCTGAGAAGATGTTCTACGCCGCCGTCGGCGCACCCGTCGTCTTCGGCCAGAGGGCGAAGGACTTCGGATTGGCGCTGCTCAACGACACCACATTCGCCGATCTCGAGGCGGCGGGTCGCGAGTTCGCCACCAGCATCCAAGACGCCAAGGTCGTCGAGCAGATTCAGGAATCGGTCGACGTCGAACAGTTCCAGGAGAAGGTCGATGTGCTCAGGGAGCAGTTGGAGACGCTTCTCACCAGTTGGCGCGATCAGTTCGATCCTTCGATGAAGAAGGAGACGGTGAAGATCGAGGTAGACGCAGAGCCGAAGAAGACGACGGCCACGAAGGCGACCGCCAAGAAGACGACCACCGCCAAGAAGACGACCACGGCCAAAAAGACGACCACGGACAACTAGACGAAAGCATCGTCTGCCGATCCCCCTGCCGCGGCGGGGGGATCGTCGCGTCCGACTGCGAGGGGTCGCACATCGGACGTCTGTTGTGCCGAAGGTTCGCGCTGCGACCCTTCGTCAATACTTGACCATCGGGTCGAGGTCCCTGGCCGCCGCGATCCAGTCGTCGACCATCCCCGAGGTTGGAAGGCGGCGGACAAGTCGCTTCCTGGCATTCAGCTCGGTCATCGTCTCCAGCAGGTTCTGCGGGTTGCGAGTCCGCAGCTCCTTGACGGTATCGACGCCGGCGACCTCCAACAGATCGGCGTACTCCGGTCCGATGCCCTTGACCCGCATGAGGTCGGCACGGTTCACCCATCCGAGCACATCGCGCTCCGAAAGCTTGGTTTTGCCGGCGAGGCTCCGGCGCCCGGTCTTCGTCGCAGCCACCCTGAGAAGGGAGTCGGTGGTGCGTACCCCGTTCTTGCGCAGCTTCGTGGCGTCACGTGTTGGTAAGCCAACCGCCGTGATCGAAGCCATGCCCGTCCCTCCGTCGATGTGCGACCAGCGTCGACGCGGGAGCCTACCGAACCTCCCACGGCCGCGCATATCGGTCTCGGGTCTACCGCGGCGGGAAGTCGGAAGGATCGAGCATCCGTGGCGGCCCGAGACCCTCGAGCCAGAGTTCCTCGACGCCGCCGGCATGGCTCTCCAACACATCGTGGAGATCGGCGGGCCCCTCGAGGCCGAGGAGCAGATCCCACAGCTCCGATGACAGCACAACCGGCCAGCCGCGGCGATACCGGTACTTGGGCACGACGGCCGCCGACTTCTTGTCGAGCATGGCATCAACGGTTCCGGCATCGACACCGGGCTGATCACCGAGTGCGACAACGATACGATCGGTGACGGGGCCTCTCGACAGCAAGTCGATCCCGACGCGCATCGATGCCGAGATTCCCTCCTTCCACTCCGGGTCGATCACGATCGTTGCCTCACCGAAGTCTGCTCCTTCGATGATTTCGTCGGCGTCCGGGCCGAGGACGACCACCACCTCATCGACCGGCCACTCCCCTGCCTCGGCGACAACTTGCTCGAGCATCGGCACGCCATGGAACAGCTCCAGGTACTTCGACCCGGTGAACCCGACCCCCGGGTCGGTGGCGACGATGAGAGCAACAGTGCGCGGCATGGGTAATCAAGAAGAGGCTAGGGCTGCCGATTCAGGCTGCATGCTTTCGCGACATCGCACCAACGTTGCAGCCTCGCTGCTGGCGGCTGCTCTGCTCGCCGCCGGATGCGGCACCGCCGCCGGGGACGATGCCGCGTCCAACCCACCCTCGACCGTGGATCCGACAACCACAACAACCCAGACACCCGAGTCACCGACGACGGCACCGCCAACCACTCCCACCACCACGACCTTGCCACCAACCACGACGACTCTGCCACCAACCACTACCACCACCACGACCCTCCCACCCACGACGGCGACGCTGCCGCCAACGACGACGACCACGACTCAGCCGCCGACCACCACAACGACGACCAAGCCTTCCGTGACCCACACCGTCACGACCGAGGAATACGCCATGAGCCCGGGGACGCTGGTGATCAAGGCCGGCGACACGGTGAGGTGGACGAATGTCGGGAACATGGATCACGACATCACGTCCGGGGTGGATCCCACTCCAGACGGCGGCTGGGCGTCGCCCACATTCGCGCCGGGAGAGTCGTGGTCGAGGACCTTCGACACACCCGGCACCTATGACTACTTCTGCTCGCTGCACCCCTACCTCATGCCGGGCAGGATCGTCGTCGAGCCATAGGCGTTGGCGGCTTTGGTCGTCGGCACAGACGTCGCTAGGTACGGGCGGCCGAACTCTCCAGAATGACCTTGAGATTCTCGGCGAAGCCGGCGTTGCGTCTCTTGGCCGCTCCGGTGACCGCCATGATCGCACCGACGAGTCGGAAGATGCCCTCGGTAGGGATGCTCACCGAACGGGTGTAGATCGCCGAGCCGTTCTGCTCCTCGAAGCTGTGGGTGAGCGTCGGCTTGAGTGTCCCTTCTCGCGCCTCGATCCGGATGAACTTCGGGGGGTCGAACGCAGTCACCTCGCTTATGTACTGGCTCACGCCCATGAATTTCACCTTCCAGGTGATCGTGCTCCCCAGCTTGATCGGTGCCTCCGGCTCCGCCTCCAGAACATCGGTGTGCCACTTCGGCTCGTTGCGCTGATCGCTGACGAAGTCAAAGACCTCGGTCACCGGTCGGTCGATCTCGACCGTGTGGGTGGCGGTGATCATCGTGCCTCCTCGCTCCCGGCGCCACACCGCTAGTTGACCATCGGTGCTAGTTGACCACCGGTGGTAGTTGACGCGCTGTAAACCTACTCTATGTGATAAATTTACATGGTGTCAAGTGCGATTCCCTA
>Ga0255058_10002054_pt1 | contig 11199 bp, 6 predicted proteins | sample Cases_109_9_MG_FD_188637 | JGI IMG/M metagenome (GOLD analysis project Ga0255058, IMG submission 188637) | Seawater microbial communities from Amundsen Gulf, Northwest Territories, Canada - Cases_109_9 | ecosystem: Environmental > Aquatic > Marine > Gulf | place: Canada: Northwest Territories... | reverse complement strand
GCGATTCCCCATCGTCGAGCCCACGGCCCTCTTCGTCCGCTCGATCGGCGAAACGACCGACATCGTCGAAAAGGAGATGTACACGTTTACCGACCGGGGAGACAAGTCGCTCACGTTACGGCCGGAAGGCACTGCGTCGGCGGTGCGCGCGTACGTCCAACACAGCGTGCAAGGCCGAGAGCCCGTCACGAAGTGGTACTATATCGGGCCGATGTATCGACGCGAGCGGCCGGCCAAGGGACGCTACCGTCAGTTCTACCAGGCGGGCATCGAAGTGTACGGCGACCCTGGTCCCTATATCGACGCCGAAGTGATCGACATGGTCGTCGGCTTCATCGCGAGCCTCGGCATCACCGAGGTCGAAGTCTTGGTCAACTCGATCGGCGGTCCTGAAGCCCGACGGGACTACACCGCGGCTTTGCTAGCTTACCTCGAACCGCAGCGCGACGAGCTCTGCCCGGACTGCCAGAGGAGGATGGACGCCAATCCCCTGCGCGTGCTCGACTGCAAAGTCCCGCGCTGTGCTGAAATCGCCGCGGGCGCCCCCTCGATCCTGAAACACCTCACCGACGACGACCGTGCACACTTCGACGGGCTGCAAAATACGCTCACCACGTTGGGCACGCCCTACCGGGTCGACGGTTCGCTCGTGCGCGGCCTCGACTACTACACCCGCACCCTTTTCGAGGTGCTTGGCGAAGGCGAGGGGCTCGGCGCCCAAAATGCGCTCCTCGGGGGCGGACGGTACGACGAGATGGTGAAGAGTCTCGAGGGTCCGGCCACGCCGGCGATCGGATTCGCGATAGGGCTCGAACGACTTCTGATGGCGATGCCTGAAGTCGAATCGGAGTCCCACGTCGACGTTTTCGTCGTCGCAGCGCAGCCGACCGTCCGCGCCCAAGCTGCCCTTCTCGGTCGTGAGCTCCGGGACACCGGGCTCCGGGTAGAAAGCGACTTGCGGGGGCGCTCTCTCAAGAGTCAGTTGAGGCGCGCCGACAAAATGAACACCCGCATTGCCATGATCCTCGGTGAGTCCGAAGTCGCTGCGGGCGCCGTGCAGGTAAAGGACCTACGGGAGCAAACGCAGCAGACCGTCTTTCGGAAAGAGGCCGCCAAACGCGCCCACGAGATCCTGGATCGCTGAGACGCCTACGCCGGATCGAAGAAGATGGGGCTCGACCAAGCCATTTCGCCGTCAGCCTGGGTGACGCGACAGTAGACGTAGGGCGCCTCGACCTCGGCAACGAAAGTCACCGACGGGGACCCAGGTTCGTCGGATGCCGATACCCCGGACGGGGTCACGAGCTCGATGCGCGCGATGTCGGTCGTCCCGACCGCCCGGGCATGCACTTCAACCGGTCCGTCGACTTCGATCTCACTTCCCATCGGGAAACCCGCTACTTGAACGTCGAGAAGGATCTTGGCTCCGCTCGTCGCGTAGCAACGCCGCCTGCGAATCGCTTCGAGAATCGACTCTCGGGTTCGTTCGGGGGCCAGCACCGCCGTGAGGCCAGTTCGAAACGGGTCGCGCTTGCGGCATTCACCGTGATGCCAAAGCAGGCCATGGCTGTCTGAGTTGGCGATGAACCCAAACCGCAAGCCGGCGTCAAGCATTGGTTTCGCGAACTGGTCGTCGAGCTCACCGCGGTACCCGAGTGGATTGCCCGGCTCCTCGTAGCACCCGTGGCAAGAACAAATCTCCCACACCGGCTGCCCCATCGGGTCGTGGCCCGGCGCGTCCGCACCGGTCCAGCCAATGTGATGCGGCCCCGTCACCGCTCCCTGCTCGTAGATCTGCTCCACCAAGTCGCGTCCGCGCGGAACCCGATCTCGGGAAATGATCGGGAACCCGGGGCCTGGAAGGTACACGCACTTGTGCCCGGGTCCCGGATAAGCCTTCCCGGTCCATTCGTAGGCCACGATGGTCGCAAACTCGCCCGGCGCGTTGTGGCGCTCTGTGACGCCTTGGAGATACGCCCACTCTCCCGGGCCAATACGCTTGCCCAAGAATGATTCATGGTCGGTCAACGCAGCAAAGTCGTCGCCGTAGCGGTATCGCGCTCGGAGATACGGTTCATCGGCGCTACCCACGCCATCCGAATGCGCGCTGTGTTGCTGGATGTCGCCGAACAAGACCTGTGGGCCGGACCATGCGCTGGCGTGAGGCGGCTTCAAGACGGCACAGCCCACTTCAACCTCGGCCGGCACCAACTCCGGTGCGCCACCCGATGGCGGATCAAAACTCTCGATCAGGATTCCCTTCCGCCCTCTTCGCGCGACGAGCGTGGCACCGCTTGCCAGCCGAACTGCGCTGGTGTGCCTTCCGCGGCATCCCCACCGTCCGTCGTCGATCGACTCCCGAGGGGAAAAGCCCGCGGCGTTCAAGCGCTGCCGATAGACGTTGTGCGACCCGCGTCCAAAGAGATCTACCGCTCCATCGTCGCCGACGACCAAGCTCGGAAACTCGAAGCCCTGCTCCTCGCCTCGGAGATCGCGGTCACGATCGGTCATGGGCGCGACGGGCTCGAACACCTGCCCTTCCATGTCGACGAATCGAACCGCAATCCACTTGGCGAGGTCGGGTTCCCCGGTGTCTTCGCGAACGTCGTGATGAAACCCCACCCACGCTCCCCCCGGCGCCGTCGCGATGCAGGGCGCCGCCACGATCCCGACAGCGCTCCAGACCACGAACTCGCCTCCCGATGGCGGCGCGACCGAGACGGTCGATCGCGCGCCCTCGTGCCGAACCCTCACGTGCCACCCTCGATATTCCGCCTCGAGCTCCGCACCGGGATCGTTGGTCGGACGCGGAGTGCCAGGCGCCCAAGCCATGATCGCCGGGCCGTGGTCGGTGGCGACAGGGTCACCCACCACGGAGCCATCGTCCGAGAGCGCGTACCGCAGCACATACTCCTGGTCGTCGGACCACGCTAGAACATGAAGCAGCGCGCCCCCACCCGCCGCCGGCTCCAGTCGCGGGCTTCTCAGGTACCGCTCTGGAGTCTGTTCGATGGCGGGCATGTGGCCTCAGTGTGCGTAGCCGAGAGCCCGCAGCTGGTCGCGGATCGTATCGTCCATCTCCGCGCTCTCTCGCTCGAGTTGTGTACCGCTCTTCTGCTTAGCGCTCAACCAGTCCCCACGATCGGTGGCGCCGAGGAACTGACCGAGCAGCATGCGCGAATGACGCCGCCCGATCGGAGCGGCCGACGCGTCGAGCTCGTTCTTTTCGTGAGGATCGGCCACGAGGTCGAACATCGTGGAGGTGAGGTTACCACGCAGGACGAGCTTCCACCGCCCGGTCGTGATGACGCGCCGGTCATCTTGGAAGTCGCTAAACGCCACCGTCGGTCTGCTGGGGGGCGCCCCGCGCATCAACCCTACCAACGTGTGCCCTTCGTTCTTTGGCATCGGGGAGACGCCCACGAGCTCCGTGACGGTCGCCGAGACGTCCATCGTGCTCACCGCGTCGGGAATCTGCGCCCCAGCCGGCAGTCGGTTCGGCAAGCGGAACATCAATGGCACGTGCAGAAGCTCCTGATACACGGAGTGCCCGTGCCCCCAGGATCCGTGGTCATCGAACTCTTCCCCGTGATCCGAGGTGACGACCAACAGCGTGTCTTCCCACAAGCCGAGCTCTACCAGTCGATCGATGAACAACCCGAGGCAGTGATCGTGCTGTGTGATCTCGCCATCGTGGAGCCCCGCGAGCCTTCGCTTATCACTCGCATCGAACACCACGTCGGGCGGCCGGCGCTTCGCGCGCTCGAGAAGGTCTCCGGTCATGCGCGGCTTGACCTGCCCAGAGTACTCGCTCGGGTCGTACATTCTCAGGTATTCGCCGGGAGGGTCATACGGCACGTGCGGGTCGATGGTCTGGATGTACGCAAAGAAGCGCCCATCCTTATGCTCCTCGATCCACTTCCCCGCTTCTTCGAACACGTTCTTCGCTTCGGTGCTCCTTTCCTCGCGAATGTAGTTGGTGTAGTGGTCCCAGCCCTGGTCGAAACCGAACCTGTCGGAGACGTAGCCGTTCGCAATGAAGCCGCCGGTCTGGAAGCCCTCGCCCTTGAGATGCTCGCTCAGAAGCAGCGCCGAGCTTGGCAACGCCGCATCGCCGGTCTTTTGCTGGTGGGTCTGCGGATGAAGGCCGGTCAGAATCGAAGCAACGGACGGCTTGGTCCAGTTCTCGGGCGCCTGAGCGAGCTGGAACACCACGCCCTCGGTGGCCAACCGGTCGATGATCGGGGTGTTGACCCTCGAGTCGGGATTGAACGCTCGGAGCTTGTCGGCCCGTAGCGTGTCGACGACCAACACGATCACGTTCTTCGCAGCCTCGATCGGCTGCTCGACTCTGGCCGGCAACAGGATCCGCGGAGCATGCCAAGCGACCCGGCCCGCGCCTTGCCCCTGGGCACGCAAATCGATGCGGACGATCTCACCCGCAAAGCCGCTCAGATCGATTTTGTGGTCCGTCCAGGAAGGGCCAGCCTCCGTGGTCAGCACCTGGGCAGCCGGCTTCCCATCCACCGTGACCTCCACGACCAACGGCGTGGTGCCCTCGCCCTCGGTGCCTACGCCGAGCCCCAGCGAAGCGCCCTTCGGGATCTGCACGTAGTAGCGAAGCGTCGAGTCGCGAGAGAGAGCAATCGCTTGGCGCTCCACTTCGCCGAGGCGCACGTTTGCGAGCAAGCCCTCGTAGGCGGGCGCAGCGTGGGTAGTCTTCGGCTCGTCGCCCTCGCCGCGAATCCAGATCGAATCGACCGCGACGGACACCGCCTCCCCATCCAACGGCACCGTGCCTCCGAACGTCAACAAGAGGTAGTTCTCCCCGACCTGCACATGCTCCTTCGGCAGCTCGATATCGTACTCGGCAAAGCCATCGCCCTGCCCGAGGTGAATCGACTTGAGCTGCTCGTTGTTGAAGTAGGGCGTCAGCGCTTTGGTGCCGAGCGGGCGAAGCCGAATGCGGGCGACGAGCGCCTCTCGCGTATCCGAGTTGAAGTACACGCGGCCACGTATCCCCGCGTACGCGTAGGTCGTGTCCCCGTCGACACCACGACCCACCCAGCCGCTCCGCCAGTCACCCACCGTGAACTTCGACTGTGCTGGAGTCCCGAAGTCGACGTACCAGCCCCCATCATCCACCTCGGCGAGGTGCCGAATCTCGGTGAGATCCACGTGGGTGTCGAGGCCCGCGAAGAGATCGGAGTCCGTCCCCCCGCGGCTGCAGGCGGCCGTCGAAACGAGAGCCGCCATCGCCAGCAAAAACAGTCGCATCCGCCACTTCCTCTCGAGGCTCCGCCGCTGCGGTTAGCATGCAGCTTCAGAGGGCGTCAACAAAACCACCCTGCGCAGGAGACACACGGAGCACGCGCGTCGCGCCCGCTTTCACATAGTAGAAACGGTACGTCCATCCCCCGTCGACCCGGTAGCGCACGACGTGCCGGCCTTCATCTAAGGCGAGCGTCACGGGGAGCCAGCCCCGATCGACCCCGTCGACGTGCACTGCGACGGCTTCCGAGCCAGCGAGCTCGAGCACACCCTGCGCCTCCGATACCGCGAGCGAGCGAGCGACGCTCGCCCGGAGCCCCCCCGCATACGCCGAAAGCCCCGTACGGGTTGGCACCAAGACCGCCTGTTCGTCGCCGGGCGCGGCAGCCCCCGTCACGGGTTGTGCTTCCTCCGAGGTCGGCTCGGCATCGGAGTACACCTGCTCGCCACCTCGCACGCCTTCACGCCAAAGAAGAAAACCGACGGTCGCGCAGAAGACGGCCGCGAAGCCCCAGCTCAATACCTTCGGTGCCGACCGGATTTCGCGCCCAAACCCAGAAAGGAACTCATCATCCCCGCCATGGCTGTCGACCTTGCGCCGCCAAATCGTGTCGCTAAACCTCGACACCCGATTGGCGGGCTCCCGATGCATCGACACCGCCCACTGAGCGCGAAAGTTCTCCCGCTCGAGTGGGTCCCCCAGCTGCTCGGACTCTCGGTCGGTCTCCGTCACTTCCTTCTCCGTACTGGCGGCAGGGCTGACCGATGGACTGACGCTCAATCGCCTGATGGCTGCCTCAAAGTCCTCTTCGAGCGACTCTTTATCGCTCTCTACTGAGGCTATCGGCTCGGCCACGACGAAACGCCCCGAGCTCATCCCTGCCAGCAACATCAAAGTCGATGGGCCGCGGGTGACGGTCCCGTCGATCGCGGTGCGTGCGACATCGACGATGCGGCCTCCGGACAGCTCTACCTCGAACAGGCTCCAAGGGTCTTGCAGCACCACCCGAGTGTCCGGCCGGAGGCGACGCACCGCACGAAAGAGGACGGGCACACCAAGCTCCTCGAGATCGCCGTGCGCCTCCGCCCCACCGGTCAGGCACTCTTCGAAGCGGGTCAGGGGCTCGTGAAGCACCAGCGACCGCAGGGTCTCGCCTGAAGCCTCGGCCACAACCGCGTGGGTTCCCGACTGGCTCGGCATCCCCGCCAGCTCCTCATATCGCCAGGCGAGCACCCGGACCGCGAGCAGCGAAACCGGGCTGAACGACTCCACCGTTAGCTGGTCGAGCGCCGCCCGAAGCGAGGCTTCCAAGTGCACGAACCCGAGCTCAGCGGCGGTTTCACCGAGCTCTGCAAGATGCTCGGCGAGCAAAGCACGGGCGTTGGGACTCTCTGGGTCGACACTCAGTGACTCCGTTAACCTGACTGTTTCCAAGGCCTTGGCGGCCAAAGCTTGGATGAATTTTGCTTGTGGGGGCACGGGATCTGCACCGGGCGGCAGACTAAGCGTATGCGCAGTGTACGCAACCAGGAGATTTGTTCGAGTACCAAGTCGGTTGCCCCCGCCAAGGCCTCAACGTACTGACGAGCGTGGACTTCGTCGACGAGGTGACGCTCGAAGTCGTGGCAGGCGACGGCGGCAACGGTTGCGTCGCATTTCGACGCGAAAAGTTTGTCCCGCTTGGAGGCCCGTCCGGGGGCGATGGGGGTCGCGGCGGAAGCGTGATCCTCGAGGCTCACGACCGGATGACGACCCTCCTCGATCTTCGATTCCGCAAATTCGTTCGCGCGGAGCGCGGTGAAGACGGGCGCGGCAAGGATCAGTTCGGAAAGGCTGGGTCCGACGTCCACATCCAGGTGCCCGTCGGGACGCAGGTGTATGACGACGAGAGCGGGGCGCTGTTGGCGGACCTCGACCATTCAGGAGCGGAGCTTGTCGCCGCGAAAGGGGGTCGGGGGGGGCGCGGCAATATAAAGTTCGCCACCCCCTACGATCGGGCCCCCCGTCGCGCCCAACCAGGCGAACCCGGCGAACGAAGCGGGATCCGGCTCGAGCTCAAGCTCCTGGCCGATGTCGGTATCGTGGGCTTCCCGAACGTCGGAAAGAGCACCTTCATCGCGACGGTGTCTAGAGCGCGACCCAAGGTCGCCGACTACCCATTCACCACGCTGGTGCCGAACCTCGGCGTTGTCTCGCTCGGTGTCGACCGAACATTCGTCATCGCGGACATCCCGGGCATCATCGAGGGCGCCTCCGAGGGTGCTGGCTTGGGCCTCAGGTTCCTGAAGCACATCGAACGCACCCGCGTGCTGCTGCACATGATCAGTGTAGACCCCGACCCCGAACGCGACCCCATCACAGACTTTGACACCCTGTTGGCCGAGCTCGAACACTTCGATGCCCGCCTCCTCGAACGCCCCATGATCGTCGCTATCAGCAAGCTCGACCTCCCGGAAGCACAGGAAGCAGTCGATCAGGTGAAGGCCGAGCTCGAGGGGCGCGGTTACCAAGTCTTTGGCGTCAGCTCGGCTACACACGTGGGGCTCGAGCCCGTGCTTCAGGCGCTCGAGTCTATTCTGAAGCAGCCAACCGACGCTTGAGCCTCTCACTCGCCCACGCTGCGGCATCGCGCACCACCGCCGAGGCGTGGTGCCGCTTGGCATTGTCCAACACCCTCAGGTGGGTCCGCTCTCCCCGATTCCCGAGTACCAACGCCGCGTTGCGCGCCAAACCTTCGTAACGAGCACGCTTCACGGCCGAGCCTTGTGCCCACGTTCGAAACGAGTCTTCGTCCATCTCGAGGAGCCCGGCGGCATCGACGCCTTTCCATTGCCTCCCGAGCTCGAACGCTTCGAGCGGAGCCCCCCCGGTCGCGGAGGTTTGATTGTAGGGGCAAACGTCCTGGCAGACGTCGCACCCAAACACCCACGGACCTAGGCCGACCCTGTGCTCCTCTGGAATGGCTCCCCGATGCTCGATGGTGAGGTACGAAATACATTTGCGTGCATCAAGAGCGCGCGGCCCCTCGAACGCCTGGGTTGGGCAAGCCTCGAGGCAGAGCGTACAGGCTCCGCACTTGCGCCCCATCGGCTCGTCCCCGACGAGCGGCGCAGTCGTGACGATGCAGACCAAAAATACGTGCGAACCGATCCCCGGCACGATGAGGCAACAGTTCTTCCCGACGAAGCCAACGCCCGCTCGCTCCGCCCAAGCGCGCTCGAACACCGGCTTGGAGTCCACCGCCACACGCGCCACATACCCGGACTCTCGGAGGAGACGTTGCAGTCGGCGGGCCTTCTTCGTGAGCACATTGTGGTAGTCGCGACCGAACGCGTACTTCGCTATCCGGCCGGGCGAGGGTCCTTGGTAATCGCTCGACCGGACATAAGGCGCCGCCATGACGACCACGCTTCTCGCATCCGTGAGCATATCGGGATGGCGAGGGTCCTTCCGGACGGGCGCGGTTTGGGCCATCCACGCCATCTGGCCGTGACGACCGGCGTCGAGCCACGCATCGAGCTGCTCACCCTCGGGCTCGAGCGGTCCGGCCGCTGCGATACCGACCCGCGCAAATCCTATCGCTTCCGCTTCCTCCTTGACTCGGCTCGTGAGCTCGGCGGGGGTCATCCGACCGCGGAGCCGCGCGGCGCGGGAGGCACCTTCGGCGCGTCATCGTCTTCCCTGGGCTCGGCGGGAGGCGACTTGTTCTCTCGCGGCCTTTCCTCTTCGGGTGCCTCTTTGGAACCGTCGGGCTCGTCTCTGGTCCGCCAGGTCGGACGTGCATCCGCAGGCACGACCGTATCCCAGTCGGGGGCATCGGTGAGCCCATCACGTCGGACGGGGGTCCCCGGCGGGTTCGGAAGGATGTAGGGCTCGGCGTTGAAGGTGCCGCACTGACGTTGGTTCTTGTAGAAGCCCCAATGGAAGTAGACGCGCCCGTCGCCGCTCAAGATCGAGCTCGGCGCTGGCGGATAAGGCTGCGCCCGCAAGACCGAGTTGAACGCGCCGAAGTCGAAGGGCAAGAGCCCACTCGACCGGGCAATACCCACGCGATGCACCGAACCGTCCTTATTCAAGACGATCTCGAGCTTGGTCATGAGCGTCGGGTCCGAGTAGGGGCTTCCAGCGAACATCGGGAGGTTCCGCAAGAACCGGTCGGCAAACTGGCGGTGAATCCGGCGATGCACGGTAGCGATGTAGTTCGCGAATGGAGATGCCGCCGCGTTGAGTGCGGTCTGTGCACCGGGCTTGACGGCAGGTGTGAAGTTCTCAATCGCAGCTCGGAATTCGTTCCAGGTCTTTTCGCGGGACACTCCCTGGTTAGAGGACTTGTGCTCCGCGATACGGGCGCGTCGGTCTTCCCGAAGCTTGTCCGAGCCGACGGCCGCCTCGAACTTCGACCACGTGAGCTGGGTCCCCGGCCCACGTCCCTTGGCGCGCCGACCACCGCCCTGCCCGGCGCGGCTCGGTCGACTGACGGTGAACGTGCCAGCGACATCGGTGATGGTGATCGTCTTGTCGCCTTGCATGCCGGCCTGGTCGTCGGTCGTGTTGGCGCGCCGTCCGTTGGGCGACTCGCTTGCCACGCGCTCGGCCTTCGTCGGGTCCGCATCGATGGCCTTGTCGGGGCGCTCTCGCTTCGCCTCATCCTCGGTCACGGTGCGCGCTTCGCTGCCTTCCTTGTCCCTCGCATCGGCGACCTTGTCGTCTTGCGAGTTGCCCTCCTTGTCGAGGGTGGACGAGGGCTTTTGTTGCTGGCCGACCGCCGTCTCCTGGTCGTCGCGATTGTAGTTTCGGACCTTCGCGACGGTCTCCTCCTCGACCCGCTGATTCTCGTCGGCGATGTACTGAGCATCCGGCGGTGGCTCGACATCGGGGTTCTGGCTGCGCTGCTGGATCGCCTGACGGTTCGGTCGCTCCTCGGGCGGTGGAGGCCTCCGCTGCTGATTCGCTTGGGCTACTGCCCTAGCCATCTTCTCCTGCAGTTTGGCCCTGCGCTTGGCGTTCTGGCGCCTCTTCTGTTTCGGGGACTCCGCCGTGAAGCTGTCGGGAACGTCGAATTCAACCTCGACCGGCTCGAGGTCGCTCTCGTTCTTGGCTTCCTCGGCCAGCTCCCGAAAGTGGTCTGCCAAGTTCCCGAGAACTTCATAGACCGGCAAATGCACGGATACGGACGCGATCAGGGCGATCACGAATGCTATGAAAACCGGCTCTCGATAGCGGCTGCGCACGAAATGGTCCTTCGGGGTGGAATACGGTTCCCCTGACCAAGGGTTACACCACCCCACCGCAACAGCAAAGAGTCGACTAACCCCTCAGCGGCCTCGCGCCGTAGACGTAGACCGACCGCCCCCAAAACCGCCAGAAGACCTGCCCATCGAGGGGGAACGGCCCATGCCGGAGCGAGAGCCGCCGAAGCCTCCCGAGCGGCCGAAGCTGCTCGGACGGGAGGAGCCGGAGTTCGGACGGCCGACGGAGCTACCCCTGGATGGGCTCGAGCGGCCCACGGAGCGGCTTCTCGAGGAGCCAGAGCTCGGACGACCGACGTTCCCCGTGCGAGAGGCGCTGGGGCGGGCCACCCCGTTAGTCCGCGATGAGCCAAGCGCGGATCGCCCCAGGCCCCCTGACCGCGATGGGCTCTGGCGAGTTGCGGCGCTGGTGCGGGCCGGAGCAGAAGCGGGTCGTCTGACGACACCTGGCGCGCGGCTCGGCGGACGACTCACGACCGTGGGACGCGAAGGCGTGGGACGCGCGTGGGCCACGGTGTTGGCCCGCGCAACGCTGGGTCGGGTCCGGGCCACGGATACCGTGCGCCCCGTGCTCGGCGGAATCCGGGTAACCGATCCGGTTCGGACGGTGCTTGGCGGCGTCCGGGTAACCGACCTGGTTCGTATGGTGGTCGGTGGCGTCCTCGTCACGGTCGGCGC
>Ga0255058_10002053_pt1 | contig 11200 bp, 11 predicted proteins | sample Cases_109_9_MG_FD_188637 | JGI IMG/M metagenome (GOLD analysis project Ga0255058, IMG submission 188637) | Seawater microbial communities from Amundsen Gulf, Northwest Territories, Canada - Cases_109_9 | ecosystem: Environmental > Aquatic > Marine > Gulf | place: Canada: Northwest Territories... | reverse complement strand
CGATTTACGATTTTAGAAATGGTAAACGTTCCTTCTTCTGATGTTATTTGGCTATTCATTTATCACTTTTTTTCTTTAAATTAAAATATATTTTGACGCTTTTCCTGATTCTACAGTTGCATCTTTAGTAATGGTCCTTAGTTTTTCGTAATCGAGAAAAAGGAATATTGAAAATAAGAAAGTTTCGATGATTGTATTTAAAACGTTTCGTGAACAGAGAAACGAGAAATTTGAAGTAATAGGATGAAATGCTTTCGTAAGAGAAAGCGATACGTGATGAGAGAATATACGGCTTGACACTAGTAAAGAATAAACCTTGCATTAATCACCCCCCCCTATAAAGAAGATTGATGCGAATTATTTAGTCAAATACCAGAAAAAATCAGTAAATACCTATATTTGGGCTTCCAAAAACCTGATCAGAGACGGGTAAATTACAATAATTCTTTTAATTGTCAACAAAAAAAAATTCAGTGTGTCTTTTAAGAATCGAAAGTGAACAGTTTATAATATCACGACAACATCGCGGATTGGCACTATCCACTATTTAAGTTCACATAAACTTTTCGCGCAATAAAATGAACCGAAAATGAGATTTTGGGATACGGCATTGTTGATAAGAGATTTGTAAATAGCCAAATCTAAAAGCTAAAATCAGAAATTCCATAAGATCGCAAACATAATACCACACAAACACACAAACCTTTTATAAATTAACTAATATCTTACTAAGTATTTGTATAAGTGCAAGATAAGAGGTTATATTACATTTAATATAAAAATAAACGTAACGACAGTATGGCATTATTCGCAGAAGTTGTCATTAGGAAATAATTTATCTCAAATCTGACTGACAAGATGTCATATGGAAACAATTTACCTCAAATCTGCCCGACAATATGCCATCGCTTTGGGCTGTAATTACATCTCAGAAATTCTCACCCGAACGAGCCTGAACAGGATTTTAGATTCCCGTCCGAACGGCCCCCTTTCATAAAGGGGGAAAGAGGGGGATTTTAATCGTAATTTCTTTGCCAAAACTTGTCCCTGTATGCTTTGAACAGGGATTGATCAAAATATTTTCATAAAGGTATTAACTTTATGGCCTAACATCTCAGATGTCAGCTTTATCAGTTTTTGCTATCTATTGATGTAAAGCGCAGGCGGCAAATGCAGGCATAGGATTAAACAGCCTGGCCTTTACTGCCACTGTTCCATGAAATATTTCCTTGCAATTTAATAAGCAATATATATATATGTGATTTTGGTGAATTTTCAATTTATATGCATTCCTTTAAATGTAATTTGTGAAAGGAGAACCGATATGAGACGTTCCGAGTTTATGTTGGGAGGTGAAGATTTTAAGGCTTTAAAGGCTTCTCAGTTAATGGAAGCAGACGTTGTTGCATGTCGACCTGAGAATACATGGAAGCAAATAGCAGATTTGATGTCACATGGTGGTTTTGGTGATGTGCCCATAATCGATAAGGATAAAACTTTATTAGGAATAGTTACAGAATTTGACCTTCTTAAGGTTCTAATGGATGGAAAGGATACAAATAACGTTACTGCTTTTGATGTAATGACTAAGGACGCTGTCAGTGTTTCAGAGAATACTGATTCTGTGGAGATTATAAATATACTTGAGACAAAGCATTTGATCAGGGTTCCCGTATTAAGAAACGATAAGCTGGTTGGCATTGTTGCAAGGCGAGATGTGCTTTTTGCATTTATTCAAACTTCAAGGAAAACACCTGGTATAATTTAGTTTACTAACTCAAAATCTAAATATAGTATAATGTTTTCAACGTGATTTTTATTCTGTGAAGCCCGCCCGGCTACCCGCCTGATCATGATTGTATTATAAATGCCATTATGATAATATATTACACTTAACTTAAGTTGGAAAATATTATGAGAATACCCATTGTTTCTATAACCGGAAGGAGTGAAAGCGGTAAAACTACTTTGATGGAAAAACTCATTCCTGAGTTAGTGAGCAGGCATTATAAGGTAGCTACCGTAAAGCACGATACCCATAGTTTTGAGTTTGATAAAAAGGGCAAGGATAGCTGGCGTCATAAAAATGCGGGGTCTTCCATAGCAATAGTCTCATCACCAAAAGGAATTGCTATTTTCAGAGATGCAGAGAGAGACCTTACTCTTGAAGAATTACGCGAAGAACATACTAAAGGTGTCGATATTATCCTGGCTGAAGGTTACAAAAACAGCATACATCCCAAGATAGAAGTTGACAGGCTAGATACAGAAAAAGGCCTCCTCTGCACAGTAGAAGATAACCTGATTGCTATTGTAAGCAAACGAGAACATAAGCTTGGCATACCTGTATTCAATCCGGAAGACATTGCCGGGCTGACAAATTTAATAGAAGAAAAATTCCTGAGTATCCAGAATCACAATATCAAATCCAGTGGTAAAATTATCGCCATTAACATCAGTGAAAAGAAAGGGATGAAAAAGAAAGATGTTGGCAAGGCATATGTCAAAGAAAATTATGGTATAGAAAACGATGCCCACTCAGGACACTGGCATAGACAGATCAGTCTGCTTGCAATGGAAAGCATTGAAAAGATGAAACAAATGGGATTGGATGTAGAGCCAGGTTCCTTTGCAGAAAACATAACTACCGAAGGCATAGATTTGATTAATTTACGTATTGGTACGATATTACAAATGGGTGAAGAAGTGCTCATAGAGATAACACAGCTTGGAAAGGTTTGCCATGACCGTTGTGCTATATACTATCAAGCCGGAGATTGTGTGATGCCAAAAGAAGGTATATTTGCAAAGGTAATAAAAACGGGTAGGATCGAAAAGGATAATGAAATCAAAGTCGTAAAACTCGAAAAGAGTCTAAAATGATTGATAAATTCCTGAGAAAAATCAAATATCTGAGGATTTCCGTAACAAATATGTGCAACCTTCGGTGTCAATACTGTATGCCACCCGAAGGGATTCCACTCATGAAACGTGATGAAATTCTCAAATTTGAAGAAATCGTAACAATTGTAAAACATGCAGTCAAATTAGGCATAACCAATCTCAGGCTAACAGGCGGTGATCCATTGGTAAGAAAAAATATTGAACGTCTCGTCTTTATGCTTTCATCGGTAGAAGGAGTTAAAGACCTTGCCATGACCACCAACGGAGTCCTCCTGAAAAAGTATGCGTCAACCTTAAAGCAAAATGGTCTCTCCAGGCTGAATATCAGCTTAGACACGCTCAGGGAAGACCGTTTTAGTCAGATTACTCGTGGAGGATGCCTTACAGACGTCCTGGACGGTATCGAGGAAACACTGCGGGTAGGTTTTCAAAATACCAAGGTAAATGTAGTAATAATGCGAGGGATAAACGATGACGAACTCAAAGATTTTGTCCTTTTTACATCAAAATATAATGTAGAAATGCGGTTTATTGAGTTGATGAGTTCAGGCATGAAGAAAATGGCTGAAGAAAATACATTTATAACAGCTGAAGAAATTTTTCAGCGGATACAAAACGAAATAAAGTTAATACCGGTTAATTCAAACGCCGGCCACGGACCTGCAAGAACGTATAAGATAAATGGCGCCAAAGGTGTTATAGGATTTATTTCACCCGTAAGCAAACCATTCTGTGGTACCTGTAACCGTTTAAGGTTGACTTCTGATGGCGTACTGAGGTCTTGCCTATTATCAGGTGGAGAGGTTGATATCAAGAGTGTTCTGCGCACCAACAAAGGTTCACAAGCGATTGAAGATACCTTTAGAAAGGTTGCTGATTTGAAACCTGCCTCTCATTCAGGGAGAAGCAAGTTTACTATGCAACACATAGGTGGATAAAATGAATCAAGCAAAGCTAACACATATAGATGAAAAGGGCGCTTCGAGGATGGTAGATGTTGGCGAAAAGAAGATTACAGAACGTATTGCAATTGCACACGCTAAGGTAACCATGACACCAGAAACATTCGGGTTAATTATGGACAAGAAAGTAGCCAAGGGTGATGTTCTTGAAGTTGCTCGCGTGGCGGGAATAATGGGTGCAAAAAGGACAAGCGAACTTATCCCAATGTGCCATCCGCTTAACCTGAATTCAGTTAAAATTGATTATACAAATAACAATCAAGACTCTATAGAAATAATGTCTGAAGTAAAGGTTACTGCAAAGACAGGCGTCGAAATGGAGGCGCTCACGGCTGTCTCGGTTTGTGCACTTACTATTTACGATATGTGCAAGTCTGCCGACAGGTCAATGTCTATAAGTGATATATATCTCGCTAAAAAATCTGGAGGCAAAAGCGGAATCTATGTAAGGAAGACTTAAGTGAGACAAAAAGTTTAGAAAAACTCATATGGATATTGAGTTGCCAAGCCGTATTCGGATGGATTTAACACTTCACTATTTGCCTTTCAGGATATTTTGCCTGTTTCTTGCCCACCACTCCCGCCATTTTTCCGATCTTCTGCCAAAATCTTTTCCCGTTATTTCATAAAGTGCATATGCTGATTTTATTTTGACCAGTAAACTCTCATCCTTCAGTGCGGCAATCAGTGGTTCTACTGCACGGTAATCTTTGATTCCTCCCAATGCAACTGCCGCCCTCCTTCGGATCCTCTTATTCTTATCTTTTAATGCAGCGATCAGTGGTTCCACCGTATGAGGGTCTTTTAGCTCCACGAGTGACTTTACTGCACGTCTCTGAACATCTACGTCCTCATCTCTTAATGCTGCAAGTAGTGCTTCTGATGAACGGGGGTCTTTTAAATATCCGAGAGCCCGTGCTGCCGCTATCCGGACAACTGCATTTTCATCTTTTATTGCAGCAATCAGCGGTTCCATTGCACTTGGGTCAATTATCTTAGCAAGTGCCATTACTGCACTTGCCCGGATGATATGATCTTCATCATTTAGTATAGCAAGTAACGGTTCTGCTGCGCGGAAATCCCTTATTTCACCTAGTGCCAGCGCTGATCTAACTCTTATCCTCCAATTCTTACCTTTTAGTGAAGATATCAAAGGTTCTACTGCAGGCTCACCTATTTTTACCAGTGCTTTTGCGGCTTCTTCATTAGTACGGGTTAGTCCAAGCCACCCTAACCAAATATGGTCATCCAAGACACTTATTAGAAATGGTATTGCGGGTATTGCCCGTGCATTCATTTGTCCCAGTTGAACTACAGAATTTCTTCGCTTTAACGGATTCCAGGAATACAATCCTTTGATTTTATCTTCTATTTCTATAGAAACATCAGAGGGGATATTCTCCTTTGGAATATCAGGCTGGTAACAGCCTGTAGCACCTATGCTGATAACGGTGATTACAACTGAAAGAGCTGAAACTGTCTTAAGCATTTTCATCATTTTGATGCCTCTCCCTTTTCTATAATCTTTTTTACCTCTTCAATTACATCCTCCGGTTTCCAAAGAGAGGCGGGGAAATCCTTCTTAATCACACCTGCTTCATCCATAACGAGCGTTTCCATTGTATGGGCAAGCACTCCCGGTGATTCCGCTTTGTAGTAAACTCGAAAATGGTTCAGGACATAATCAACATCATCCTTTTTGCCGGTCAGAAAGATCAGGTTATCATAGTCGACACGGTAATAATTTCCAAATTTCTTCAACACTTCAGGAGTATCGTATTCCGGGTCAAGTGTAATGATGGCGAAAAATACCTTGTCTTTATATTCCTTGTTCAAACCTTTTTGTACCTGCACTATCTTTTTCATGATCAGTGGGCACATATCAGGCATAGAACATCTGGAGTAAATAAAACTCATTACCAGAGGTTTCCCCATCAGACTATCAAGAACCACTGGTTCATTATTATGATTTATCAGTGTGAATGGTTTATGCGATGTGTCAGGTTCAGAGATTTCTTCCTTTGTGCCAGTCTCTTTTTCCTGTGATTTGGATATTTCTTCTCCTCCAAAAACACTACTCAAAAGAAATTCAGTACAAAAATTTCCAGGATGGTATAAAGAACATGCAAACACTATAAATAAAATAAAGAAACGCATAAACTAATGCCTCCATTCAAAAATAATTTGATATTATTAATCAGTTTAAACAACAATATAGCGTTCTCCTGTTAACGAACACAGTCTGTTAACATAACTTCCGCCGTATCACCGATTTTTAATTTCCCAGCAGACTCCTTGACAATGAGTAAACAATTTGCATTTGTGATCGAAAATAAATCACCAGAACCATGCCATCCTATGGGAGACACCAACCACTTATGACCCATTTGCCTTGCGAATGCAGGTCTATATTCACGACGTTCTTTATTGTTCCTGATTTCCTTTTCCAATTCAGCATACACTGTAGGGTTGTTATAAAACGGGAACCCCATCATCTTCCTGATACACGGCCTTACAAATAATTCAAAGGTAACAAAAGTAGATACGGGATTACCGGGAAGGGCAAAAACCAATTTGTCGTCCTTTTTTCCAAAAACCATCGGCTTTCCGGGCCTGAGAGCAACTTTTTCAAAAAATATCTTAACACCAAAATCTCTTAACACTTCTCCAACAAGATCATACTCTCCCATTGAAACTCCACCGGACAGGATCAATATATCCTTTCTCAAACCCTTTTCAACCAGACATCCTATTTTCTCCTTGTCATCATTAGCCATGCCCAGGATCTCAACATCTTCAACAAGTTGCCTGGCCTGTGCAGCCAGAGAATGGCTGTTACTATTTCTTATCTGCCACGGTTTTGGCTTACTGGTTATTTTTACCAATTCATCACCGGTGGAAATAATCCCAATATTAGGCACTGAAAATGTTCTAATCATGTCAGCACCAACTGCCGCCAGAATACCAACCTCCTGTGGCCTTATCCTTGTCCCTTTGCGAAGAACTATCTTCCCGGACTGTACGTCTTCTCCCTTTTTGGTAATATTGCCACCTTTCCTGGTTTCATTAAGGATACGGACTCTTGTATCATTGTTTAATGATTTTGTCTCTTCTACCTTTATAACGGCATCTGCACCCTTTGGCACAACAGAACCTGTCATGATCTTTGCTGCCTGTCCTCTCCTCACTTTTTTCTTAGGGTTGTAACCAGCTCGTATATTCTCAATAACGTCAAGTTCTAACGGCAAATTGATTACGTCTCTTGCAATTACGGCATATCCATCCATCGCAGACCTATCAAACGGCGGCATGTCTAAATCTGACTTTACACTCTCAGCCAGACATAATTCCAGCGCACTCTCCAGTTTCACCTTTCCTGGAGGCAGGAGACTTGCCTTCTTTAGCACTATCTGTACCGCTTCGTCTACACTAATCATAACTTCTCCTTTGACAATTATGTTCGGACAAACAAATAGATTGCTTTAGAAATCTATTTTCGCATTAGTGTGCACATTTTTCAAGATTCAAAATAATTATTATCCGCTGTATATAAATCTATACAAATCTTTTCATTTTCAATCTCTTTTGTTTATTGTTATTATTTCTTAAACTATAAGGGTTGAGTCATGAAAATACTATTATCTGTTTTGTTAAGTACGTTAATATCCTCAAGCACCCCTGAACAAACTACGATAACAGTCGCAGTTGCAGCAAATGTCCGATTTGCCATGGGAGAATTAAGACAAGAATTTAAAAAGGAAACTGGAATTGACATAAAAACTGTTATCAGCTCATCAGGTAAACTAACAGCACAGATACAAAATGGCGCCCCATTTAACGTTTTTCTATCGGCAAATATGAAATACCCTGAAACATTATATAAGAAGGGCTACACCACCACAAAACCAAAAGTTTATGCCTACGGCTCTCTGGTTTTATGGACACTTAAAGATTTAGATTTATCAAAAGGAATTAATATGCTTACAGATAATAAAGTTCGAAAAGTTGCTATTGCAAATCCTAAAAATGCACCTTATGGGATAGCGGCCGTAAGCGCCTTAAATTATTATAAAATCTACGAAAAAGTAAAACCTAAACTCGTCTATGGTGAAAGCATATCTCAGACAAATCTGTATGTTGCTTCTGAAACTGCAGATGCAGGTCTCACAGCTAAATCCGTTGTCCTGTCTCCAAAAATGAAAGACAAAGGCAAATGGATAGAAATTGATAAATCTGCCTACAAACCTATTGCTCAAGGTATAGTTATTACAAACCATGGGGTGAAAAACAAAGATTCGGCTTCACAAAAGTTTTACAACTTTCTGTTTTCACATAAAGCCAGGGAAATTTTGGAAAAATACGGTTATATCATCGAGGATAGAGAAAATGAACAAACTTCTAGGTAAAATCATGAACATAGAGTCCTCTGAACATATCTCTATTGTCGATATAGATGTTGAAGGAGATTTATTTTCTTCCATTATTATAGAAACGCCTGAAACCGCCGATTATCTAAAAATTGGGAATGAGGTTTTTATGCTTTTTAAAGAAACAGAAGTATCGATAGGAAAGGCATTATCAGGAAAACTTAGCCTGAGAAACAGGCTAACGTCAAAGATAAAAACCATAGAGAAAGGAAAGGTTTTAACAAAGATAGTTTTAGATTATAAAGGGAAGGATATCGTCTCCGTAATAACAACAAGATCAACTAATAATCTAGATTTAAAAGTTGGAGATGAAGTACAAGGGCTTGTTAAGGCAAACGAAGTTACTATAATGACGTAAGTAACGTAGGGTGGGGTGGGTACCAGCCCGATACTCATTCTGGCGGGTTGCCCACCCTACAGGATCTATATCGTCACCCTGCCCCCATTCCTAGCCCCTGCGCTTTCTTGCCGAAAGTAGGCTCTGTAAGAGCGAAAGCAAGATGCTGGGGCTATGGGGGTCAGTATCGTTTCAGGGTCTCTTAATATCTTACTTTTAACATTATGGAATACACCTGGCAACCTTTAATACTTACATTCAAACTTGCATTTATAACGACGTTAATTCTATTAGCAATAGGGATTCCTATTGCTTACTGGTTGGCATATTCAAGGTTTAGATTCAAGTTCATAATAGAGACAATTGTCAGTATGCCCCTGGTTTTACCGCCTTCTGTTTTGGGATTTTATTTATTGGTGGCATTCAGCCCTGTGAATTTCTTTGGCAACTTCTTAGACTCTTATTTTGATTTAAGACTTGTTTTCACGTTTGAAGGACTTGTTCTAGCTTCCGTTATCTACAGTTTCCCCTTTATGGTACATCCAATACAGTCGGGGTTGCAAAGTTTACCGCCTTCACTGATGGAAACATCTTACACGCTGGGAAAATCAAGACTTAAAACCCTTTTCAGGGTTTTACTCCCAAACATAAAACCATCATTATTAGCAGGAATAGTCATAAGTTTTGCACATACAATCGGTGAATTTGGCGTCGTCTTAATGATCGGTGGGAGTATTCCAGGAGAAACAAAGGTTGCATCCATTGCTATCTATGATGAAGTGGAAGCCTTAAACTATGGTACTGCAAATTTTTATTCCCTAATTCTTTTTGCTATCACATTCTTCATCTTGCTGACTGTATATTTTGTAAATAAGAAATACTTAAGACCTTTTTGAAAGATAAATTGAGCGATTTTGTAGCCGCAACCTTGAGGTTGCGAAACTTACGTAGTCCCTCAAATGCTGATAAACGCAGGCTAAAGCCTTCGGCTACAATGGCATGTAATATAAAATCGCTTAATTTAGGTAAAAGAAAATGATAAAGATTGAGATAAGAAAACAACTTATAGCGGCAGAAGGCAAAATGGATCTTGTAATAGATTTGGAAGTAAAGGAAAGAGAATTTATTACCCTTTTTGGAAAATCAGGCGCCGGAAAGACTACCATCTTAAGGATTCTAGCCGGGCTTACTCAACCGGACGAAGGGTTTATAAAAGTTAATAATGAAGTATGGCTGGATGTTAAAAACAAAGTAAATCTTTTACCTCAAAAAAGAAAAATAGGTTTCGTTTTTCAGGATTACGTATTATTTCCCAATATGACCGTCAAAGAAAATCTTGAATATGCCCTGGAAAATAAAAAGGATAATGGTGTTATCGACAAACTTTTAGAAATTGTTGACTTGAAAGAGTTGCAAGACAAGAAACCGGATACCCTGTCAGGTGGACAAAAGCAAAGGACGGCATTAGCACGAGCTCTGGTAAGAAAACCAAAAATACTTTTATTGGACGAGCCTTTATCCGCTCTGGATGCCGAAATGCGATTAAGGCTTCAAGATGAATTAATCAAAATACACAAACAGTTTAATATTACTACAATTCTGGCAAGTCATGATTTAGCGGAAATACTCAGGCTTTCAAACAAGGTTTTCTTCTTAGAAAAAGGCTTAATTGTAAAATCAGGAAAACCGCCAGATGTATTTATAAAAGATAAGATAAGTGGAAAATTTAAATTTGTGGGTGAAATTTTAGATATACAAAAAAATGATGTTGTTTACATACTAACGGTCTTAATAGGAAATAATATTGCAAAGGTTATTGCTACAGAAACAGAACTTGAGGATTTAAAAATTGGTGATAAAGTTACCGTTGCTTCAAAGGCATTTAATCCTATAATTATGAAGACCTAAGCCCCGGGAAATATCTAACCTGGACAAGTCATGTCGTGCCTTCGGCAGACTCGCTATGGCGAGCCTTAAGTTCGCCCAAAATATGGCGAATCCCGCCAGGGCGGGCGCAAGCCCGCCTGCCATTTGCCCACCCGGCAACCAGCCCGACAATCAATCTGGCGGGGACGGGTCGGGCAGGGAATTCAATTTTAATGATTCGTGTTGTCACAGAGTAGCATGAGGGTTTAATCTATTTTAAAGTATTAACCAAATATAAAGATTAAGCAAAAAACATGTTTTTTTCATCGATCCTCAAAAAAAACTTAGCCTATAGGGTTTTTATAAAAAAATACAAGAAATACTTCATATACGGGATTATCTCCCTGATAGTGGTGGATATAATTAATATCATTCCACCACTCCTCATAAAAGAGGTGGTCGACACACTCACGTCCAGTGGAAGCATCACAAAGATATTATACATCTCTGGTATTTACATCCTCGTCAGTCTTGTACAGGGCGTTGGAAGGTATTTATGGAGAATGCACTTTATCGGTACTGCTTTTCGTTGTGAATATGATTTGAGGATGTCATTTTTTAAACACATCGAGACAATGTCACAGTCCTTTTTCCAGAAATACAAAACAGGAGATTTGATGTCACGTGCAACCAATGATCTAACT
>Ga0255058_10002052_pt1 | contig 11209 bp, 11 predicted proteins | sample Cases_109_9_MG_FD_188637 | JGI IMG/M metagenome (GOLD analysis project Ga0255058, IMG submission 188637) | Seawater microbial communities from Amundsen Gulf, Northwest Territories, Canada - Cases_109_9 | ecosystem: Environmental > Aquatic > Marine > Gulf | place: Canada: Northwest Territories... | reverse complement strand
GCCCGGACACTCATCCGCCTGGTCGGGCACCCCGTCGCCGTCCGTATCGACGAGGCCTGCGCTGCCGCCTACGAGGGCGAGGCCGTTGTCGGCGCTCGAGAAGATGAGGTTGCTCGAGTTGGTTACGCTGAGATCGAGCTGGGTGAGGGGATAGTCGATCGCTTGGTTACAGGTTGGATCGCCGGTTCCGCAAGATGCCGGTACCGCGATGAGCGCTTCGTATCCCGCCCCCGTGGAGGTTGGTTCGCCGCTCTGGCACGCGGGCAGCGCGACTGCAAACGAGAAAAGAATCAATGGGGTTAGGGCTTGGGCTTTCACATTATCTCCTTACGGTACACTTCCGGCTTGGCAGCTCGGCGGGCCGCCGTTTCGAGGAGCTGCACAGACCTGCTGGAGCGGGCAGTCCGTCACTTGGTCACACGTGCCGTTCGTTCGAACGCATTCTCTGCGGCCGTCCTGCCAGAGGCCGACGCACTCAAAGCCACTAGCGCCATCACAATCGTTGTTGGAGCGGCAGAGGCCGTAATCGCCGCAGGCAGCGATGGTCCCGACGTCACCGACCTCGCAGACGGGCGGCGACGATCCGCCGCAGCTCGCGTTGACGCAGACGGTGCTGCCGAGCTTGCCGGCGCACTCTTTGGTCCCATCGTTATCGACGTCCGCGCAGAATTCCCCGAACCCGGCGCAGTCCGTATCTTCGTGACAGGTGCGATAGACGGGAACACAGAAGTTCGCCGTGGGAGTCGTGTGGCAGACGTGGCTTTTCGGACAGTCGAGGTAGCTGTCACATGGCACGCGACGGTCGACGCACGTTCCTCCTTGGCAGGAGAAGCCCGGCACGCAGTCGTAGCTCTCGGTGACCGGACCACAGCCAGGTGTCACCCTCACGCAGCGAGGTGACGCGGCGCCCACCGGAATGCACGCGTAATCCGTAGAGTTGGGACATTCAGCGACGCTGGCACACGACCCCCCCCGCGACGGCTGACACTGTTTGATCGCAGCACCTTGGAGAGTATCGCAACCCGAGTCGACGCAGACATACCCGCTGAACATGCAGTCGTCGTCGGTCTGACAAAGAAGCTGATCGGGGCAGGTGTGGCAAAGCGCATTCGTGGCGCAAGGACCGAGCGCTCCCCCGCTGCCGCCACCCGCGGCCGATCCGCCTGTGCCACCAGCGCCCCCGGTGCCAACCATGCCGCCGACACCTGTTGCTCCTCCAGTTCCAACCATGCCGCCCATGCCGCCGCCGGTGCCGTTGCCTCCGGTGGCGCCAGCACCTCCAGAGGCTCCCGTTCCCTGAAAGACCGGGGCACTAGCATCACCGCAGCCCACGAGGAGCGCGAGCGACACCACGGCAAGCGACCACGGCCCGTAGCGGGTGACACTCTTTCTTACTTTGGGTTCGGCTCGTTTCATTTTGATCAAGGTTGGAATCCAGCCTGGCAACTCGGCGCGCCACCATTCCTCGGGGAGGCGCAAACCTCCCGCACCGGGCAATCGCTGAAGCTCGAGCAGCTCCCGCCGCTCGGTACGCATTCCTTGCGTCCATCCGGCCAGAGCCCAACGCAGCTGAAGCCAGCCGTACAGTCCGCGCCGTCGAGGCAAAGCCCGTACTGCCCGCACTGAGTCATGCTTCCCGCACCTGCCGTTTCGCAGACAGGCGCCGACCCATCGGTGCAGTCCGCGTTCACGCAAGCGACCGGCATCGACTGATTTGCGTCGAATACGCCGGCGCATTCTTTCTTTTGAGCGAGGTCGCCGTCGACGTTTGCGCAGCGAGGTGCAAGGTCGACGCAATCGAAGTCCTCAATGCAATCGACTTGGACGCGCGAACAGAAGCTCCCGTTCGTCCCAGCCACGCAGACGTGGTTCTTCGGACAGTGATCGTCGATGTCACAAGGAAGCCGGCGGTCCACGCAGCCCCCGCTTTCGCAGGAGAAGCCAGGCACGCAGTCGAACCTCGTGTCGCATCCGGGCGTCGTCTTGACGCAGCGCTTGCCCTCACCTGGAACATCGATGCACTCGCGCCCTGGGAAGGGGAGACAGTTGTCGCTAGTTACGCAGGCGCCGCCGCCGCCGAACACACAGTGCTTGATCGGCGCGCCCTCGAGGCTGTCGCAGCCGGACTCGATGCATACGAATCCGTCCGAGCAGTCGTCATTCGTGCAAAGCCCTTCGCTCGGACAGGCACGGCATAGCGAGTTGGTCATGCACAACGGCGCCGACCCACCGACGCCAGCGGTTCCGCCGGCACCCGAGCCTCCTGCTCCGCCGTCTCCGCCCGTGCCGCTAAGCGGGTCTCCTGTACCTTCGTTCCCGCAGCCGACCGCACAAGCGGCCGAAACCAGCAAGATTCCAAGCCATCGATAAGCCATGAGGGCCTCCTCTTCAACAAAATCACGGAAATTTTCCGTTGACGCAAGCGAAGCGGGGCCCTCTAGGAGGTAAATCGGCAATCATGTGAGGCGTCGCACGACGACCGTACTCGTGACCGGGCTCTTCGTCGGGGATTCCCCCGCGTGCTTCTCTTGTTCCCCGTCGCGGTGCTGACAAGTCTTGCTCGCTGCACACTGGTCACTGTGGTGAACGGCCCCTGTTTTGCGGCCGATCATTCGCATGCTTGATCGGCACCCCGGGTCCGCGGTATTGGAACCATCAGGTTCTTCGATCGCCTGATGACAGATAGCTCTGCCAACGAAAAGAAGGCGCCCACCAATCGTGAGGCGTGGGATGGGGATCCGCCTCAGCGCACAGCCGCTCGAGAACGCCTCCTCGAGGTCGCCGCGCAGTGTGTCGCTCGCGACGGCCTGACCGGTACTGGGATCGCGCACGTGGCGCTCGAAGCGGGAGTCAGTCGGCCGACCGTCTATCGCTACTTCAAAGACCGTGACGAGCTGCTTCGCTCCGTCTTGCTCCAAGCCGGCCTTCGCCTCGCAAACGAGGTGCGTACCCACATGAAAAGCTTCGACGACCCGGCGGAGAGTGTGGTCGAAGCGATGGTCTTCACGCTCCGAGGCGTACGAGAAAATCCGGTCCTCAAGCAAGTCTGGAACCCACCGGTTTTCGATGCAGCGGTGTTGCGCGGGTTCACACAGCCCGCCTCGATCGCGTTCAGTAGAGTGGCCTTCGGCGACTTCATCGACTGGGCGGGTTGGGACGAGGACGAGGCCGCCGAAGTGATGGAGTACATGCTGCGCCTGATCATGTCGTTCCTCGCCTCCCCGGATCCCCAACGAAACGAGGAAGAGTTGCGCGGTTTCCTGAGGCGTCGATTCGTGCCCGCGCTGGGCCTCTAAGGGGTTCACGATGAATCGGGGAAAACTGTTCTCGGTCGCGGCGCTGACGGTGGCCGCGTTGTTCATTCCGGGCACCGCGACGGTATCGAGTGCTGGCGCCGAGACCGCCACTACGATTCGCATCGCATCGCTCGCGCCTCCAGGCTCGTCTTTCGTGAAGGTCCTCAAAGCCTGGGGCCGTACCCTCGCCAAGGAAACCGAGGGCCGCGTCGAGCTTCGCGTCTTTTCGGGCGGCAGCGAGGGCGACGATCGCGAACTGATTCGGAAGATCAAGGCAGGCAAGCTCGATGCGGCCGGTGTCGCGACGACCGGGCTGAGTCTGATCGTGCCGGAGATCCAGGTCCTCGCCGCACCGGGACTGCTGACCACCGACGCAGCGCTAGACCGCGCCAGAAAGAAGCTCGACAAGCGCTTTCAGAAGGCGATCGAGGACGGCGGATTCAAGCTTCTCACCTGGGGTGACGGCGGAAAGAACCGTGTCTTTGCCTCGACCTCCTTTGCGAGCCCGGCCGACCTAGCCAAGAAGCCGGCGTGGGCGGGCAAGGACAACGCCGTCGTCGAGGAGTTCGTCAAAGCGATCGGAGCCAACCCCGTGCGCGTCGGCCCGTCGGGTGTGTTCCCGGGCCTCGGGGACAACGAGCTCCAGATCGTCCCCGCGTCCGCGATGGCTGCGGTTGCCTTCCAATGGTACACGCGGCTGAAAGCCATGACATCGAGCAACTTCAACATCATCGTTGGGGGCTCGGTGATCAGTAAGAAGAAATTCGACGGGCTCACGATTGCTGACCAAAAGACACTGCTCGATACGGCGAAGCGGGCTGCTCGAAAGCTCGATCAGATCGTACAGCGCGACGACGGCCGAGCATACGAAACCCTGGTTGGCCGTGGCATCGCAGTCGTCGACACGACTGCCCACCAAGCCGCATGGGACGCAGTGGCAAAGAAGGCGCGCGAACGCCTGGCGCAGCGGGGTGTGTACAGCAAATCCCTCCTCCGGACCGTCGAAACCGCGGCCCGATAGAAAAAAAGAAAGCGAACCATGTCCAAGGCTCATCCTGCCGTTACAGCCAGCGAAAACTCCGCAAAGTTCGCCATGGCCAAAGATAAAGAATCATGGCTCGGGCTGTTCGCGGAAGATGCCTTCCTGGCTGACCCCGTGGGGAAGTCGATGCTCGATCCTGACGGCAAAGGGCACCAGGGAAAGGCCGCGATCGAACGTTTCTGGGATAACGTGATCGCGAAGGCGAACCTCACCCTCGTGGCCTCGCAGCGCATCCCCTGTGACAACACCTGCGTGGCGGTGCTCCAGGCCACAAACGACCTCGGTGGCATCAAGACGGTCATCGACATGGTTGGCCTCTACGAAGTGAACGAGAACGGCAAGCTGAGCTCACTCAAAGTCTACTGGGACTTCAGCGAGCTCATGGCGCAGCTCAAAGAGCACGGCATCGGCTGACGATGGACCCGGTCGCGCTCTACCAAGCCACGGACCCGCTCGTGACTGCGTTCTGGGCGTCAGTCGGCTTTGCAGGGCTCTGTTGGGTACTCTCTATCGTCACCGGTGAGTACTCATGGGTCGACCGCCTTTGGTCGATCACCCCGGTGATGTACGCGGTGCATTTCGCTGGGCACGTCGGCTTCAACGATGCGCGTCTCAACTTGATGGCCGGTCTCGTCACTCTGTGGGGCGTGCGTCTCACCTTCAACTACGCGCGCAAGGGTGGATACACGCCGGGGAGCGAAGACTATCGCTGGGAGGAAATTCAACAAAGGATCGGCGCAAAGTGGTTTCAGGTCTTGAACGCGACCTTCCTCGCCCCCTTTCAGAACGTCTTGCTGCTGTTGATCGTGGTGCCATCGTACGCGGCCTACCAACGGGGAGGGACGCCCCTCAACACCCTCGACTACGCCGCGGTGGTCGCGTTCACCTTGTTTCTCCTTGGTGAAACGATCGCCGACGAGCAACAGTGGCGATTCCAGACCGCCAAGTACGCCGCGAAGGCGCGAGGCGAAACGCCTAAGGCAGACTTCCTCACGACGGGCCTCTTTCGCTACTCACGCCATCCGAACTTCTTCTGCGAACAGGCGATGTGGTGGATTTATTATGTGTTTTCGATCGCCGCGGGGGCCGGGTGGCTCAACTGGACGGTCACGGGCGCGGTGTTGTTGACCTTGCTCTTTCAGGGGTCGACAGGGCTCACCGAACAGATGTCACTTCAGAAGTACCCTACGTACGCCGACTACCAGCGCGCGACGAGCCGTTTGATGCCTTGGTTTCGGAGATAAACGCTTGTTCAGCTGAAAACGCTGAGATTACGGGGACTATCGTCAATCCACGGCCGACGGGAAGCCCCGACCCGGACGCATTCGGGTAGAAGCGGGCCGCGCTCTCGAAATACCGACGTCAATTCGTTGCATGCCCCACGAAACACAGGTAAACGTTGTCGCGCGCGGTGGGCTTGCCCCCTATTTTGTGCCAAGCTGTCTCGCGCCGGGGTCTTACGAAGAGGAGAACAAGGGATGACTAAATTGATGAAATTAAGTGTGATTGCGTTACTCACCGGCGCGCTTGGCTTGGTGGGTTGCGGTGACGACAGCACAAGCGGCACCGGCGGCAGCGGAGCAACCGGCGGAGCCGGTGGTGCAACAGGTGGTGCGGGAGGCGGTACCGGCGGTACTGGCGGCATGATGCTGCCGGATTGCGTAGACACCCCCGCTTGTGTCTTTTGCCCAGAATCGGCTCTCGGAGGTATCGGTGCGGCTGTGGGCGACATCCTCGCTCCAGTCGTGTTTACGTTAGACTTCGGCGACGAACCACTCGTTCAGGGTGCGACCTTCGGGATCAACATCACCGCGGTGAGCATGCTCACCGTTCCGGTTGAGGTCACGGTGGATGTCGTCGACACCAGCACCAGCACCTATGACGCGATAGTGGGTGGGACAGGCTCGCTCGTAGTACCGATTCCCGCACAAACGCTGGAGGGAACGGAGTTGACGATCGACGCCGGTTCGGCTACCGGTGACTTTGAGATCGCCGCAGATGCCACAGAGTTCACCATTAGGCTCAACCAGGTTGTATTCGACCTCTTGATAACGTCGCTCGGCGGCATTCCCTTGACGCTCGACGCTAGCGACACCGGGCTGTGCACGATGCTCGGCGACGGTGTTACCGTACCGGTGGTGACCGGCGCGGGCGGCGCAGGCGGCGCAGGCGGCGCAGGCGGCGCAGGCGGCGGGACCTAGGGCTACAGCATACAGCACGTACACACGACGGAGGGCGGATGCCGAAGGGCATTCGCCCTTTGTTTATTGAGCATCGACTTACTGAGCATCGACTAGGAGAACCGCCCGACCTCGGGCCGGAAGCTTTCAGCGGAGTCGGCGGTGGGCGAGGCTCGGCACGGACCGTCGCACCTGCTCGACCCTACGGGGCTCGATTGAGGCAACTGCAGCCCCCTTCCCCTCTCCGCACTGCGCGATGACGGTGCCCCACGGGTCGGCGATCAGCGCATGCCCATAGGAGCGCCGCTTTCCGTAGTGATGGCCGGTCTGGGCAGCCGCCAGGACGTAACATTGCTGCTCGATCGCCCTTGCCCGAAGGAGCACGTGCCAGTGGTCTTTGCCTGTCGTGAGGGTGAAAGCCGCCGGAACGGCCAGGGCGATGGCACCTTCGTCGACGAGCCGCCGGTAGAGCTCGGGAAAACGCAGGTCGTAGCAGACGCTCAAGCCGAGCGTGCCGAAGGGGGCCTCGGCAACGACGATGTCGGCCCCTGGCTCGACTGTGTCGGATTCGAGGACCTTCGTGCCATCGGGGAGGTCGACATCGAAGAGATGGATCTTTCGGTACACCGCCGCGATCGAGCCATCGGCGCGCATGTAGACACAGGCGTTGCGCACCTTGCCTGCCACGTCGCTCTTTTCCCAGAAGCCGCCGTAGACGACATCGACGCCGGCGTCTCTTCCGACGCTGCGGCACGCCTCGAGGATGGGGCCGTTGTCATCGAGCGACTCGGCGATCTCGAGTTTTCCCGCTTCGGGTCCGAGGTATGCAAAGCATTCGGGCACCACGACCAGCTCGGCGCCCCGCTTCGCGGCCTCCCGAACGAGCTCCCGCACACTGCCCATGTTGGCGTCGACATCGGCAGTCGAGGTCATTTGAATGACACCGGCCATCACTCGCTTCGACTGACTCAATGTGAAAACCTCCGCATCGACACGTTCATCAGCAACCCGAGGCCGAGCATGGTCGAGAGCAGACTCGACCCGCCATAGGAAAACAGCGGAAGGGTCATTCCGACTACCGGAAGCAGCCCGGACACCATCCCAAGATTGACCACGGTTTGCCAGAAGATCATGGCGCCCACGCCCACGGCGACAACTGCGCCAAAGCGATCCTTGGCCTGAGAGGCAATGCGAAGGGCCCAAAGAATCAAGAACAGGTACAAACTGATCAGCAAGACCGCCCCGAGAAAACCATGCTCCTCCGCCCACACGGGAAACGGGAAATCCGTGTGCTGGTCGGGGAGGAATCGAAAGCGGGTCTGGGTCCCCTGGGTGAAGCCCTTCCCGGCGAGGCCCCCGCTTCCGATCGCGACCAGCGACTGGTGGGCATGCCAGCCGGAACCGAGAAGGTCGGTTTGGGTGCCCCCGAGGCGGCTCCAGAACGCAGTGATCCTCTCTTTTTGATAGTCCTTGAGCAGGTAGAACCAGGTGACCGGGGCGGCGACGACGAAGGTCGCGATGAGGGTAACCACCGAGCGGAGCTTGAGCTCGGTCAGCATCATCACGCTCGCAAAGATGAAAGCGAGCACCATGGCCGTGCCCAAATCGGGCTGAAGCAAAACGAGGGCCATGGGAAGCGCGAGGATCAGCCCCGGGATGATCAAGTCCGCGAGCGTACGTCCGCTGGTCTTGGTGTCGTGGTGGAGATACTTGGCGAGCGCTATGATGAGCCCGATCTTCATCAGCTCGCTCGGCTGAAGCGAAAAACCGCCAAGGGCGATCCATCGGGTTGACCCGCGCACGCTCCTTCCGAGAACGAATACCAACACCAGGGCGAGGATGCAGGCGCCGTAAATGACCCAGCCATACCGTTCGAAGTATCGATAGTCGATCGCGACGGTCACGCTGGCCACTCCGAAGCCGAGAATGAGCCAGTAGAGTTGCTGCACGTACGCATCCGAAGTCGTTCCACCGTCGGTCGCGCTGTACAAATTGAGCACGCCGAACAGGGCGATCGTCGAGACCGCCATGAAGAGTGGCCAATCGAACTCGTCGCGGATGGTTCTGCCGATCGCCATCGCTACTCGGACTCCTCAGGATCGGGCTCGCTCAGATACTCCTGCATCACCATCGAGGCGATCGGCGCCGCGCTCGCGCCTCCGTATCCACCGTGCTCCACCAATACGGCAAACGCCACCTGGGGATCGTCGGCAGGCGCAAAGCCCGCAAACCATCCATGAGAGCGGTCGAGGTACCATGCGCTCGACGACTCCCCCGACCTGCTCTTGCGGCTCACGACCTGTGCGGTGCCGGTCTTGCCCGCGACGAGCGCCCCCTCGCGTGTTCGGGCACGGTATGCGGTTCCCGTTTCGTCGTTGACGACGTCGGTGAGTGCGCGACGCAGTAACTCCAGGTGCTCCGGGGAAACGCCGACCTCCCGCCGGACCTGGGGCTGGAAGGTCTCGGAAAGCGAGCCGTCAGGCGCTTTCACGTTCTGGACCACCTGTGGAACGTACAGGGTGCCGCCGTTGGCGATCGCCGCGTACGCCATCGCCAACTGCAACACGGTGACCCGGGTATTGCCCTGCCCGATCGCCGTGTTGAGCGTATAGCCTGGCCGAAAGGCTCCGTAGTGCTCTTTGTACCAGTCACGCGTCGCCAAAAAACCCTTGGCCTCGCTGTTGACGCCGATTCCCGATCGTTCGGCGAACCCGAAAGCCTCGGCGTAACGATTGATGCGCTCGAGGCCGACTTCTTCGGCGAGCTGCCAGAAGTACACGTTGCAGGACTGGACGATCGACTCGTAGAGGTCGACCCACTCGTGGCGGTGAGTGCAGCGAAACTTTTGCCTTCCGATCTTGATCGACCCCATGCACTCGACACGCTGCATCGGGTCGACGACCGAGTCTTCGAGGGCCGCCAGGGCCGTGATGATCTTGAAGGTGGAGCCCGGAAAATAGGTTTCATAGATCGTCTTGTCGATGAGAGGTCGAAAGGGGTCAGCCGTGAGCTCTTCGTAGCGCTTGGTGCTGAGGCCGCTGCTCATTTCGTTCGGATCGTAGACCGGCTTCGAGTAGAGGGCGCGAACCGCGCCGGTATGGATGTCGACGACCACAGCGGCGCCCGATGGATGCTGGCGAAACGCTCGATCGAAGGCTTCCATCAGCTGCATGTCGATGGTGAGCTGCAGGTCGTGGCCCGGGACCGGCTTCTTGAGCATGTCGACTTCGAGTGATTGGGGTCGCGTTCCTTCGAGCGCTCTTCCACGCGCGTCGACGACCAAGCGACGAAAGCCTCGCGCCCCCCGAAGCAGATTCTCGTACCGGCGCTCCAGCCCACTTCGACCGATGCGGTCTCCAGGTCGATAGATGCCAGGATCGCTTGCGTTTGTGAGGTCCGTCTCGTTGACCTCGTTCAGGTAACCGATGAGATGGGCGCCAAGGGTGGCATAGGGATAGTCGCGAAGCGGGACGGTCACGATGTCGAGGGCGGGAAGCTCGCCAAGGTGAGTCTCGAGGGCCGCCAACTGCTCACGCGAGATATCGCTGTACAGCTCTAGTTGGTGGGTCCGGCGGTTTTCCGGCAAGTCGGTAAGCCGCCTGGTCAGCGATGCCTTTTCCTCCCCCGAAAGCCCCATCAACGAGGCAATCCCGTCGACATCCTCCGGGATGCGAAGGAGACGGGGCGTCGCATGAACGTCGTAGGACGGCCGGCTTGAGGCAACGACGCGACCTGTGACGTCGCGCATGACGCCGCGGGTAGCTCGGAGCTCGAGGGTCTTGGTGATGTTGTCTTGGGCGATCCCAGACCAGCGATCGCGCTGAAAGAGTTGCACTTGGGCAATGCGAACGATGAGGGCGCCGAACACGAGCGCCACGAAAAGCGCCATCCACCGATAACGCTTGCGAAACTCACCGACCTCGCGGCGCTGTGAGAGCGTAATCATGTCGGGGCCCGCGCCGATTCAGGGTCGACCCAGCGCACCAGTGCAAAGAGGAGTGGCGACACCAACGCCGTGGCGAACGCAGATGCAAGAAGAGCGATGGCGAGCGCTCCGCTGCCCCAGGACATGCCGCCCGGCACGAAGGAACGAATGATTTCGATCAGTCCGCCGATCAAGATCGTCAAACCAAAGCTGAGCCCCATCTCGAACAGGACCCCACGAAACGACATGAGATACCCGGCGAACCACGAGACCAGGTACCCGACGACGAAGGCGAGGGTGTGAATCCCGAGGGGGTTGCCGGTGAAGATGTCGTAGAGATAGCCGAGGGCAAAGGAAGTGGCCGCGCCGCGAACGAGCCGCACCCCAGGAGCGGTGCCGAGGGCGAAGACCAACGGCAGTCCGAGGTATGGCGAGAACGGATAGGGAGAGAGGACCCTCACGAACGCCGATTGGACCAACAGCATCGCAAACGCGATCAAGACGATGAGGATACTGCTCCTGAACCCTTGCATCCGTCGCCCTTACAACGCGTCCGAATCCTTGGGGCCCGAAGTCAGGATCAACACCTCGTCGAGCCTCGTGAAGTCGACGGACGGCGTTACCTCACCCTCCTGGTGGAGCCCGAATTCATGGTCCTCGATCTTGCTCAGGTATCCAATGAGGATCGACGCGGGGAACTTCTTCCCGAGACCCGACGTGTAGACCTTATCACCAACCGCAACCTCGTCGTCTGTACGGTCGAATT
>Ga0255058_10002051_pt1 | contig 11213 bp, 12 predicted proteins | sample Cases_109_9_MG_FD_188637 | JGI IMG/M metagenome (GOLD analysis project Ga0255058, IMG submission 188637) | Seawater microbial communities from Amundsen Gulf, Northwest Territories, Canada - Cases_109_9 | ecosystem: Environmental > Aquatic > Marine > Gulf | place: Canada: Northwest Territories... | reverse complement strand
TGATCCTCAGTAGTTCGCTCGTCCTGCTGTTCGCCATCCTGATTCCGCGCTACATGAGGGACGTGCTTGACGTCCCGGCGGACAACGCGGCGCTCATCTTCGCGCCGACGGGCATTGGGGCGCTGATCGGGTTGCGCTTCCTGCCGTGGTTCACGCGTTTCGGCAAGAACCGGACGGTGGTGATCGGTCTGGTGGGCATCGCCGTTTGCATGGTCGGCCTGGCGCTCGTGGAGCCACTGGAAGGGCTGTGGGACAAGGGGCCGGATGCGCTGGATCCGACTAACATCCTGCGGATTTCTGCGCTTCAGGCGCTGGTAATGAGCTTTGCCGGGCCGATGGGCTTCTTTTACGCGCTGCTCAACGCCCCGGCGCAGACGGTGCTACACGAACGGGCGCCGCCCGACATGCGCGGCCGCATCTTCGCGACGCAGGTCGTTTCGGCGAACTTCATCTCGCTGATCCCGTTGCTGATGGTGGGCGTGATCACAGATCTGTTGAACATTTCGGTGGTGCTGATCATTCTGGCGGCGCTGATCGCCGGATCCGCCTTCCTGAGTGAGACGTTCGGGGCGTCGCCGGAGGAGGAAGATGCGCCGGATACGCGGGAGCGGGAGCCGGTTCATACTTGATTGACCTCGCGAGAGGCGGGGGATAGTATCGAAATTACCAAGAATTCGGAGGTGTGAGCAGTGGTCGAGATGACCATCGAGAGCATACGCGTGAGTTTGATGAACTATCAGCGCGTGGTGATCTTGAAGGAAAAGGAATCAGACCGCTATCTGCCGATCTGGATAGGCCCGGCGGAGGCGGATGCGATCGCCGTCCGGCTTCAGGATGTGCAGGTGGCGCGCCCGCTGACGCACGACCTGCTGCGCAGCGTGATCGAGCAGCTGGGCGGCAGCATCGACCACATCTTCGTCAACGATCTCTCCAACGACACTTTCTTTGCCAAGATTGTCCTGCAGGTGGACGGGCGTTCGATCGACATCGACGCGCGGCCGAGCGACGCGATCGCTCTGGCTGTACGGGCGCAGGTGCCGATCTACGCCGACGAGTCCGTGCTGGAGAAGGCGGGCGTGCGCCTGGACGAGGAGAGCGGCACGATCGAAGGCGTGAGCGATACCGAAGAGAGCAAAGAGGCCTCACCCGAGGAGCTGGAGAAGCTCAGCCCGTTCCGAGACGTCATCGAAGGTCTCGACCTGGAGGACTTCGGGAAGAAGGGCTAGTGCGCTAGCGCCCCCGCGACGTCGCATCGATCTGAGGGGCTAGTCTTCTTCTGGGTTGGGCACGGAGAGAACAGCGTACACGTTCAGCGAGAAGAGTTCGCGGCAGCCGGGAATCGCTGCAAGCAGGCGGGACGCGACGCCGGTCACGCCGGATGATGCGTTCGCCCGGAACGACAGGATCTCAACGCCGCTACCGGCGATAATCCGTCGGAACCGCCTGAGAGTCATCTTATTGAATCCGCCCCGTGTGTCCCGGTAAGTCTGCGCATTCTCCTCGGGTCGGTAGCGTATTCGCTCCCGCATGATCACTTTCTCGGAGAAGATAAGGTGAGCCCAGGGAAGCCTGGTCATAAAGTCGATAGCGCCTCCATAAGGCGATTTCCATAGTGGGCCGAGGCCGATCGCGATGAGGCCGCCCGGAGCGGTCAATCGAGTGATCTGCGAGAGCACACTCACAGGATCGTCGTAGTGCTGGAAGCTGTCTTTGGAGATGACGATGTCAAATTGATCGCCGTCTACCTCCTGGGGAAGCTTGAACTCCACAGCACCAGCAAGACCGGAGTACTCGCCCGATAGCCTCTGCCGGGCGAAGTCGATTCTTGCCTGATCGATGTCCACGCCTGTGACAGCGTCTGCGCCCTCCTCCTGAGCGACGTGGAAGGCCAGAGGCCCATAGCCGCAGCCGTAGTCCAGCACGCGCTTGCCGCGGAAATCGATCTGAGTGTCGAAACGCTGCAGGAAAGTGCGGGCCTCCGCAGCGCCGCGGCGAAAGTAAGCTTCTTCGTAGTCGCGCGGTCTGGACGTGGAGCGCTTGCTGATAAGGCGGAGGAGCAGGCCCGAGATGCGGTCAGGCAAGTTCAGCCGTTGTGAGGGTAGTCCTGCATCGCCAGGGCCCATTTCGCTTTGGCCAGGCCCGTTGTTCACTGCTGGTGCCGGCTAGAGCTAATTTCGAGCGGCATTTGACGGCTTCTCCGAGGATCCACATGATTTCATCTGTCTGGCATTGTAGTCTAGGTCCGTGGGCGTGGGGTATGGCTTATCGACCTCAAACAGACTTTGTGATATTCTTCGCAATGCGAGAAAACCCGCACCAAATGGAGGCTGCTCGCCCTGATGATGCACAAGCTTCCTCAGACGATGAGACTGATGGGTCTGGGGTGGTATGTAGCCCTCAGTATCGTCGGCGGAATCCTCGGAGGGGTCCTCGTCGACAACTGGCTCAACACGGAGCCGATCTTCACGCTCATTGGGTTGTTCGGGGGACTCCTGCTGGCGTTCTTCGGCGGCTACTTCATGCTGATGGAAGCGATCGGAAAAGGTAGAGGAAGCAGATCAGACGACGACCATGAATAGATGGCTGGCGATACTGATGGGCCTGACAGCGTTCGTCCTCGGCTTCCTGTTTCTCCGTGGGCCGACGCCGCACATCGCAATCAAAGCTGAGAAGCTCACGTCCCTTGGCCCCGTCGGCATCACGAATACGATGATCACCAGCTGGTTGATCGTGGCGCTGATTGTCGTCTTCGTCTTCGTCGCCACGCGCAAGTGGGAGTTGGTGCCCAGCGGTATCCAGAACTTCTTCGAGGCTGCCCTGGAAGGATTTTACAACCTCGTGACGGGAATCGCCGGCGAAGAGAACGGGCGTCGGTTCTTCCCGGTTGTGGCGACGATCTTCTTCTTCATTGTCATCTCAAACTGGATTTCGCTGACACCTGTCTTCAACGTCGTGGGATGGGTGGGACACGAGACGCCGGAGGAGGAGCAGATTGAGGAGCACGGCTTTGTCGAGGGGATCATCTTCGAGGACGTGACGCTGGGCCCGATCGATCTGCACTTCATCAAGCCCTCGAACCCCGGCAACCTGCGAATCAGCAACGACACCACGGTGATCAAAGATGACGATCCGGAAGGCGCCGATCGCTTCCACGAAGCAGAGGCGGCCGGGAAGTTCGTCGGCGAGCTGATACCCGTCTTCCGAGGGCCGAACACGGACCTCAACACGCCGCTGGCGATCGCGATCGCATCGTTTATCGCGGTGGAGTTCTGGGGCATCTCGTCGCTCGGGCCGCTCAGCTACGGGCGAAAGTTCTTCAACTTCGGCAAGCTGGCGCGGGCGATCTTCACGTTAAAGCCCGGCTTGCTCATGGAAGGGATCATCGACGCCTTCGTCGGGATGCTGGAGTTCGTTTCTGAGCTTGTGCGGCTTGTCAGCTTCACGTTCCGTCTCTTCGGGAACATGTTCGCGGGCGAGGTCGTGATCCTGATGTTCACCTTCCTGACGCCAATCGTGCTCACGTTGCCGTTCTACGGGCTGGAGATCTTCGTCGGCGTCATTCAGGCGTTCATCTTCGCTATGCTGACGCTCGTCTTCGCTGTGATGGCGGTGACGGCCCACGGCGACCACGAGGAAGAGCACGCGCCCGAGGGTTCGGCAGCGGGGGCGGCCGCGGAGGCTGCGCACTAACCATGGATGTAATTTCGATATCAGACCAGATAACAAGGAGGGTCTAAATGGAGATCATTCTGGCGATGGTGCCACCGGCGGTTGAGGCCGGCCGTTTGGCGCTGCAGGAGGCAGCCGCAGGCAGCGGGATCACGGACGATGGCTTGAAGTTCATCGCCGCGGCGGTCGTCATGGGCGTCGGTGCGCTCGGGCCGGGCCTGGGCATCGGTAACCTGGTAGGCCGAGCGATGGATGCGCTGGGCCGCAACCCGGACGCCCAGCCGGTGATCCAGACGAACATGATCCTGGGGCTGGCGTTCGCCGAGGCCATCGGCATTTACGCGCTCGTCGTGGCGATCATGATCGGCTTCGTATTCTAGAGACTGTAGAGGACGGACGATCAGAGAGATCGGAAGGTAGCTATGGTACCGGTATTCCTGGAAGCTGAAGGGATCGGCGCGCTCGGCATTAACTTGCCGGGTCTGGTGGCGCAGCTGATCAACTTTGGCATCCTGTTGCTCCTGTTCTCGTGGCTCTTCAGGCGCTTCCTCTTCCCGATGCTGGACGAGCGCAAGAAGCGCATCGAAGAGGGCCTGCAGGCCTCCGAAGAGGCGAAGGCGCGACTTACTGAGACGGAGACAGAGGTGGCGGCGGAGATGTCGCGTGCCCGCGGGGAGGCGCAGGGGATCATCACCCAGGCGCAGCAGGCGTCTTCGCGCATTCAAGAGGAGGCGCGGGAAGCCTCCCGTGCCGACTCCGAGCAGATAATCGAGCGCGCGCGCCAGGAGATACAGCTGGAACGTGACGCGGCGATCAGCGACCTGCGGAGAGAGTTCGCGGATCTCACGATCACCGCGGCCGAGCGAGTGATCAAGCGCAGCCTGGACCGCAAGGCGCACGGTGAGATCATCGAGGAAGTGCTGGCTGACGCGCCGATCGGCGACTCGGGAGGGTCATCGCAAAATTGATTCGTGACGTCGCGGCCAAGCGGTACGCTGAAGCGGCACACCTGATCGCCCGTGAAAACGGGACGGAGGAGTCGTGGTCGGACGGCGTGCGTGCCGTGTCAGCGCTCTACTCCGACCCCGAGGCTACGGCCTTCTTCCTCAACTCGGAGGTGCCGCCGAAGGAGAAGCAGGCGCTCGTGCAGAAGGCGCTTGAGGGCGTGCAGAAGGAAGTCATGAGCCTCGCGCTGATCCTGCTGCGGCGCGGACGTACGTCGCTTGCACCAGGCATCGCCGAGGCGTACCAGGAGCTGCTGGACGAGGCACGGGGCGTCTCTCATGCGACGGTGACGACGGCCGTGCAGCTGTCCGATGAGGAGCTGGAGGCCGTAAAGAAGAAGCTGGCGGAGATCGCCGGCGGCGAAGTCGTCGTCGAGACAGATGTCGCCGAGGAGATCCTGGGCGGCGTCATCGTTCGCATCGGCGACCGGTTGATCGACGGCAGCACCAGGAACCGGTTGCTGGCGCTAAAGCAGCAGCTTGCCGGAGCGAGGTCGTAGATTGGCCAACAAGGTGGAGATCCACCGGGAGCTGGAGCACGCATGGGCTGACCTCTGCGCCCTCGCGGAATCGGTGTCCAAGGAGGACCGCGAAAAGCCCGGCGTCGTCGACAGCTGGACGCTGAAAGACCTGCTGGGACACATCGCCTTCTGGTCCGGGCGCGCGGCCGAAACGCTGCGCTGCGTCTGCGCCGACCGGCTCGATGGCGTTCCCTTCGGCGAAGGTGACAACTGGTGGGACGAGTGGAACGAGCGCGAGTACAACGTTCGCAAGGACCGATCGTTCATGGAAGTGCGAACGGAGTTTCTGCGCAACTACAAGGAAGCAAACGCCTGTCTGGACGAGACGCCGGAGGAGAAGCTCAACCTGAAGCTGCGCGGCAAAGAGATAGGGGTATCCTTCGCGGGCGACACGTCTAAGCACTACAGGGAGCACGCAGTGCACATACGGGAATGGCTGCGCAATCTGGAGACAAGCGAAGCATAGGAAGCAATCGAAGGCCGGGCTTGCGCCCGGCGGGAGACAGGCCCAAGCCTGTCCTTCCGAGGTGACTAGCCGGAGGAAACTATGGCGGTAAGACCAGAAGAGATCGCATCGATAATCAAACAGCAGATCGAGCAGTTCGGCGGCGAATTGACGGCCGTCGACGTTGGCAGCGTCGTTTCCGCAGGCGATGGCATCGCGCAGGTTTACGGCCTGCGTAACGCTGTTTACAACGAGTTGCTGGAGTTCCGCACGCAGGACTCTTCCGGCGCTGCGAAGACGGTGATGGGCCTGGCCCTGAACCTGGAAGAGGACACCGTCGGCGCGATCGTGCTGGGTGACCACGTCGACATCAAGGAAGGCGACGAGGTGCGCTCAACGGGGCGCATCATCGAGGTGCCAGTCGGCGATGCGCTGATTGGGCGCGTTGTCGATCCACTGGGCCAGCCGCTGGACGGCAAAGGCCCCGTTCCCAGCGACAAGGCGCGCCCGGTCGAGCGAATCGCTCCCGGCGTCGCTATGCGCGAAAGCGTGAGCGAGTCGCTGCACACCGGCGTCAAGGCGATCGACGCGATGGTGCCGATCGGCCGCGGCCAGCGCGAACTCGTGATCGGTGACCGCTTCACCGGCAAGACGGTGATCTGCCTCGATACGATCATCTCGCAGAAGGGCCGCGACGTTATCTGCATCTACGTGGCGATCGGCCAGCAGGCGTCGAAGGTGGCGCAGGTGATCGGCATCCTGGAAGAGAACGGGGCGATGGAGCACACGGTCATCGTGGCCGCCAACGCCGCGGACCCGGCGGCGCTGCAGTACATCGCACCTTATGCCGGCTGCGCCATCGGCGAAGAGTTCATGGAGCAGGGCAAGGACGCCCTGATCATCTACGATGACCTCTCCAAGCACGCGTGGGCGTACCGTCAGATGTCGCTGCTTCTCAGGCGGCCACCGGGACGCGAGGCGTACCCCGGCGATGTCTTCTATCTTCACAGCCGCCTGCTGGAGCGCGCCGCGAAGCTTTCGGCCGAGTACGGTGGCGGCTCGCTGACGGCGCTGCCGATAATCGAGACGCAGGCTGGCGACGTTTCGGCCTACGTGCCGACGAACGTTATTTCGATTACGGACGGCCAGATCTATCTGGAGAGCGACCTCTTTGCCGCGGGCATCCGGCCGGCGATCAACGCCGGTCTTTCGGTATCCCGCGTCGGTGGGGCAGCGCAGACGAAGGCGATGCGCCAGGTGGCCGGCGGCATGCGTCTCGGACTGGCGCAGTACCGCGCGCTGCAGGCGTTCGCCCAGTTCGGCACCGCCGAGCTTGACCCGGCGACGCGACGTCAGCTGGAGCTGGGACAGCGGTTGACGGAGATCCTCAAGCAGCCGCAGTTCAGCCCGCTTTCGCTGGGCCAGGAAGTATCGATCATCTACGCGGTAGTGAACGGCCACACGGACGACGTGGAGCCGAACAAGATACGTGACTTCGAGGACGCCTTTCTCAGCTTCATCGAGTCCAACAACCCGGACGTTCTCAAGGAGATTGAGGAGGCCGGTCTGCTGGAGGACGCGACGGAAGAGAAGCTTAAGGCCGCCATCCAGGCCTTCAAGGACACGGGAGCGTACTAGGGCGTGGCAGCCGGACAGCTAAGGCAGACGCGGCGGCGGATTCGCTCCGTCCAGAGCACGGCGAAGATCACGCGTGCGATGGAGCTGGTGGCGGCTTCGAAGATGCGCCGCGCTCAGCTCAACGCGCTGGCCGCGAGGCCGTACGCGGAACGCATGCGCTGGGTGCTGGCCGACCTGGCGGAGACGCTGTCACAGATCGACCCGGCAGACCGCCATCCGTTGATCCGGGCGCGGGACGAAATCCGTGCGGTGGACCTGATTCTGGTGACGCCCAACCGCGGCCTCTCGGGCGCGCTGCCGGGGAACCTTGTGCGGAGCGCGGCGCAGTTCGTCATGGAGCGCAAAGGCACGCCCGTTCGCGTTAGCGCCGTTGGGCGCAAGGGGCGCGACTTTATGCGGCGCACGGGCCAGGAGATCATCGCCGAATTTCTCGAGCTTGGCGACTACCCGTCGTTCGCGGACGTGCGGCCGATCGCGCAAGTGGCGATCGAGGACTTCATCCAGAGCGCCGCGGACGAGGTGTGGATCATCTACGCCGAGTTCGTAAATATGGTGACGCAGCAGCCGCAGATCAGGCGCCTGCTCCCCATCGAGCCGCCGACGGACGCGGAGACCGAAGCGATTGACTACATCTACGAGCCCGGGCGTGCGGAGGTGCTTGCAGAGCTGCTTCCCCGCTACCTCGAGCGGGAGGTCTACGACGCCATCCTGGAGGCGGGGGCGAGCGAGCAGTCGGCGCGGATGGTAGCGATGCGCAACGCGTCCGACAACGCAAATGAGCTGGTAGAAGACTTGACGCTCGAATACAACAGGGCTCGCCAGGAGAGCATCACGAACGAGCTTTTGGACATCGTCGGCGGCGTGGAAGCGCTGACGTAGGAGAAGGGAACGGAGATCAATATGGCCAACGGAGCAAAGGGACAGGTCGTGCAGGTGATCGGGACGGTGGTGGACATCGAGTTTCCGCCGGACGAGCTGCCCGGTATCTACAACGCGCTGAACGTTGCGATGCCGGACGGCTCGACGCTGGTCGTCGAGGTGCAGCAGCACCTGGGGAACAACTGGGTGCGCGCGCTGGCGATGGACACAACCGACGGTCTGCCGCGCGGTGCCGAAGCCCTGGACACGGGCGAGCCGATCAGTGTGCCTGTCGGCGAGGTGGCCCTTGGGCGACTGCTAAACGTCCTCGGCGAGCCGATCGACGGCCTGGGGGAAGTTAAGGCGGAAGAGCACTGGCCGATCCACCGGCCTCCGCCCACGTTGGAAGAGCGCGAGACGACGCCGCAGCTGCTGGAGACGGGCATCAAGGTGCTCGACCTCGTATCTCCGTTCACGAAGGGCGGAAAGGTCGGCGCGTACGGCGGCGCCGGCACAGGCAAGACCGTCATTATCCAGGAGTTGATCCGCAACATCGCCAGCGAGCACGGCGGCTATTCGGTATTCGCGGGTGTGGGCGAACGTTCCCGTGAAGGCAACGACATGTGGAACGAGATGAAGGAGTCCGGCGTCATCAAGAAGACGGCGCTTGTCTTCGGTCAGATGAACGAGCCGCCCGGAGTGCGCGCACGAATCGCGCTTACGGGCGTGACGATGGCCGAGTACTTCCGCGACACGATGGGCCAGGACGTGCTCATCTTCATCGACAACATCTACCGCTACATCCTGGCGAACATGGAAGTTTCGGCGCTGCTGGGCCGCATGCCCTCGGCCGTTGGCTACCAGCCGACGCTGGCGACCGACATGGGTGTGCTGGAAGAGCGAATTACGTCCACGAAGCGAGGTTCGATCACGTCGTTCCAGGCGATCTACGTACCGGCGGACGACTACACCGACCCAGGGATCGTGACGACGTTCGGGCACCTGGACGCGGTGATCTCGCTTGACCGGGCGCTCGTCGAAGAGGGGTTGTACCCGGCGGTGGACCCGCTTTCATCGTTCTCACGGGTCCTCGACCCGCGCATCGTCGGCGAGGACCACTACAGGGCCGCGCGTGGCGTACAGGCAGTGCTGCAGCGCTACAAGGATTTGAAGGACATCATCGCCATCCTCGGTGTGGAGGAGCTGTCGGACGAGGACAAGATCGCCGTCGGGCGGGCACGCCGCATTCAGCGTTTCCTGACGCAGCCGTTCAACGTTGCCGAGGTGTTCACGGGCCGGCCGGGGCGCTACGTGCCGGTCAAGGAGACGGTGCGCGGGTTCCTGGAGATCCTGGACGGCAAGCACGACTCGTTGCCGGAGCAGGCGTTCTACATGGTCGGCACGATTGACGAGGCGGTTGAGGAGGCAGAGAAGATGGCCGCCGCGGAGAAGGCGGCGTAGCGAGGGATCATGACGCTTTCAGTGCACGTCGTAACCGCCGAGCGCGAGGTCTACACCGAGGACGGTGTGGACGAAGTCATAGCGCCGGGGATCCAGGGCGAGCTGACGGTGCTGCCCCACCACGCTCCGCTGCTAACGATGATCAAGCCGGGAATCATGCGCCTGGTCAAGGGCAACGAAGAGACCGACGTGGCGATCACCGGCGGGTTCCTTGAGGTGAAGGACGACCGTGTGACGATCCTGGCGGACGCGGCCGAGCGCGCCGAGGAGATCGACGCGGTGCGCGCCGAGGAAGCGCGCCGCCGAGCCGAGCGGACTCTGGAAGAGCGCGGGGACACGGAAGATTTGGTGGCCGCTGCTGCTTCGCTGCAGCGGGCGCTTCTGCGACTGCGCGCGTCCGAGAGGCGCCGTCGGCGGAGCCAGCGTGGGCCTTCCGGCCCGCCCGGGGTGTAAAATCAGGGGCTGATGGCCCTCAATCTGCGCCAGACCCTTGTTCTCGAAGGTGGCAAACGCCTGTCCGGCTCTGTGCAGGTAGGCGGCTCCAAAAACGCGACCCTCGGCGCGATGGCCGCGTCGCTGCTCGTCGCCGAAGACTGTTTCTTCGAGAACGTGCCCAATATCGACGATGTCGAGCAGATGGCGCTCGTCCTGCGCAGCCTTGGTTGCCTCGTCGAATGGACCGGCGACCGCACGCTGAGGCTGAACGCGGCGGAGGTGACGTCGTGCTGCCCTGATCGAGAACTCGTGGCCACGTTGCGTGGCAGCTTTCTCGTCATGGGCGCGCTGCTGGGACGTTTGGGCGAGGCGGCCTGTCCACCGCCGGGCGGGGATATCATCGGTCAGCGCCCGATCGACGTGCACCTGGCCGGCTTCCGGGCGCTGGGCGCGGAGACCGAAGTAAGTCACGAGGTGTTCCGCGCGCAGGCGACGGAACTGCGCGGCTCGACGTTCTTCGCTGACTACCCGAGTGTGTTGGGCACTCAGAACACGATGATGGCAGCCGTCTGCGCGAAGGGCACGACCACGATCGTGAACGCGGCCGCCGAGCCGGAGGTGCAGAGCCTGGCGGCGCTGCTCAACCTGATGGGTGCTGACATCGTGGGTGCCGGCACGAACACGGTCGTGATCAAAGGTTCAGGCGCACTACATGGAGTTCGCTTCCGAATCATCCCGGACCGGATCGAGGCGGGAACGTTCGCGATCGCTGCGGCGATGACAGGTGGTGAGGCTGAGATCCGGGGCGTGGATCCGAGTCACATGCGGGGCGTCGAGGCGAAGCTGCGACAGGCCGGCGTCGACGTTCAGACGTTCGGTGACACGATGCACGTGAAGGCGGGTGGTGAGCTGCAGGCGCTCACGCTGCAGGCGCTTCCATACCCGGGCTTTCCCACTGACCTGCAGGCGCCGATGGCGGTGCTGCTGACGCAAGCACGCGGCGTAAGCACGGTGCACGAACGCGTCTTTGACAACCGGCTCGGGTACATCAGCGATCTGCGCAAGATGGGTGCGGAGATAGTGACGACAGGTACGACCGCTGCTATTATTACCGGGCCCACTCCCCTGAGCGGCTCGGCGCTGAGAGCGCTGGATGTACGAGCGGGGGCGGCGTTCATACTG
>Ga0255058_10002050_pt1 | contig 11215 bp, 8 predicted proteins | sample Cases_109_9_MG_FD_188637 | JGI IMG/M metagenome (GOLD analysis project Ga0255058, IMG submission 188637) | Seawater microbial communities from Amundsen Gulf, Northwest Territories, Canada - Cases_109_9 | ecosystem: Environmental > Aquatic > Marine > Gulf | place: Canada: Northwest Territories... | reverse complement strand
CTCTGAGCGAGTGCGGACTAACTTGACGACGGGCGGCCTAGCGCACCGAGTTCTGCGTCGGCCGGCGGTACAGGCTGAGGTCCAGAGAGCGAAAATAGCCGATCGTCTTGGCCAGACCTTCCTCCTGCGCCACCGTCGGCTCCCAATCCAGGCGTTCCCGTGCCAGGGAGATGTCCGGGCGGCGGCGGGTCGGATCGTCCGGCGGCCGCGGCAGGAAAACCAGCTGCGACTTCGAACCGGTCAGTTTCACCGTCATCTCGGCAAGTGCCTTCATCGCAAGTTCGGAAGGGTTACCCAAGTTGACGGGGCCGACAAAATCGTCCGGGCCGTCCATCAGGCGGATCAGAGCCTCGATGAGGTCGTCGACGTAGCAGAAGCTGCGGGTCTGGGAGCCGTCGCCGTAGATGGTGATCGGCTCGTTCTTGAGGGCCTGCAGGATGAAGTTGCTGACGACGCGGCCGTCGTAGGGGTGCATCCGCGGTCCGTAGGTGTTGAAGATGCGGGCGACCCGGATGTTGACCCGGTTCTGGTCGTGGTAGTTGAAAAACAGGGTCTCGGCGCAGCGTTTTCCCTCGTCGTAGCAGGCACGGGGACCGATCGGGTTCACGTTGCCCCAGTAGGACTCGGGCTGAGGGTGCTCCGTGGGGTCGCCGTAGACCTCGCTGGTCGACGCCTGGAGGATTTTCGCACGGATCCGCTTGGCCAGGCCCAGCATGTTGATGGCGCCCATGACCGAGGTCTTGACCGTCTTGATCGGGTTGTGCTGGTAGTGGACCGGCGAGGCGGGACAGGCCAGGTTGTAGATCTGATCGACCTCGAGCCAGATCGGCTGGGCCACGTCGTGGCGGATCAGCTCGAAGTTGGGCCGGCCGAGCAGGTGAAAAACGTTGATTTTCTGCGACGTGAAGAAGTTGTCGAGGCAGATCACGTCGTGACCCTCCTCGACCAGCCGGTCGCAGAGGTGCGAGCCGATGAATCCGGCCCCGCCCGTCACCAGGATCCGATTGTGCGCGCTCATCGTGCCTTGCCGGTCCGCTCCGACCGAACGTCAGCCATGCTAACGGAATCGACGAGGCTTGGGTAGCGGGCCCCGAATGACGAAAATGTGATCACCGTGAGCCCAATTGCGGCAGTTTGCCAGAAGCTTGCTATTCTCGACCCCAAGGACGATGTTTTCCGCGTCGGGGGGTGAACGGGCAACGGTGAATGCGTTCGTGTAATCATGGCTTACCGCCTCGTGTACAAGTTACGCACGGCCTGTGCCAGACGCCGGAAGGAACTCCGGCTAACAGTCACCGCAACAGCCGTTTGCGACCATCCGGCCTGCAGCTCGTCTCCTGGCACTCCTGTTGCAATGCCCCGATTCAAGTCACGTGGATACGGGTGGAGGAGATGCGATCGATGTGCAAGCGAACCAAGATTCTCATCATGGCCGTCCTCGCGCTTCTCGCGAGCGGGCTTCCCACCGCCCAGGCCGGGGTGATCGGCCTGAGCTGGAACCCCTCGGCGACGGCCACCGGTTACCAGGTCTACTACGGCATCGAGCCGGGAGTCTGGACCAACTCGTTCCCGGCCGGGGGCACCACCCAGGCTCTGGTCAACGGCCTAACAGACTGCGTCACCTGGTACTTTGCCGTCAGCGCGACCAACATCGCCGGTGAGTCGCCGCTGTCCAGCATCGTCGGGACCCTTCCCAGACCGGACATCAACGCGGCGAGCCACGACGCGGCGATGCAGGGGAGCATCTTCACCCTCGAACTGTCCGGCGCCAACTTCGAGCAAGGCGCCTTGCTGACCATCGACAACCCCGGCGTGATCCTCGAATCGGTCAACATCGATTCCTGCAACGGAATCTCCGCCCTGGCCACGGTCGAGGCCCTCTTGCCCGGCGTACGGCCGGCCCAGGTCGGCGCTTTCGCCCTCAAGGTCACCAATCCCAACGGAGTCCACGGCGCCCGCGACTTCGAGGTGCTGATCGACCCGTCCCGCTTCAACGTCAACACGGTTACCGCGTCGACCCAGGACCGGCTCGACGGGCTGGATCTGGTCTGGCTGTCCCAGCTGATCGACACCTGCACCCAGCCGGCGTCCCCCAGTTGCGGGTCGCCGGATCCCAGGTACAACCCGGACTATGATTTCGATGGCGACGGTTGGGTCGACGGCGACGACCTGGCCTACCTGGCCAGCGGTTGGGCAGGCTGCTGGGACGGCTCGGGCTGGAGCGAGGTCGCCTGCCCGGAAAACCTGCGGTAGCGAGGCTAGACGATGAGAACGATACTGATGAGACGAGTCCTGGTGGTTGCGCTTCCTCTCCTGCTGCTCGCCGCCACCGCGTGCAGTTCCGGGGGCGGCCCCGCACCGGGCCCCGGACCGGGATCCAACACACTGAATGGCGCCTTCACGCCCGAGCTGGCCAACCCGGGCCCCAACACGATGTCCGCGGCGGAAGCCGGAACGGCCGCCGAGTTGGTCACGGTCGCCATCCAGGTGACCGACATGCAAAACGTCTTCGGCTCGGCCTTCGATTTGGTCTACGACCCGACTCTGGCGACCTTCGTCGGTTGGTCCGCCGGCTCGTTGCTCGAACAGGGCGGAAATTCACCGCTCTATCAGGTTAGCGCCACCAGCTCCGGACGACTCGTCGTCGGCGCAAGCCGCAGCGGCGCCGTCGGCGGCGCCGACGCCAACGGTACGGTGACGTTGATTCACCTGACCTTCCGCATGAACGTGGCCGGATCGTCGCTCCTCACCTTCCAGAACACGTCGGTGGAGGACAACTCGAATCCGCCCCAGGCGATTCCCGGGTTGACCGCGGCCGGCGGAACGCTCAGCGCGATCTAGCGAACGACTAGACCACATCCGGTCCTGCGGAGACCGCCCGCGGTTCCGTGGAAGCCTCGAAGGGGTGCGTCGGCAGCACCATCGTGAACGAGGCGCCTCGCCCCGGCGCCGAGCGATACCAGACCCCGCCGCCGTGGGCCTCGGTGATCAGGCGCACCAGGGGCAGCCCCAGGCCGGATCCGCTCGGCTTGGTGGTCACCCGGGTATCGAACAACTGATCGGCCAGCTCCTGGGGCAGTCCGGGTCCGGTGTCCGAGACGGTCAGCCGTACGACGCCGATGGAGGAACTGGTGGAGAGCGTCACGGTACCGCCGTCGGGCATGGCCTGGATCGCGTTCAGCACCAGGTTGAGAATCGCCTGTTGCAGCCGGCTGGGCAGGCCGTGGACCACGGGGAGGTGCTCCTCGCCCTCGAGCCGGATCTCGACGTTGGCCTTGCGGGCCTCGTAGTCGACCAGCTGCGCCACGCGGCGACAGAGGTCCCGCAGGTCGACCGGGCCCGATTCGGCCCCTGGGTGAACCATACCGAGGTAGTTGTTGAGTAGCTCGGTCAATCTCCGCGCTTCGCTCTTGATCGAGTCCAGGGATTCGGCCACCGCACGGGACTCCTTGGTGTCGCCCGACAGGTCGACGTACTGTTCCACCACCGCCGACGAGAGTTGGATCGAGTGCAGCGGGTTTCGGATCTCGTGAGCCAGGCTCGCGGTCAGATGGGCCAGCACCGCGAAGCGACCCGCCTCGAGGAGATGGGTTTCGACCTTGCGCAGCGCGGCGAGGTCGCGAATGAACAGCAGCACTCCCTCGCCCAGCGGCACCTTCGTGACACGGGCCAGGGCGCGGGCGTTGCCGCCTGTATCGATTTCGACCTCGAACGGGGTCCCAGCCTCCGAGTTCTCGGCGACGAAGTCGAGATCGCGGTTGCGGGTCAGGGCGGAACGCAGGCGGGCCAGCTCGGCCGGCGAACCGTTGCCCGGCTCGCCGTCCTCGTCCCCGGTCACGCCGAGGATACGCAGGGCGGCCGGGTTCCAGGCGACGGGAGTGCCCTGGGTATCGATGGCGATCATGCCGTCCTCGAGGGACTTGGAGAGGGTCGCCAGCAGTGTCTCGCGCTCCTTGCCTTGTTCGTCCAGGGCGGCCAGCTTCTCGCCCAGCTCGCTGATCGCCTGTACGGTCGAGGCCAGGTCCTTGGGGAGGCCCACCTGGTCGGCGTCCAGGCCGCCCTTGAAGCCGCGCTCGCGGAAGTCCGCCAGCACCCGCTCCATCTTGCGGACGGGGAGGATGGTCAGGGCGGCCAGCACGATGCCACTGCCCACCGCCAAGACGACGAACAACAGCAGCGGCTGCAGGAAGTCCCGGGTGCCCACCGAGGGCGGGGTCAGTTCGGGAAGGACCACGATCAGCTGGGGGTCGGGCCGGTAGCTGGCGAGAACCGAGCCCAGTCGACGCCGCTCCTGGCCTTCCTCGTCGGTACGATCGAACACGGGCACCATCAACTCGGTAAGCGTCGACGAACCGTCCTCGGGGGGCGGGATCCGCACCGGTGTCTCCATCGCGAACAGCGAGTTCCAAGGGGCGGTAAATCCCAGATCCACCGCGGACGGGTCGTTGATGTACTGGATCCTCAACTCGCGGTCGACGATTGCCAGGGTCTCGATGGGGAGGGCCCGTAGCACCTGGTTCAGTCCCTCGCTGATCCCGATCTTGTAGGCCTTCTGGCTTTCCGACTCTCCCGTCTCGAGGTCGAGCAGCAACGCGCGGCTGACGGCGTGGGCCCAGTCGTCGTACGGTCCCGGACCGGCCGGGTCGGTACCCGCATCGTCGTCCGGGAGGTCGCGATAGCGAACGACCACCGCCCCGAGCCGGCGCCGCTCGTTCGTCGCGGGATCCGGGCGGTCGAACAGTGGCAGGATCACCTCGGTCACGGTCTCGCCGCTGGGCAGCGATATCTCGCGACGCGAGGAGGTCTCCGATCCCAGGCGAGCGGGCTCGATCTCGTTGCTCAGCGACATCCCGGCGCGCAGCGGGTCGTTGGTGTAAGCGACGCGACCGCCGGTATCGACGATCGTCAGCCGATCGACGCCGGGGAGGGTCGTCATGATTTCGTCCAGGCCGCTACCGATGGTGCTCTTGTGCTGCCGGCGCGATTCGGGTGCGCCGGTCTCGAGGCGCAGCAGCAACGACCGAGCGACCTCCCGGGCCAGCGGAGCGAACATCCTCTCGGTCGGCAGTGCCTCGATCTTGCTTTCCCAGGTCGCCTTGTAGCGTTGGAACTCCCGCTGGACCCTCCACGCTCCCAAGCCCCCCAGGGCCACCATGAACACCAGGTGGACCAGCACGATCCGCAGGGGCAGCGAGAGCTTCACAGTCCGAATTTCTTGACCTTGTTGTGGATCGTCTTGAGAGAGATGCCCAGCAACTTCGCGGCGCGCGTCTTGTGTCCTGCCGTATGCAGCAGGGTCGAGCGGATCACCTCGCGCTCGACCTCTTCCATCGTGCTGCCGATGGGCACGGTGAGGACCGTCGGAGGACTCTCGTCCCCGGAGGAACGGATCGCCCCGGAGGCGGACGTGGCGCTGGCCACCTCGGGAGGCAGGTGCTCGGGAGTGATCGCCTTGCCCTGACAGAGCACCGTCGCCCGTTCGACGGCGTTCTTGAGCTCACGAACATTGCCCGGCCACGAGTGAGCCCGCAGCCGTTCCATCGCCGCGGGCGTGATCTCTGGCTGCCCGGTGTCGGCCTCGGTGGCGTAACTCTCGACGAGGTGCAGCGCCAGCAGATCGATATCCTCGCGGCGCTCACGCAGTGGCGGTAAGGTCAACGTGAACACGTTGAGGCGGTAGTAGAGGTCCTCGCGCAGCTTGCCGTCGGCGATCGCCCGCGCCGGGTCGAGATTGGTGGCGGCCAGGACCCGTACGTCCGCGACGACCGGATCGGTGCCGCCGACGCGCCGGAAGCTCTGCTTCTGCAGCACACGCAGCAGCTTGGCCTGTAGGCTGCCGTCCATCTCGGCGATCTCGTCCAGGAACAGCGTGCCCTGGTGGGCCATCTCGAAGCAGCCGATCTTTCGCTGGAACGCTCCGGTAAAGGAACCCTTCTCGTGCCCGAAGATCTCGCTCTCGAGCAACGTGGCGGGGATCGCCGCGCAGTTGACCGCGACGAACTCGTTTCGTCGACGCGGCGACAGATTATGAAGCGTCCGGGCGACGAGTTCCTTGCCGGTGCCGCTCTCGCCGACGATCAACACCGACAGCATGCTGGGCGCGACCTGCTCGATCTGGCGGAAGATCGACTGGATCTTCTCGGACGTACCGCGCAACGGTCCGAAAGTGCCTCGCTCGCGAAGCTCGGCCTTCAGCCGGCGCACCTCGGCCAACAGCTCGTGCGTGCCGGCCAGCTTCTCGAGCAGGATCTTGAGCTTGCCGGGCTCGACCGGCTTTTCGAGGATGTCCAGCGCGCCGAGACGTATCGCTTCCACCGCCTGTTTGATCGTTCCCTGTCCGGTGAGCACGACGATCGGGACCGGGCACTCGGCCTGCACCTTGCGCAGCAGCTCGAGGCCGTCCATCCCGGGCATCACCAGGTCGGTGATCACGGCGGTCGGCGGGTTCTCCTTGAGGAGCTCGAGGGCCTCCTCTCCGGAGGAGGCGGCCTGGGCCTCGTAGCCCCAGGCAACGAGCAGGCGGCGCAGCCCCTCGCGGGATCCCGCCTCATCGTCCACGACAAGGATTCGATTGTCCATATTGTCCGTACGGATCGTTTCCGAACCAAAACGTGCTGCCGTTATAGCACGGGAGTATCGCCCACGGTTACGATGCCGAAAGCCCGATAGTCGAAGTTTGACACGGGCGGAATCCACGGAGAGCCCGGAAACGACTGCTCCAAGCGGGAAATGACTCACCTCCCGACACTTAGCCCTTCCTCGGTTCCCGTGGCACGGAATCGGCAATTCCCCGGGCAACGACAACCGGGGAGGGCATATGGATTCCGTTCTACGACTCGCACGCCTCGCACTGATCGCATGTACCCTGGTGGCGCTGCCTGCTGCTGCCGGAGAGGTGCTTCTCGACTGGCAACCGTCGCCAGGCGCCTCCGGCTACCGGGTCTATCAGGGTACGGCTTCCGGCCAGTACGATACGATCATCGAGGCTGGCGCCCTGTCCGATTGGCGGGTCGAGGGACTCACGGATTGCACCACCTACTGGTTCGCCACGACCGCCAGCAACATCGCCGGCGAGTCCGGTTTCTCCAACGAGGTCTCCAGCTGGGCCCGCGCCGCGATCGCCGCGATCGTTCCGGCCGCCGCCGGTCAGGGCCTGCAGCTACCGGTCGTGCTCACCGGAACCAATTTCCACCCGGGTTCGACCGTCAGCTTCTCCAATCCCGACGTGCAAGTCGTCTCGATCGAGTCGATCTCCTGTAACGAGATCCGGGCCACCCTCAGCGTCGGGTCCCAGGCGCTGACCGGGCCGGTCGAGGTGACGGTCGCACATCCGAACGGCGTCGCCGGGAGCGCTGCCGGCCTGTTGACCATCGACGCGACCCAGGAGCCGGACTTCGATCCGCCGACGATCATCGCCGCCTCGGCGGTCCTGTTCACCCAGGAGGTGGCGGTCGTCTACAGCGAGCCGGTCAATCCAGCCAGCGCCACGTCGGTGGCCAACTACTCGCTGGACAACGGTGTCTCGATTTTGAGCGCTTCGGCGAGCGCCGACCTGCGCACGGTCACGCTCGCATGCGCCGGCCTTCAGGACGGCGTTTCCTACGTGCTCACCGTGAACAACGTCACCGATCTGGCGGCGCCGCCGAACACGATCGCGCCGGATACCCAGGTGACGATCACCTCGGTGGCCAGCGCGGTGCTCGAGGAGCGGATCGACGTGGGAAACAACGATGCCGAGGAGGACGACATCGGTGAGGTGTTTCTCAACAGCGGCGATCTCGAGCTGGGCTCTAACGCCGGTCGGCTGATGACCGTCGGTTTGCGCTTCCCCGGTCTCGGCATTCCCCGCGGCGCGCTGATCACCCGGGCCTACGTGCAGTTCATGGTGGACGAGCTCAGCCCGGGAACGGCGAACCTCCTGGTCGAGAGCCAGGCCGCCGACGACGCCGGCGGCTTCGGGCTGATCTCGACCCGGCCCCGCAACCCCAACGGCGTCGCCTGGTCGCCGCCCCCGTGGGATGCCGTCGGCGCTTCCGAGCAGACCCCCGACATCGCCGGACTGATTCAGCAGGTCGTTAACCGTCCCGGTTGGGCCGAGGGCAATGCCCTGGTGCTGATCATCACCGGTACCGGCAATCGCACCGCGGAGTCCTTCGAGGGTGACCCGGCCGGCGCTCCGCTATTGCACGTCGAATACACGATACCTGCGATCGAGCCTCCGTTGGCGCCCGCCGGGCTCCAGGTGTTCTGAACGAGCGGACGGGCGGGCTTCACGGCCCGCCCGTCCCGGATCGTTCACTCGGCCGCGGTGGTCGGCTCCCGGTCACCGGCCGCGGCGAGCCGACGCTCCAGGGTCGCGGCGAGTCGCACGCCCGCCTGCTGCAGGCGGCGCTCGACGATCAGGATCAGCTCTTCGGACTCCTCTCTCGAGATCTCGCCGTCGTCGGCGGAGGGGTAGACCCGCTCCACCACGATGCGGTACGACTCGTCGGCCCAGTCCTCCATCGGCGCCGCGGACCACCTGCGACGCTCTTGGGGGTCGATGGCCCGGCGCAACCGGTCGGCCCGTGGTTTCCAGCTCTCGTCGCCCTCACCGATCAACACAGAGTCCCAGAGCCAGTGCAGGTCGTAGGCGCGGCGATCGTCGCACCTCGCCGAACGGCAGGCGTCGCTCCGGCCGCGATAGCGGGTGGGAACCTTGTTTCCGCCCATGTCCCGGCGAAAAGCGACGTGCAGCGGCTGATGCACGTCACCGACGTAATGAGCCAGAAACGCCAGGGCCTCGGCACGAGTTCCGGGGCCGACATCTGTCCCCAGCCGTTCGGCGTGGAAACGGATCCCCTCCAACACGCAGCGACCCGGGCAGTCCCGGGACGGGTCGACGGACGACGAGCCGGGTGCGACGTTCAGGTAGTGTCGCCGCCGCTCCTCGGCGAAGCGCGGGGCCTTGCGCACCTGGTCGGGCCAGTTGCAGCTTTCGGGGAAATCGCCGAACCGCGCGTCGCCCTCGATGATGCGATCGACCGCCCGTCGGGTGACGGGCGTCAGTTCGCCGTACGCAATCCGGCAGACGATGCGGTGGCCGTCGGGCCCCCAGGCGGCCACCGGCGGGCAGAGCGTCGCGAGGGCGAAACCCAGGGCCGGCAGCAAGCTCCGGCGCCGGCTCGGAGGAGCCACGTAGAGGTTGCATTTTCGAGATTTATAATTGTAATTCATAAAGAACAACGGTTGCTGCGCTTGCTCGGGCCTTTGCCGGAACCTAGATTCTACAGGCAATCCAGGGGGCCCTGGACCGATCGGTGGTCTGTACCTACAACGTTGAAAACGAACGGCTTAGGCCGATCGACGAGCGCGCTTTCTTGAAAGGGCTCATTGAGGGCATGCGCTGCGGCATCGTTTCCGTGGACCGCGGCGGTCGGCTGCTTCTACTGAACGAGCCCGCGGCCCAGATCCTCGAGATCGAGGACCGGTCCGGCCGTGGCACCACGGCCGAGGCGGTCTTCGGTCGGCATCCCCAGGTCCTGCGGGTGCTCAACGAGAGCTTCGCCATGTCCGCACTCCCCAGCCGCGCCGAGCTCGAGTTGACCACCGCCGCCGGAGACGCACGCACCGTGGGCTTCACCCTCTCTCACGTGCTTGACGACGATGGGCAACCGGCCGCGGCGGCGATGTTCTTCAAGGACCTCACCCAGATCGAACAGCGCGAGGAGCAGGCGCGCCTCAAGGACCGCCTGGCCGCGCTCGGGGAGATGGCGGCCAGCATGGCCCACGAGATTCGTAACCCGCTGGCTGCGATCGACGTTACCTGTTCGCTCGTTCGCCGCCGGCTGAATCGGGACGAGCGGGGCCGGGAACTGTTGGACAAGGTCACCCGGGAGATTCATCGGCTGAATCAGGCGATCTCCTCCAGCCTCGAGTTCGTCCGACCCGTCTCGATCAACCTCGCCCGGGCCGAACTGCCGCCGCTGCTGCGGGCGGCGATCGGCGTGGCCCGCGAGCGGGTGGCCTCCGCGGACGTCACCCTCGACGCACAGATCGACGAGACCATCGAGCCGTTCCTGATGGACTCCAGCCAGCTACGCCAGGTCTTCGAGAACCTGCTGGTGAACGCCATCGAGGCGGTCGGCGCCTCGGGCCGAGTGCGCGTCGAGGCCGAACGGATCAAGGCACCCGCCGTGGGCAGCATTCCGTACGCCCCCGAGGGCGGCACCCGCGATCCCTGGCTCTCCGCCAAGCACTGCGTCATGGTTCGTGTCATGGACAGCGGTCCTGGTGTGCCCGAGGAGGTCCGGGACCGCATCTTCTATCCATTCTTTACCACCAAGAGAGGGGGATCGGGTGTCGGGCTGTCGACGGTCAAGAAGATCGTCGACCAGCACCGCGGCCTGATCGACGTCGACGCAGCCCCGCTCGGGGGCGCACGATTCAGCGTACGTTTGCCCGTCGTTCAACCGGAGGACTGAGAAGCGATGAAGAAAATACTCGTCGTCGAAGACGAGCCCACGCTCCACGAGGGGATCGTCACCGCGTTCGTCGATCGCGGATGGCAGGTCGCGGCATGCAGTGACGGAGCGCAGGCGCTCGAACGGCTGCAGTCCGAGGTGTTCGACGTGGTCGTCACCGACTACAAGATGCCGGAGAATAGCGGGCTCGAGGTCCTCAAGCGCTGCAAGCAGCTCAACGAGAGAACCGTCGTGCTGATGATGACCGCCTACGGGACCGTCGAGTCGGTCGTCGAGGCGATGCGCGCCGGCGTCCACGACTACATCCTCAAGCCGTTCAACCTCGAGGAGCTGGAGCTGAAGGTCGAGCGGGCCCTCGAGCATCGACGCCTGCTGGCCCGGGTCGAGGCCTACGACCGCGAGACGATCGTGCCGCGGTTCGAGAACATCGTCGGTGAGAGCGCGCTGATGAAGGAAGTCTTCCGCACCATCCAAAAGGTGGCCGGTTCCAACGCCACCGTACTGGTGCTCGGAGAGACCGGCGTCGGCAAGGAGCTGGTCGCCGAGGCACTGCACCGCAACTCCACGCGCCGCGACCAGCCTTTCGTCAAGATGAACTGCGCCGCCCTCCACGACAACCTCCTCGAGTCCGAGCTGTTCGGGCACGAGCGTGGCGCGTACACCGGCGCCGACCGGCAGCGCACCGGCCGTTTCGAGTTGGCCAATGGTGGGACGTTGTTCCTGGACGAGATCGGCAACATGAGCCTCGCCAC
>Ga0255058_10002049_pt1 | contig 11216 bp, 8 predicted proteins | sample Cases_109_9_MG_FD_188637 | JGI IMG/M metagenome (GOLD analysis project Ga0255058, IMG submission 188637) | Seawater microbial communities from Amundsen Gulf, Northwest Territories, Canada - Cases_109_9 | ecosystem: Environmental > Aquatic > Marine > Gulf | place: Canada: Northwest Territories... | reverse complement strand
CCTTAAAGTTATGAATGTCCATCTTAAAGCGATGAATATCTTTAAAAAACAATTTTCTATTAGCGCAGAAATACGTAGTCCGGATTCTGCGAATATAATTATGTACCTTGTTGTAACTCTACTCGGTATTGGTACCGTTATGGTATACAGTACAAGTTCTGCTAAAGTTGTTGGAGGGCAGGATCTAATTAACGTCGCATTTCTTAAACATATATTGTTTATAATCCTTGCAATCGCAGGTATGTTTGTCATGATGAAGGTTGATTATCACTATATACAAAAATACAGTGCTATAATACTCTTTATTGCTATTGTTGGCCTTATAATCGTGCTTATTCCAAAGGTAGGAACTGTCGCAAATGGGGCAAGAAGATGGATAAGGTTTGGAAGCCATTTTGGATTTCAGCCGTCAGAATTTGCCAAGCTTGCAATGATTATCTTTATGTCAAGTTATATAGCTAAAAGACAAGAAAAGATGGCCAGCTTAGTGAATGGTTTTGTTATTCCAATGATGTTAATAGGGTTTGTTTCTTTCCTTATTTTAAAAGAGCCTGATTTCGGTACGGCAACATTCATATCACTGATCTCGTTAATACTCATAATTGTGGGCGGGGCTAGAATTACTTATATAATCCTTGCTTTATTAGCAGCGGTCCCTCACATATACTCAATTATACAAAATCACGCTTATCTAAAAAGTAGAATATTGACATTTTTCAATCCCTGGAGTGACTCAGATGCGGCAGGTTATCAAATTATACAATCATGGATAGCTCTTGGTTCGGGAGGTTTAACCGGCTTAGGACTCGGGGAAAGCCGGCAGAAATTGTTTTTCCTGCCTGAAAGCAATAATGACTTTATCTTTTCAATATTAGGAGAAGAGCTTGGCTTTCTGGGCACTGTGGGCGTTATAATCATTTTTGCATTATTAACACGGTATGGGATAAGGGTCTGTAAAATGGCTCCTGATGCGTTTGGTTTTTTCCTGGCTCTGGGTATAACTATTTCCATAGCTTTGCAATCAGCCGTGAACATTGCAGTTGCTACCGGATGCATACCGACAACAGGGTTCTCATTACCGTTAATTAGTACGGGGGGCTCCTCGCTATTATTATCGTTAGCGGGGATAGGGATACTTTTAAATATTGCAAAGCAATCAAAGGTAAATGCCGTTTCAGTGGACAGTATTGAAAATAAGAGGAGGTTGGTACCTTGAAGATTATGTTTGCCGGTGGGGGTACGGGGGGGCACTTAATGGCCGGAGTCAGCATAGCAGAGGAAATATCGGCCCGGTTTCCGGACACGGATATCATCTTTCTGGGGACAAATAGAAAGAAAGAGGCCGCATATGTTGAGAGGAGTGGCTATAAATTTAAACAAATTAAAATGCATAAGCTGACATCTTTTGCCTACTTGCCGGTCTTTGCTTTTGTTTCAATAATTGGAATTATACTTTCTTTAGTCAATATCATCAAGATTAAGCCTGACATAATCATAGGATTAGGAGGTTATGGTTCCGTTTTACCAGTGATTGCCGCATACATCGCCAGAGTCCCGATTGTATTAATAGAACAGAACGTTATTCCGGGAAGAGCAAATCAACTAATGGCAAGATGGGTTGATGCGGTCCTCTGCCATTGGGAAGGTACGGCAAAGAGGTTTAAGAGGGCAAATTCTTTATATGTTACAGGTATACCCATACGCAGGAATATCATGATAAATAAGGCTTCTATTACCAATAATACGCTTGGCCTGGATATTCATAAAAAGACTTTATTAGTAATGGGCGGCAGTCAGGGAGCACATGCAATAAATAAAGTAATGCTGCAAAGTATCCCAGGGATTAAATCATTAATTCCGGAACTGCAAATCATTCATCTTACCGGAAAGCCCGGTTATAAAGAGGCTAAAGCCGCTTATGATAAAATGGGAATAAAAGCTTTTGTAACGGAATTCCTTGATAATATCGGCATTGCTTATGGACTGTCGGACCTGATTGTTTGCCGTGCGGGAGCAAATTCGACAGCGGAAATTTCTGCTGTAGGTATTCCGGCGATCTTTATCCCCTATCCATATGCGACTGACGATCATCAGTACTGGAATGCGTATGAAATTGCTAAAAGTGGAGGTGCCGTTATTGTAAAACAGGAAGGTTTAGGGCCTGAAAAGATTATAGAATTAGTATCTGATTTGCTTATGAATGATGAGAAGCTGGATAATATGAAAAGGACCAATAAGGGTTTAGGTAAACCGTATGTTTCAAATAGAGTAGTGGATAAAATATTTCAAATTCTCAAAGTGAAAAAAAATAATAAAAACATAATACCTGTTTATTTTAGAAGTAGGTATGAAATAAGAAAGTGTGTACAGAGAAATGACTCTTCTTTTGCAGAAATATTATAAAAAAACAGATAATCCACGCAGCCGGAATCCGATTAATTTTGGCAGTATGCAGGGAGAATATGTTTACTTAATAGGCATTGGGGGAGTCGGGATGAGCGCTGTCGCTAAAATTCTAATAAATGAAGGTTGTTTTGTATCCGGTTCCGATTTGCAGCAAACCCCTGTTACACACAATCTTGAAAGATTAGGTGCCAGGATAAATACATACCAGGATGGGAAAAACATAAACCCATATACAAGTATGGTGCTAATTTCCGCAGCTATTAGTGAGGATAACCCTGACCTTAAGAAGGTGAGAACGTTGGGTATGAAAGTCTTTAAATGTTCGGAGTTCTTAGGTTTTTTAATGAAAAACAGGCAGGGTATCGCGGTAAGCGGCACACATGGGAAAACAACAACGAGCGCAATGATTTCAGTAATATTAGAGAAGTCAGGACTCGAACCGACTTTTGTAATTGGTGGTGATGTTGAAGAAATTGGAGGTAGTTCATGCATCGGGAAGGGGAGCTATTTTGTTGTTGAAGCATGTGAGTATGACAGGACTTTTTTGAACCTGTCTCCACAGGTAGGCGTTATTACTAATATTGATAGAGATCATTTGGATTATTATAAAAACATTAACAGAATTACAGATGCATTTTCAGAATTTGTGTCCTTAATCCCTGAAGATGGCTTGCTCGTTATAAACAATGATGATGTAAATGCCAGGAAGGTAATTAGTAATGCAAGATGCAAGACTGAAAAATATTCGGTTATTATGGCTAATGGCAAATACCTGCCCGACTATGTAGTTCGAGCGGGGAGGAAATATATGTTAAAACCCAACTTAAATGAGGTAATGCCGGAGTTGTTTGATAACCCGTTGCATGGCAGCGATGGTTTTGGGCAGGATGCAACATGGCTTGCAGTGGTTTATTATATTGATAAGGCAAGGAGTTGTTTTAACGTATTTTATGAAGGGAGATATTTTGGTGATTTTTGCATCAGGGCGCCGGGCTTACATAATGTATCAAACTCTCTTGCTGCAATTTCTGTTTGTAATTATGTTGGTTTAAATAAAAATGATATTGAAAGATCATTAAGGTTGTTTAAGGGTGTTGACAGACGTTTTCAAACCATTAGCAACAGAGATGGAATTAGAATAATTGATGATTATGCCCACCATCCCACAGAAATTAGAGTGACGTTGGAGACTGCGAAGTCAATCTATCCTTCAAAACGGCTCTGGTGTGTGTTTCAACCACATCAGTATAATCGTACAAGACTTCTTTTAAAGGAATTTGCAGGGGCGCTCACTCTTGCCGACAAAGTTGTTATTACTGATATTTATGCTGCAAGAGACTCGGATATAGATATAGCTTCTGTAAGTTCATTAGACCTTGTACAAGAATTGAAAGAGAGGGGTGGAGACGTTAAATATATTGAGAATATTTCTGAGATTGTAAGTAGTTTACATGACGATACAGAAAAAGATGATGTTGTTGTGACTATGGGCGCCGGTGATATTTGGAAAGCAGCTTACGGCCTGAAAGAAAGACTCGAAAATAAATAGTGATTGGTAACACGCAAATTATGGATAATATCTTTAAGTATGATGTGCCTCTTAAAAGTTATACCTCTTTCAAAATAGGAGGTGTGGCCGAAATACTGGCAGAACCGGGGAATGTATCAGAATTAAGGGAAGTACTCCGATTTTGCAAAGACGAGAAAAAAAAGATTTTTGTTTTGGGAAATGGCAGCAATGTTTTGATTAATGATGACGGTATTCAAGGTGTTGTAATTCGTGTGGGAGGTGAAAATTTCAAGAAGATAAAAAGAGAAGGCAACCATATATATTCGCAAGCAGGGGTAAATCTTTCTCATCTAATAAGAAAAACGGCATCGTGGGGTTTAGGAGGTTTAGAAACATTAGTAGGAATACCGGGGACTGTTGGCGGCGCCGTAATAATGAATGCCGGAGGTAAACACGGCACCCTAAGTGATACTTTAAGATGTATAACCACCATGGATTATGGTGGTGAAATCAATAATTATAATTGTGAAGATATCGGGTTTACATATCGTGGGTGTAACCTTAAAGAACGAATAATTATTGAAGCAGAATTCATACTTAAGAAATCAGAAAAGGAAGACATTCTTGAAAGGATGGACAAAATGTATAAAGAAAAAGAAGAGAGACAACCATTACATTTATCCACTATGGGGTGCATATTTAAGAATACAGAGCAGCATAACGCTGCAGAACTTATTGATAAAGCAGGACTTAAAGGACTAAAAGTTGGAGGGGCAGTTGTTTCCCGTTTACATGCAAATTTTGTAGTTAATAATGGAAACGCCTCAAACGAGGACATGCAAAAGCTGATAGACATAGTCAAAGATGCAGTTAAAGAGGAATTTAATGTTACATTAAGGTCGGAAATACATCTTTGGTAGCCATGGTAACAGTTAGAATGTTGTAAGGAGTTGTCTCAAAATGTACAAGTTATTTTGAGACACTTCCTAAGTAAAAAAAAGAAGGAAATGCACAGAGAACGCAGAATAAAAATAAAACCAAAAAACTATTTGGTACTGCCTGTGATTCTCTGTGCATTTACAAAAATTGTAATTTAAGCAATAAGAGCATAGCGCGGCGTAGCCGCAACCAAATTAAAAACAATTTAGGTATTAAGGAATTCAGGAATTCCTCAATCCCTAAATTCTTAAAACCATGAAACTTATGTTTTTTCAAAAGCTGTGTTTCGATAAAAAACTTTCTTACTGATTATGGCTATTCTCTGAATAGCACATCAGCCTTAGAAAGAAGAATTTAGTCTGGTTATTATTGGGTTTTTGAAATGATGGCTAACTCTGAAATATTGGCGGTTTTCAAAGAAGATGAAAGTATGAAAGCCGCCATGGGATTTTTGGCTGAGAAGGGTTACGGTATTTTACACGAAACAAGCTTATTTCAAGCATTAGTTACAATTATTGAAAAGAAGGTTGATCTTATTATTCTTGATATAGACGATATGGAACTAAAGGAGATGGAGTTCTTTGATGCTGTAAAAAGAATTGATCCGTGTATATCCATTTTGATTTTGTATTATGGCGTAAATCATGAGAAAGCTATCGAGTCTCTGGAAAGAGGGGCTGATAATTATATATTAAAACCAATTTATGCATATGAGCTTTTTGATATTATTAACAAATTTTTAGGTAGAAACAATTGCAATTACGGCATCTTAGAGGATGGACAAACTCCGTTAGAGCAATTAGCGCTAAGGGTTGCGCATGAAATTAACAATCCGTTAGCCACCATTAGCGGCCAATTACAATTGCACCTATCTGAAATGAAAAGGGGAGATCCTAATTATCAAGTCTATACAACTTTAGAAGAAGAGGCACAGAGAATTGCCGGAGTTGTTAAAAACTTAATTGCTCATGCCTATAATTAATTTTTAAGAAAACAAATAAGCCGTTTGGATGAATCGTAATTAGTTTTTTTTGTGGAAAACCATGACGTTTGAAAGAGTGGCTTCCAGCCGTAAAATGTAGCCGCAAGATGGTGTTCCTGCTGCGGAAGAAACATTCCGCAACAGGACTTAATTTCAATATATTAGAGGTATAAAAATGAATGGACAGAAAAGAATCCTGGTTGTTGATGATGAACCAAAAATATGCCATCTAATTAAGCAGCTACTGGAGAAGGAAGGATATCTGGCAGATGCGAGTTCTTCGGGTATGGAAGCCTTGCAGATGATGAAGAAACAAAATTATCAGATATTGCTAACAGACCTGAAAATGCCGGAAATCGATGGTCTTGAACTGATTCGAAAAGTAAAAAAGGAATATCCTGATATCAGGACGATAATGATCACTGCTTATGCAACTGTGAAGGCTGCGGTGCAATCACTTAGATATGGAGTAGATGACTTTATAACAAAACCCTTTAATATTTTTGAGTTGAAAGATTCAGTAAAAAAGACATTACACATCCATCAAATTGCAATGGAAAGTAAACAGTTTGTTAAAGATCTGGAAAAAACAAACAATGAGTTAGATTTTACTAAACAAGAACTAACTGTAAGGGTGCACATGACCGGCAAGCATCTTGAAGAAGCCAATAAGAAGCTCATACAGAGGATAAATGAATTGGATACAATAAACGAGATTAGTAAGGCTATTACTTCGGTATTGGATATGGACGAACTGCTGAATCTATGCCTGAAAGAAATAAATGAAAAGTTAAAAGTAAAGCAAAGTACAATAATGTTAGTCGATGATGTAAAGAACGAGTTAATAGTTAAGGCATGCCAGGGCCATAGGCGTCACCAGATATTGGGTAAAACACAAAAGATAGGAGAGGGTATTGCCGGACGTGTTGCAAAATACAAAAAGGCTATCCTGGTTAAAGACATTGATAATGATATCAGGTTTAAGGACATTAAAAAGCCTACTTACAAAACTAAGTCATTTGTTTCCGCGCCGCTTATCCTGGAAAAGAGACTTCTTGGTGTAATAAACATTATAGATAAGGTTTCAGGGGAAAGTTTTTGTGAGACGGACGTTAATCTCTTATGTACTATTGCAGGCCAGGTGTGTGTAGCGTTAGAAAATGCAAGACTCTACAAGAGAATTGAAGAAAATTGTTTTAACACCATCAAGTCTCTGGCTACAAGTCTTGAAGCAAAAGATTATTATACAAGCGGCCATTCACAAAGAGTTGCGGAATACTCCGGCACAATTGCAGAAATGTTGGGATTGTCAAGTAAAGAAAAGGATACGTTGAAGCACGCGGCATTACTCCATGATATAGGCAAAATAGGAATATCGGAACAGATCCTTAATAAACCTGCGAAATTGGATGTATTAGAATTTAATATGATAAAGACCCACCCGGTTACAGGTGAGAAAATAATAGAACCTTTGGACTTTCTAAAAGAATCAAGCAATCACATAAGAAGCCATCATGAGAGTTTTGACGGGTGCGGCTATCCGGATAGATTAGGTGGAGATGATATACCGGTTCTGGCCAGGATAATGTCAATTGCGGATGCTTTTGACGCAATGACCTCGGAAAGAATATATCGGCCTGCAAAAAAGGTTGAAAATGCGATATCCGAGATCAATAGGGTCTCCGGAAGGCAATTTGATCCTGAAGTAGTAGATGCCTTTACTTCCAGCGAAACAGTCAAGATAATGTCAGATCTGGAAACTAATTCATAAATTCTAAACCTTTACGAGGAGATCAAAAAATGAATATTATTTCTCAACACACACGAAATCCAAAAGTGAAAATAGTCGATATCCTTAGTGAATTAACAGGCCACGCAGCCGTAAATTTCCAGAGGTCCTCATACAAATATTTGGATGAAGGGAAAAACTATTTGTTCCTTAACCTTAAACATGTGAGAAAGATTGATGGTCTGGGGTTTATGGTCCTGGAGCAGTTTATTAACCGGGGCGGGCACATTCGCTTGTTCAATGTATGCGCTGAAATAAGGAGTATGTTAAAGATATCCGGGAAGGATTCCCTCTTTAAGGTATGTAGTGAAACAGACTGCCGTGAAGTTGCTTCTATGTTTGAAAAAGAAGAATTAGAAGAAGACACAAACAGAGATGGCATCAAGAAAAGGCATTATCCCCGTGTGGATACATCTTTCCATGCAGGTTTTAAATACCGTTCCAGTCACAACGGAGTGGTCTCAGGTAAGGCAACGTTACGGAATCTTAGTGAGGGAGGTGTTTTTGCGGACCAAATCATGGCCATAAATATGGAAAATGGAGAGACAATAAACCAACCAAAGATAGGTAGATATGGGCTTTACGATATAGAGTTTAGGCTAAATGAGGGGGCGGAGCTTATTGAAACCAAAGGAGAATGCGTAAGGGAAATCCGGACAGAAGGAAAACACGGTGTAGGCATAGAATTTAATGATATGAAACAAGGCCATAAAGAAATGATCAGGGACTTTGTTGTTAATGCTTGAGGACTCATCTTATATGATAAATAAGTCTGATAGCTGTATTTTAAAGACAGAAATATTATAATAAAAAAAAACCAATACGATGGATACAGAAAAACACTATTTAGAACAATTAATAAATAAGGTAAGTAATATTGAGGAATTAACGGATTTAGTGGTCCATGTTTGCGCAGACAAGGTAAAGGCAGAAAAATGTTCCCTTATGCTCTTGGATGGAAAGAAAAAGGCACTTTCAATAGTAAAAGCAAAAGGTATTAATGAGCATGTAATTAGAAATGCAAATGTGAAATTGGGAGAAGGTGTTGCCGGCTTCGTAACTCTCAGCGGGGAGACGCTTTTGGTAGCTGATAAAGAGAATGAAGGGAAGTTTGATTCAAAAACATCTGAGAGATACAAAACGGACTCATTTGTTTCTATACCCTTAAAAACAGGATCAGATACGATAGGCGTCCTTAATTTAACAGATAAAATTAACAACCGGAATTTCTCGGAAAAAGATATAAATTCATTATCAAAGTTTATCTCTCTTGCATCTATTGCTATTAAGAATGCACTAAAGCTTAAAGAACTTCAAGAACTATCTGTCACAGATGAACTTACCGGACTATACAATAGACGGCATTTTTATAATTGCCTGGAAAATGGGATAGAAAGGTCTGGTCGATACAACCGTCATTTTATTATGGCTCTAATAGATATAGACAAATTTAAATATATTAATGATACATATGGCCACCAGGCCGGGGACTCTATTTTAAAACATATTTCTCAGATTCTTAGGACATATACGAGAAGTTTTGATATTGTTGCACGTTATGGCGGGGAAGAATTTGCTATAACTTTTCAGGAAGCATATGATTATAAGGATTCATTTGCGGGCGCCATTTCAGGTCTTCAATTTCTTGAAAGGCTTAGGGGTGTTATTGAGAATCATACGTTTACAGGCATTGTTCCACACAAAAAACTGAATATAACTATTAGTTGTGGTGCAGCCATTTACCCATTTGATGGTATGGCAAAAGAAGAACTTATTTCCAAGGCTGATGAGAATTTATATCTGGCTAAAAGAACAGGCCGCAACAGGACTTGTGTAAGCCGGGAACATTTGAATCTGCTTAATGAAATAATCCAGAAGAGTAACATAGTTTCCGGAAGTGATGCACAAACTATGTATGTAACAGAATAGAAAAATGTGCAGGGAACACAGGAAAAATAAAATATAATAAACCTTTTAAGGTACGAACTGTGATTCTCTGCACATTTAAATAATAAAAGACCATGCCTAATAAAAAAAACATTGCCGTACTGATGGGTGGGATATCCCCTGAAAGAGAAATTTCATTTCGTTCCGGTAAAGCCGTTGCAGGCGCATTGAGGAAGACGAATAACAATGTTATCGACATCGTAGTTAACGATAAAATAATTAGCGAACTTGATGTCCATGAAATTGATGTGGCATTTATAGCGCTTCATGGATATTTTGGAGAGGATGGTGGGATTCAGGAAATTCTGGAATCTAAGGGTATCCCATATACCGGTTCCGGAGTTTATGCGAGTAGGCTTGCAATGAACAAACTCAAATCAAAGGGAATTTTGCGAAAGGGCAATATTGCAACCCCGGATTATCTTACGGTTTTAGCTACGCAGGACAACTCCGAAATTGTTGAAGAAGTTGAAAAACTAAAACTGCCTGTCGTTACGAAACCCATAGACAATGGTTCAAGTGTGGGAATATCCATAATAAGAGAATATGATGAGTTACAAAACGGGATAGATCAAGCAGGGGAGTTTGGTAAGGAAATTCTTGTTGAAAAATATATTGAGGGTAGAGAATTGGCTGTTAGCATCCTTAACGACACGCCTTTACCCATTATTGAAATAAGGCCTGCATCAAAGTTTTATGACTACGATTCTAAATATAAAGATGAAAGGACGCAATATATAGTCCTAAAATCCGGTAAAACATCATCTGAAGAATCATTGGCCTATTCCATTTACGTAAATGTTCAGGAATTGGCTGTTTCTGCACACAAGAGTCTTGGCTGCCGGGGTTTTTCAAGAGTAGATATGGTCCTGGGCAATGACGGTGAAATATACGTGCTTGAAGCTAATACAATTCCCGGATTTACAGAAAGAAGTTTATTGCCAAAGGCGGCAAGCGCAGTAAATATTAATTTCGTCGAATTATGTAATATCATCGTTAACACAGCCCTTAAACCCACCCTTAATAAGAAAAACAGAGAAAGTAATTCTAAGACGTTTCAACCCTGTTATATTTAAAACCAGACTTAAATTACTGATAGTAAACAATGATAAGAGTTCTCAAGGGTCCTTATAGCATAGTTACTGATAAAGTACGGTCAATTATTGCTGCATTAAGGCAATATCTTGAAAAGGCACAGAGCATAATCTTATCTTTTTCTTTCAAGCTTGTTATAGTAATTGCTGTGATAATGGTTGCAATGTGGTCGGGTAAATATGCATGGAAGTATTTGTCAAATCAAAATATGTTTGTAGTGAGTCCAATAACATTTTCATTTGAAGCTCCGGTTTGGACAACTGATGAACTGATAAATGAAATTAAAAATATACCCGGGTTAAAAAGAGAATACAATATATTTGAAAAAGATTTAACAAGAAATATTGCCGAGTTATATGAAAAGAATCCACTTATTTCTAAAGTATATTATGTTGAAAGAGAATTTCCCGGCAGGTTGAATTTGAAACTGGAATTGCGTAGGCCGATAGCTATTGTCAAAAGGAAGGATAAGGAATACTTAATAGATAAAGACTGTGTAAGGCTTCCGAAAAAATTCTATAAATATCCTTTGGAAAATGAGGACGCAG
>Ga0255058_10002048_pt1 | contig 11219 bp, 11 predicted proteins | sample Cases_109_9_MG_FD_188637 | JGI IMG/M metagenome (GOLD analysis project Ga0255058, IMG submission 188637) | Seawater microbial communities from Amundsen Gulf, Northwest Territories, Canada - Cases_109_9 | ecosystem: Environmental > Aquatic > Marine > Gulf | place: Canada: Northwest Territories... | reverse complement strand
GGGTAAAATGGCAAATAACACACCCCGCCTGCTTCGCATCCACCCCTCTTGATAGAGGGGACTACACCCCCGGCTCCTTCGGAGCCCCCCCACTCAAGGGGATTTTTTTTAAATTTATTCTTAATCCAACAATTCTAAAATTTCTTTGCAATACGCAAGGGCGGCTTCAAATAATCCATCGTTTTTTCATCCAACTTAGCGCCTCCCCTGCTGTATAAAAAGAGCCGGTTACCAGGATAAGGTCTTCAGGTTCCGCAATTTCTTTTGCCTTTTCCAATGCCTTTGAAATCTCTTTTTTAATAAAAGTTGTTTTTTGAAAAGCGCTCGCCCTTTGCTCCAGTAATTGCGCAGGCAATGCCCTATCTGTTTTTGGCTCAGTCATTATAAAAATATCCACTCGGGATGAAAGCGTTTGAATGATTTTTTTAAAGTCCTTATCTTTTAATATCCCAAGAAGCGCAATTAATTTATTATACCTGAAAAAAACCGGAATATTTTCTATCAGAGCGGTTATGGACTGATGATTATGGGCCGCGTCTATAACCACCTGGGGAGATTTCCGCGCAAGTTCCATTCGGGCGGGTATTTTGGCGATCCTTAGTCCATCAAATATGGAATTTTTATTGATGGCTTTGTATTTTTCGCTTAAAAAAAGAGCCGCGGCCGCCGCTGTGGAACTGTTCTTGATTTGATGACATCCCGGGATTTTTATGGATAGCTTATCTAATTTTTTGCCTTGAAATGTGAGAGAGAATTTCTGTGGCAAAGCCTGATTCACAGGGCTTTCTACTAAATAATTCTTTCCATATTGAAAACAGATTGCTTTTTGTCTTTTTGAAATATTTTTTAAAACCGCCACTGTCTCTTTATTTTCTGAAGATATAAAAACGGCTCCACCTTGCTTGATAATGCCTCCTTTTTCCCCGGCTATTTTTCTAATAGAAGTCCCTAAAGCGAGAGTATGTTCTAAAGCTATTTCAGTAATAATACTGACCAGCGGAACTAAAACATTGGTGGCGTCCAACCTGCCTCCCATCCCGACCTCTATAATGCCTATATCGATCTTTTCCTGTTGGAAATAAAGAAAGGCCATGGCGGTAATAAATTCAAAAAATGTGGCGGGTAATTTTTTCTTTTCCATCAAACAGAAAAGATTATTGGCTAATTCTTCGAAATTTTTTTCTGGTATTTTTGTGGAGCAAATGGTAATTCTTTCCCGGATATCCATTAGATGAGGAGACAGGTACATGCCAGTTTTGTAGCCGGCGGCTTTAAATATCGAATTTAAAAAAAAGGCGGTGGAACCTTTTCCATTGGTCCCGGCTATGTGGATGGCAGGAAATTTTGTGTGAGGATTGCCAAGACCAGCCAGGAGTTGAGAAATATTTTCAAGACCCAATTTGATGGCGCTGGGGTTTAACGCGTAAATCCGATCAAGAATTTTGCGATGCATGGGGCGTAGCAACTGAAACGGTTATATTAGTTTTTTCTTCTCTCGAGAATTTGTCGGTTGAAAACAATCAAGAAGCAGGCTAATGGTTTTTTTTAAATGCTTTCTATGAACGACTTTGTCTAGCATTCCATGTTCCAATAAAAATTCAGTTTTTTGGAACCCTTCGGGAAGTTTTTGTTTTATGGTTTGTTCTATGACCCTGGGACCCGCAAATCCGATAAAGGCTTCAGGCTCAGCCAGGTTGACATCTCCTAACATGGCAACGCTGGCTGTTACCCCGCCAGTTGTTGGATCCGCTAGAACTGAAATGTAGGGAAGACCATGTTCCGCCAGACGGGCTAAACCGGATGTTGTTTTAGCCATTTGCATTAACGATAAAATCCCTTCCTGCATCCTTGCCCCTCCTGAACTGCTTACAATCAAAAGGGGATGTTTTTTCGAAATAGCGCGATTAACCGCTCTAAGGATCTTTTCCCCAATCACAGATCCCATGCTCCCACCCATAAATGAAAAATCGAAAACACAAATCTGAATGGTATGGTGGTCCAGTTTTCCTTCGCCACAGGTTATCGCATCTTTATTTCCTGTTTTTTTTTGATAGGTTTTCAGGCGGTCTTTGTATTTTTTAGAATCTTTAAATTTAAGGGGGTCCGAGGAGGCCAGGTTTTGATCAAATTCCTTAAATGAATCCTTTTCCAGAAGAAGATCAATCCTTTCGTTCGGGCTTAATCGGTAATGATAGTTGCAATCTTCTTTTGGGCATACTTTCAGGTTTTTTTTGAGTTCGTTATTAAAAATAATTTCTTTACATTTTTTGCATTTAACCCAAACCCCTTCAGGTATTTTAGCTTTATCGCTTCTAAGTCCGATTCGAGGAACTTTTATTTTGTCAAACCAGTTCATGAATTATATTTTTTTGAATGCCCGCGAAAATTTATTTTGACTCTCAATTCTTTATACAGATAAAGAATCAATGTTTTCCTTTGATATTCTTAAAAGGGTGGGTGATGTGGTACATTTTTCCTGAGAAAATTTTTTGAAAAGGACCGGACAGGAGATAAGTCACTCCTATTAAAAAGAAAGATATTTGCGGGATAGTGGCAATGATGTAAACAATGAGAACGAAATAGAAAAAGATTTTAAAAGGTTTTTTGTCTCTCAGATCTACGTTTTTAAAACTAGGATATTTTATGTTGCTGACCATTAAAAAAGCCAGTAAATAAGCTAGCCCGAGAATCACTATGGGCTCCAGTTTTTCAATTGAAAAAATGTCTCTGGTAAAAACAACGGTGCTGGCTATCAGGCCGGCGGCGGCCGGAATTGGAAGCCCAATAAATTGACTGGTTTTGGCAATTCGTTTTTGAGTATTAAAGCGCGCCAATCTCATTACGCCACAAATGACATATAGAAAAGCCGCCATCCAGCCAAGGCGACCAAAGGGCTTGAGGACCCAACTATAAATTAAAATACTTGGAGCCAGTCCAAAAGAAATAACATCTGCCAGGGTGTCCAAATGGAAACCAAATTCGCTGGAAGAATGCATTAACCGGGCGACCCTGCCGTCAAAAATATCAAAAAAACCGGCAACGATGATAGCGACGGCCGCTTCATAAAAGCGTCCGTTAATGGTAGCAATTATGGAATAAAAACCACAAAAGATGCTACAGGTGGTCAGCAAGCTGGGAGCAATAAAAATTCCTCTTTTAAACTTCATCTTTGATTTTTCCGATAATTGTTTCACCACCGAAAACCTTATCTCCTTTTTTAACCGCCAATTCTATTTCTTCAGGAAGGAATAAATCCACTCTAGAGCCAAATCGGATTAATCCGAATCGTTCCCCCATTTTAACATGAGACCCTTCTTTGACCCAACAGATAATACGACGGGCGATTAAACCCGCAATTTGCCGTACAAGGATCTTTTTATTTTTATGGTTGATAACGACGCTGTTTTGTTCGTTTAAAAGCGAGGCCTTTTCCTGAAAAGCGGGCAAAAATTTTCCTGGATTATACACCGTTTGCGTGATGCCTCCATCGCATGGAATTCGGTTAATATGGACATTAAAGACAGATAGGAAAATAGAAACACACACCGATTTTTCCGTTAATAGCGCATCTTCGGCTCCATGTTTTATATCAATAATACGCCCATCCGCCGGAGAAATAATCAGCCCCGCCTCCTCGGGAGACTTTCTTTCGGGATCTCTAAAAAAATATATAACAAAAAGGGTCAGGAACCCGGGAGCGGCGGCCCATTGAAGAGAAAAGATGCTGGCCAAAAGGGTGGCTCCCACCAGTGGGAAAATAAAAATATACCCCTCTTTAGCTATTGGCGATCGCATTATTTGATTTTTTTTCCAACCCAGGGCATCATTTTTCTTAAATCGTTTCCAACCGCTTCGATCGGGTGTTGAGAATCTTTTTTTAGCGCGGCATTGAAAACCGGCCTATTAGCTTTATTTTCTAAAATCCATTCTCTGGCAAATTCTCCCGATTGGATTTCTTTTAATATTTTTCCCATTTCTTTTCGAGTCTCTTCTGTAATGATTCTTTTGCCGCGGCTTACGCTTCCATAAGCCGCGGTGGTGCTGATAGAATACGTCATATTCCCGATGCCTCCCTCATATATGAGGTCGACAATTAATTTTAATTCATGGAGACATTCAAAATAGGCCAACTCCGGCTGATATCCGGCTTTTACCAGAGTATCGAATCCCGCGCGAATTAGCTCAGCGGCTCCTCCGCATAAAACGGCCTGTTCTCCAAAGAGGTCGGTTTCTGTCTCTTCACGAAATGTTGTTTCCAGAACGCCGGCGCGTGTGCCGCCAATAGCCCGGGCATAAGCAAGGGCCAATTTCTTGGCTTGGCCGGTGAAATCCTGCTCAACGGCCATGAGACAGGGAACTCCCTTTCCTTCCTGATAAGTCCTTCTTACCAGGTGCCCTGGTCCTTTAGGGGCGACCATAAATACATCAACATCAGAAGGAGGGACAATCTGGTCAAAGTGAATATTAAAGCCATGACCAAAAACAAGAGCTTTCCCCTTTCTTAAATGCATAGCAATATCTTTTTGATAAACTTCGCGCTGTTTTTCATCAGGAATCAATATAACAATGATATCTCCCACCCTGGCAGCTTCCGCGGCGGTTAATACTTTTAAACTATCTTTTTTGGCATTTTTACGGAAAATGCTTTCTTCCCGAAGTCCCACAACAACCTGTATGCCACTGTCATTTAAATTAAGCGCGTGGGCGTGGCCCTGGCTGCCATATCCTATTACGGCAACGGTTTTTCCTTTTAATAATTTGAGATCAGCATTCTTGTCATAATATACCTTAGCCATTCAATCCTCCGTTTTATTTGTTTAAGACGTTATATTGTTATCTGTGCAGATACTTTATCAGCCACTGCCTCGTAAAGATAATTTTGGTTTGATCTAATGAGGCGACAAGCTTTTTTTCTTAAGCTTCATACTTTCGCAGGGGTTTTGCTCCTCTGGTCATGGCCACACGGCCTGTCCTCACAATTTCTTTGATTCCAATGGGTTTTAAAATATCCACTATGGCATTGATTTTTCCTTCATCGCCCGTTGCTTCAATAGTGTAAGTTTTTGGGCTGACATCCACTACCTTACAGCGAAAAATTTCCACTACCCTCAGGACCTCATCCCGTTTAACGGGTTGATTGATATCCACTTTAATTAAAACCATTTCACGGTCAATAAATTTTTCCTGAGAAAGGTCAATTACTTTTATTATATCCACCAGTTTGTTTAACTGTTTTGTCACCTGTTCAATAATCTGGTCGCTTCCTCTTGTGACAATAGTCATTCTTGAGACGGTAGGATCTATTGTTTCAGCCACAGAGAGGCTTTCAATATTGAAGCCCCTTCCACTGAAGAGTCCGGAGATTCTTGATAAAACTCCAAACTTATTTTCAACTAAAACGGAAATAGTATGTTTCACAGCTATACCAATAACATTTCATGAATAGGTTTGCCGGCGGGAACCATTGGGTAAACATTTTCTTCCTTTGCCACCACAAAGTCCATAACCACTGGGCCATTGTATTCCAAAGCTTTTTCAATAGTTTTTTTAACTTCATCCGGTTTTTTTGCCCTTAATCCAAGGGCCCCATAAGCCTCTGCTAATTTGACAAAGTCAGGGCCGCAATCAAGACAGGTATAAGAATACCTTTTCTCGTAAAATAGCTGCTGCCATTGTCGCACCATGCCTAAATAACCATTATTAATGATGGCGACTTTAACTGGCAGTTTGAACTCCACGGCGGTCATCAATTCCTGAGAGTTCATTTGAAAGCTGCCGTCCCCCGAAATAACGATGACAGTTTTTTTTGGAAAAGCCGCTTGCGCTCCGATTCCCGCTGGAAATCCATACCCCATGGTTCCTAGTCCGCCGGAGGTTAAAAATGTTCTTGAGTTTTTAAACTTGATATATTGGGCAGCCCACATTTGATGCTGGCCAACATCGGTCGCAATAATAGCGTCTCCTCCAGTGATTTCAGATAACTGTTCAATCACGTATTGGGGTTTTATTGCGCCCTTTCCCTGCTTATAATCCAAAGGGTATTTTTCTTTCCATTCTTTTATCTTCTCATGCCATTCTTTCAAGTCTTTTTTCTTGTCTTTTTTAATTTGCTTTAACTGGGAATTCAGTTTTTTCAAAACATTTTTAATATCCCCTACAATAGGCAAGTTTGCTCGAACATTTTTCCCAATGGAAGTTGGATCAATATCAATGTGAATCTTTTTGGACTTAGTGGAAAATTCATCCAGTTTCCCGGTGACTCGGTCATCAAACCTGGAGCCAACGGCAATCAGCAGGTCCGCTTCAGTTATGGCCATATTGGAAGTATATGTCCCATGCATACCGCACATTCCGAGGGACAGGTTATTTTCAGAAGGGATGCTCCCTAATCCCATTAACGTGGTGGTTACGGGGATTTGTGTAATTTTTGAAAGTGTTAGCAATTCCTCCGAAGCGTTAGAATTAATAATTCCGCCTCCCGCATAGATAACCGGTTTTTTTGCTTTTGAAATTTCCTCAGCCATTTTCTTAATTTGTCGGGGGTTCCCTTCAACATTTGGTTTGTAGCTCCTCAAATTTACCGATTTTGGGTAGTCAAAATTAGTCTCCGCATTTAAAACATCTTTTGGCAGATCTATAAGAACCGGTCCCGGGTTCCCTGTTGTGGCAATATAAAATGCTTCTTTTATGGTTCGAGCAAGGTCTTTGACATCTCTAACCAGGTAACTATGTTTAGTGCAGGGTCTGGTTATCCCAATAATATCCGCTTCCTGAAAGGCATCGTTGCCAATAAGAGCTGTGGGAACTTGCCCGGTAAGGACAATGATAGGGATGGAATCCATATAAGCCGTCGCAATGCCAGTGACCGTATTAGTGGCTCCTGGACCAGAAGTAACAAGACACACCCCCGGTTTTCCTGTTACCCGCGCGTACCCATCCGCGGCATGAGCTGCCGCTTGCTCATGCCTGGTCAAAATATGACGCAGTGGAGAATCATATAAAGCGTCATAAATAGGCAGAACAGCTCCGCCGGGAAAACCGAAGATGGTATCCACACCTTCTTTCGTAAGGCTTTCAAGAAGTATTTTTGCGCCTGATAATTTCATTAATATTCAAATCCCTGAATTTATAAATCCCCATACCTTGCCGCATCGGAGCAGGTGGTATTTTGGTTTACCCCGTTAGAGAAAGTCACCGAATCCTGTCGGTGGTATGGATCATTCCTTAGAGATGGTGGTTTAATGCCACCACCTACATAGTCGTTAGAGAACATAGTTCCCTAAGCTTTTAGAATTGCCCCTGTATTGGCGGAAGTGACAAGTTTTTGATACCGGGCTAAATAACCCTTTTTTATTTTTGGCTCCGGGGCTTTCCATTCATCCTTCCGCTTTTTCATTTCTTCTCCAGATATCAATAAATCAACTCTTCTTTTTGGTATGTCAATAGTGATTTTATCACCATCTTTAATTAAAGCAATGGGGCCTCCCTCCATAGCCTCTGGTGAAATATGCCCAATGCATGGTCCCCGGGTGCCTCCGGAAAATCTACCGTCCGTAATTAAAGCCACCGAATCGGTCAAATCCATTCCTGCAATTGTTGCGGTAGGCGATAACATCTCTCTCATCCCTGGGCCGCCCTTTGGCCCTTCATAGCGAATCACAACCACATCGCCCTTTTTAATTTTCTTTCCCATAATGTTCTTCATAGCCTCTTCTTCTGAATCGAAAACCCTGGCGGTTCCCGTAAAACAGAACATCTTTTCGCTTACAGCCGATTGTTTGACGACTGCTCCGTCAGGCGCAATATTGCCTCTCAAAATTGCGATGCCCCCTTCTTTTTTATAAGGGCGGTTCAGGGGTCTTATAACATCTTCATCCAAAACTTCTCCATTTTCCGCAATTTCTTTGATATTTTTACCGCTGGAGGTAATATTAGCGCTTATTTTATCTTTCAAAACATTCAATACCCCTTGTATTCCACCGGCATATTCCAGGTCCTCCATAAAGTATTCTCCCCCTGGGCGGATATTAGTTATCTGTGGAGAATCTTTGCTCAAATGATCAAAAAGTTCTAAATCGAGCTTAACTTCTGCTTCATGAGCAATGGCCAATAAATGCAATACTGAATTAGTGGAGCCCCCGAGGCTTAAATCAGTTCGTATAGCGTTTTCAAATGCCCTTTGGCTCATTATTTTCCTGGGAGTAATCTCTTTTTTCACCAGTTCCACTATTTGCGCGCCGCTTTCATAAGCTATCCTTCTTTTTTTGGAAGATACGGCCAGAGCTGTGCCGCAACCTGGCAACGACATTCCCATTGCTTCTGTCAAACAGGACATCGTATTTGCGGTATACAACCCCTGACAGGAACCTGGGCCGGGGCAGGCTTCCATTTCCACTTTTCCAACCTCCTCCTCGCTCATCTGACCCGCTTTACATTTTCCCACCGCCTCAAAGGTATCTCGCACTAGAGAAAGGCGCTTGTTTTTATAATGTCCGGAAATCATAGGTCCGGCGGTGACTACTATAGAGGGGACATCAAGCCGCGCCGCCGCCATTAGCATTCCAGGGGTAAATTTATCGCAATTGGTTAAAAAAACAAGCCCGTCAAAACAGGTTGCTTCAACGACGGACTCAATAATATCCGCAATAAGCTCCCGGATGGGAAGAGAATAGTGCATGCCTCTATGACCCATTGCAATCCCGTCACAGATTCCCGGCACCGAAGAGAGGAAAGAGTAACCCCCGCCGCTGTGAATTCCTTTTTCGATTGCCCTCTCCAGGTCTCGAAATCCGATATGTCCCGGAACAGAATCGGTAAAACTGGAAATTAAACCTATAAAAGGTTTATTCATCTCTTTTTTAGGGACGCCTGTCGCAAAAAGTAGCGCCCGATGAGGGGCCCTTTCCAGTCCTTTTTTAATCTTATCACTTCGCATAAACTTTTATACTTACTTTGTTTAAATGAATTTAGAGGTTAGTGTAACATAACAGGCAAAATAAAAAAATGTAATGATAATATGGATGGTTTTTAAAATCAATTAAATAAGTATCAATTTTCTTTGAAGCCTACGCTAAAAATAGCCGGTTTTATGAAAACCGGCTATTTGAACGAAGTCAGCGAGGGGCAGCCGACTAAGAGAGGGGATCTGATGACGCAATGAGCGATCCTTAATAAATGCAATTCTGGGAAGAGCAAAATCCCTCTAATTGGGCGGCATTTCAAGATAAATTAGCGGTTCCTTTTTTCGAAATATTCTATGCATCATTTCATGAATTCGGAACATTCATGTCCCTTGACACTTGACAACAAAAACCTAAATATCGTATCATTCCTTTTTTTATTTTGAGAATAAATGCGATGCTAAATCAATACGCAGGCGTTTTAATCTTGATTCTTTTGGCTGTGGGCACCACTGTTGGAATGGTTGTGGCTGCCTCCATACTGGGCCCGAAGATAAAATTCCCCGATAAAATGGAGCCATTTGAGTGTGGCAAAAGCCCCCTGGTTTCACCCCGTCAACGATTTTCTGTTAAATTCTACCTAACGGCTGTTTTATTTATTTTGTTTGATATTGAAGCGGTATTTCTATATCCATGGGCGGCGATTTTTAAGCAGCTCGGCTGGTTTGGACTAGCTGAAATGCTTCTATTCATTGCCGTTTTGGGCATTGGTCTTCTATATGTCTGGAAAAAAGGAGCTCTAAATTGGGAATAGGGAAGAGTTTAGGAATGGAAAAGGGTTTGGGAGAAAATGTTATTCTGACCAAACTAAACGATATTGTTAACTGGGGAAGAAAATATTCCTTTTTCCTTTATCCATTTATCACTGCCTGTTGTGGAATGGAATTTATGTCCGTGGCGGGACCTCGTTACGATATGGACCGGTTTGGAGCCGCATTGCCAAGGTTTTCTCCCAGACAGGCTGATTTAATGATGGTGGTTGGCACAATAAGCCATAAACAGGCCCCTATTTTAGTCAAAGTTTATAACCAGATGGCAGAGCCTAAATGGGTTATGGCCTATGGAGTGTGCACAGTTTCGGGCGGTTTTTACGATAATTACGCTACAGTTCAGGGAATTGACACCATTATTCCTGTGGATATTTATGTGCCTGGATGTCCTCCCCGACCGGAAATGGTCTTGGATGGGCTAATTAAATTACAAAACAAGGTCCAATCTGAAAAATTTTCTGATTTTCCTAAGGGCCCGTCTCCTGTTTCAAAACCAAAGATGTAACACTAAAATGCAAAACGAAAGCGCAAATATTAAAAAACTGATAAAGAAATTTGGAAAGGCTGTCATTGGCAATCATTCATTTCGTGGAGATGACACAATTATTATAAATAAGAACCATGTAGTGGATGTTTGCCGGTTTTTAAAGGATGAGAAAGACCTTGATTTTAATTTCATGATGGACTTGACAGCTGTTGATTATCTAAACCAAAAGGACCGGAAAGAAAGGTTTGAGGTTGTATATCACTTTTATTCCCTTAAACATAATCATCGAATAAGAGTCAAAGCCCCTGTTTCAGATTCGGATTGCGCGATTGACTCTATTGTTCCCTTGTGGGTGGCAGCAGACTGGTTTGAGAGAGAGGCCTATGATATGTACGGCATCAAATTTAATGACCATCCCAACTTGAAACGAATCTTGTTGTACGAAGAATTCGTGGGATATCCCCTGCGTAAAGATTATCCAATTCGGAAAAGACAACCCCTTATTGGGCCAAAGAATTAAATTTAGAAGAAGAGAAAATCAGTTTAATCGCTTTTGACGATGCCTTTGGGGCAAATTTTTTTTGTTGAAAACTAACCCTCGGGGGTTTTAAAATTATGTCTGACTTCAAAGAAGAACTACATTCAGAACACATGGTTTTAAACATGGGACCGTCACATCCAGCGACCCATGGGACGGTGGAATTTTTGATCACCCTGGACGGTGAGACTGTTTTGGATATGGATGTAGAGATCGGATATTTGCACCGGGGGTTTGAAAAGCAGTGCGAAAACGGCACATGGTGTCAGGCCTTTCCATATACGGACCGGCTAAATTACAACTCGGCAATAATAAATAATGTGGGATATGCCCTCGCTGTTGAAAAACTGCTTGGAATTCAGGTCCCAGAACGATGTAAATATATTCGGGTTATAACCTCCGAATTGGCGCGAATGACAGACCATTATACAAACGTTGGAGCTGGAGCCCTTGAATTGGGTGGA
>Ga0255058_10002047_pt1 | contig 11220 bp, 11 predicted proteins | sample Cases_109_9_MG_FD_188637 | JGI IMG/M metagenome (GOLD analysis project Ga0255058, IMG submission 188637) | Seawater microbial communities from Amundsen Gulf, Northwest Territories, Canada - Cases_109_9 | ecosystem: Environmental > Aquatic > Marine > Gulf | place: Canada: Northwest Territories... | reverse complement strand
GCGGGAGCGAGGTGATGGGACGAATGGCCTCGACGATGAGGGGCCCGATGGTGATATTCGGGACAAAATGGCCATCCATCACGTCCACATGGATGTAATCCGCCCCCGCCTTTGCAGCCTCGGTCACCTGTTCCCCGAGCCTGGCAAAATCCGCCGAAAGAATCGACGGAGCAATCTTCACGCTGAACCTCCCATACCACCGCTTCGAGGTTAGCTAGCCTTCTTCCTCAGCCTCCCCCTCATATCGGGCACCCGCGACCTTTCGCAACCGGCCAAAATTATGCCGTGCCTCGATCCAGCGCACGGTTCCCGAAACCGAACGCATGGCCAACGAATGGGTCTGGGCTCCGCCGGGGAAATAGCGGACGCCCCGCACCAGCTCCCCATCGGTAATCCCCGTGAGGGCCACAAAGGCATTCTCTCCGGAGCAAAGGTCATCCAACGTGAGAACTCTGTTCAGATCTTGTCCCTCGGCCTTTGCCTGGGCCCGGTCCTTTTCGTCCTTTGCCCAGAGCCTCCCCTGCATGTCGCCGCACAGGCACTTGACGGCGCAGGCGGTCACGACGCCCTCGGGTGCCCCTCCGATCCCCATGAGTGCATCGACCCCTCCCTCGTGCCAGAGCATAGCAAGGAGGCCTGCCGTCACATCTCCGTCGGTGATCAGCCAGAGCTTTGCTCCGGCCTTCTCAGCGGCCTGTAGCATTTCCGTATTGCGCGGCCGATCGAGAGCGATGACGGTCAGCTCTCGCACCTTACGTCCTTTGGCCTTTGCAATAGCGCGAAGATTCTCGACTACGGGGGCATTGAGGTCGATGACTCCGCGGGCTTGAGGGCCGACCACGATCTTGTCCATGTAGGCGAGGTGGCTGGTAAAGAGGCTGCCTCGATCGGCCAGCGCCACTACCGAGATTGATCCTGGTTTCCCCACCGACAGCATGGTGGTCCCATCGATGGGATCGACGGCGATATCCACGAGAGGCGGAGAGCCGGTGCCAAGCTGTTCGCCGATGTAGAGCATTGGGGCTTCGTCTTTTTCCCCTTCTCCGATGACCACCTCTCCATCCATGGGGACGGTACTCAGTGCAAATCGCATCGCGTCTACTGCTGCCTGGTCCGCAGCCTCCTTTTTCCGGCGGCCGGCGAATGGGGCAGCTGCCATGGCCGCGGCCTCGGTCGCACGGACCAGGTCCATGGCCAAGTTGCGGTCCATCGGCTTCTCGTCTTCCATGCGTTTCACCATGCCACCCCTTTCGGTTCTTCCCTCTCCCTTAGGCGGACGCTCCAACGGTCCTGAGTGCGGCAGCGGTCACCGCCTCAGCCGTAAGGCCGAGGTTCTCGAAGATGGTCTTGTAGGGGGCAGAGGCACCAAAGCGGTCCAATCCAACGACCGTGCCGTGAGATCCCACGTATCTTTCCCATCCGAAAGTCGCTCCCGCCTCTACCGCCACGCGAGCCCTCAGCCCCGGGGGCAGCACGGCCTCCCGGTACTCTTTTGCTTGCCGATCGAACAGGTCGGTCGAAGGCATGCTAACCACGCGCGCCGCCACCCCCCGCTCCGCCAGGAGCTTTTGGGAGGCCAGAGCGAGGTGCAGTTCGGAGCCGGTCCCGATCAGGATGACCGATGGATCCGGTGCATCGGAGAGGACGTAGCCCCCCTTAGCCACACCGGCCGCCGGGGCAAGGACCGAGCGGTCCAGCACGGGCAGTGCCTGGCGGGTGAGCACCAGTGCCGTCGGCCCGTCGCGCCTGGAGAGGGCCACCCGCCATGCCTCTACGGTTTCAGTCGCGTCGGCAGGGCGAATAATGACCAGATTCGGCATGGCCCGTAGGCTGGCCAGGTGCTCCACCGGCTGGTGCGTCGGGCCATCCTCCCCGAGCCCGACGCTATCGTGGGTGAAGACGTAGATGACCGGCTGATGCATAATCGCTGCGAGGCGGATCGAGGGGCGCATGTAGTCACTGAAGATTAAGAACGTCCCCCCATAGGGGAAAAGGCCCCCGTGCAGCGACAGGCCATTAAGAATGCCACCCATGGCGTGCTCCCGCACCCCGAAGTGGATGTAGCGTCCTGAAAGGTCATCGCGCTGCACCGCCCGCTCTCCTTTAGGCAGGGTATTGTTGGAGGGGGTCAGATCACCCGAACCGCCGATAAGGGTCGGGATGCACGTGGCGAGGGCGTCGAGCACCTTCCCGGAGGCTGCGCGGGTTGCCAGCGGCTTCTCTGTCGGAAAATTGGGCAAATCCGCGTCCCACCCCTTGGGGAGTTCACGAGCCAGCGCTGCCTGGAGCTGCGTGGCCAACTCGGAGTGTTCCTGCGCGTAGCGGGCTAGCGACTTGCGCCACTCGGCCTCACGGACCGCACCTGCTTTCGCGCATTGCTGGAAGCGAGTACGGACCTCCTCCGGGACATGAAATTTCGCGTCGGGAGCCCAGCCATAACGCTCCTTGGTCAGGCGGATCTCCTCCTCACCCAGGGGCTCTCCGTGCGCCTTGGCGGTGTCCTGGCGGTTGGGGCTTCCGTAGCCAATGTGGGTTCGCGCCACGATGAGTGACGGGCGCGTCCTCTCCGCCCTCGCCGCCTCCAAGGCGGCCTCCACAGCGACCATGTCGTGGCCATCGATCGTCTGGAGGTGCCATCCGTAACCGGTAAATCGCGCCGCCACATCCTCGGTGAAGGCGAGCGAGGTCGGCCCGTCGATGGAGATCCCATTGGAATCGTAAAGGTAAATCAGCTTGCCCAGTCCCAGGTGTCCCGCGAAAGACGCGGCCTCGTGGGAGATCCCCTCCATCAGGTCGCCGTCGCTCACGATTGCGTAAGTATAGTGATCTTCCACGAGGTGTCCGGGCCGATTGAACCGGGCCGCCAAGTGCGCCTCGCCCAGCGCCATCCCAACCCCGTTCGCAACACCTTGCCCCAAGGGACCGGTGGTGGCCTCCACGCCCGGTGTCAGGCCGAACTCCGAGTGGCCGGGAGTTCGGCTCCCCCATTGGCGAAAGCGCTTGATGTCGTCGAGAGAGAGATCATACCCCGACAGGTGCAGCAGGCCGTAGAGGAGCATGCAACCGTGGCCGGCTGACAGGATGAACCGGTCCCGGTCCGGCCAGGCCGGGTTGACCGGATTGTGTTTGAGGAACCGTGTCCATAAGACATAGGCCATGTCGGCCGCCCCCATGGGTAGACCGGGGTGGCCTGAATTGGCCTGCTGGACTGCGTCCATGGCCAAAGTGCGAAGGGTCGTTGCACAGAGGCGATCCAGCTCATCATAGTGGCCGGCGGCGGGTCGCTCAGAATGGACGGCCTTGGCATCGCTCTTGGTTTTCATCGGAGCCCCCCCCGGTGCAGGCCGGTCTTCGCAGCGCGGAGCATGTGGTAGACAATGAGAAGCTGGGTCAAGCCTAACGGATTGCTGTGGCGGTGCTCGAGGCCATCCAGGTACTTTCCGATCATCTCCGGCCGCAGGTGTTGGGCTTCAGGCATGTGCTTCCAGATCACCTCCTCGATCTCCGTCGCCTCGGCGGCACTGACGGCCCCGTCGATCTCCAGGAAGTCCACCAGTTGCTCGTTCTGCATCATGACCTCCAACATCACCCGAGAGATTAAGCTGCCTCCTTTTCCATCGTTTCATTATATTGACCCATTGACGCAGTGCCGTTGAGCTTCGCTCGATGATACAGCAACTTCTGGGCGGCGGCCACGTTCTCCTTCTTGCCTAACCAGGTTTCCAGGGCCGGCTGCTGCAGCGCACGAGCATAGGAGAAAGTTAATGGCCACGGCAGATCCTTGTTTCTTGCGTTCATGGCGTTAAGATGCGCAGTAGCCCGTTCATGGCTCTGGCCACCGGATAGGAAGGCGATGCCCGCCAGATTTTTTGGAATGTTCTTCAACAGGCATCGCACCGTCTTCTCCGCTACTTCCTCGACACTGGCCTGCTGCGGACAGTCGAGCCCAGAGATAACCATGCTTGGCTTAAGGATCGTTCCTTCCAGGAGGACGCGCTGTGCTTTGAGTTCGGCGAACACGGCGCTTAGTGTCTCCGAAGTCACTTCGTAGCAACGATCAATGGTGTGATCGCCATCGATTAACACTTCGGGCTCGACGATGGGGACGATCCCGGCCTCCTGGCATAATGCGGCGTAGCGCGCAAGGGCATGGGCGTTCGCGTGAATGCAACCGTTGCCAGGAATCCCCTTTCCGATGGTAATCACGGCACGCCACTTGGCGAAGCGCGCACCTATACCTTTGTACTCAGCTAGGCGTTCACGCAAGCCGTCCAACCCTTCGGTCACCTTTTCGCCGGGAAAACCGGCCAAATCTTTGGCCCCGGTGTCAACCTTGATTCCGGGAATGATGCCCTGCTTTCCCATGTATTGGGCAAAGGGGGTGCCGTCTGCAATGGATTGGCGGCTTGTTTCGTCATACAGGATCGCACCGCTAATGAAATTGGAGAGATTGGGCGTTGTGAGCAACAACTCGCGCCAGGCGTGGCGACTTTCGACGGTACTTTCAATGCCAATTTTCTTGAATCGCTTGGCACAAGTGGGGTTGCTCTCGTCCATCGCCAAGATGCCTTTACCCGGGGTTACCATTGCCTTGGCTGTACTTTGCAGATCTTGTGAACTCATGTGCCTCGCCCTCCTTAGGTTCGAGAGATCTATGCCCGCTGTTTCTTTTGTTGTCGTCCTGCCCAACGGTTATGGACGGAGACTTCCGTGACCGCCAAAGCAAGGAGCACGCTCAACCACTCCCTGGCGGTCCACTTCATCTGCCCCGTCGATGGTCAGATCGACCTGGGGGCACTCTTCCAGGGAGGTCAGGGGAATGCCTACCTCACGAGCCAGCCGCTCGCTATCAACGGAAGTCGGAATGCCACGGATCCGGAGCCCTTCGCGCACCCGTGCTCCCAGGACCTCGATGGTATAGGCCGTTGTCGAGCCGGTCCCCAGGCCAACCACCGTGCCATCGACCACATATTCCGCCGCCCGGTATCCTGCCAGACGCTTTAGTGCTTCCCGCTCCATCACCTCTTCTGCCTCCATGAAGGTAGCTAACCTCGAGTATTGCTCGTTCGATTCCTGTCCATACAGGCTCTTCTTGTAAAATGGGGTCAGGCCCCAGGGTGGTCATATCAATATGCGCGCGGCCCCGAAGGCATGGGCGAAGTCCAAGTAGACCGGCTTCTCCGTATCCAGCATCGAGCGGAGCAGCGCCTGCTGCGTCTTAAGCTTGACCCTGCCAATGGTCATCGGGCCGACACCGACCGCTCCCTTGGCAGCTTTGGCGTGTTTTAGTGGGGCGCCGTTGTCCCTCGGATCGATACCCGCGATACCGGCGGGCGGAACCGCATTGACATCGGCGGCGACTTTCAGGTCTTGGGCATCCTCCAACACAGACGCGTCGAGGACCTCCATTCCCGCCTTGGCAGTAGACATAACGACATCCGCCCGGGAAACCAGTCTCGCTTTGTCCGCATCGGAGCAGGCATAGGTACCACGTAACGTGGTGCTGCAGCGTCGGCTGTACTCGTTGGCCTTCGCCGCGGCAATGTCTATGGAAAGATAGTCTACGACGGTCGTGTTGGCTCCAGCCAGGGAGGCGATCACGCCGGCGGCAATTCCGACCGGTCCGGTGCCGCCGAAGATGACGACCCGCGTCCCCGCTAACTCCATCTGGTGACTTTTCTTCAGTTGGTGCTCGACGCAGGCGACAAGGGCGGCGGCGGTGGTAAATGCGCCGCTGGGGTCGGCAAAGATGGACACTGCATAGGGGGGGACCATGGCCTTCTTTGCCGCATCGACCGTGTCCATTGCCAGGCCGGCATCCCGTCCGCCCACATAGATGGTGCTTCGTTTTACGTCCTTGGGACCGCGACAAAAGATGATGTCCTGCACGAGACCGGGCACTTGCTCCGGGGTGACATTGGCGTACGGAACCACCGCATTGAATCCCGCATCATACGCCATCGTGATATCGAATGGGCTGACATGAGGCATGGGACTGAACATGTGCAGAATAGTGGGCCGGTCCGTGAATCCTTTTACCTGCTTCATGTCTTCTTACCCCCCTTTGTCAAATCTCCGCCCTGTCTTGACTTGAAAAATAGAGATTGCTAATCCATATGTCAAATTCATTATTTCTATTCATATAATAACAGAATGGAATCCGTTGGATTTGATTTACAAACGGCGTTCTTACATTACGTCCATACGATACCATAAGTTGCTGACAGGAAAGGAGGGAAAATTATGAACCTCTCCCAGCTCAAGGCATTTCTGGCGGTCGCGCAAGATGGAAGCTTCTCTCGAGCGGCAGAAAAGCTTTATCTCACCCAGCCTGCTGTTTCAAAACAGATTCAGGCCCTTGAGGAAACGTTGGGAATGCGGCTATTTGACCGAGTTGGCAGGTCCATACTGCTCACGCAGGCGGGAAATATTCTCCATGACCATGCCCACATCGCTTTTCAAACCCTGGACGAGGCGAGAGAGACCATTAACCAATTGCGCGGGCTCCAGAGAGGCCACTTGCGGATCAGTGCCGCGAGTACCATTGGGACGTACATGCTCCCCCAGCCTCTCGGTGAGTTGAGAGCCCAATTCCCGGGTATTGAAATCAGTCTTGCGATCACGAATAAAGCACGCGTTGTTCAACAGGTCCTGAACCATGAGGTAGAGCTCGGCTTCGTCGGTCCTCCGGTCGAACCAGCCGAGCTGGAAATGGAAGAGTATCTCTTGGACGAACTTGTCCTCATTATGGCTCCGACGCACCGGCTAGCACATGAAGAGTCGGTGGGCGTGGCGCAGTTAGTGGAGGAGGTCTTTATCCTTCGAGAGCAGGGATCGGGAACGCGGGAAATCATGGGGAAGAGCTAGGCCGGGTCCGCGTCAACCTGAAGAAGGCCATGGAATTGGGAAGCACGGAAGCCATTAAGCAGGCGGTGGCGGCGAACTTGGGAGTTTCAATCGTCTCGAAGTTTGCAATCTCACTCGAGACACTTCAAGGCCACCTTGCCGTGGCGAGATTGCCAGAGCTCAACCTCCGCCGGCAGCTCTTCGTAATTCACCATGGAGGGCGCACCCTAAGCCCGGCTGCGCAGGAATTCTGTTCGCTGCTGCGGCGATCCACAGCCGGGAGACGCAAAACTGCATCACCTGATACAGTCGCACCGTAGGCAGTTTCCCGCAGGGCTCTTCAGGGGAATAGACTTCGCTTTGGCCTGGATCCCGCGCTCTTGATTTCCCGCTACCGGGACGGAGGGAGTAACTCGGAGGGTTGTGAGGCGGCCTCCGCACACAGTTTATCAACGAGGGTGCCGATCGCGGAAGCCATTGATGGGTCGAGGTCAAGGAACCTGGCCCCCATTCCCTTGACGACAGTCGGATCTTGCTTCTCCCCGGAGATCCACGAGACCTGCGCACGGACGGAAAGGGGGTCGGACCGGCCCGGCAGCGTGAAGCGGAGAACAACCTCCTTGCCCGGCGCAACCGGTCGTTCGGTTGCGATGAACATCCCCCCCTTGCACAGGTTGAGGCAGGTTCCGCGAGCCGTCGTCGCTGCTTGCTTAAATTCCACTTCGAATTGGATCCGGGCTCGGGGAGTGCGCCGGCTTTGGGGGTGAGATACCCATCGCCGGACAAGCGATGCGTCTACTGGTTTCTCAAAGGCCAGTCCGTGGGGGAATCTTTTTCCCAGGACGGTGGTAACAGCTTTGTCAACCGATACAATGTGTCCACGCAAGGGAGCACTCCCAGCAATCTGTACCGATACGAGCGTCTTGACCGGTAACGCTTCGGGCAGCAGGATTTCGAGTCCGCCCGCATTGACGTTCCGGGTTATTCCATCGAGCGGTCGCGGCTGGGGTTGCCCAGCGCTCAGAACCGTGCACTGAGCGGGCAAATAACGGGTGAAGCGCAGGTGGCGGCGCATTCGTGGTTGTCCGGTCGACATTCCTTCCCCCCAGAACAAATGGACGATGATGTAGAAGAGTTGGCAAGAACCGTGCCAACGTTGGCCCAGTGGGAGGCAAGTCCTCGAATAATAGCAATCCCCCTACACGCTATGGTGGAACAGGCGTTCAAGGTTGGTCGTCGGGAATTCGAACAGACCTTTGACACCATCCCACGCCTGGGCGATTCTTGAGAAGAGGTAGGAATGGAACCGGCACAACCGGGGAATTCTTGCACGGAGCGGTCCGGGGCCAAAGGGTCCCCGGGCTTTGTTTTTTCTGAGGCCCTTAAGGGGAGGGTGAGACCATGGCGATGGCAATCATGCTCGTCAGTGCGGATCCGGGGAAGGATCGGGCAGTTGCCCGTGCACTCAAGAGGGTCAAGGGCGTGAAGGGGGTGTGCCTCGTCAGCGGCCTGTATGACGTGGTGGCCACGGTGCGGGCGGGCACCTCCGAGCAAATCCTGGCGACCGTCTACGACAAGGTCCGGCGGCTTCCAGGCGTCCGTAGCAGTCATACCATGTTCTGTCTCGAAGTATGAGAGGGGGAAACAAACTGACTTTCCCTTGACAACTTTGGGGGCCTCTTCTATACTTTCCCCTGTTCTAAGCACCAAAAGAAACAGGCTGTTACGGGTCTCTGGAGGTTTTGAATGGAGCGGAATCTGGCACTGGAGGTGGTCCGGGTGACCGAGGCTGCTGCACTCTCCTCCGCGCGATGGATGGGGCGTGGCAATGACCGGCTTGCGGAGCAGACCGCCCTGGATGCCATGCGTCGGGCCTTTGATGCGGTTGATTTCACCGGGACCGTAGTGATCGGGCGGGGCGAGAAGGGAGAGACCCCGACCTTGTTTGTGGGCGAGCAGGTTGGTTCTGGTGCCGGACCCGAACTTGACGTGGCGGCGGAACCGCTCGAAGGGGCGTCGATCGTAGCCCAGGGGCGCGCAAACGCCCTGGCAGCGGTAGCACTTGCGGAAAAGGGCTGCCTTTTTCCCGCCCCGGAAGTGTACATGGAAAAGATCGCGGTCGGGCCCAAGGCGCTTGGCGCCATTGATATCACCGCGGGTCCGGAGGCGAACCTCCGATCCATCGCTGAGACGATGAAGTGCTATGTAGAAGACCTGACCGTGGTCATCCTCGACCGACCCCGTCATCGCGACCTTATCATGACGGTCCAGGAGGTGGGTGCGAGGATCAAGCTGATCCAGGATGGCGACCTCTCCGCGGCCATCGCCACCTCGTTAGAGGATTCCGGTGTTGATGTCCTCATGGGGAGTGGCAGGGCACCCGAGGGGGTGTTGGCGGCGGCAGCCCTGAGATGCCTGGGTGGCGACATGCAGGCCCAATTTAAACCGGCGAGCGATGAGGACGTGGAACGTATTCGTCAGGCAGGAGTGAAGGAAATTCAAGAGGTCCTGACGATCACCGATCTCGCTAGGGGTCGAGAGGTCATGTTTACCACCACCGGGGTCACCGATGGCGATTTCCTCAAAGGGGTCCGATTCTTTGGCGGGGGGGCCAAGACCCACTCGCTGCTGATGCGGGCCAAATCGGGAACGGTCCGGTTCATTGATGCGATCCACCGCTTTGATCGTAATCCCATCTACTAATCCTTCCCCGCTTCCCCCGTAACAGGTATGATACCTTCGCGTTCCAGAGGTTTGGATTCTGGGGAACTGACTAGGACGTTAGATGAGTGAGATGAAGCCTATATTCAAAGGGGTTCGGGGTGCACCGGATATTCTGCCGGGTGAGGTCGGTCGCTGGCAGCGGGTCGAGGCCGAGGCCCGGCGGATCCTTCAAGACTATGGCTACCAGGAAATTCGCACGCCTATCTTTGAACGGACCGAGCTTTTTGTCCGGGGTATCGGGGAGGGGACCGATATCGTTGAAAAACAGATGTACACCTTCGAAGACAGAGGAAAAGAAAGCCTCACATTGCGTCCCGAGGGAACTGCTCCCGTGATCCGGGCCTGTCTCGAACACCACCTCTTGACCAGGGGGGGGCTCTATAAGGTCTACTACACTGGCCCGATGTTCCGCCACGAACGCCCTCAGGCGGGCCGGTTTCGACAATTCCACCAGATCGGGGCTGAGGCGATTGGGGTAGAGGATCCCGCTCTTGATGCCGAGGTGCTCGACTTACTCTGTTACCTCTTCGATACATTGGGGGTCAGCGGGTGGAAACTGCATCTCAACAGTATCGGCGATGAAGCCTGTCGTCCGGTCTTCCGGGAACAGTTCACCCGCTATGTGCAGGCCAAGAAGGAAAAGCTGTGTCCCGATTGCCGCATGCGCCTGGAACGGAACCCGCTTCGAATCCTAGACTGCAAGGAGGAGGGATGCCGGAGTCTTGTCTCTCAAGCACCCTCCCCGCTCGAATCGCTGTGTAAGGATTGTAAGACTCACTTCCATCGGCTCCAGGAGCTTTTAGGGCTTCTTAAGATCGATTACAGCGTGAACGAGCACTTGGTCCGAGGCCTCGACTATTACACCCGAACTGCCTTTGAGTTTGTGAACCCAGCGCTGGGCGCGCAGAATGCCATCGCCGGCGGGGGGAGGTATGACAGGCTGGTGGGGGAGATGGGAGGTCCCCCAATGCCCGGGATCGGCTTTGCCATCGGCATGGAGCGGCTTCTGATCTCCCTACCGCCCGAGGAGCGGGGGGAGATGTGGACAGGTGTCTTCGCGGCAACTCTAGGGCAAGAAGCATCTCAGCTGGCCCTGCAGATCATCCAGGGGCTGCGACGGCAGGGCGTTCGGGCCGGCCTGGATCTGGAGGGGCGTTCCCTGAAAAGCCAGATGCGTCTCGCCCACAAAGAGCGGTACCGCTACACGCTTATCCTGGGTGACGAGGAGCTCAAGACTGGCCTGGCCGCGCTGAAAGACATGGCCAAGGGGGACCAAGAGCAGATCCCCCTGCGGGAGGTGGTAGATCGGCTGGTGAAACAGGAGTCTCGAGGAAGGGCGGAGTAGGGTAGCGACCTGACGGACCAGCGTATGGCGGGTCGCGCGCCAGAATCTCGGTGGGGATGACAAAGAAAGTATGAGGCGAAGCTGCTATTGCGGAGAGGTCACGGCCGAGAAGGTAGGGGAGGCCGTAACCTTGATGGGGTGGGTTCACCGGAGAAGGGACCACGGCGGTCTTATCTTCGTGGATCTCCGGGACCGAGAGGGAATTGTCCAGGTGGTGTTTGACCCGGAGCATGGGGTGGAAGCCTATGAGACCGCCAGGCGGTTGCGATCAGAATATGTCATCGCCGTCAGGGGTGAGGTTCGAC
>Ga0255058_10002046_pt1 | contig 11221 bp, 9 predicted proteins | sample Cases_109_9_MG_FD_188637 | JGI IMG/M metagenome (GOLD analysis project Ga0255058, IMG submission 188637) | Seawater microbial communities from Amundsen Gulf, Northwest Territories, Canada - Cases_109_9 | ecosystem: Environmental > Aquatic > Marine > Gulf | place: Canada: Northwest Territories... | reverse complement strand
GGATGCAAAACCCAGTCGCAAGAAGCAAAATCCAGGTCGGGACCCAGCAAGGATTTCGCGAACACGGTGATATGGCGATCAATCAGCTTTGGGACTTCGGAAGAAAGTCTCATCACAAGTCCCCGGTCGCTTGCCTCCCAGGTCATGAGGGATAAGGATTCTTCGAGGGCCAGCGAGGATTGCCTGACGATTTCCATGAGCGGCTGTTCGTCCGGTGTTGGGTCACAACCCACGATGGCCGCCGCCGATCCGTCGGCGAATATGGCATTGGCAACCACCGTGTCGATTTCGCCGTCAAAATGAAAGTGCAGGGTACACAGTTCCGTGCAGACCAGAAGCACCCGGTTCGCAGGGTTTTCCCGGGCAATGGATTTGGCCACGGCCAGGCCTTTAAATGCGCCGAAGCATCCCATGAAATTAATCCCGAGCCGTTCTGTTGACCGAGGCAGTCCCAGGGAATCGATCAGAGTAAATTCAATGCCTGGGGCAACCAACCCGGTACAGGAAACTGAGATGACATGGGTAATATCCTTCAGCAGTCCGCCCCATCGTTTGATGGCCTTGATGGCGGCCGCGTGGGCCAGCGGGGGGGCTTCCTTCTTATACACCTCGTTGCGCCGGGTCATTCCAGGCGCAGAATCGGGAAAGGCGTGACCGAAAAAGCTCCCTTCCAGCAGGGCATTGCCGTAATCCTCAACCACCGAATGACGTTTTTCAATCCGTGAGCCATCAAAGATCTTCCGCAGGATGAGTGCCTTTTTCCCTTTCAGCGAGAGGGAATTGATGATCTTCTCCGCTACCTCACCCTGTGGCTGGGAAAGAGGTGGTACTTCGGTACTCAGAGCTAGAATATGGGTTTGCATGTGTTCATTCCGACTATTGGAAAGAAACAATACGAACAGAGATGTGTGTCTTTTGCAACTGTTTATTCACGAATCCTCTTTCTGGAATCAGTATTCGCTAAGTAGTAACCAGTATTCCTGATCACTGTTAATGGAAAAGGCACCACAAGAAACGGCGGCTACGGGAACCCTCGATTTTCAACATCGTAAGATGTGTTTTCGAGACATGATAAAGTTTTCGAACAGTTGGCCAAAAAAAGAGGGTGATTTCCCTCACCCCATATCGCTAATCATCGATTATGTTTGGTTGCGGGGGCAGGATTTGAACCTGCGACCTTTGGGTTATGAGCCCAACGAGCTACCGAACTGCTCCACCCCGCATTCGGGAGTATAGGGGACGGAGCGGGCAGTGTCAAGCGACCTGTCGGCCGTCGCGAGCATGCCGCACGCGGCCGAGATATCCTGTCCTCGACTCTCCCGGATGGTGCCAATGGTGCCGGCCCGTTCCAGGATCTTTTGGAAGGCTTCGGTCCGCTGCCGGGAGGAACGGTGAAACGGAATCTCCGGTGCCTCATTCAAGGGGATGAGATTTACCTTGCACCGGATGCCCTTGAGCAACTTTACCAGGCGGTGGGCATCTTCGACATGATCGTTCACTCCCGCCATCAGGACGTATTCGAATGTCATGCGGCGTCGGGGCGGGAGAGGAAATTCGCGGCAGGCCCGGAGGAGTTCACTCAGGGGATACCGGTCATTGATGGGTATGAGGTCATTGCGCACCTCGTCCGTGGTCGCAGTGAGAGACACGGCTAGGTTCACTCCGAGATCGGATCGGGCCAACCGACGAATCCCTGGTACCAAACCGACGGTCGATACGGTGATCCGCCGAGGAGAAAAGCCGAGCCCTGTCTTGGCGGTGAGGATCTGCAAGGCTTTCTCGGTGGCGGCATAGTTCGCCAACGGCTCCCCCATCCCCATCAGGACGATGTGCGTAATGTGCTCTCCGGGCGCACCCGTACTGGCGAGGGCCAGGACCTGGCCGGCGATCTCGGCCGGGCGCAGGTTCCGGTGAAGTCCCATCGTGGCCGTAAGGCAAAAGCGGCATCCCATTGCGCAGCCGGCCTGGCTGGAGATGCAGGCGGTCAGGCGACGCGCTTCCGGAATCAACACTGCCTCGATTTCCTCTCCATCCGAGAGTCGAAGGAGTAATTTTCCGGTCCCGTCCCGGGAAGATTGGACCCCCACCACCGATAGCGGGCTGAGGCGTGCCCGCGCCACCAAGGCCTCGCGGAAGGCCCTGGGCAGGTCTGTCATCTCGCTAATGCTGTGAATCTGACGCTTCCACAGCCAGCGAAATATCTGTCGCGCCCGGTAGGGAGGCTCCCCGAAACCTCCAATCCATTCCGTAAGTTCCGACAGCGTGAAGTCACGCAGATCGGGCACCTGGACCGCTGCCATCGAGACGGCTGTCACTGCTTGAGTTCCTCCAACATCCTTCGGGCGTACTCTGCCGACGGGCCATCCCGCTCTAGCTCGAGCACCCGCTGGAAGGACATCCGGGCCTTTTTGGTCTCGCCGGCCTGCACGTACGCAACCCCCAGGTTTCGCTGATAGAGAGCGACCCTCGGCCGCAGGCGGGTCGCCTCGGTAAACTCTTCAATGGCCAGATCGTTCTTTCCCTGCTGAAGGTACAAGCGTCCCAGATTGTTGTGCGCATCCACATAATCCCGGTCGATATCCAAGGCGCGCCTGTACTCCCGAATCGCATCATCTATCTTCCCCTCGCGCTCGAAAATTCTGGCCAGATTAAAGTAGGCAAATTGGGGGGTCGCGTAAAAGGGGTCTTTGAGCACCTCCTCGAGAGTGGCCCGTGCCACCTCGAGATCGCCGTTGAGTAAATAGGCACTCGCCAGGTTGTTTTTGGCCTCAACAAATTTCGGATCGATTCGGATCGCCTCCTGGAACTCGCTGATGGCAGCGTCGAGCTGTCGATTAAACATAAATGCCATGCCGAGGGCATCATGATAAACCGGGTCGGAAGGAACCAACTCCACCGCCTTGGCAAACTCCGGCAGGGCCTGTTGATAACTCGCGTTGTTAAAATACGCCAGCCCCAGCTGATAATGGGTTTGCGCCGACCGCCGCGGATCAACCTTGGGCTTCTTGGCACACCCCACCAGGAACACCGCGAGCACAGCCATCCACAGAAAGAGCCGAAGAATCTTCATCCCTTTCTCCTCAGATGCTTTTACCCTTTCGGGTTCTTCGACGCAACTGGTATTTCCGGACTGCCCGATTGTGTTCCTTCAGCGTCCGGGAGAACTGATGGGTTCCATCGTTCTTGGAGACGAAGTACAGATAGCGGACCCGGGCTGGGTATAGTGCCGCTTTGAGGGCCGCCGCCCCCGGGCTGGCAATGGGCCCCGGGGGGAGACCGTAGTGGACGTAGGTGTTGTAAGGATGCTTTTCTCGAAGGTCGCGGTACCGAATCCGGCCCTGCCGGCGTCTCCCATAAAGGACGGTCGGGTCGGCCTGTAGTCGCATGCCGCGCCTGAGGCGGTTGTAAAAAACCCCTGCGATGATCGGCTTCTCTCGATCGACCAACGCCTCTTTCTCAATGATGGAGGCGAGAGTCACGACCTCGTACAGGCTCATCCCATGCCGGCGAGCCCGAAGCTCATCCGCGCCAGAGAAGGCCCGAAAGAACCGCTGCACCATCGCGTCGATGACCGCTTCTTCTTTCGTTCCCTTGATAAAATGGTACGTGTCGGGGAAGAGAAAACCCTCCATCGAATCGGCCTCGGGCATGTAGTAGCTGGCCACCGCAGGATCCCTGGTCAGTCGCAGAAACCGATCTATATCCACCAGCCCTTCCGCATCGAGCAGCCTGGCAATCTGCCAGAGACTGCTGCCCTCAGGAATGGTCACCTTGTGGACCAGGACCTCGCCTTCCTCGAGGATCCGGATGACGTCCAACAGTCCCATCGAGGAGGTGAACTCGTACTCCCCGGCCTTCAATCGGTCTGAGGAACCACGAAGATAGGTGAAAAGGTGGAAAAGGAAAGGGTCCTGGATGACGCCTGCCTGCTTGAGCAGATCGGAGATCTCACTCCCCCGGCTGTCGGGCTTGATATAAACGACCCTGCGCTCTCCGTCACGATAGCGGGGACTCATGGCGGGATGAAGGACCAGGTACGTTCGTACCCCGAAGACGGTCGTCACCACCGCCAGGCCTAGGCCGACGATCCACATCGCGAGTCGGCGACCACGGATCTTCACGCTACGTATCCCTCCCCTGACGGTCCAGGTAACTTTGCAGGATCAACAGGGCTGCCACACTATCCCGCAACTGCTGGCGCCGCTGCCGACGTACGCCCCCCTCTATCAGGGCCCGCTCCGCTGCAACCGTACTGTATCGTTCATCCCAGAGGACTACCGGGACGGCCAGGGTGTTCTCCACGTGTTCAGCAAAGTGCTGAGCGTTGGAGGCTTGCTCCCCAACGCTGCCGCTCAGGTGTTTTGGATACCCAACGACGACCCGCTCGACCCCCCAGGTCCCCACCAAGTCCTTCAGATGTGCCACATCTGCCTGCTTCCCCTTCCGACGCCACGTCGGCAGGGGTTGAGCCGTAATCATGAGCTCGTCACTGATGGCCAGGCCCATGCGAACCTCACCGAGGTCAATGGCCAGAACTCTCGTCACAGAACCCGATCCTCAATCGGTGCTTTCTCCGCGAGAAAGGTCGCCCCACGGGGACGAATCTTGCCCACATAGTTACAATTATGCTACCACAGAAGGGACCGCGATGCCAGTTCCCCGGTCCCCACTTTCCTCACTACAGCAAGCAATACAGGGGCTTTGATGCGGCGGCGACTTCTCAGTATCTATCACCGGCTCTACGGCCAGCTCGGTCCACAGGGCTGGTGGCCCGGGCGCAGTCGATTCGAAGTAATCGTCGGGGCCATCCTCACCCAGAACACTAACTGGGGAAACGTCGAAAAAGCCATTCGCCGCCTCCGCCAGGAAAAGATGCTAAGCCCGTCAGCGATATCAGCCCTGTCCCGACGGCGCCTGGCGGCGCTGATCCGGCCGGCAGGCACCTTTGCCGTCAAGGCGGGGCGGCTCCAAAACTTCCTCGCCTTTCTCCGGAAGCGATACGGGGGGAGCCTCCGACGTCTGTTCCAGGACGAACCCGCGAGGATCCGAGAGGCCCTCCTCCAGGTCTCGGGGATCGGTCCAGAAACGGCGGATTCCATCCTTTTGTATGCGGGGAACATACCGGTCTTTATCGTTGACGCCTACACCAGGCGGATCTTCTCCCGCCATCGGCTGATTTCCCACCAGGCCCCCTACCACGAAGTCCAGGCCCTCTTCATGAATCACCTCCCGCGGGATGCACAGCTCTACAACGAATACCATGCGCTTCTCGTGGCGGTCGGGAAAGAGTACTGCCGCTCCATCCCCCGATGCGACACCTGCCCTCTCCGCTGGGACCTCGAACACCATGGGATTCCCCTCCCTGTAGGGGATAATCCGATGACCGACGACCGATGACCGAGGAATTTCGAATTTGGGATTTCGGGTTTCGGATTCAAACCGCGGTTCTCTCAAATTCGAAATTCGCAATTCGAAATCCGAAATCGCCTCACTGTCAACTGTGAACGGCTTTCTTGACTACTACGATCAGGTATGATATCCCTCTCGGCTGCTGAGGTCGTCATGCAGATCGGACTAATGGCAGACTCCCACGACCATCTCCCCCGGATCGAGCAGGCGGTCGATCTCTTTAACCATCATCACGTGGAGTTTGTGATCCACGCAGGGGACTTTGTGGCCCCCTTTGCGTTGGCCCCACTCGAACGTCTCCATTGTGAGTGGGTAGGGGTGTTTGGCAATAACGATGGGGAGCGGGCGGGCCTCGAGAAACGATCACAGGGCCGAATCAAGGCGGGACCCCTCCGGATAGAGCTCGACCGCAAACGTCTCACCGTCATTCACATCTTGGAAGAGCTGGACCGTGACCGTGAACAGGCGGACCTCATCGTCTTCGGCCATACCCATCAGGCCGAGATCCGACAAGATCGGGATGTGTTGCTGATCAATCCTGGAGAAACGTATGGATGGTTACACGGCCAGGCCACGGTGGCCATCGTGGATCTTCCAACCCTCAAGGTGGAGCTGATCGATCTATGATCAAATTCAAGGTAAAAACCGAAACGCGAGAAGCATTCTACGAGATCACCTTGGAGGTCCAACGGGCAGTGGACAGGTCGGGGGTGAGTGAGGGGATCTGTCACATCTATGTCCCCCACACCACCGCTGCCGTCCTCATCCAGGAAGCGCACGACCCGGCGGTTGCCCGGGATATTGTCACCCACCTCCGCCGCCTCATCCCCCGCGAGGCTGGCTTCGAGCATCAGGAGGACAATGCCGATTCTCACATCAAGGCCACGGCCGTCGGCAATACGGTTCCAGTCTTTGTCGAGCAAGGAAAGCTCTGCCTCGGAACCTGGCAGGGGGTCTTTTTCTGCGAGTTTGACGGACCCCGGACCCGGGAGGTCTGGGTCAAGGTCCAGGGGTGAGACTCGCTGCATTGTGACGGACGGACGTCATGGAGTCGCCCGGCGAGTTTCTCTGCCGGGCGCTCTTGTCTTCGGCCACCACCATCGAGGGGATATATCAATGAAGACAGGGCGGGGCCCCATCGAAGAGGAAGATGACCGTACCTGAGACGAGGGCGTGGCACGGGCGGATCGGGTGGCTCTTGATCGCGGTCTGCTGGCCGCTCAACTGGTTGTGGCCCGGGATGCGGACACACCTGCTTTTTTTTCCCCTGTGGCTCGGCTACATCCTGGCCGTTGATGCATGGGTGCTCCGCCGCACCGGCAGCTCGCTCCTCACGCGATCGCCTCGGGACTTCGCGACATTCTTCATCATCTCACTGCCAGTCTGGTGGCTCTTCGAGATTCTCAACTGGCGGACCGGGAACTGGCAATATCTCGGTCGTGAACACTTCAGCAACCTGGAATACTTCGTCTTCGCCTCACTGAGCTTTTCCACCGTCATCCCGGCAGTCTTCAGCACGGCTGAATTCGTAGGCACGTTTGGCTGGATCGAGCGGTTCGCCCATGGCCCGCGCGTGCCGGCCACGGACCGCATCTGCCGTGGATTTTTCCTGACCGGCTGGGCCATGCTCGGCTTGGTCCTGGCGTGGCCCACCTACTTCTACCCGTTCGTGTGGGCATCTCTCTTTTTCATCGTGGAACCCATCAACGTGTGGCTCGGCAGACGATCCATTCTGACCCGTCTGCAACGTGGTGACTGGCGCACGGTCATCGCGCTCTGGACCGGTGCGCTCACCTGCGGGTTCCTCTGGGAGATGTGGAACTACTTCTCGTACCCGAAGTGGACGTATCATGTCCCCTTCGCCAGCTTCTGGCATCTGTTCGAGATGCCACTCCTCGGCTATCTGGGCTACCTGCCCTTTGCGCTGGAACTCTTCGTAATTGTCCACCTCGTGCGAAAGCGCCCGCCTGAGCTGCGCATTGGTGGATTTGAAGGGGAGCGTCCAGAGGGGAACATGCGGTGTACGCCTGCCTGAGGGGGTCAGGATCCGGGGTCGATGGCCTTCAGGAGGGCGTGGAGGGCAAAATTATACGGGGTGGGTACCCCCGCCGCCTCTCCCTTCTGGACCACGATTCCGTTGAGAGCGTCCACCTCAAGCCGCCTGCCTGCTTCAAGGTCCTGTCGCATGGAGGTCTTCATCCCGGTGGCGGCCGTGGTCGTCCAATGGAGCAGTTTGTCCACGACGTCTTCAGGCAGTTCAACTCCCTGGGATGCTGCCACCGTTCGGACCTCCTCCATCACTGCTCGGGCCAGTGCCTTGGCCTCTGGACGTCGGACCAAGATGTCGACCTCGCCCCCGACCAGGGCGTTCAGGGCATTGAAAGCAGCATTCCAGCAGAGCTTCCTCCACAAGGCCGCCTGAATGTCGGAGGAAATCTCGACGGGGAGACCGGCTTCGCGGAGGGTCTGCTCCAGGCGTTTCCCCCGTTCGCTGATTCCACCGGTGAGCTCGCCAAAGACGATCCGGCCTTCAGCCGTATGCACGATCACACCGGGCTCGGTAACCCCGGCCCCAATGTAGGCAACTCCCCCAAGGACCTTCTCGTTCCCGGCGATCGTGCCGATCTTTGCTTCATTATCCACCCCGTTCTGAAGCGACAGGATGACGGTTCCCTCCCGGATGATGGGAAGACACTGGTGAGCGGCCGACTCCGTACCATACGACTTCACACAGAAAAGAATCAGATCCGCCGGCCCGATCTCTTTGGGATCCCCCACGGCCTTGACCGGGACCGAAAACTCTCCCTGGTAGCTCTTGATGTGAATCCCGCGCGCCTTGATGGCCTCCAGATGCTGGCCCCGGGCAATCAACGTCACATCCTCTCCCCCCCTGTGGAGGAGCGCCCCGAAGTACGCGCCCACAGCCCCGGCCCCCATCACCGCGACCTTCACACCTTGCTCCTTGCCTCGCAAGAGCTCTTCGGTACCGGTCACACACGAATTGTGAACTATCCGCGGGCACTCTAACACAGCAAACGCACCGAGAGAAGGGATAGGGGCTCATGAGTGAGCCTTGGAGCCCGGTGCCTCTCCGGCTTATAATTTGCATATTGGGGAATATCAAAGGACAATGGTTTTGAGAGAACAACCCGTGATGATAGCGGGGCAGGATTTGAATCACGTTGAACAGGACACTCGTGAGATTGGCCGGGAGATCTTCGCCCGTCTGCAGAAGGCATCGCCCTCGATCTTTTCCCGACACGGCTGGGACACCCGCATGCTGGAGTGGTGCATGCGGGACGAACAGTTGAAAGTCGGACTGTTCCGGTTCATCGATGTCCTGCCCACCCTCACGACGAGCGAGCAGGTAATCCACCACCTGCGGGAGTATCTCGTCCCCCATGAGAAGTCGCTTCCCGCGGCCTTCCGCTGGAGTCTTCGACTCGCCTCGCCGAGATCGCCCGGAGCCCCGGCATTGGCCTTTGCCGTCCGTTGGAACGCCCGGCGCCTGGCCCGGCGGTTCATCGCTGGGGAAACTGTCGAGGAGGCGGTCGCAGTCACCCAGAGGCTGAGAGACCGGCACATGGCCTTCACCCTCGATATCCTAGGGGAGGCGACGGTCAGCGAGCACGAGGCCGAAGCGTACCAGCAGCGGTGCCTCGACCTGCTGGACGCCTTAGTTCAGCATGCGAGGCGGTGGCAAACCAGCGACCTCCTCGACCGAGATCATCGGGGCAACCTGCCTTGTGTGAATGTCTCGCTCAAGCCTACCTCACTCTACTCCCAGTTCGATCCCCTCGATCAAGAAGGGAGCGTCAAGGTCGTCAAAGCCCGCCTGCGATCTATTCTGCGACGAGCGCAAGCGGTGGGGGCTTTCATCACCGTCGACATGGAGCAATACGAGTGGAAGGACCTTACCCTCCGGATCTTCAAAGAGCTACTCACAGAGGAGGAGTTCCGGACGACCGAAGACGTCGGGATCGTGCTCCAGGCGTATCTGAAAGATACCGAGCGTGATTTCCATGATCTGCTCACCTGGATCAAAGAGCGACGAACGTCAATCGGGATTCGCCTCGTCAAAGGGGCGTACTGGGATTACGAGGTGGTCATGGCCCAGCAGAAGGGATGGCCGGTCCCGGTCTTTACGGAGAAGTGGGAGACCGATGCAACCTTCGAGAAGCTCATCCCCCTCGTGCTCCAGCATCATGATCTGTTACGTCCTGCCATCGCAAGTCACAACATCCGCTCTATCGCGCACGCCTTGGCCTGGGCCCGGTACCTCAGGATCCCCGAGAAGGCTTTGGAATTCCAAATGCTCTATGGCATGGGGGACCCGATCAAGGAGGCCCTGACGGGGATGGGGCAGCGGGTTCGAGTGTACACTCCCTTCGGCGCGCTGATCCCGGGGATGGGGTATCTTGTTCGGCGGCTGCTCGAGAACACCTCCAATGAATCCTTTCTGAAACTGAGCTTTGCCGAGCATCGCTCCCCGGAGGAACTACTCAAACGCCCCCAGCCTCACGCGGTCGAGAGGGGCCCAGCCGAGACACCTCTTGTGCAGCCAAGCGCCCAGCCTGCGCCGTTTTGTAACGAGCCAGAGACCGACTTTGCCAAGGAGGAGTCCCGTGAAAAAATGCGGGAGGCCCTGGCTTCCGTGCGAGGCCAGTTTGGCCGCGTCTATCCCTTGGTGATCGGAGGAGAAGAGGTCCGAACGGCTCGAGAGTTGGATTCGCGCAACCCTTCCTGCCCTGACGAGACGGTCGGCCGAAGCACCCTCGCCGATGTGGACGCGGCCGAGCGCGTCCTGGATGCCGCCACGAGGGCGTTTCCTGGCTGGGCCTCGACCTCCCCTGGAGCGCGGGCCGAGCTACTCTTTGATGTTGCGACGCTCGTGCGAAGGCGACGGGTGGAACTCGCGGCGTGGGAGGTGTACGAAGTGGGGAAAACGTGGAGCGAGGCGGACGCGGACGTGGCCGAAGCGATTGACTACCTCGAATACTACGGTCGCGAGATGATCCGGCTCGGGGAGGTGAGGCGACTGGGGGATGCGCCGGGTGAGGTCAACGAATACCTCTACCGCCCTCGGGGGGTCGCCCTCATCATCGCCCCCTGGAACTTCCCCCTGGCTATCCTCACGGGTATGACTTCCGCCGCGCTCGTTACCGGCAATACGGCCATCATGAAACCGGCCGAACAGTCCCCCGTCATCGCCTGGCATTTGATGGAAATCTTTCGGGAAGCGGGGTTCCCGCCGGGGGTCGTGAATTACTTGCCGGGCCTCGGTGAGGAGGTGGGTGAACACCTGGTGAAGAGCCCCCACATCGATCTTGTCGCGTTCACCGGTTCGAGACCGGTGGGGCTCCGGATCTATGGGTTGGCCGCCAAGACCGAAAAGGGCCAGCGGGGGCCGAGACGGGTGATTACCGAAATGGGGGGAAAGAACGCCATCATCGTTGACGAGGATGCGGATTTGGACGAGGCAGTCCGTGGGGTGATCTCCTCGGCTTTCGGGTACGCCGGCCAGAAGTGCTCTGCCTGCTCACGGGCCATCGTGGTGAGATCAGCCTACGATCTCTTCTTAAGCCGCCTCGTCGAAGCGGTCGCGAGCCTTAAAGTTGGGCCAGCCGACGACCCGGGCACGGTGGTGGGTCCATTGATCGATGCAGAGGCGCACCAAAGAGTCGTTCGCTACATCGAAGCGGGGCGGGCGCAGGCCAAGCTCGTTTGGGAAACGGACATCTCCCACCTCAAGAGTGGGTACTTCGTGGGACCCACGATCTTTGCCGAGGTCCCCCCCCTTGCCACCATCGCT